>Ga0137409_10005833_pt1 | contig 12807 bp, 9 predicted proteins | sample CZODoug1_16funga_FD_122059 | JGI IMG/M metagenome (GOLD analysis project Ga0137409, IMG submission 122059) | Vadose zone soil fungal communities from Angelo Coast Range Reserve, California, USA - CZODoug1_16fungal (Hybrid Assembly) | ecosystem: Environmental > Terrestrial > Soil > Vadose zone...
GCGCTGTTCTCTCAGCCGGCTTCCGACCTCTCGGCTCTTGCCCCCGCGCAGCGGGCTGGAGCGAAGCGACTTTGTGCTTTGACCCAACTGAGACATTGTCGGATCGTTTAGAGCCAGTAGCTTTCGATGGTGACGAGGGGCTTCTGCGACGTCAGCTTTCCACGCCGACCAACGAGACGGAGCGCCCCAGCAATCGGCATGTCCCGTGAGCCCGGCGACGTCCTTGAGGTCGGCGATGTCCTTGAGGTCGGCGTCATCACCGATACCGCACCGACAATCTGTTCGGCCGTTGCCTTTTGCGGTTCACCGAAGTTAGGCTAGATTTAGGTCCTGATGCGGATGTTCCGCGCAAGCGGTTTACCGACGCGGGAATCGGCGGATGAATGGATCGACCAATCGGCCGGCGATATGGGCGTGGTGCGTGGTGGTTACAGCACTGGCACCATTCACGGCCTCGGCACAGCAGGCGCAACCCACGCATCCCCTCGACGCGCTGACCGGCACCGAACTCCATCAGATTAAGGCCATTCTCCAGGCAGAAGGCAAGCTTGGACCTAAGGCGCGCTTTCACAACGTCGATCTTGACGAGCCCGACAAGGCCGCGGTCACGGCGTGGCGGCCGGGCGCGAGTTTACCTCGTCGCGCCATTGCCGTAGTGAGCGAAGCGGGGACGGTGCATCAGGCTGCCATCGACCTGTCGGCCGGCCGCATGACCGCGTGGCAGGCGGTCACGGGCGAACCGGCCTTACTGCTGGGCGAGATGATTGGCGCGGCCGACATGGCGCTTGCGGATTCGCGCATGGTGCAGGCCCTGGCCAAGCGCGGTGTCACGCCCGGTCAAGTGTTCTGCCTACCGCTCACGTCAGGAAATTTCGGCGGCAAGGAAGAAGCGGGCCAGCGTCTCCTGAAAGTCCCGTGCTACGCTAAGCCAAGAGACTCCAATGTCTGGGCCCGCCCGATCGAAGGACTGTTTGCGACCGTCGATCTGAAAACCGGCAAGGCGATCGATGTGACTGATACTGGCATGGTGCCGGTCTCCGCTGAACCCTGGGGTTATGACGAGGCGGAGGTGGCTAAGCGCGGCGCGCTAAGGCCCGAAACCAAAGCGGCAAGCCTTTCCCAGCCCGGTGGGGACAACATCACAATAGAGGAAGGCCGCTTCGTCTGGGACATGTGGCGTTTTCACCTGCGGGCCGACATGCGGCCGGGGACCGTGCTTTCGATGGTCGAGGCGCGTGACGGCGTGCGTTGGCGCTCGGTCGCCTACCAGATGCATTTGTCCGAAATCTTCGTTCCCTACATGGACCCGGACCAGAGCTGGTATTGGCGAGCCTACATGGACAGCGGCGAATACGGTTTCGGTAATTTGCTCAGTCCGCTGCGCAAGGGCGTCGACTGTCCACCCTATGCGCGCTTCCTCACCGTAACCATGCCGCAGGACGACGGCGAGCCGATCCAGATTCCGAATGCGATCTGCATGTTCGAACGATCGATCGGCGATCCCGCCTGGCGGCATTACGAGACCGTTGGGCGCTCGCCGCAAAACCAGATACCCACCGCCGGCCGGCCGGCGAGCCGACTCGTGGTGCGCTCGGCTGCGGCGATCGGCAATTATGATTACCTCGTCGACTATGTCTTTCATCAGGACGGCAGCATTCGCATTGCCGTCGGCGCGACCGGGATCGACGCCACCAAGGGTGTGGCGAGCCAATCGATGAAGGATGCAACGGCCGCGGCCGATACGCGCCATGGAACGCTGATCGCGCCGGGCCTGGTTGCGCCGTTTCACAGCCACTATTTCAACTTCCGTCTCGATCTCGACGTCGACGGCCCGGCGAATGATTTCATGCGCGAGCGCCTGGTGCAGCAGCCGCTGCCGGAGGGCTTACCCCGCCGTTCGCTCTATTCGGTCACATCAGAGATGCCGGCGAGCGAGCAGACGGCGCGCACCCGCATCGAGCCAAGCTCGCCGGCGCTCTATCATTTCGGTAATCACAACGTCGAAGGTGCGCTCGGCCATCATCCCGGCTACATGCTGATGCCGGAAGGGAGTTATGTTCATCCTCTACTCGCGGCCGACGATCCGCCGGTCCGGCGCAATTCCTATCTGCATTATCAGCTCTCGGTGACACCCTATGCGCCGGCGGAGCGCTATGCCGGCGGGCGTTTCGCCATGATGAGCGATGGATCGGATTCGCTCGGCGCCTGGACCGCGCGGGACCGGCCGATCGCCAATCGCGACATCGTCGCCTGGTACACGGTCGGCTTCCACCACATCACGCGGATGGAGGATTGGCCCGTGATGCCGACCCACTGGTTCGGTTTCACGCTGATGCCGCACAATTTCTTCGCCACCAATCCGGCGATGACGATCCGGGATGTGAAGTAGGGGCCGCAGTCAGCTTGGGGGCAGTGCGGCGCTCTGAGAGAACCGGCCGGACCGGTCGGTACTCGGACCGATGAGGTGATCGAATGAGATCGGGTCACTTCCGAAATTGGCACTTTTGAGACATGCCGACGAATTTTGAGAATGTCTGTTTGTCGGGGTAGACCGGAAGTCCGTGCACGGTCAGAACGACGCGATTGACCCAACGCGGACATTGACCAATTTTGGATACTGGGTCAGCCGGTAATAAGTGCGTATTCTTGGGCACCACACGTGGGAAGTCGCTCGACCGTCATTTGAACAAGCGGTCGCATTAGCGACGCGCTCTTCGAAAGCTATACAACCGTTACTGTGTCTGCTGCCGCAGGAATCGTCTTGGTCCCTGCGGGTGGGCGCGACCGATCCCAGGGTGTGGCGGTGATTGCGTCATCGAGATCGGGCTCACTACGCCACCTTCGATTTGGTCTGTAGCACCACGCGAGGTGGCACGCTCGAAAACAATGAGCTCAGCCCTTCGGCCATCGTTGGGTGCGCGAAATCTGCATCAGCAAGGGTTGAGTAGGAGAGGCCTGCCAATATTGCCGTTTGTACCGCAGCCATTACTTCACCGGCCGCGGCACCAATCATCGTGAAGCCAAGGATGCGATCGTCGCTGTCGCCAACAAGAGCTTTCATAAAGCCTTGCCTCTGATCGGTCGCCTGCGCTCCAAGCACAGAGTCCATTGGCAGCTTTGCGACGCGAACGATGACACCTTGACGTTCCGCTTCGCCTTCGCTCAGCCCGACGCGGGCGAGCGGCGGATCAGTGAACATGGAATATGGAACCAGCCGATCGCGGGTGCTGCGATTTCCTCCTGCGAGATTGTCACGTATGATTCGAAAATCGTCTTCGGATATGTGCGTGAATTGTGGGCTGCCAGCGCATTCCCCCACCGCCCATACGTCTGGCGCACTCGTCTCCAATCGGCCATTGACACGAATGTAACCGCGTCCGTCCAGTTCAACACCGGCTTCCTCTAGTCCAATTGCGGCTGTGTTCGGAATGCGCCCAACCGCGACCAGGATGTCGCTACCGTCGATGTGCTGCTCGCCGGAAGGCGTGCGCACGGTAAGCGTAACCTTGTCTCCCGATCGCCCACGTACCTGGAGCAGCTCGCCCCCGACAAGAACTTGAATACTTTCGGCGCCGAGAATACGCCGCATCTCCTGTGAGACGTCGATATCCTCACGAGCCAAGAGCTGAGGACCGGACTCGATGACGGTCACATCGCTGCCAAAGCGACGAAAAGCCTGTGCCAATTCCAGACCGGAATAGCCCCCACCGATCACGATCAGGTGTTGCGGCAAATAATCGAGCTCCAGCAGTTCGACATGCGTAAGGGGCTGAGCCGCCACCAGGCCCGGCACATTCGGAATTGCAGCATGCGTTCCGACATTAAGGAAGACCTTATCGGCCGCGAGCACACGGGTTCCTCCGTCGTTCAGTTTCACCTCAAGGATCTTCGGCGCCACAAAACGGCCGCTGCCCATGATCAGTTCGGCACCGCTCGCCTTATAGATCTGCAGGTGCTTCGCAATCTGACGTTCCACCATCTCACGCTTGCGCTGACGAACTATTGCCATGTCGACAGTGACGGAACCGGTCACCGTGCCATAGTGCCTGCCGTCGCGCGCGAGCTGCGCGACCTTCGCGCTTGAAATCTCATTCTTGCTGGGCATACAGGCGATATTGGGACAGGAGCCGCCAACCCAATGTGTCTCCACGACGGCAGTCCGTCGTCCCGATTGCGCCATGTGCCAAGCGATAAGCTTGCCGCCCGTTCCGCTGCCAAGGACGAGAACCTCCAACTGCTCTGATTGAGGCATGTGCTTCTCCTCTTCTTCTTGATCACGGCCGCAAGTGTTCACCGGTGCATCGCGCGGTGTCTCTCACAACAGCTTCTCCAAGGTCACTGGCAGGTCTCGAACACGTTTGCCGGTCGCGTGATAGACCGCATTGGTACTGGCCGGCGCTACTGAGACGGCCGTCAGTTCGCCAAGACCTTTGGCGCCCAGCGGGCTCGCTTCCTCGTCGAAGCCGCCCACGAATAAGACATCGAGCTCCGGAATATCCGCATTGGTGGGCACGAGGTAGCCGGAGTAATTGCGGTTTGTGAATTGACCCGACGCCGGATCAGTCTCCGATTGCTCCAACAGGGCCTGGCCCGCACCCCAGATGATGCCGCCGATCGCCTGGCTGCGCGCTGTCTTCGGATTGATGATCCGGCCGGCGTCGTAGGCGCCTACAAAGCGGTTCAAACGCACGAGCCCGAGGTCAGGGTCGACGCGCACCTCGGCAAAAACCGCGGAGAAACTAAAGATTGCCTTTGGACCGTTGACCTCCTCGACGGGGTTGTAGTCGCCGTCGCCGACGAGGCTGGAGATCCCGTTGCGGGCGAGCAGTTCGGTATAGGTGATGTTCAGATTTGCTTTCGTCAGCCCGAGCCTGCCATCAGCGATGATCACGTCGTCGGTCGCCGCACCGTCAAACGGCGCGTCGCGGCCCGTAAGCGCCAGTTCGACAGCCCTTTGCCGCGCGGCCCGCGCTGCCAACATGACGGCCGCCGTTGCGTTAGCCACGGTGGACGATCCGATGGCCGGGTGTGACTCCGGTAGCCGTGTGTCCCCGAGCCGCACGACTACCCGGTCAGGTGCCAAGCCGAGCGCGTCGGCGGCGACCTGCGCCATCACCGTGTAGGTACCGGTGCCGATGTCGTGCGCGGCGGCTTCGACAAGCGCCGAGCCATTCGCCTTAAGCGTCACCCGCGCCTTTGCCGGCCATCGCCAGTGCGTGTAGATCGCTGCTGCCACTCCCTGCCCGATGAGGTAGCGCCCGCTGCGCATCGACCGAGGCTCCGGCGTGCGCTTGTCCCAACCGAAGCGCGCCGCTCCTTTGGTCAGGCATTCGCCAAGTGCACGCGTAGAGAACGGCCGGCTGCTATATGGATCGGTTAGGGTGTCGTTACGCAGCCGCAGTTCGACCGGATCGACGCCAGTCGCACACGCGAGCTCGTCCATGGCACTCTCGAGCGCGAAATGGCCCTGGGCTTCCATGGGCGCCCGCAATACGACGGGCGAGTTGCGGTTCACGTGCACCACTCTGTGGCTCGTGGCGATTCCGCCGCTCGCTTGCCACAGGTGTCGGCTGGCCACAGCGGCATATTCGACGTAGTCGTCGAATAACGATGTCGGATTGATGCTGTCGTGGCGGATGCCGGTCAGCTTACCGTCATGCTCGGCTCCGAGAGCGATCGTTTGGACGGTCGCCGCCTGGTGGCCCACCATCGAGTACATCTGCGCGCGGGTAAGCTGTAGGCGGACCGGCCGATTGACCACTTTGGCGGCGAGCGCGGCCAACAAGGTGTGCGGCCAGGACCAGGACTTGCCGCCGAACCCGCCACCCAGGAACTCGCACACGACGTTTATTTTCTCTTCCGGAATGCCGAGCACGAGAGAGGCGAGCTTCCTCGTGCCGACGACCATCTGCGTCGAGTCGTACAACGTCAGCGTGCCATCATCCTCGCAGACCGCAAGCGTCGCGTGTGGCTCCATCGGGTTATGATGACGGTCAGGCATCGTATAGGTCTGCTCGATTTTGATAGCGGCGTCCGCGATGGCCGCGTCGGCATCACCGATCGATGAAGAGAGTGGCCACATGCGCCGTGGCGGCTCGACGGCGTCCTTCTTGGCCGTCCGCTGGTCAAACACGACAGGCAGATGGGTTTCGTATGCGAACTTGATGAGCGTGCCGGCATATGCCGCTTGGTCGAGTGTGGCCGCGACCACCAGCGCGACTGGCTGACCGGCATAATGAATACGGTCGTCCTGAAGGGGTAGATAGGTTTGTCCCTGCGGATGCAAATGGCTCCAAGTCACCGGATTCATGCGCGGCATGTTTTTGTGAGTGAGTACGATGACCACGCCCGGCGCCTTTTCGGCGGCTTGGGTATCGATCGACACGGTCCGGCCATTCGCAATCGTGCTATAGACGATTGCGGCGTGGGCTACGCCTCCGAGCGAAATATCTGCCGTGTACCACGCACCACCGGCCACCTTGAGTCGGCCGTCAAAGCGTGAGATCGGTTGTCCGACAGCGTTCATGCGCGTGCTCCCGCGGTTTGCAATGCACGCAGGGTAACGCGCTTAGCCAACTCGACTTTGAAGGCATTATGGACGAGGGGGCGGGCATCGGTGAACGATGCAGCAATCGCTGATCTGAGCCCGTCAATGTCGTCCAGCGAAATTCCGCGCAGCCCGGTTTCAGCCGCTGTGAGCCGCCACGGCTTGTGAGCAACGCCGCCCATGGCAAGCCGCGCCAAGCGGATCCGTCTGCCGTCCGTCTCGACCGCAGCAGCGGTCGACACGAGCGCGAACTCATAGGATGCGCGGTCGCGGACCTTAAGGTAATGCGAAGCGCTTGCTTCCACGTTTGCGGGCACCTCGATAGCGACGATCAGATCACCACGATCAAGGACATTATCACGCTCGGGCGCGTCGCCGGGCAGACGATGGAAATCTGTGAACGGAATTAGTCGCTCGCCTGTTTTTCCCTGCACGATCACGATCGCATCCATAGCTGCAAGCGCGACCGCTAGATCGGAGGGGTTGGTCGCCACACAGGATTCCGACCATCCGAAAATCGCATGGTTCCGATTAAAGCCGTGGAACGCCGCACAGCCGGACCCCCAGTTCCGCTTGTTGCAGCGGCAACCAATCTCGTCGCGGAAGTAGGCGCAGCGCGTGCGTTGCATGATGTTGCCGCCGATCGACGCCATATTGCGTAGCTGGCCGGATGCGGCGAATAGCAGTGCTTCGGCAATGACAGGGAATCGCTGACGCACCTCGGTGTTGCCGGCCACGTCGCTCATCCTGGCCAGTGCTCCAATGCGCACGCCGCCCCCGGGCATCGCTTCGATCCGCTCCATATTCGGCAAGCCATTAATGTCCAAAAGACGCTCGGGAAGGGTCGCACCGTCCTTCATAAGCCCGAGAAGGTCAGTGCCGCCGGCGATGAAGGCGAGCTGAGAGTCATGAGCATGGGCTGCGATCGCTTCCCCTGGATCGTCAGTTCTCGAAAGCCCAAATGGATGCATGTTTCAGTTCCTCGCGACTGCTTCCACGACGGCGTCAACGATATTGGGATAGCAGGCGCAGCGACACAGATTCCCGCTCATTCGCTCGCAAATCTCTGCGCGCGACAGGTCCGCTAGGGTAAAGTCGCGCCGTACATCCGCCGTCGCGGCGCTTGGCCAACCGGCCTTGGCCTCCTCGATCATGGCGACCCCAGACATGATCTGGCCCGAGGTGCAGAAGCCGCACTGAAATCCATCGTGCTCTATGAACGCGGACTGTAGCTCGTGGAGTATGCCATTCTGCTCCAGTCCTTCGATCGTCGCGATCTTCTTGCCTTCCAGCATCGCCGCGAGCGTCATGCAGGACAACACGCGCCGACCATTGATGTGCACGGTGCACGCGCCACACTCTCCGCGATCGCATGCCTTCTTCGTGCCGGTCAGCGCCAATCTTTCGCGCAACGCATCAAGCAACGTCATGCGCGGCTCCACGGTGATGCTTTGCGTTAGGTCGTTGACAGTCAGATTCACGGGCAACGGTTCTATGAGCGACTTGTCGCCCGCGGCGTCAGCGAGCGCCCGTTTCCGGTCGTTGCTCATGTTTGGTTCCCTCGCGCGACATCCGCGGCGCTGATGCCCTCCAACGCAAGTCCGTATCCGACGCCCTCGTCAACGATGCGTCGCAGTTTCTGGGTCAACGCGATGCGCGTGTATTTCGTGGTGAGCGGCGGCAGTTTGGCAAGTCCTTCCGCGATCTCCCGAGCACGGGCAAGAAGTTTGTCGGCAGGTACGATTTCATTAACCGCGCCCCATTCCCTGGCTGTCTGAGCATCGAGTTCCTGGCGGGTGAGGATGAAGTAGCGGCCGCGTACCGTGCCGATTACTTCCTGCCACAGCAGATGGACGCCATCACCGGGCACGATACCGAATTCGAAGTGTGGCCTATCCTGAAAGACCGTCGAAGGACTAGCCAGCACAATATCGGCGAGCAGCACATATTCGGAGTGCAACCGTACCGGGCCGTTTATGGCAGCAATGAGCGGCACCTCGATGTCGAGGATATTCATGAGCACCTTTTTGCCCTCGCGATAGATCTTGTCGTAGCCTCGCGGCGTGAAGAAATCGAAACCATCGGGGCTGATCGTTTCCATGAACGCGTCGCCGCTGCCGGTCAGGATGACCACGCGATTCTCTGGATCCGAGCCGATCGCATGAAATAGGTCCACGAACTGTTCGTGGGTGTGTCCATTGAAGATCAGCGTGCTGCCGTCGGTGTGAAGCACGACCTCTAACACGCCTGCTTTCGAGCGTGTCAGTCGCGCGTTGGGGAAGCCGTCGCGATAAGCGTCAAAGCGGGACATGGTGAAAGGCCATCCTTTTTCGAATTTGTGGAGGGGTCGCCAAGCTTGCGCTCAAGCCTAACAATCTCATGCGCAGATGACTTGACTTGGATTGCTCTAATTTTGTCGAGGTTGCGACGCGCAGCATGCCCCCTTGCGCGCGGCACGCCGGCGCCTGATCTATGGTCCAAAGGAAGGAGATTCGAGATGACTGATACACTCGCACGACCGATCGTTCCAGCCGCCGAGGCGCGGACCCGGCTGAAGGAGGGAGTACACATCGAACGTAGCTCTCGCCGGGTACGGACGTACTTTGGTGGCAAGCTGATCGCTGACAGCGAGCACGTCCTCCTCGTCTATGAAACGAAGCGGCCGCCGGCCTACTGGTTTCCGATTGCGGATGTCCGGATCGAGTATCTGGAGCAGTCACAGCAACCGGCGGACACCATTCGCTGGCGCTTGGTGGTAAAGGATCGCATCGCTCACAACGCGGCCCGCGCTTACAACAAACCGACTGATTATCGAGCCGCACTGGAGGGCCACCTCACCTTTTACTGGAATGAGATGGACGCGTGGTTCGAGGAGGATGAGCAGGTCTTCGTTCATCCTCGAGATCCCTACACAAGAGTCGACACGATCCACAGCTCGAGGCACGTGCGCGTGGAGATTGAAGGCGTGACACTGGGTGAAACTCGCCGGCCCATCCTCCTCTTCGAGACTGGGCTGCCGACCCGCTATTACATCCCGAAGCTGGACGTGCGCACGGATCTGCTCGAGCCCACCGAGTCTGTCACGCGATGCCCGTATAAAGGTGTGGCGCGCTACTGGTCGGCTCGGGTGGGCGACAAGCTCGTCAAGGACATCGTGTGGAGTTATCCGGCGCCAATTCCCGAGTGCCCGAAGATCGAAAACCTGCTCAGCTTCTACAACGAGCACGTCGACCTGTACGTCGATGGGGTGCTGCAAGATCGACCGATCACGCCGTTCTCGTAACGTTGAGATCAGAGTCCTGGGTGTCACCGGCTTCTGCGGGCTCCCGGAGGACGTGGACTTCGTCCGCGTCGAGACGCCATACGGACAATCTTGATTGCATGGCACAAAGCCAGGAAGAGGGGATTGCCCAGGTCCGAGCGACGTAGCGTGGCATGATGTGTGCAGCGCGGCGTTCTGCGTCGCGAGCCGGACAAGTCCAAACAATGCCTAAATGCGAGGTTCGTATGTTGTAGGTGGCCGCAGGTTGGAAGGCGGCGATCATCGAACGCAAGCTTTTCGGCGGCACGTGCGTGAACACCGGCTGCACCCCGACGAAAACGCTGGTAGCGAGCGCATTCGCCGCGCATGTCACACGCCGTCTAACAGCCTATCTCCTCGATGGACATGGAGACAGCTCGCTGCGCTTACCTGCATCGTTGCCGGCAGAATTCAGGGAGCCCCTGCCGGTTGGCTGCTGTGACAATCGGCACAAGACTGCGTCAAGCGAAGCAAGATGGCAAAAGCGGCGGCGTTCAGATGCGCCTACCGTCAAGGACGAGATTGCTATTCGCGCCGCCGCATATATTCCGACGATATGGAGTGTTGGGGCCGGGGCCGGCAGTCCGTGAGTGATTTGGAAGGCGAGTAGCGGTCGTGACCGGTGGATCAACGGGCATCGACGGATGAGACTACAGAGGTGAAGATCATGCTTGTCGTCTCGCCCGAACTCAATATCGGAAACACGGCGTTCATGCTTGTATGTTCCGCGCTGGTGATGCTGATGACACCCGCCCTTGCATTTTTTTACGGAGGTTTAGTTACAAGGAAGAACGTACTGACTGTTATGATCCAGAGTTTCGCGTCATTGTGTTGGACAACAATACTCTGGTTCTGCATTGGTTATTCGATGTGCTTCGGACCGACTTGGCGCGGCATAACCGGTGATCCAACATATTTTGCCTTTTTGAACGGCGTTAGCTTGAATACAATTTACACCGGAAATAATTCTGGCATTCCTCTCGGGTTGCACTTTGTGTATCAAATGATGTTCGCAATTATTGCGCCTGCTCTAATTACGGGTGCGTTTGCTAATCGGGTAAATTTCAGTGCGTACTTTCTCTTTCTCACCGCTTGGCTGATTTTCGTCTATTTCCCGTTCGTTCACATGATCTGGAGTCCGGATGGTTTGTTTTCAAGAATGGGTGTGTTGGATTTTGCTGGCGGGATTGTTGTACACACCACAGCTGGGTTTGCAGCTTTAGCCTCAGTGATATTCGTAGGGCGCAGATGCGATAGCACTGATGCACCCCACAATGTTCCATTGATGGCCCTAGGTGCGGGGCTGTTGTGGTTCGGCTGGTTTGGCTTCAATGCTGGATCAGAAGTCGGCGTAGATTGGGTCACCGTTTCATCCTTTGTCAACACGCAATTGGGAGCGGCTTTCGCTGGATTCGCTTGGCTTGTTTTGGAATGGGCTGACGTTCGACGGCCCAACTTTGTCGGCCTCATGACTGGTGCGGTTGCAGGTCTTGCGGCCATTACCCCCGCTGCTGGTTATGTGTCCTTCGGTATCGCAGCGGTAATCGGCTTTTCGGCGGGACTGGTCTGCTATTACGCCGTTGCGATTAAGAAGATCGTTGGGTGGGATGACGCGCTAGATGTGTGGGGAGTGCACGGTGTCGGCGGGGTTATTGGTGCCATCCTGCTCGGAGTATTTGCTTCGAAAAACTGGAATCCACAAGGTGCGGCAGGTCTATTGTCTGGCGGCACTCAGTTCTTTCTTTGGCAGTGCATTGCCGTCGTTGCATCGGCGGCTTGGGCGTTTGCCTTCAGCTATGCGGCGCTATGGCTGATTAGCTGCGTCACTTCGGTTCGCGTGGATGCGGAAACAGAGAAGCTTGGGCTAGACGCTCTTCTCCTTGGAGAAGCGGCCTATTCGGAGGACCGATCGTCGTAAATGTTTGCATTGCGCGAGCCGCCCTCGACGGGCTGAAACACCTGGGCCGATAACTTTGTATCGCCGGAGACATGGGGCGCGACATCTCGTGCTTGAAAGGTAAACGGATAGATGAGATGCGAAGAATACCCGTCGCCGTGATTGTGCTTGTCGGTTCAGTCAGCGTTTTCAACTTAGCGACTCCCGCAAGGGCGGCTTCCGATCCGGTCTGCCTGACCGGCGGATCCGACAATGCACTGCGCTGCGGTGCGAACTTTCGCGCGGACGATGACGCGCCGGACCGCGAGCTCTGTCTATGTCTGTCTTCGTTGTAGAGTTCGGTGCGGTCGCTGTATCCGCACCATCCGAAAGGCCATCCTGTTCGAATTTGTGGGGGGCCGCTAGGCCTTTCGCGCAAGCCTAACAATCTCTTGCGCAGATGAATTGACTTGGATTGCTCCAATTTTGTCGACGTTGTGGTTCTCGTTAGGGTGACGGCCAAAGCGAGCTCAACTGCAGGCATTCCCGACGCAACGCCTAAGAAAAAGTGGCCCTATGTTCGGCTTTGCGATCCGGTTTCTGACGCTTGGGAGCCGCGGCTTGTGTTAGTCAAAGTTTGCTGGTGAGAAAGTAAGGGCCCATGCTGATGGACACAGTGCCGGCTCCTCACCGCGGACATGAGTCCCCGGCGCACGACTCCCTGGCCCAACAGCAACGGCGGAGTCGCACGCATCGGCTGGGGCGCGAGGTCCGTCTCGTCCTCCCCGCTCTGCGACGGCGCGAGCAGGCCGAGCAGGTGCCGCAGTTCGGTCATCGTGTCGCGACCCGCGGCCTCGACGGCGAGCAGCGCGGCCGCGGCCTCGCCGGGCTCGGAGTCGAGCACCTGCCGGGCGGCGCCGGTCTGGATGACCATCAGGCTCACGTTGTGGCTGACGATGTCGTGCAGTTCCCGGGCGATCCGCGCGTGTTCGGCGGCGACCGCGGTGCGGGCCGCGCTCTCCCGTTCCCGTTCCAGGAGCCAGCCCCGCTCCTCCAGGGCCTTACGGTGCCGCCGCCGGGCCC
>Ga0137409_10005834_pt1 | contig 12806 bp, 29 predicted proteins | sample CZODoug1_16funga_FD_122059 | JGI IMG/M metagenome (GOLD analysis project Ga0137409, IMG submission 122059) | Vadose zone soil fungal communities from Angelo Coast Range Reserve, California, USA - CZODoug1_16fungal (Hybrid Assembly) | ecosystem: Environmental > Terrestrial > Soil > Vadose zone...
ATGTGTTAGATTCCAGGTACGGCCCAACAGCGATCTTGATCTCGTCAGGTCCTAGTTTCACTCCTTGCTTGCCCAGGGCCATCTGGGACAATCCCAACGCATTGGCATCCACCTGAGCGTTGTTCTTCTCCAGGGCAGCTTTGGCGGCGTTGTGTTTGCGTTTCAGCGCAACAACCAGGTTAGTCTGATAGGCGATCGTGTTCTTAAGTGTAATAGCATCCGCGATGGTCATTTCATCACCGGCAACGGTAACCCTGGTTTCGCCGTTGGCCTTGACGATGGCGGCTTTGATCTTGCTCTTGCGAGTAATCAGATCTACCACGGCCTGGAACTTCTCTTTTGCGTTAGATTCAAACTCGGTTTTGGGATAAACCCCATTAACCAGTTTGTCCTTCTGAACAATCCCGGAGGGTTCAAGTTCCTGGGTTTGCTTGTCGATTTTGGCACCGATCAGCTTTAGTTCCGAGAGTGCCCTGTGAATTGTTACTTTTTCCATTTGTGTTAGGTTTGTACTTTCTAACGCATAGTGTTAGGAGAAAGTTGCATTATGTTAGAAATTAATCTGAGATTTTAGACGAAATATTAAAAAGACGGGGAGTTAATGGGAGAAATTACCCACAGTGTATATAAAAATAGGCACTAGCCTCCTATTTTGTATATTTTTATGGACGTTATAATTTCTCGATCATCATACGAAACATATTGATTGACTGGCAAGCCATGTCGATCTTTGTCTCATCGGCGCGGGTGAGAACGACGATCCCCCGGTGGGCGATCCGATTGCGGATCTCAGTTAGATATTCAACATGAGACCTGAGCAAGTCAATGTCAGATTTATCAAAGCTTTCCATTGACGATCCAGATTCTGTTTTCTTCAGGGTTGAATGAACGGGAGATAAGCCACGGGTAATACTCGCCAGAAACTTTCTGAAGGATAGGTTTCGTGCCATGAGTTAGTTGGTTACCAATGAAAAAATAGCGTTCAATGTGTTTCATCATCTCTGGTTCCTTCACACCAAACATCAACCTAGGAACCTCCGTTACCCAACAACCAATCACAACTCTGGGTTTGTACTTTACTACTGCCGAGTTTGCATCGATCTTTTCAACGTCTGGGGAGTACTTGAGAATAGGCTGTCTCAACGCTCGATAGTGAGCCTGGATCTCCGGGTCTTCCTGGAGTTTGTTATCCGTCATGCGAATCCCAAGGTGGCGACCGACCTGGCCTGAGCCTGCACCAATCTCTATACATTCCGAAGGAAGTATCTTTTTGCCCATCAGATAGAGTTTGATTTGTTCTATCAGTTCTATCGTCGGAAACTGATAGATACCGTGTTTCCACCCAAACCAGCAGATCTCCATTGGTGTTAGAAGTCTCTGGTAATCTTCAGCAGCCATTAATTTGATGTAGATACCTTCCCACATAAAAGATTCAATTTCCTTCTCGCGTTCTAGTGATGGAGAGATCAACGCATTCACGGTCTTCGGATTATTTCCGGCCATGTTAAGTAGAATATCTTCAAACGTTACCTTTTTGCTCATTGAACTTATCATTTTTGAAGTTTTCTTTAAGTGATTTATTAAAAGCCATGAGGCTATCCATCTGCTCCATCATAGTGGAAATCTTGTCGTGTTCAGTAACATTCTTGCCATAAAGAAACGCAGCATGACCAAACAGTACAAGGGCAGCGATTACACTAACCGGGGCCTCTTCAACCAGCACTTCTCCAGCAGCAGCGTATGGTGAACCAATTCCACCTTTTAGTTTTACTTTCATCCTAGCTTGAAAATAGTGCATCTGTTCTTCCGACAATGTGGGATCAATAGCCTTAGCCACCTCATACATTGAAGCACCGGCCACACACTTCGCAAGGAAAGAAGTCATTTCTTCGGTTGTCGTTGTTGTCTTCATAGTATGAGCCTCATTATTTGTTTGTTCTTCTTTTTAGCATACTCCACACAATTGGCTGTGCCTCCTGGGGTTCCGTTCCACACAGCAACTAAGAGATCGCAGTTATCCACCATCCATTCATTACGAATCTGCATTACCTGGGGATTGTACATCGTCGGCGTAACGATGAACATCTCACAAAGAGGATGATTCACCAGTTTATTGTATCTATTAACTTGGCGTTCGTTCCACTTCATTTCCTGACCCACGCAAGGAATAGCAGCGATGAAAGGAATGTCGTTATCGATAGCAAGTTCGGCCCAGATCATATCAACGCCAAGGGCCATGCCGGTGATCAGCGTGATTGGTTCTTCCTTAACTTTACAAACGTCATCGATCACAGACTGGAGATAGTCGCGGATCGAATCTGAGTAATATCCAATACCATCCCATTCGTTGCCGAGCTTGCCTGGACGATGGCCGGTTACTGCAATTTTCATTTTGTTATTCTAAGTGCTGCATTCCAAATATCTTCCATCTTCTCAGTAGGATTGATTTGCATCCAAGACATCAAACCACCATCAAAGTCTCTTGAATTAATCCAATCTCCGGCACCATTCAATCTGTAGAACAGTGCCAATGCGTTAAGCTGAACGTTGGATTTTGTAGGATTGTTTGGATTATTTATACAATCTCCTCTCCAAAAGTCAATTGCTCCACCACCGGGGTGATTTATGGTTGTATATTTTACCCAAGTGTCCATAAGCTAAACGTTTTAATCAAGTGATCACACTTAGGAATCTCGGTAAAGCCTCTTTTCTTAATGCAATGAAGTTTAAAATCCTGGTTGACGAAATCCATTATCATTAACGCCTTATGATAGGTTTTGCATGAATTTTCAAACCACTCAAACACATCGGTGAGATGGCCATTACCCGGCTCGGTGTTGTTGATCGAGAGAATATGGAAAGCGATATTGGAATCAAACCATTGCCCTTCGCAGGTTCCCACCCGGTAGAGTTTAATAACACCGTCTGGATCTCTGTGCCAGGGTGAAACTTCGAACTTCAGCTTGTGGGTTGATTCAAACATTATCTACTTACGGATACACCAGCATCAGGATGCAGAGTACAAGCACCGAGATAGCTATAGATGAATTTGACAAACACTTCGTAATTTCCCCATCCATTTTCAGGATTTAGCTTTTTATATTTATCAGGATTGCGAATCAAAGTCGCGAGACCATGAGCAAGATGAGCAGTTAGTTCAGATGCTTTGGTTATTCCCATTTCTTCAGGCCTCCATAATGCCTGGTAAACTCCTACCTCTTTAGCCATGGGTACTAAATTATGGGTAATATTGTTTTCATAAACGATGTCACTTTCTACTTCGTATGAAAGCTGTACAGGTGTCTTATTGGGATGGCGAGTGTTCCATTCCTCCTCAGTGATCTCTTTTGTCTGGCCGTTCTCTCGGATAAAAATACCAGACGTGGCTACTAAGTTTTCACCTTTGCCACCGACCTGCCTTAAGTATACATCGAGACTCATACGTGGTATGCTACTGCGTTAGGTCTTGATAATTCTTTCTTCATACAAGGAGGACAACAGAGAACAGAGGGATTATGAATCAGCGTGGTGTAATATCGAATTAGTTCATTGAGGCGGGTACTAAACACAGGAATACCACACAAGTCACACTTCGTTTCCGTCAGATCTCCAGGAGCTGGATTAGGATGACCTTCTATTGGCATACCAACGACACGTATCGCCTCAGGTGTGGTGGAGGCCACATGATGGATAAGTGCCATCGCCTTGACTCGGAGCTGTTTGTCAGTTTGTTTCATATCCAACCAGCAGAATGAACAAGTTTGAAAATACCAAGTGCCATTAGAGCAAACCCGAGTATAACGAGGCCGATGATCTTTAGCGTTGGCTTCTTGCCACCCAGCGTTCGCTTCTCACACCAACCAACCAGGAGAAGACCGAAGATAATATTGATTACACCGGTTATCATTTCTTTACGATTTCATATCCGCATTCACCTAACGCTTTATTCCACATCTCCAGAGAGAGTTGGCCGTAGACGTAAAGACCGGGGATCTCACTGTGATTTCTCATAACGACGATCATGGCCGCTTTACGATCGGGAGATCCATCCTCTTTGAGATGGATCTCAATCGGATCGAGTTTGTAGGCAAATCGCTCAAACCTCATATCGAAATGAGATGTGCCGTGATTGATGCCTCTGATGGTTTCAGGATCATCCTGATTCATGCCAGAATCGAGTGAAGTATGACCATGACCTTTAATACCACATATACAAACAGTACGATGTACCATCTATTTTCATTTTTCAGAATGATTTTCATAATGAATTCGTTTCCATAAATATACCCGTTCGGGTGTAAAGTCATTACCAGAGCGTAAATTATACCTTATCGGGTATAATGTCAAATATCATTTGAATTGCTTCTTCGTGACCGGCCTCAGCTTCTTCCCAAGTGGCATACTTCTGCTGCCAATGATCGTACTCTCCACCAAAGATCATGGTTTCAAACAGAAGGGGCTGAGTTCCAAATAGAAAATTAGAATCAACTCCTAAAAATACAGTTGAGATTGTTTCACCGGAAGGCAGTTCACTGAGTTTGATTTGCCGGTCGCATGTTTCGAACTTCATTGCCCATTCATGGATGTCATCTACCGGCACCGGAGTCTTTCCCTCTAACACATATTTCCAGGGTATCATATCGCTAGTTGCATATTTCCAATGAATTCTGCAATATTGGACTCATGATTATTTTAGATCATTTTAGTTGGCGGTCCTTCATTGTGTGGGTCTTACTTATCATTACAATCACCTCTCACTTGATGAAGGAGTCGTTCCCACAGTATTTACAGCGGCTAAAGCGACAGGCTGCGTGGACTCTTGTAGTACTCGTGGGTTTAGAGATACTAATAAGATTTGTCATCAATTCAATTACATTGTATTGGCGATGGATGAAGTAGAGAGGAGATCCAGGGAGATACTCGATAATCTCCCTAGAAACCTCACGTTGTTCATAGTTGGTCATCCAGTAGGGACAGGACAAATTTATCAGTTTGCTGCCCCTACCTTTGCCTATTGTAGTAGCTGCGGCATACCGATCGAGTCCGATCTGATCAAAGACATGATTCTGGATCTGACAAAAGACACGGAATACCCGGTAGAGATCCGGTGTGGGGGTTGCCTGAGGATGCTCGTTACTCCGGATCTTTGAAAGTATCGAAGCATTGCTCCCGGAAGTCGTAGAGGAAGTCAGTAAATTCCTCAGCCCCTTCCTCATTGGCCTCCCAGACAATATTCTGACCATCCTCGCGATTTTCGATCCTAACCTTGAGGGTTGGGAATCGCTCAGCCAGGATTTCTGCCGTTAGGTTAAACATTGTCTGGTCGTAGACTTTCTCAGCTAGTTTGTTGGCGGCCAATGCCTTATGCACTTTGTCGATGTAGGGTTGTAGGTTCATAGTGTTTGAAAGTCAAATCTATCGTTTAATTGGTTTAAGAAGTTTTCCATCTCCTCATCGTTAGGTCCTCCGTTCCAATTCAAGCTCGTGGCGGCACGATCGTAGTAAAAGGCAACATCTAAGTCGGTGATTTCCGGGAATCGTTCCTGGAGGATTCTGGTGAGAAATTCGACCATGTCCTCGGAGTATTCCTGCTCTAAGACCTTCTTGAGCTTTTTCAATGAGACGGCTTCGTTTGTGTACTTTTCTAAAATATCCATAATGTTAGGTTTATAATTTAAAGTGAGTTCTAACAATTAGCCACTCGTTTTCCAGCCGGAGTTTGCATTTCTCGGAGTCCTGTGTTTCCGTGAGACAATTGAGCCTCAACCCTAGGGCAATGATGGTATCAGCCTGGGTGGAGTTCATTTTACAGGAGGTCGGCTACTTGTTTTTCCAAATTCGCAATGATCCGACTCTTCTCGATAATACGATTTGACTGACTACAGAAATCTGTCACATAACCGGAGATCTCGTTCTCCAGACTGGCAATCTTGCGTTCCTTCTCACACAAGGTCGCTACGAAATGCACTCCAAAGTGGTCGTACATAACGGTTAAGGTTTAAAGGTTCCGTTGTTCTTGATGATGTTTTTGAGGATTGCGACAAGACGGTCGTGGTCATTGTCGTACTTATGGCCGAATGCCTCAGCATCAAGCGAAGGAATATTCCAGGTGCTGTTGCCTCTTAGATAATCCCATTTTTCAAACGCAGCCTCGATGAGATCAAAGTTAGTGGAACCAAAGATGTTCTCAGCGACCTTGAAGTTTTCATCCGACATATCCCCTACCGTTGCCTTGTTGAACTTTCTAACGGCAGAGAGGAACAATGCTCCCTTTGCACAGACCTTACAAAGACCTTTGTCCTTTATCAGAAGGGGCTGTAGTTGTTCCTTTGCATTGCTGAGTTCAGCATCATCGTAACCATCCACCCACTTACAAACACGAGTCTCTAATTCGTGTCCGATGTAGACACCTTTAGTGGCGGTGTACTTCTCATACTGGAGTTGTTTAAGCGCGTCCTTTGCGACGGCTACCCGCTGTTCAGCCTTGCTGAGGCGAGTCTTTGGTTTAGTATTCATAATACTTGCGTTTAAGGAGCATGTGGATGATTGTCAGCAGTGTTAATGAGGTGACGTTGATCAGGATGATCATTGAGATCTCCAGAATAAGGTTGGTTGTTTCCATAAACAAACCTAACGTAAACTTGTGTTAGATTGTTTCACATGGAACGTATATTTCTAACGTTTATTTGCAATTACCTAACAATGAGTGGGGTAGAGATTAATATTAACTTTTCTGTGACTGGAGAACAGGCAATACCACCCACCCCGGCACCTGTTCGGCAGCGGATTGACAACCGGGGGCGGCCTCTTTGCTCCTGGCCAAAAAGCATTCTTTATTCCCGCACGCGAATAGGTCGTTAATCCTTCGGGTTATGGCTGTTTGCCTAACCTGATACCTAACCTCGTTACGATATACCGCGAAATTGATGTTTAAATGGCACATATTCGTTTCCTGAAAGGAATTGGTTCACCACATGAGCCAATCAGTCATTTATCGATTATCGATAAAACATATTCGCTTACATGGTTATGCGTTATCGCTTCGGGCATGGTTAATCGTTTACCTTTCGTTTGGAGATAAACCCTATAATGTGGGGTTTATGTTCGCCCTCGCTGATCCCTTTCCCCTCTTATGTAGTGTTATCTCCTGTATGTTTTTCATGCACTAAAGGCCTTTCTTCTTTGTCGAAATTTGGTTAGCTTTCTAACGTATTGATAATCAATAACATTTGTTTACATTTGTGTTAGGTTATTACGTTAGAAACATCGTCCTTTGATCTAAATTTAACAAGCCTCGAAAGAGCAACCATTATGAAAAACAAAATCCAATCGGCCTATTCCAAGGCCACAACACGGCCTGCAAAGTTGGGCTACATTATCGCCCTTATTGACGTGGTTATTATTGTAGGTTACATTAACCTGTTTTAACTATGCAGACTTACACAATTGAATTGCCCTCATATTGGGCATCGTATCTAATCAACTTAGATAAGTCAGGCTTAGACAGTCTGGACATTCAGGAATGCGATAACGAGGTGAACGGCTTAGGCTATTGTGCTACCGTTGGGGAATGTGAATTTATTGGCTGTTACAATGGGCTGTTAACTACGTTGGCAACTTACACCTTTATCCGTTAAAGCCATGAAAGAATACCAACCGAAAACGGGCGCAAAGTGTACCTGCTCTTGTGGTAACCCTCGTTACTATCAATAACTAAAGGCCTTTTCTCTTTGTCGAATTTAGAATTAAAATTATAAAACTATGGACATTTCCCCTTCCCCCTTTGGTGGCTCAAAGAACGCTGAATATCAAAGAAGTGCTGAATTATTTATTGAAATATGTAAAACCCAAAAGGCCTATTTTGCTATTTCGTTTTTGTCTGATTCTGGTTATAATAATTCAGACCTTCGTGAAATTCAAAAGAGAGTGCATGTAATACAATTTAACAGGGGAACAAATTAAACTTAACCAAACCCCGAAAGGGTAAACAAAATGAAAACAAAACAAATCAAAACGTGGCTACCGTGTTTTTCTGGTTTCTATGGCACAATATGGCAGGCCGATAGCGAGGAAGACTATCAATTACAGTATGTTAATGACGAACGTAAATCGAAAGGGTTAGAGCCTGCTAAATGGGATTCATTCAAATTCGATTACGATAGTTACAACATGCAGGTAATAAAGGGTATTGCCCACCGATTGGAAAGCGATTACCTAAAACCGTTTGTTCAATCCATAACGGTTGAACGGCTCGTTTCACCACGTGAATATAATTTCGCAAATGATAGTGCAAATATTACCGTTACGTTGTGTGCATCGGATGAAAAACGAATAATGAAATACCTATCCGATCATAAGGTTTCATTCGCTGAATATCTGTTAAGATACAAATCCTGTTCGGGGTTTATATCTTATTACCCCTATGATGGATCGGCTTGGATTGAGGGCACTCCGTTAGAGCATGAACACAAATTAGGTGCAATCCTTGATTTTATTGCCCGTAATGAAGCAAGGGACGGGGAAGACATCGAACTGGATTTGTATTACCAGATTGAAAAGTATTTAGATGTTATTAATTACGATGAACTTGTCAACGGAAAGGAGGCTGAAAATGAGTAAGCCAAAATCATCAAAACAAGTGGAATTGTATTAATCATTTTAGACAAATAAAACCAAAGCCGCTAACGCGCAAATTTTATGAAAACAATTCAAGTAGGATCATCGCACGGTAGCCTAACCTGTAATAAAGAAACAGGTATGGTGATTGAATGCTCACTTTTCCACGGGGAGAATGAAAACGAACGGATCGCACAAATAGCAAAGTTTGATTTGGAAGAATGGAAAAAGTGTTATGTGGGCGAATCACTCCCCGATTATCTGGACATATTAGACCTCGGTTACTGGACTAAAAACGGAGAGTATGAACAACCCGTTATTGATTGGAGAAATGAATACAGACTAAACAACTAAACAAGCCCGGCAACGGCAAACAATTATGAAAAGAAGAACTAAAAACAATCGGGTATTAATTCATCAATACATCATTGATGCAATTGATAGTAGTGGTTACACTGACAAACCACAACCTACGGACGTGCTGGGTAAACTTCAATTTGTTTGGGACACATTCAATAGTGAATATGGGCACCCACACAATTTAAAGCGTTACGGTAATGAACAGGAAACCTTTGCCAATTGGTTAATGGGTTTGCCCTCATGTTTCAACATTGATTTTGAAGATTACCGTATCCTTGAAAAAGGAATTGAATGGGGATTAATCAGTCAGGATGAAAGCGAAGCTAAGCAGGGACAATTTATCAATCAGTGGTTTAGAATGATCCACATGGAATACAAAGGCATGCTAACCCGTGGTGTTCCAAAGGCAAAGGCCGAAAGGAAAACAGTGGATGAATACCAAGTCCAAGGTTATTATTCTGGTCAATGGGAAGTAGTTACGGCTGAAGAAACCAAGTCAGATGCAAAGGATAGGCTTTCGGAGTATCGTATCAATGAGCCAAACACTGCCTTTAGACTTGTCAAAAAACACATTAAGAAATAGTAAAGTAGCCATGTTTATTATACAAAATTCACTTTATCGTATTGACAATTAACAAATTATGAAAGATAACGAACTAACAATGGTTGAAAAGCTAAACGCATTTGTCAACCAGAAACCGGGCTTAGATGCCAATGACTATAATGATTCGCAAAGTTATAACCATACAGTGAGGGAGATTACCAAAGATCGCAATGATTATTATGAATTGCTTTCTTTATTCCTTACTCGTTGGGAAGGAAACGCAAACGTAGTGTTAACAGCCCACCTAATTGAAAGTGACGGACGACTACGTTTAATTAAAGGTCGTTCTTCTTTGTCGATTTTAGAATACACCACGGGCCAATACTTCCCGACTGAATATCGCAAGGCCGCTAATAGGGTATTAGTCACACTCATTTGGCAGTCGTTCAGGGATGAGCGAATAGCAAATGGAAACGCAAAGACAGGGGTTACATTATCAGGCCAACCCGTCTACAAAGACGGCCATGAGATACGCAAGGCTATTGCAGCCCGTGTAAGCATACGTGTAATGAAATTATACTTTAACTGATTATGGAAGCTACCTGGATATATCCTGAAAACATTGGCCTTGATCAATGGAGTAAGGAATGGTTGGAATTGTGTAAAGTGTTTGGATACACTACACCACAAACAGCCTTATTGCTTGTAAATATTAAAACAAACCAATAAACAAAGCCCTGCAAAGGCAAACATTATGAGACAATTAACAAAAGAAATGGTGCAATTCTCCATCGAGACGGAGGAAGAAACCACCCCTATTCAACAAGCATTAAGTGAAAAAGAAACGGGCACAGATTCCCACCAAGTCTACATTGACAAAGTATTAGAGGATGATGGTAACAACCCGTGGTTATGGTGTAGTGTCATGGTTACCGCAAGATTTAAAGGCCTTGAGGGAACGGCTTACTTGGGGCAATGCGCGTATGAAAATGTAGCAGATTTTAAGAAAGGCGGCTACTACGAGCAAATGCAAGATGAAGCGTTTGAGGAACTGAAAAAGAAGGTGGACGAGATCGTAACACCATTTATCGTTCCAATGAGGGAAGTTATTGAAAAGCTGATTGAATCTTTACCAGAACTGAATGACGAAGAAACGCCACTGGATGGTAGTCAAGCCGTTGACGTGCTTTGTGGTTTGTGGGAAGAACTTAAAGAAAGTGTCCAATGAAAAAACTCCGCATACGTGATAAGGGCGACTACCTCAAGGTAGTTGACCCTTACTATGAAACGATTTGTGAATCGTTTCTGATCAAGGACGGCTATTCAGACAAGGCTAAAGTAACCGTGAACGAAATGGTTCATGCGTGGAACTGTTCATTTGCCAAGGGGCTGGATATTACTACCATGTTACCCGCTGGAATAGTGGTGCCCTCAAGGTCTACCAAAACCTTCATCGTTCATGGTAAGGAGTTTTCTTCCCTTGAACAGGTGGAGGTGTACGCTCATGGTCTACACCTACGGGTGTTGCTTACTCAAACAGCAATTGATAGTAATATTTACTTAGTAACACTTACCGAATAAAGGCTTTTCTCTTTTGTCGAAATTTAAACTTATCAATATGAAATACACTAAAGGTAAACAGACATACACCCTTCACGATTGCACCATGACTAAAATCAGACTCACGGACGGAGGTGATTTTACTGAAAACATTTGGGCTAAACACAATGCCGGTGAATCCCATAGTATCTTGCAAAATACTGCATGTGCATTCACCCCATTTCCTTCATGGGGTGCAGTGATACCAACCCTCGGCTCGTTTAACTTCCTCAAGATGTTAGAATCTAAAATATTAGAGCTGCATCCAGAAGCATACGAATACTACCTCAAAGAAGGTGTGATCGATGAACATGGTAATTATCAAGAAGGTTGGGACGATAAAACAAAATTCGACAAAACAAAAACCTCCTAGTTTATGAAAAAGAAACTGTTCTACGTAATCTATGGGCCTGAGTTTGACGGCACAGATTACAGCCACGACCATCCATTGGAACTAACGAACAAGGAGTTTAAACAAGCCGCTACTGACCAAGGGCACGTGTACACGTCAAAGGAATTGTGTGCCGAATGGAATACCGATTCTTTACCTGTGATTGATTCTTACATTAAATACTTATAACCTATGAAACAGATACTAACAGCATGGTATGCCTCACAGAATGAGGCTACCAAAACACTACTGCAAAAAGTAGTAGCAAAGAAAGTCACACTCATCGTGCCACGTAGACGCGAAAAGGCTTTCTCTTTTGTCGAAATTTTACCTAACAATGTTAACTAACACGACCATGAAAACATTATTTGAAGTAATCCAGCAAAGTCAGATAGCACGTGCAAATGCTCTCGGAGACGGGGAATGCCATGCCTTAGCCAACGAAGTGGCAGAATGGCTAGAATCCCTGGCCGTATCCGCTGAATCCTTGTTTGACATAGACAAGGGCGAAGATGAACAGGAGGAAGTAATCCCGTTAAAGGCGATAATCTTGAACCAACGAAAATAAATATCCAACAAACGCTTGCATCTAACATTTTCCCTCTATCTTCGTTAGGTAGTCAGTTGACCGTTAGTTCTATAGTTGTTTCACTTAAACTAATAATGTATGCTTAAATTTCATTCGACCGGGGAGTACGGAGTCTCAAAAGCGGAAGTATTCTTCCCTAACAAAAGAGGCCTCGTAGTTCTAAAAGACAAATCCACAAGGGAAACTAAGTTCGATGCTATTCCTGTAATTGGGACGCAGAAAAAGTACGACTCTGACCCCGCACACCCCGCGATAATGGCTGAGGCTGAGCGCGAAGTGTTAGAAATGTTAGAAAGTATTAGAATTTTAAGTCCCGGCTGATTAATTTTACTCTTGTAAAATAAAACAATGAAACAAAACATCATATCGAAAGGAGAAGTTGAGCTTAATCAAGCAGAGGTCTGTCAAGCCCTGTTATTGTTCGGTCAGGAGGATCGAAAGGTTCTTATGTCGGCGGTTAGTAATTATCTTAAAAAGAAAAAAGGCTATACTCTTAAAAAGCTGGCCTCCTCGCTTGTCAATAATGAGATTATTGTCAGGGCAGAAATAGAGTTTGTGCAGAATGATCTCGGTGAACAGTCTTTATTTGTTGGTAAGGAAAAAGAACCTGCGGATAAACGTGGTCCAAACACAGTTGCTTTTGTTAGAAAGAACAGTGGTGTTTACTCAGAATTAAAAGAGTATCTTGCACAAGCCACTAATGGAGG
>Ga0137409_10005835_pt1 | contig 12801 bp, 12 predicted proteins | sample CZODoug1_16funga_FD_122059 | JGI IMG/M metagenome (GOLD analysis project Ga0137409, IMG submission 122059) | Vadose zone soil fungal communities from Angelo Coast Range Reserve, California, USA - CZODoug1_16fungal (Hybrid Assembly) | ecosystem: Environmental > Terrestrial > Soil > Vadose zone...
AGTGGCAAGCAAAGGACTTACAGGATACGGAACTTGGAAGAGTGCGCAGCGCATAGAAAACAAGGGATTTGCAAATGAGCTTTTTGTACGGAAAAGTGCGCCGAGAAACAAGAATCGAGAAAAAGGGGTACGACACCCGGCAGTTTTCACAAATGCGCATTCTAAAGGGATTACGAGCGTCACGGTTTGTAAATGCGGATTCTAAAAGAGTTGCGGTAACGGGTTTTTGGTCACGTGACGGAAAGGGAGTAGACGCGGCGCGGCGGGAGCTAGCGAAGTCGATCGGCGAAAGATTTTGATTGGCAAACACAAGCAAGAGTAGCACACAAGTACACTGTGTGTAAATTACTTTCTGTATATCATTCGAACGAAGCTGCAAGTCATTGAAAGGTCTCGGGATAGACGACTGGATTGTAATGAGCCCATGATTAATTCTTGGGCTGCGCGGATTCCGACGCAGTGGTGGCTACTACATTCTTAACGCTCTGGACGACCAGCTGGGCGTCGAACATTCCCATGTGTCCGAAACCCTTGAAGTCGGGCGAGTCGCGTGACGTTCGCCTTAGATGCGCTTTGCGAATCTCCCTAGAAACACTGTCGATTCGTCCAGTAAAGGTGGCGCTGACGCGATAAGTACTGCAATCAGGGACGGAAAGGAAGGGTACTTCGTCGAGGCAAGCTTCACCCTTTGCCGATGCCTCCAGATATCGAATAAGCTCACGATAATTTGAATCCTTCACAAGATGGACTGGTAGTAGCGATGTCGATGCTCCTTTGGAGTTCTTGCTTCCTGGGGTCCCTCGTTCGTTAACAGTTGCAACCAATCCTGGTGGGGCCGACTCTTGGAGCGCGAACCAAATCGGTTCTGAGCATCCTTGGTCTTCCAAGAGTGAGTATTCAGGACTCATATGCAAGAAACCCTAACCCTAACCAGTTTGTTCTGGTAGGCAGAAGGATTCTCTAAGATCTTGCACACGGTCGTTTCAATCGGCACTTGCCGCTTGCTTGCGAGAAGATTCTGTCCCGGCCCAGACGGCTGTGCGATAAGCAGGAGCATGAAGACTGATCGCTGGAAAAGCTTCATCTGACCACCTTGCCGCTCTTCATTAGACACCGACAATCTAGCATCAGTGTCGATCGTTGCCGAGGTGATCGGTCATCAAGATGACATTCGGCCGAGTATGTCATTCACGGACGCTGATCCGGATTCATTTCTGGAGCAGCCCAGCGAAGAGAGTGGTGCCGGCCATTTTCTCCTCTATCCCGCTCGGCGCGAAAGAAGATAGACAAAGGGCCTCGGGGTTGTTTACCGTAGCGAGGTGGCTATTCCCAGGCGTGGGGCCAGCCCTCTGAGGGGAGCATCATCATGAGGATTTTTGCAACGGCGTTGCTCGTGCTTGGCAGTGTGTGTGTGGCGCAGGCGCAGGAGCCTGCGGCCCCGGATGCGAATGACAAGGCAAATATGCTGCCGGGCCTTGTGGCGAGTTCAACTCCCAAGGCGTATTTCGTCAATTCGTTTGCCGCCAGCGGCGCGCCTGTTTTCCCCGTAACGAAGCCGATGACCACCTTCGATGCACCCGCCGTTGCTACCTCGCTCGCTCTGCCGTTCGACGCTGCGGACCCGGGTGCTCCTGCGCCCAAGCCGAAGTTCCTGTACTCCCGGGACGATATTGTCCGTTGGGAGTTAGGCCTGGGATTCAACTGGATCCGGTTTCGCTCGTCCATCTTCAACGCCAACGCCGTGGGCCTGAAAACATCCGTGACGTATTACACGAACGACTGGTTTGGCATTGAAGGAAACCTCTCGGCCGCCTGGGGCCCGGACGTTTTTCCCCGCCAACGCGCGAAGCTGCTGGTCTACGGCGGGGGGCCAAAGATTACCTGGCGGCGATACAAGCGGTGGGATCCCTGGCTGCACGGCATCTTCGGCGGAGCTCACGAGCAGCCGCAAACGACAGGGAACAGCAAGAGCACCTACAGTATCCAACTGGGAGGCGGCGCCGATTACAACTTTAACTATCGACTTTCGGGCCGCCTCGAAGGCAACTACGTCCGGACCGGCTTTTTTGGCCAGAGCCAGAACAACTTCCAGCTTGGTGCTGGAGTTGTCCTGCATTTCTAGAACAAGCCTTTCGAAGCACCACGGGATTTCCTGGCATCCACGCGGAAGCCCGTCACCAGATCTTACAAGCCTGCTCGCGAACCGTGTGGCGTCGCCCTTCTTGCAGCCGAAGGCTTGCACGAAGATGGCCAGGTTGGAGAGCGGAAGTTGATACATCCGGCCTGCGCGAAAATGCAGGCTGGAAATCATCGGAGAACCGTCCCGTAAAAAACGCCTTTGCCGCCGCGCAGATCGCGGCCATAGGAGAGAAGAACAGTCACGCTGCCAAGGACTTGCACCTTACATTGAATGCCGGAATCCCAGAGCCAGTGCTGCGAACCGAAGAGGCTTGAGGAGTCCGCAACGGCGCCGCTGTCGAGAAATGGTCCAAGCTTCAGAGTGAAGAAGCCGTTTCGGTAGATATTCTTGTCCATTTCCCAATTCGCGAGGAAGTATCGCCGACCGAGCGGGGCAGCACCTTTTCGACCGTCGCTGGTGCCGGCGTGTCCGCGAAGCCAGAGGTCGTTGTCGCGCTCGATGCCCAACTGGAAGAGTTCATCGATCGTGACTTTGCCCGCGGTTCCACCAGCGCGAATTCGCGTCTGTATCTCGTAGTCATCGCCTTGTGCTTTAGGAATCCAGTGTGCGAGGAGCGAGCCGCGCAGCGAAGCAAACGGGCCGAGACCGTTGGTAAGTTCGCGGCCTGCCCGCAATTCGGCAGAGGTATCCAGCGTGAAGCGGCGCTCTGGGACGCGCAGCAGAGAACGGCCGGCGCCAAGCCATCCGGCAAGAGAAGTGGTTGCGGTAAAAAATGGCCGCTCCGAGGACGAAAGCGGCCCAAGTAGATTTCGAAAGTTGCGACGGACAACCTCCGCGCCCCCGCTCCAACTCCATCTGCCGTTCACGACGGAACGAAATTCCGCGCCGACAGCCACGCGGCGAAGGTTCAAGTCACTCAGTGGTGTGCCCGCGCCGAAGAAAGTTCGCGTCAGGTTCCAGTTTTCATTGCGTGCATCGGCGTAAAGCCGCAAGCGCAGGCTCGGGTCACCGTAGACGGGCAGGGAAACGGCGAGTGAGACGCGGCGCTTCTCCGAATCCCATCGCGCGAGTGAAGTTACATTCACCGCATCATGGCCGAGATTGTAAAACTCCGGGTAGACCGTGGCGTAAGGCAGTCCGCTTAAGAGCGACACGATGCCCTCCACCTTCGAATCGCCCCAGCCGTTTCTCTCTGCGAGATGCAGCGTCGCGTCGTAATTCCCGGAGTCTGTTGGTGTGAGTTCCATTCGCCGGCTAGAAAAGATGCCGAGAAGGTCCAATCGCGATTCCGTGGTGAGAAGCGCGTCTCCGGTCAGGACTTGAGGAGCATTGAAGGCGAGGGCGCGCTTGCTGAGAGATTCTCTCAGATGCAGTGATGGCTCAAACCCAACGCTTCGCAGCCGCGGCTTGTCTTCAGGATTCCAGTATTTGAGCGCGGCTTCCAGGTTGCCTTCGAGAAAGTATATGGTTGCGAGAAATTCGCGCGCGTACGCGTCTTGCGGGTTGAGCCGAAGCGCTGCGTGCAGGCGGTCCTTCGCAGCGCGAAAATCCTTCTGCTTGTAGGCGATGCCGGCCAGTTCAACGAGAAAGCGCGGATCCCCCGGCGCTTTGCCGAAGCCTGATTCGAATGACTGTTTCGCCTCGCTCCATTTTTCCTGACGGGCAAGTGCCAAGCCCATGACCAAGTCGAGATCCGGCGATTGATCCGCGGGACCACGCGCTAGATTCGCTGCTTCTTCCCAGTTCCCTGCATCGAACGCTTTTTGTGCCGCGGCCAGACGGCCTTGTTCAGAGGGTTGATCCTGGGCGAAGCCGGACAAACCCAGAATCAATACGGCAGCCAGGAAAAGGATCACGCGGCCTTTTGGGGTACCGCCAGCAGCATCCAATTGCGGTTCGGCCGCCATTCTTTTTCAAACTCCGCGCGTTCGGTACGGAGAAGTTTGCCACGCGCCGGATCGTTCATGAAAACTGCTCCGCTCTGCCAGTCGATTCCCGTGATCACGACGTAATGCAGAGGAGCTTTGACGCTGCCCGGTTGCAGGCTTACAATCAGCGGCCGACCCTGCTTCAGTTGCTCTTCAAGGTCTTTCCACTCTCCATCGAGAAGAAAAACGCGGAAGCCCAACTCTTTCAGATAGCCTTCCATGTCGGAAGCATAGATCCCGCGGGCTTTCGGCGAATATAGCTGTTTTTGAATGAGGGCGGCATCGGCCCGCTGCTGATCCATCCGCACGCCATGAGCACTCCAGTATTGCAGAAGCATAGAGATCGCGGCAGAGCCGCAGCCGTCCTCGCTCTGTTTAACGAACGGCACATCGAGCCACACTCCTGCCTTTTCCTGGGGCGCCAGCTGAACGAAACGCCCCAGGAAGAGAAGCAGGAGCAAACCGGGAGCAGCCCTGTTCATGGTCGCAAGTTGCAGTTTCGAAGTGTAAGGATCAGCGAAGGGCCACAACCAAGACGATGATGCCGATGGCGATCACGATAATCCAGAGCAGATCTCGATCGGATATGCGTCCGGCAGCGAAATCGCTCTGTGCCTGGCGGGACCGCTCGGCCAGCTTGGCAAGGTCTTCATCGCTCAATTGCCCGACGGCTTTATCCACCTTCTGGTAGTCGAGGTTGACGGATTTAAACGCTTTTTGACCGGGGTCGGAAGAAAGCAGCGTTCGAACGGCTTCTTCGTTCGATTGACGCGTCTGGGCCGGCAGTGCGGCGTCTTTGTTCAGGTCGCTCAGAGAAACGACATGTTGCTTGTCTTGGGCCCGCGCCGGAATTTCCGCCGAAACAAACAAAGCGGCAATCGCCAGTATCGACACACACACCTTCACGCGAAAATGCATTCTTCCTCCTTTAGCTCGGCTGGGCGTAAGACTAGTTTACGAATTGCCGGGCTTCGTGACAAGAAGCTTCTCCAAAATCCCGGCAACCAGATGCGCGCCACAGCCCATGCATCATTTCGCGGGCAACGGTTTCTGGTATTTGGAGAGGTCCACGGACTGCCAATCGCCTCGGACAATGCCCGCACGAATCTGCGCGGCAGTCTTCCCTTTGCGCAATTGCTCGTAGGCGTAGAAATCTTCGCTGATGCAGATGTTGCATCCCGCGCCGTGTTTGCTGGCAAAGCAATCGAGCAGGCTGCCATGCCCCTGGCTGCGGTCGCAGTGGCAGTAACACGGCTGCTGATAGAGAGTTTTTTTGATTCGCGCCGCAACCGTGTAAGCATTTTGCACGAAGGGATCGCTGAAGAAGTCCGGATTCAAAGTCGCGGGGAGCGCGGCGGGCGAAGCTTGATTGTGATAAGCGGGCACAGGTTCAGTGGTCCCGGACTGAGGCGTGCCCTGACCTGCCGGAGAACCGGAAGCCGCCCTTTCCGGCAGGACTGCGAACGCCAGGGCAAGGCCGCAAAGGGCTGCACTGCCCAGCAATCTTCTGCTTCGAAACATGGTTGCCTCCCCGTAGTACACGGATCGCAAATTCTTCGTTTCCTGGTCTACTTTACGGTGGTGGAGTGCAAATTTCCACCCTGCTCCAATTTCGTTGCTTTCGAATGCAACGATTAAGGCAGCCGCACGACGGCAATCCGAACGGCAGCAAGTTTTGTCACGTCCATAATTTTGTCGCCGTTCAGATTGTCAATCTGGCTGTTCGCGATGAAATAGAAATCATTGCCGCGGAGCGCTCCCGTGGTGGGAAGTGCGGTGAACTGCGTGCGATTCTCCAGTACCGTCGCTTGCGTCACGCGATTGCCGTCTTTCGAAAGCTTGAATGCAGCCACACGCGGCGAGCCCATGCCGTTCTGCACGGCAATCAAGCTGCCGTTGTGCCAATAGAGCCCGTCGGCCCCCGCAATGGTATTGCGCGGGCCGGGGTCAACGTCCCGGCTGCTATTGTCGGCCAGATCGATTTTCACAACGCCGACGCCATCGGCAACATACAGTGAACGATCGTCGTCCGCCAGGGCGATGCCATTGGGATAGAGAAGCACTCGATAGACGGGCAGAGGAGTGAACGCGTGCGATTGAGGATCAAAGCGAAACACCTGGTTGCCTAAGCTGTCTGTGGTAATCACTTCGCCATTCTTGCGCACCACGAGATCATTGAAACCGCGCTTCGCGTTGTCTTTCGGCGCGTAACGGTCCAATAACTTGCCCGCGGAATCGAAATGCACGAGATCGGTCCGGCCTGCATCTTCGAAAGTATCGGCCCACACCGTCCCGTCCGCAGGGTCAAGCCGGATTCCCAGCACCGGCAAAAGACCGTAGCGATCCGCGGGTACAAAATCTGCAACTCTTCCCTCGGAATCAATCTTTACGATCTTTTTCCGATTCAGACTGCTCAGGTAGAAAAGATTGCGCTTTGCGTCGTAGGCCAACCCTTCGGGGATGAGATCCTTTTCCTCGGTGACAAACGCGAGCCGGGCCCGAGCGACCGCCGGGAAGTCTCGGCGCACCGCAGCGACTAAATCGTCGAATTCCTTTGTGCCCTTCAGCCCAAGAAAGGACGGAGAGCCGGAGGGGTCAAACCCTTCCCGCAGCTTCAAACACTCGTTTAGCAACTCAAGAGCCTCTCGCGTTTCTCCCAAGTGTTGTTTGGCAGTGGACAGAAAATAGAGGACCGCGCCGCGGTCCGGCACGATCGTCTTCAGTTTCTCTACGACGGCAATTTGCTCACGGACGTCGGCAGCATCAGCCGGCTCCGCCAGCACGCCCTTGATTTGCTCCTTTTCCTTTTCTTGTGAGTACGCGGTTGGCGAAAGACTCCGGAGAGCTACGACCAAACATGACGTAAGGAAGAGGGACCGCTGAATGTGTTTCATCACGCCCGTTTAGACGCTCGAAAAACCATTTCGCGCGCGACCGTAGAGCTTAGGACACGAACACAGCCGCGGTCGTATTTTGCGCCGGTGGCCGCGGGGACACGGAAGAGTTGGTTCCTTGATGCTTTGCCCGGAGGTGCCGCTGCACGCGCCTGCCCCAGCTCCGCACAAATGAAAAATTGAGCGCGCCCCCAATGGCCGAACTGGCCAGCGGAATCAGGCGGCCGGCCCACTTCTCCGCAGCCTCCGCCCCGATTTTCGCGGCGAAGCGCCCCACGATGCGCGGAACCAGTTTCTCCAGGATTTGTTTTTCAGCAAGATCTTTTCCGTAGTCAATCCCGGCGGCTGCGGCCGCCGCTTTCCACATTTCCATCCGCTGATCACGCCCGTGCGTCTCGAATCCGTAAAGCAGAGAGAGCCGCTGGATCAGCCGCAGGGTGATCACCGTCAGAATACCGGCGTCCGGCAAAAACGTGATCATTCCACCCAGGCCGAATCCCGCGCCCTCGGCAAAAGCCAGCCGCTCGGCGTCACCAATCAGCTGCTTGGCGATGGCATCCAGGCGCTCCACCGGAACGTCCTTCATGCGCGAAAAGTTAGGCACCCATAGTCCATGCTTGTCGGAGAGTTCGCGCCGGAAGTCTTCCGGGTCAATTTCGATTGAGCGGAGTCCGCGCAAGACGCCAAACCTCAAGAACCGCCCGACGGTGCGGGCCGCCAGCGAGCCCCCGCGCGAGTTATATAACCTAGGCATGCCTACAATCATCCTACGGCGGTTGGAACTGGCTGGCAACCACAGCGTTGTAAGGACTGTCTAATCTGCCGCTGGCTGTTGGACCAGGGAGGGGGGAGTTACCCGGAACGCGGCAAGATACCGTCAGTCCTACTTGACGCGGACAAGTTTTTGAGTAAACTGCATTTTTCTCCATGGCCACGATGCCACAATTCGTTCCGGTCGAAGTCGTCAACGATTTTGACTTTCCGCAGCGGGAAGCCGCTTTTTTCTACGGCCTGTTCCTGCGCGGCCATTCCCCGGAGCAATTGCGCAGGGATATCGAAGTTCCCCCCGCGGTCCTGGCCAAATGGCACCGTGATGCGGAGCGCGACCCACAGTTGCGCGACATCTTCTCCCGCATGGCCGACTACCGCCGCCATGTGCTCGCCATTTTCGATTCCCTGGTAGGCTCAGACGGCCTTCCCAAGCGCGTTCAGTAGCCTTCGCAACTCTTGATCTCCTTGCCAGAACTTCCTTGCAATCCCCTGTACTTTCGTTCAGGCCAAAAACTGTCAGGCAACCAAACTAGTCAGCGCATGTTCTAACCCGATTCGGGGGACAAGTGTCACAAAATGAAGGGGATTCCTCGATTGACGGGGAGCTTGTCCGGGGGTTAGAATCGCAACGTCCTAGATCTTGAGGTGTATTCATGTCACGGGTAGCACGTACCCTATTGGCTTCTGCTTTTTCAATTTTCATCGCGCTTCCATCGAGCTGGGCACAACAGGGACCAGATCCCGCGGCTGCTCCAACACCACAAAAGCTGACCAAAGACACGAAAAAGAAGATGAGGAGGACTCTCAAGGAGCTGGATAGCTCTTACAGGCAATGGCTCAGCGAGGACGTCACCTATATCATCTCGCCGGATGAGCGCAACGCTTTCCTTCAATTGGATACGAACGAAGAGCGCGAGCAGTTCATCGAACAATTCTGGCTCCGGCGCAGCAGTAACCCCGATCTGCCGGAAAATGATTTCAAAGAAGAGCACTACCGCCGCATTGCTTACGCCAACGAGCATTTTGCCTCCGGTATTCCTGGATGGAAGACGGATCGCGGCCGTATGTACATCATGTGGGGCCCCGCCGACGAAGTGGAATCCCACCCGACCGGCGGCACCTATGACCGGCCGATGGAAGAAGGCGGCGGTTCAACAACTACCTACCCGTGGGAAACCTGGCGCTGGCGCTATCTGGAAGATATCGGCGAAAACATCATCATCGAATTCGTGGATCCCAGCGGCTCTGGTGAATATCACATGACGATGGACCCCGGGGAAAAGGATGCGCTCTTGCACGTGCCCGGCGCGGGGTTGAGCCAGATGGAATCCATGGGGATGGCGTCGAAGGCGGATCGATTTTCGCGCTCCGATGGCATGACTACGCCGAGAGCCATGGGTGGCACGCCAGCCAGCATGAATGAGTTCAATCGCCTTGAGCTCTACGCGAAGGTGAATAGACCGCCCACCGTGAAATTCAAGGACCTCGAAGCGGTTGTGACTTCGCGCATCGTTCGGGATCAGGTCCATTTTAACTGGCGAACCGATTATTTGAAGGTGACGAACGACACCGTGCTCGTACCCGTGACCATCCAGATTCCGAACGGCCAGCTTTCCTTCACGTCGAAGGAAGGAATTCACTCCGCCACCATGAATATCTTCGGACGTATCACCACCCTGACTGGCCGCGTCGTGCAGACCTTCGAGGATTCCGTTAGCCGGGATTTCCCCGATTCTCTGTTCCAGCAATCCCTGAAGATGCAATCGATTTACCAGAAGGCCGTTCCCCTGCGTCCAGGACTGTACCGGTTGGATCTGGTGATCAAGGACGTGCAAAGCGGGAATGTTGGCGTGGTCAACAGCCGCCTGGCGGTCCCGCGCTACAATGACGAAAAGCTGGAAGCCAGCTCGTTGATTCTCGCCGATCAAATCGAACATGTGCCTGCCAAACAGATTGGCTCCGGTCAGTTCGTCCTGGGTTCTTCAAAAGTCCGGCCGCGGCTCGATGCGGATTTCACAACCGCGGACAGACTTGGCGTTTACATGCAGGTGTACAACCTGAAGCCCGATGACACGACGCACAAGTCCAGTGCTACGTTCGAATTCACGGTCAAAAAGGGCAATGAGTCGATCATGCAGTTCAAGGAAACCTCGGTGGAGATGAAGCAGACCGGCGACCAGGTCACCATTGAACGCCTTCTGCCGCTTGCCACTCTGGCGCCGGGGAAATACACCCTTGAGGTCAACGCCACGGACACGCTTTCCAAGCAGACGATTTCGCGAACGGCAGATTTCACGGTGAAGGCTGCGCCGGAGACCAAGACCGTGGCCAAAGCCGCACCGGGGAGGTAACAAAACGTGAAACAGGAAAGGCTCCGAATCCTGGGGGCCCTGGTCCTGACCGCCGTGGTCTTGTCCTTCGGGACGCAACGGGCGGCCGCGCAAGCGAAGCTCGTCCCGGGGAAGCTTGCGGGAGTGGTGCGGGACTCGACGGGAACGCCGCAGTTGGGCGCGAATGTCGAGTTGATCGCTGAAACGGGAGCGGCCGCTTCGCGCGGCTTCCTGACGAATACGCAGGGCATCTTCCGCGGGGAGAAGCTTTCTCCCGGCCTTTATACTCTGCGCGTGACTCTTGCTGGATTCCTTCCCACGCTCGAAAAACATATTCGCATTACTTCGAATTTGACCACCGTTGTCCGCGTCGAGCTCGAATCCATGTTTGCCTCGCTCGATCAGTTGCGGCGCACCCCCTCGAACGCTCCCGTCGAAGCGGATAATTGGAAGTGGGTGCTGCGCACGGCCTCGGCAGTGCGCCCGGTTTTGGAATGGATAGACGATGACGCAGCGAACGCTTCCCGGGTCGGCGTGGAATCCAGCGTTCCGCGCGGTCCAAGATTCCGCCTGGAATTTACAGACGGCGCACGCCGTCCTACTTCGGCCTCCAGTGTTGCGTCTTCTCCCTCCACCGCCGTTGCCTATGAGCAAAGCCTTGGCGGCACGAGCAAGATGATCCTGGCTGGGCAGATGAGCTACGACCAGGATGCACCCGGGGGCGGAATTGCCACCGTGTGGTTGCCGACGGGGACACTTGGTGCCGGTCCGCATACTGCGCTGGTTTTGCGCGAGGCCAAGTTGGGCCCCGAGGGGCGCACTTTTCGCGGCGTTCGCATCGATCAGGGTGGCGCGTTAGCCCTCGGCAACCGGGTGGCTTTCCGCTATGGCGGCGAGTACGTCTTGGTAGGCCTCGGAGCCGCGGCATCCTCCATACGCCCACGCGCGGAAATCAATATTCGCATTTCCGACGACTGGAGCACCGCGCTGATTTTTGCTTCGGTGCCCAGTGGCCCCGCTCCGCTGGAAGCGAGTGACGCGCAGCCCGGGGGTGCGTTGGCCGCTGCGCTGAATGAATTGGATGCTTTTCCCGCGTTGCTCTGGCGCGGGGGACGCCCGGTCCTGCAGAGCGGCAAGCACGAGGAGCTGGCTGCGGAGCGCAAGATCGGCGCGCGTGGCAAATTGCAGATCGCCGGTTTCCATGATGACAACCGCCACGTGGCCGTCTTCGGCCGCGGCGACGGCCTTCCCGCTGCCGATTATTTCCAGGATTATTTTTCGGACGGATTTGCCTATGACGGGGGCTCCTCCAGCAGTTGGGGCACCCGCGTCGCATTGCGGGAAAAGCTCGATGGAGATGTGGAGCTGACTGCCGTTTATTCTTTCGGCGGCGCACTGGCGCCGTTGGAAGGAACGGACGGATCGCTGCGCGATGCACTCCGCACCACGCAGCGGCATTCGTTCGGGGCTAGCGTCTCCGCAAAAGTGCCGCGCGTCGGCACCAAGGTGAATGCCGGATACAAGTGGGTGAACGGAGTCACTGTTTCCCGCGTAGACGCTTATGGTGAGTCTCTTTTCCAGTTCGATCCCTATCTGCACGTGAGCCTCCGCCAGCCGCTGCCGAGATTTGCTCTCGGCCGTTGGGAAGCCATCGCCGATTGCGACAACCTATTGGCGCAGGGTTCCGTGTCCGCGACGAGCAGAGATGGTCACGTGGTCCTGCTCCCGGCTTTCCGGACATTCCGGGGTGGTCTTAGCGTTCAGTTTTAGGAGTCTCCTAAGTTCTCGAAAGCTGTATTTGTACTTCCAGAAAGTGGATGCCACCGGAGAATCCAGCCTCGGGCCTCCGTAACATGTTCAAGATACTAGAGTTCGGGGAAGCGCCAGCTACCAAACATTGGACATTGGTTTGCACCGGACTTCTTATCCTGGGGTGTATTCCAGCCCTCTTGGGTCTTTTTGAGCCATGAAGCAGAACCTGCGAGTCAGTCTCGGGGCGGTCGTACTGGCGCTAGCCACGCTGGCGGCGATGATTTTCGCCCTGCTGAACTTTGATCAGCGGGCCCGCTACGAGCTCGCCTACGACGGCGTTGCCTGGCTCGACACGGATCACGGCATACGGGCGAAGCAGGTTTCACCGAATTCGCCCGCCACGCGCGCCGGAATTCACGCGAACGACGTTTTGCTCAGCATCAACGGCGCTCATGTCACAAGAGCTACGGAAGTTGCGCGGCGCTTGGATCGCGCCGGGCTCTGGACGCAGGTGCGCTACAAGCTTTCGCGCAACGGCGAAGAGTTTGAGACTCCGCTCGTCACCGCACCCGCCGAGAAGCCGCTCGCCACGGAAAACTATCTGCGCGTCGTGGGCCTGCTGTTCCTGTTCATCGGACTTTTCATCTTCATTCGCCGTTGGAACGCCCCTCGTGCCGTGCACTTTTATGTCTTTTGCCTGGTTTCCTTCATCTGCTGGTCCTTCCACTACAGCGGAAAGTTTGACGCGTTTGACTGGGAAGTCTATTGGTCGGAGATCGTGGCGCGCCTCCTCGCGCCGGCCTTGCTGCTCCATTTCGCTCTGGTCTTCCCGGGGCGCTCGGAAACAACGATTCGTTCGTCCTCGAAGCTCCTGGCCGTGTACGCGCTGCCCCTCTTTTTGCTCGTAATTCATGTAAGCACCGCGCTCAACGCTCTCGGTTTCGTGCCCTGGCTTGCTCCCTACCTGTTGCTCACGAAGTGGGAAT
>Ga0137409_10005836_pt1 | contig 12800 bp, 6 predicted proteins | sample CZODoug1_16funga_FD_122059 | JGI IMG/M metagenome (GOLD analysis project Ga0137409, IMG submission 122059) | Vadose zone soil fungal communities from Angelo Coast Range Reserve, California, USA - CZODoug1_16fungal (Hybrid Assembly) | ecosystem: Environmental > Terrestrial > Soil > Vadose zone...
GCCACGACCACCATGGCGTGCCGCTTGCCGCGGGTATAGGCGTCCCGCAGGGCCGCGGCCACGGTGTCGGGGTCGCTCTCCACCTCGGGGATGACGATCACATCCGCTCCGCCGGCGATGCCTACCATCAACGCCAGATAGCCGTGGGAGCGTCCCATCACCTCGACCACGAAGGCGCGCTGGTGCGAAGTCGCAGTCGTCTTCAGGCGGTCGATCGCTTCGAGCGCCGTGTTGAGGGCGGTGTCGACGCCGATGGTGATATCCGCGCCGTTCAGGTCGTTGTCGATGGTCGAGGCGACGCCCACCACGGGGTACCCGGCCTGCGACAGCGCGTGGGCGCCCGAGAGCGAGCCGTTGCCTCCGATCACGACGAGCCCATCGATCGCGTTCTGCTCGAGCACCTGCAGGGCGCGCTGTCGCCCCTCGGGTGTGCGGAACTCGGCACACCGGGCGCTGCCGAGCATGGTGCCGCCGACGTGGATGATGCTGGCGACGTCGCGGGGTCCGAGCGGCTGAAGCTGGCCCGCGATCAGCCCGGTGTAGCCCTGTCGGACGCCGATCACCTCGAGCCCGCTCGACACCCCCACGCGCACCACGGCACGGAGCGCCGCGTTCATTCCGGGCGCGTCTCCCCCACTCGTCAGCACCGCAATCCGCTTCATCCCTCAGGGCTCCCCCGGCATGAGGTATTCCCACCCTGAAGGGTGGGCCCGGCACAACACAACGCTAACGCGTGATGGGCTTCAGCACAGCGCCTCACTGGGCCCACGCTTTAAGCGTGGGAATCGATCACGGCAGGGAGACTCCATCACCCGGCCTCGACACGCCGTTCTCGTTGAATGCTTCGACCGCGAAGTAGTAGCCTTGTCCTGCGGTCAGGGCCCGAAGCTCGAGGGTCTCGCCGCGATCGGCGAACACCTGATAGGCCTGATAGAGCTTGTTGGGCGCTATGCCCCACAGGACGTTGTATCCCACCGCCTCCGGCACACGCTCCCAAGTGATGAACACGTTGCGGGGATCCGTGTCGCGGCGCACCGTCAGGCCGCGGGGCGGCGGCGGCGCGCTGCCGGCGCCGTTGCCGAACACGCGGAGATCGCTGATGGCGAGGTTGGGAGCCGCGACGTACACGTGCTCGTACCGGATGTATCGTGCCTTGACCGGTGCGGCTAGCTCGATGTAGGCGTTCGGCCGGTCGCGGGTTTCGCGGCTGAGGTCGGCCAGGAGGCGCCACTTCTTGCCGTCGACAGATCCGCCGATGCGGAACCGCGTGTACACCGTCGAATCGTTCACGAAAATGTTCGACCGATAGTCGGTGTAGTTCACCTGCACCGCCTTCACGTCGAACACCCCCTTGAGGTCCACTGTCAGCCACTGATCCGCGGCGTTGCGCTGCGCCACCCAGAACGTCCGCGGATTCTCATCGGTCACGCTCGCGGCCGGGAACGTATCCCGCACCGAGGACGCGGTGGCCGACTTGCGGTAGGACAGGAGCATCCATCCGGTGAACAGTGCGTCATGATCGGTCCATTTCCCCGTCGGCAGGTAGTGCGGGAAGTCGCCGAAGCGCGTGTCGACGAACATCTGGTCGTCGCCGTCGAACCCGGCCGGGAACATCGCAATTCTGCGCTCGAAGTTCCAATTCACCGCCACCCACGGCGTGCCGGTGTTCCAGTAGTTGCCGAAGTTGTCCTGGAAGGTGTTGCCGTGTCCCGCGCCGTGGACGAAGCCACCCGGCTTGTAGGCGATCGGGTTGTACGGCGCGTACGTAAAGGGGCCGAGCGGGTTGTCGCCGATGTAGGTGCCGTTCGCGTAGACGTTGTATTCCGTGCCGGGCGCCGCGTACTGCAGGTAGTACTTGCCGCGGTACTTGGTCATGGTGGCGCCCTCGATGAACGGCGTGATGGTATCGCGGTGATCCTGACCGAAGCGCTCCCATCCGTGCTCCGCGGGACGGAGCTTCAAGAGTTCGCGCGCCCTGGCGATGTACGCGAGGCGGCGGCGCGGATCGAGCTCGATCCCGTAGATCGGATACAGGTTGGAGGAGCCGAAGTACATGTACCAGCGATCCGTATCCGGGTCGTGGAAGATGTCCGGGTCCCACGGACCCTGGGCTCCCGGGAGCTCCGGCATCAGCGGGGTGAGGAGGTCGAGGTGCCCGGTCTCGGGCGTCGTCGTGAAGAAGAGCGGCGCCGGCTCGAAGGCCGACGGGAAGAGGTACAGCGTGTCGCGCACCGACAGGGCGGCGGGCGCGTTGATGTCCCCGTCGATCCACCGGTCGGGCTTCACGAACTGCCAGCGACCCAAGTCCGTGGAGCGCCACCACCCACCCGAGTTGGTCACGAACAGGTAGTACGCGCCCTTGTGGTTGACGATCACGGGGTCCGCGCCCGCGCGGTACGAGATCTTCTGATCGACCTGCTTGAGGCTGTACCGGTATTCGATGTCCAGCGGATTGCAGTAGGTCCGCGTGCCGTACGCCTGAGCGGACAAGCGCGGTAGAGCGAGCAGAGCGACGGCGAAGCCCGCGGCTGAAGCCGCGACCTTCATGGCGGACACTTCCCCTGAATCCACCCCCCCGTGAAGCCCGCCCGACAGAGTCCGCGGACGATATGCGCGTTGCCGCGTATCAGCCGCCAGATCAGTCCCGTGCGGTAGTTCTCGATCATCGCGACAATCGGCCCCTGGTCGATGCCTAAGTAGTCGATGTCGAACCAGCCAAGCGTCGGGTCCACGGAGCCGCGCTCCACCGGGACGCCGGTGGCGGTGAAGGTCGGGTTGAAGGCGTCGCGGAAGCCGTAGATCGAGAACAGATGGGACCCATATGTCTCGCGCATGGCGAGGAGTGCGGGAATGGCGATCTCGGGCGCGAACGCCACCGCGCCGCCGGCGGCGGTGGGGGCGAGGGTGCCGTCGTCATTGGACTCGAACTGCGAGACCCCTCGCGCCCAGTACGTATGGAACTGGCGCGAGCGCCCGTTGAGCGCCACGGTCGCGTTGGCCGGGCCGTCCGAGGCCGTGAGCCCCCAGATCTGGCTACTGTAGCCGGTCCAGGCCATGGGGTTGGCGACGGCGTACGCCCGGTGCGCGTAGGTCGCGCGGCGCGAGTTCTCGAAGTAGTCGATGCCCTGGCCCCGCATGTACGCGTCCTGAATGCCGCGGAAGTCGATCCAGACGTGCGAGTACTCGTGGCCGAACAGCGGCCCGAACTGCACGTAGGTCTGTCCGCGGAACGTCCCCCACTGATAGCCGCTCACCCACCTGTTCCATCCGGCGGAGTCGACGGCGTGCGTGGGCGAGCCGAGGGCCAGGGCGTACAGGATCATCGCTTCGTTGTAGCCGATCCAGTCGGTGGGGATGAACCCGCCCTCCGGATGCCAGCCCATGCTGACGGCCGGCGCCCGCGCCTGCGCCCAGTTCCAGTCCACGCGGAAGTAGATGGAGTCGGCGAGCGCGCGGATCTCGGTTTCGACCGGATCGGCGCCGTCGTAGTACGACTGCGACAACAAGATCCCCGCGAGCAGCAGAGAGGTATCGATGGTCGACAGCTCCACGTTCTGGAACCGCTGCCCCGTGCTCATGTCGAGGAAGTGGTAGAAGAACCCGTGGTAGCCGGTGGAGCCAGAGACGGCGGAGTCCTGCGGCGCGGTCCAGAAGAAGCGCAGCGTCGTGAGCGTGCGTTGGGCGGCCTGGGCGCGCGTGACGTAGCTGCGCTCCACGCCGATCGGGTACGCCGTGAGGGCGAAACCGACCGCCGCGATGCTCGAGAACGACGGGGACGGCGCGCGGTCCGGCGTCAGCCCATTCTGGGTGTTCGTCAGGTCCCAGAAGTAATGAAACGTGCGCTCCTCGAGCGTGTCGAGGAGCGCGGCGGCGCGGGCCGAGTCGGGCGGCGGCGGGCCTTCGGAGTGGTTGACACCGCACCCCGTGAGGATCGTCGCGGCGAAAGCGGCGGCGATCGGTATCCTACGCGTCATGTGGGGGAAATATCGCTGCGGTCCCCTGGTGCGGGCCACCGGTGCGATGCACCAGTGGCCCGCCACGGGGAAGCTCAGAAGTGATACTCGACGCCGATCTGCGTCTTGCGGGGATCGCTCAGTAGGCCGTTCGGCTGCGGGTTGCCGCCGTTATTGTCTGGATAGCTGAAGTTGTTGAAGTTGAAAACATTGAACATGTCCACCGTCACGCTCAGAGTGGTCCCGGAGATGTTCGGGAAGTCCTTCCGCAACCGCAAATCTACCTCTCGATACGCCCACGCACCCGGGAAAATGAAGGGGTGCTGCGGTGGGGTGAAGCCCCCGGGCGTGTAGCCCGTGATCGGGAAGATGCCACCCACGTTGTACCGCGGACCGGTGCCGAGCGTGATCAAGCCACCGAACTGCACACCCGCCGCGTAAGGAACGTCGATCGTCCAGTTCGCCACGAGTCGGCTCTTCTCGTCGTTCGCTGGGTGCTTCGGATAAGCGGTGGATCGGGGAAACGTGGAGAACACATCTCCGACCACATTGCTCCCCTCGAGGGAGCGGGTTCCGCTTGTGTATGAAACCCCGGCTCCCCAGCCCCAATTGGCCGTTCTCTTGTAGGGCCGTGTCACCTCCACCTGCAAGGCGTCGTACCACGTCTTCGCGCTCGTAGTGCTGAAAATGATGTTGCTGAATCCGTGTCCGTATCCGCCGCCCTTACAACAAGACCCGTCCGGGTTGAGCGCGAAATTGCCCCAGTTGAAGACGAGGCCATCCCGACTTCTCACTCCCACGTAGGTCGCCGAAACCGCGACATCTCCAAACAGATGACGGATTCCGAGGTTGAACTGGGTGGACTTCGGCGCTTTGACGTCGTTACCGATCAGCCACACCTCCCGCCCGGCCGTTTTGCCCGCTATGAGCGACTTGAGGACCGTCGTGTCGGTGGTCATGTAACTGTTTTGCCACGCGATCTGACCGGCGGTCGGTGTGGAGTCGGGGTCGGCGAAATGCACCGTGTATTCGGGGCGAGTCAGCTTCATCGTCTCGTCAACGGAGATATCGAAATAAGTCCGGTCGTAGTACAGGCCCCAGCCGCCAAAGATGGTTGTCCTGCCGTCGCGGTCGAGTGCATACGAAAACCCGATCCGGGGCTGAAACGCACCGTAGAACTTGTGACGCTGCGTACCATTCGTGAAGTATTTTGTGGTGTCGAGCTGGGCCACCAGGGACTCAGCCGGGGTCACTGGAGCGCTGTTGTACCGACGGATCGTATCTCGCACATCGGCCGGGGTGACATAGTCATAGTTGTACATGTTCGACTCGAAGTCCCAGCGGATTCCCAAGTTGATGGTGAGCCGGGACGTCGGGCTCCAGTCATCCTGGAGATAGGCGCCGATCTGGCGGTTATTCTTGTTGACGACCGGATTGCCGTAGGCCCATACGACTTGGAACGGCACGCGATAGTTGTACGCTTCCGGGCCCGTGCATGTAGGTGCACAGCCTGCGTCGCCCGGCGAAGGGTTCTGCGAGAAGAAGAACTGAGGTGTCTCTCTGTTGGCCTTCTTGATGTCGTAGGTAAGGAACGCGGCGCTCACTCCAGCCTTCATGACGTGGTCGCCGCCGCCGTGGAATCCAGTATACGTGATGTCATCGCGCACGTTGAACCGCTTTTGCGTGAACGCTTGCGTGCTCAAGTTGCTCCCGATCGTGAGACAGCACGTGTTTGTCGTTTGGATGTAGAACCACCGCTGCGGAATCCCCGAAGTGTTGGGCGTAGGCTTCTGCGTGAAATGCTCGTAGGTCAGGTTCGCTTCGTTGAGCCACGGGCCGGTGTAATAGTTGTGTTTGAAGATGGTGGTTGTGGCGTCGATTGCGTGGTCGATGGCGCTCTGGAACGCATTGAACCCGCCAAAGTCACGCACGTCCGTCTCGTGGCGGTCGTTAAAGCTGAGCTCGGCAGTTGAGCGGCTGCCAATGTTGTAGTTGAGCTTCCCGAAGACCAGAGTTTCCCGGAACGGTGAACCAAAGTTGCCGTTGTACCGCCCAAGGTTGATGGAATCGAGGGCAGGGAATGCCCCGGTCGGCGGGATCCCGGTAAGGTTTACGAGGGCGTCGCGATTCTGATAGTTGCCCTCATACGACCCGAAGAAGAAGAGCTTGTTCTTGATGAGCGGGCCACCGGCACTGAAACTAGCGAGGTATCTGGTGTAATCGGGCTTGCTAAACCTTTGAGCTCGGCTGAGGGAATCCTGCGCCACGAAGTCCTTATTCTGGTAGCCGAAGGATGCGTTGCCCGACCAGACGTTCCCGCCCGCCCTCGTGGTGGCGACGATGATCGCGCCGGACGACTGCTGGTATTCGGCTTTGAAATTCTGCGTGATGACCCGATACTCTTGCACAGCGTCGCGCGGGAACGGGTTCCCGCGGCTGGCGTCCTGACCGAATGTTCCCCCGTGAATCCCGCTCTCGCCGCCCGTCAGGTCGTTCTTAAGGCTGGCGCCGTCGATGAACACGTTGACTTGGCCCGGCCCCTGCCCACCGTATGAGAAGGCCTTGTCGCTCACGCCGGCGTTCGAGGAGCCCAGGTTGGCGAAGTCGGGGGCGACGCTAACGCCGGGCGCGAGCGCTGCCAAATCCAAGAAATTGCGACTCGCCGATGGCAGCTGGCGCATTTGCTGCGGTGTCACGCTCGTGGCCACCTCGGACGTGCGTGTCTCCACGCCGGCTGCGGCGGCGATGGTCACCGCTTCCAGCTGCACGGCCGAATTGGCCAGTTTGAAGTCCAGTGGGAATACCTCGGCGATCGACACACGCACATGGGCTTTCTGCGGGGCCATCCCGATCTGACGGGCGGTCACGTCGTACTCGCCGGGCACGAGGCCAACGATGGTGTAGAACCCGTTGCTTTGGGTCGTCACCTCGCGCTGCGCCGAGGTAGACACGTGCACCGCGATCACTCGGGCTCCCGCGAGCGGCGCGCCGCTCGAGTCCCTTACGTAGCCCCGGATGCTCCCCGTGCTGGTTTGCGCCGCAGCGTTGCGCGCGAGCGACGCCGCCAGCACTCCGCCCAGCAGCATGAGCCGGCCCGCACGCCCCAACCGAACAAGGACTCTCATGGTTTATTCCTCCGTTGCCACCGTTATCACGCGCCGCGTGGACTTTGTCAAGACAGCGCCGCAGCATTCCTGCTCGTTTCCCAGTGGCACGACGATCGCGTAGATTGGACGCTACTTTTCAACGGTCCTTCCACCATCAACACGCGATCTCCATGACCCCGATGCGTCGACGCCACACCCTGTGCATCGCCGTAACGCTCGCGCTCGGCAGCGGCGTGGCGATGAGCCTCGCAGCTCAAACCTCCGCCACGGAGCGGAAGATCGATTCCCTCCTCGCCCGCATGACCCTGGAGGAGAAGCTCGGCCAGCTCAACCAGCTCTCGGTGGACAATCAGCCGACGCCCGAGCAAACGGAGCTCGTTCGCAAGGGCCTGGTCGGCAGCTTCTTCAACCTCACCGGGGCGGATGCGACGCGGGCGGCGCAGCTCGTCGCCGTGACCGACTCGCGGCTCCGCATCCCCCTGATCTTCGGCCAGGACGTGATCCACGGCTACCGGACCATCTTCCCGATTCCGCTCGGCGAAGCCGCGTCGTGGGACCCCGAAGCCGTGGAGGCAACCGCCCACGTGGCCGCCCGCGAGGCCGCGGCGGCCGGCCTGCACTGGACCTTCGCGCCCATGGTGGACATCGCCCGCGATCCCCGCTGGGGCCGGATCGCCGAAGGCTCGGGAGAGGATCCCTACCTGGGGTCGGCCATGGCCGCGGCCCGCGTCCGGGGCTTTCAGGGCACCGACCCGCGCGCACCCGACGCGGTGCTGGCGACGGTCAAGCACTTTGCCGCCTATGGCGGCGCCGAGGGCGGCCGGGACTACAACACCGTCGATCTGTCCGAGCGGACGCTGCGCGAAGTGTACCTGCCGCCGTACCGCGCCGCCCTGGACGCGGGGGCCGCTACCGTGATGACGTCGTTCAACGAGATCGGCGGCATCCCCAGCACGGCGAGTTCCTGGCTGATGACCGCGCTGCTGCGCCGCGAGTGGGGCTTCCGAGGCGTCGTGGTGAGCGACTGGACCGCGGTCGCGGAGCTCCTCAATCACGGCGTCGCGGCGTCGCGCGCCGACGCGGGCAAACTCGCGCTCGAGGCCGGCGTGGACATGGACATGGTGAGCCGGATCTACGTGGACGATCTCCCGGCTCTGGTCCGCGCCGGGCGCATCCGGTTAGGCGTGGTGAACGAGGCGGTGCGCCGCGCGCTCCGGGCCAAGGCGGCTCTCGGGTTGTTCGACGACCCGTACCACGGCGCTACGCCCGAGCGCGAGCGAGCGGTGTTGCTCGCCCCGGAGCACCGGCAGCTGGCGCGTCGCGTGGCCGAGGAGTCGATCGTGCTGCTCAAGACCGATGGGTCGCTTTTGCCGCTCGGCCCTCGGGTGCGTAGCGTCGCTGTGATCGGTCCCCTCGCTGACGACAAGGTCGCGGCGCTCGGCTCCTGGCCGGGGCGGGGCGACCCGCGGGAAGCCGTGACCCCCCTCGAGGGGATCAAGGCGCGCACCGGGGGGGGGAGCGTGAGCGTGCTGTACGCGAAAGGCTGTGGCATCACCGATTCCGCGACGGCGGGGTTCGCGGGCGCGGTCGCGGCCGCGAAACAGGCGGACGTCGCCGTGCTGGTGCTCGGGGAAGCGGGGGACATGAGCGGCGAGGCGGCGAGTCGCGCCACCATCGATTTACCCGGCGTGCAGCAGCAGCTGCTCGAGGCCGTGCACGCAACCGGTACGCCCGTCGTGCTCGTGCTGATGAACGGCCGGCCCCTCACGATCCCCTGGGCCGCGGAGCACGTGCCCGCGATCGTGGAGTCGTGGTTCCTGGGGGTCGAGACCGGCCCCGCGCTCGCGGCGGTGCTGTTCGGTGACGTGAACCCGAGCGGCAAGTTGCCGGCCACCTTCCCCCGCGCCGTCGGCCAGATTCCCCTCTATTACAACCACAAGAATACGGGGCGTCCCACCGGGCCGGACAAGTACACGTCCAAGTACACCGACCTGTCCGTGACACCGCTCTTCCCCTTCGGCCACGGGCTGAGCTACACCACCTTCGGGTACTCGGACCTGCGGCTCAGCGCGCCGCGCATTGCGCCGGCCGGGACGCTGCGCGTGTCGGTCACCGTGACCAACACCGGCACGCGTGAAGGTGCCGAAGTGGTCCAGCTGTACGTGCACGACGAGGTGGCGAGCGTGACCCGGCCGGTCCGCCAGCTGGCGGGCTTCCGTCGGGTCTCGCTCAAACCGGGAGAGGCGCGCACGCTGGACTTCCAGCTCACGTCGAAGGAGCTGGGTCTTTACAACCAGAGCATGAAGTTCGTGGTGGAGCCCGGGAAGTTCCGGGTCTTCGTGGGCGGGAGCTCGGTGGGGGGACTGGAGGGTGAGTTCGAGATCAGCGCGCCACCGCGTTGACGTTACTCGCCCTCGTCCGTCTCCCCCAGCGGATGGAGCTTGAGGGTCGCCGCGATCTTGGGGTGCACGCGCCACAGGTAAAAGCCCATGCCGAAGGCGGCGATCGCGTTGCCGATCGCCACGTTCCACCAGGCGAGCGAGCCGAGCAGCGGCTGCGCCAGGATCGCCACCGTGACGTAGAACCCGAACTCGAAGATCGCGAAGAACACGACGAGGAGATACAGCGTCGGCGGGACGACTTCGACTTCCGCGGCCAGCACGGCGGCGATCGTGCCGACGATGATGAACGCGCTCACGTGGATCATCGTGTAGCCGATGATGCGGGAGTACTCGACCACGACCTGAGCGGGGTCGTGCACCCCCCAGAATACCGCGGAGCCGAGCATGGCCGGGGTGAAAAAGGGCCGGCCGGCGATCACGTCTACCACCAGGAACCAGAGCGCCACCGCCCCGGCGCCGATCAGGCCGGCGATGAACCCTTCGCGCATGATCCGCGACAACTGCATGCGGCCAATATATAGCGCGGCATCCAGCGACGGCTAGATTGGGCTCCATGCTCGCCCGTCTACTCTATCCGGTGTGTCTGCTCCTCGGTGCGCTGCTCGCGGTGGTCGCGGCGGTGCTGCATCCCGATCTCACGGGCGACGGCGCGGCCCAGTTGACGACCATCGCGCAGTGCGGCGCGTGGCGGGCGATCCACTGGACCTTCCTGTTCAGTTTCCCGTTGGCGCTCACGGGCCTCGTGGGCCTGGCGCGCATGCAGGTCGCGACTCCGGGGGAGAACGCCGTCCGCGCCGGCGTGATCGTGGGGACGTTCGCCTATGGCGCGTGGACGGTGACGGTGGCGTTCATGGGCGGCGCGGGAGCGTCCCTGGCGCACAGCTTCACGGTGGCCGAGGCGGGCATGACCGCCACGCGAGCGGTGTTCCTGTTCGACATGATGCAACCGTTCGCGCTCGCGACCCAGCGGATGGCGGGATTCGCGCTCGGCCTGTCGACCTGTCTCTTCGCCTGGGGAGTGTCCGGCGGGAAGGTGTTGCCCCGCTGGCTCGGCAGCGGCGGCCTGGCGGCTGGTGCGGTCGCGATGACGCTCGCGCTCGTGTTCCGGGAAGACACGAAGGCCGACCAGGCGGCCTTCGTCCTTCCGGTGCTATGGCAGGTGGTGACGGGGAGCGCGATGCTACGCGTGGCCCGCGGCTGAAGCCGCGGCTCGGCGCGTACCGCTGAAGCGGCAGAGCGGCGTCAGTTTACTGACACGTGCCGAGTCGCGGGTTCACCCGCGGACTCGGGACGGCACGGGGCGTGTCTTGGGTGAGCACGGGATGGGTCCGAATCGTGCCCGGCTGTGAGTGCTACAGGAGGTCAGCGCTCGTGGCCCGCGGCTGAAGCCGCGACTCGGCACGTACCGCTGAAGCGGCATTACACCCGTCAGTTCACTGACCAGTGCCGAGTCGCGAGTTTACTCGCGGACTCGGGACGGCACGGGGCGTGTCTTGGGTGAGCACGGGATGGGTCCGAATCGTGCCCGGCGGTGAGTGCTACAGGAGGTCAGCGCGCGTGGCCCGTGGCTGAAGCCGCGACTCGGCACGTACCGCTGAAGCGGCATTGCACCCGTCAGTTCACTGACCAGTGCCGAGTCGCGAGTTTACTCGCGGACTCGGGACGGCACGGGGCGTGCCTTGGGTGAGCGCTGGATGGGTCCGAATCGTGCCCGGCTCTGAGTGCTACAGGAGGTCAGCGCGCGTGGCCCGCGGCTGGAAGCCGCGACTCGGCACTTACCGCTGAAGCGGCATTACACCCGTCAGTTCACTGACCAGTGCCGAGTCGCGGGTTCACCCGCGGACTCGGGACGGCACGGGGCGTGCCTTGGGTGAGCGCTGGATGGGTCCGAATCGTGCCCGGCTGTGAGTGCTACAGGAGGTCAGCGCGCGTGACCCGCGGCTGGAAGCCGCGGCTCGGCGCGTACCGCTGAAGCAGCAGAGCGGCGTCAGTTTACTGACACGTGCCGAGTCGCGAGTTTACTCGCGGACTCGGGACGGCACGGGGCGTGTCTTGGGTGAGCACTGGATGGGTCCGAATCGTGCCCGGCGGTGAGTGCTACAGGAGGTCAGCGCGCGTGGCCCGCGGCTGAAGCTGCGACTCGGCACTTACCGCTGAAGCGGCATTGCACCCGTCAGTTTACTGACACGTGCCGAGTCGCAAGTTTACTCCCGGACTCGGGACGGCACGGGGCGTGCCTTGGGTGAGCACTGGATGGGTCCGAATCGTGCCCGGCGGTGAGTGCTACAGGAGGTCAGCGCTCGTGACGCGCGGCTGAAGCCGCGACTCGGCACGTACCGCTGAAGCGGCATTGCACCCGTCAGTTCACTGACCAGTGCCGAGTCGCGGGCTCCCGTCGGGAGCTCGCTCAACATTCAGCGCGCCCGGATACGAACGATGCGGCCGGCCCAGCCGTCGGGCGTGTCGGGGCTGCGTGACAGCACCTGCAGCGTCACGACCTCGCCCGGCTTGACCCTGCGCAGCGCCTCGCGGAACGCGGCGCGCGTGCGGGTGGGCACGCCGTTCACCGCGATGATGACGTCGGGGCCACCGGGATCGTCGCTCGCCTGCAGCCGCTGGTAGGCGGGCCCGTCCGGTGAGACGTCGGTCACCACCAGGCCGCCGCCCCGCTGGAGCACCGACCGGAGTCGGACGTCACGCGCATCGTCCTGCGTGAGCGGCTCCACCGAGATGCCCAGCATTTCCTCCTTGCTGGACGCGTCGCTCTTGGACTTCGAGGACACGGCCGCGACCTCGCTGTCCGCCTCGCCCGGCGCCCGCGCCAGCCGCACCGTCACGGTCTTCTTCTCGCCACCCTGACGGAGCACCGTGATGTCGACCGTCTCTCCCGGCTTCTTGAAGGCGACGCGCTGCTGCAGCTGCGGCGTGTTATCCACCGGCTGGCCGTCCACGGCGACGATCACATCGCCGGGCTGGATCCCCGCCTTCCGGGCGGGTGAGTCGTCGCTCGTGTAGCTGTCCACCACGACGCCGGTGATCTGCTTCAGGCCCACGGCGTCGGCGTCTTCCTGCCGAGCATCGTGGATCGACACCCCCATCACGGCACGCTCCACGCGCCCGGTCTTCACCAGCTGATCCATCACGGTACGCGCGAGGTTCATCGGAATGGCGAAGCCGTAGCCCGCATAGAACCCGGTCTCGCTCGCGATCGCCGAATTGATCCCGATCACCTGGCCCCGGATGTTCACCAGGGGCCCCCCGGAGTTGCCGGGATTGATCGCCGCGTCGGTCTGGATGAAGTCCTGAATCGCATAGCGCGTCTGCTGCAGGCCCGCGAG
>Ga0137409_10005838_pt1 | contig 12798 bp, 8 predicted proteins | sample CZODoug1_16funga_FD_122059 | JGI IMG/M metagenome (GOLD analysis project Ga0137409, IMG submission 122059) | Vadose zone soil fungal communities from Angelo Coast Range Reserve, California, USA - CZODoug1_16fungal (Hybrid Assembly) | ecosystem: Environmental > Terrestrial > Soil > Vadose zone...
TGGGTCGCGCTCTTGTGGCCGAGGCCACGCGAGCCGAAGTGAGCGCCGATCCACACATAGCCGTCCTCGTCCTCGAACAGGTCGACATAGTGGTTGCCGGAGCCGACGGTGCCGAGCTGCGCGCGCGCCATCTGCTTGAGGTGACCGACGCCTGAATCCTCCCACAGCGGGCTGTCGAAGATGGCGTGGTCGATCGGCTTCGTGTTCACGCGGCCGAGCCCGAAGCTCACCTCCTTGGCGATGTCGTTGGCGATCACCGGCACGCGCTCGCGGATGTCCTCGTACTTGAGGTTCACCCGCGCCGCCATATTGCCGCAGCCGATGTCGAAGCCGACGCCGGAGATCGACACGTGCTCCTCGTAGGCGATCACGCCGCCGACTGGCTGCGCATAGCCGAGGTGGCCGTCGGCGCAGAGCACGCCGCCCGCAACGCTGCCGACGCCCATGCAGCGCCACATCTGCTCAACGGTGCGCTCGTCATGCTCGCCGTAGATCTTCAGGTCCGTCATGACACGCTCCTCTGTCTTATATAGGATATGAATCGGCCAGGAGTCAGGAAAACCGGATTCCTGATCCCGGATCTCTGATTTCTGATTCCTGATTTGAGCGACCCGGCAACCGGTGCTGGTGCTATCCGCTGACCGTCACTGACCAGGCCTCACCATTTGTTCTCTTGTGCGAAGCATTGGAAACAAATTCGCGAAGAGCTCTCATTCACGGCTTTCGAGCTATTGTTTTCCGAGCGGGGATTGCCGATCGCCATTCGCTCCGGCAATGGCGTTCCCTTCGCCCTCCCGCCGGCTAACGGTCGGCCGTGCCCCTCGGTCCCTTGCACAGGCCGCTCTTGAGCTCCCAACCGTCGGCCGTGCGAGCGACGGCAACGACGTCGAAATAGAGGCGCTCGTTCCCCTTGTTCGGGTCTTTGGTCGAAATGAATGTGACCTCGCACAGGAAGGGGCCACCGGAATTGCCGTGACACTTGGTATTCAGCACCTGCAGATCCTTGTCGTGCAACTTGCTTCCCGCCGCCGCTTCGCGCTCATAAGCGGTCTGGACGACGACGACGTTGGGAACGGAACTGCAAGCCAGACCAAAGAGAGAGCATGCCCAACCGACTGCCTGCCACATAATACGTCTCTCTTGTTCGCTAGTGGCGTGAGATTATTCTTCCATCGCCAGAGCCTGCCAGGCTACTAAAATTTTGTAGAGCAGGGCCCTGTTACTCTCGTGTGCTGATACAATGGCCCACGAGATCAGCAGATATTTCCCAACAGATTTTTCATCGCGAATCTCGGCCGTTCTGTGGCCCACAACGTTTTGTTCTTGCAATCATCGGGCCGCGGCTAGGTTTTTCAGAAAGCGCCCATCGATACCGTCGACAGCGTTACCAACGCACAAATCATCTGACGGCTTGCGACATCGTCTTCTCTCGTGGTCACGCGACGTGTCTCCATTCGTCTTTAATTTGCCGATGCGAGGCGAGAGCTTATGGGGCATTTATACTCACAGTCCACGACAATGTCTTCAAAGACGACAACAAATGTCGCAAATACGCGCTTAGTTGGGATTCCTTGTAGTGCGCTTCTATTCGCTCGAACAGCAATGCCGATCTCGTCGCGTGCTGTCGTGTTATCTGTGTGCTGATACCTCATTATCTGTGCAACTGGTAACTAATAAGAGAGAGAGAGGAAGCCCATGTCGAGCAATCCAACGATCTGTAGTATCTCGATGCGCCGACTATTCGGCGCTCAGCTGTCGATGCATCGATGCGTCGGCGCAGCGAGCCTTGCGGTCGCCGTGGCGGGCGGAGCCGAATTGGCCGGCGCTCAAAATGCCTTCCACGAACCGCCGGTGTTTGCCAGCCACAACGGGACACTCGATATCCTGATGACGGCGAAGCAGAATCCAATTCCGTCCATTACATTCACATCGCCCACCACGGGCAAGAAAATCCACTCGCAGGGCTGGGCCTACGAGATCTGCAAACGCACGTCGAGCGGACAAACGACGTGCCCGAGCGGGCCTGGCACCGTGTGGGATTACGGCGGTATCCGTCTGGCGTTGACGCAGGGCGATACGCTGAAGGTTCACTTCACCAATATGCTGCCGCCATTCGATCCGAAAAAACTTCTGCACGGGGTCGACGAACCAAACGACGTCTTAAACCCAACCAACTTGCACACCCATGGCTTGCTGACTCCAGCGCGGGCGGCGACCCGGCAGGATCCGACGTGGGGCGATGATGTGTTCGTGCAGGTTTTCAATCCGGCCAACGGGACGCCGAATCCGATATCCAACCCCCACACCATGGGTGACGTCGTAGTCGGCTCAATCGATTACCGGATCCCCGTGCCGAAAAACCACCCATCGGGCCTGCTCTGGTACCATGCGCACTTGCACGGCATCGCGCTCGAGCAGCTGTCGGCTGGGACGTCGGGACTGCTCACCATCGGCAGCGTCGGCGACATCGTCACAGGCGATGTCAACAGTGCGCGGTGGCCGGACGCGAACGTGCGCCATATGCTCCTCAAGGAGGTGCAGGTCGCGGCGGCTGGCACAAGAGACTTTGGAGCCACGTGTGGCAACGTACCATGCGGCCCGCAGCCGGTTGCCGATGGCGAAATCGAGGGGCACACGGATGCGGAATTCTGCGCCCAGTTCCCCGCGCCCGGCGAGCCGCCGCGCAAAGGCTCCTGTCCTGGCCAGGACGCCAGGGGGGACGGCGACGACAACTTTACGGGCGGCACGTGGTATTTCACCGTCAACGGTATTCAATACCCTTCCATCCCGATCACCAATCCGGATGGTGAGATCTGGCGGCTTGGCACCGGCGCCGGCAGCCTGAGCTGGCACCTGCGGCTGGTCGATGACCAGACTCGCACGCCGATGGTGGTGCAGCTGATTGCCATCGATGGCGTTGCTGTCACAGTCCCAGGCACTGTGCCCGGAGACGTAAGCTCGATGGTCTCCATGGCGGGCGGCAAGTTCCACGTGGTGCCCTGCCCCAATGTCACGACAGGGTCGATCGGGGCGGTGCCGGTCTGCGTGGACCAATGGATCATGATGCCGAGCTCGCGTGTCGATCTGTGGGTCACCTTCCGCGACCAGAAGGGCAAGGTCACTACGCCGCCAGTTGGCGCCAGCGCCACGCTCAAGATGGAAGGCCTCACGATGGGGTCGGGTGACCCGTGGCCGGCGGTCGACCTCGCCAAGGTCACGTTCAACCAGGGCACCGGACGCCTGCTCACCGCGAATCAGGTCCACGTCAAAGACAGCGGCCTGTTCGCGCCAGGCGGCATGTTCGTCTCGGCAGTTCCGGGCGCGACCGCCGCGCCGTTGCCCAAGGGCTGCGCGGCGCTGCCGGCCGGGCACCGCCGCCGCATCTTCTTCGGCTTCTCCAATGTTGCCATCGATGGCACGTTCGCGCTGGGCTATGAGGAAGTCGACCAGAACGGCAAAGTGGTTCCGGGATCGCACCAGCCGGATCCCAACAACCTCGACAGCCTGTCGCAGTTCGATGCCAACGTCACCACCATCTGCCTGCCGCTCGGCAAGGGCCAGATGCCGGTGACCGAGACCTGGGAGCTGATTCAGCTGTCGACCGAGAACCACAACTTCCACCTGCACCAGACGCGGTTCATCGAGAAGGTCGGCCCCAGCCAAGGCAAGGTTGTCCAGGACAACTTTCCGCTAGGCGTGGCAGTGCCGGACGCGACCATCGCCGACCAGGTCAACAACAATCAGAACGGTGTCTGCCTGCCGTCGCAATGGCGCAGCGGCCATTGCGTCTCGCCTGCGGTCATTGAGCAGATTGCGTTCAGCCAGCTCGGCGAGTTCGTCTATCACTGCCACATCCTCGAGCACGAGGACGGAGGTATGATGGCTAGGATCGTGGTCGTGCCATCGCCCAACTAGTCGAATCGCTCCATGCAAACGACTGGCGCGGGTCACCTCATCCCGCGCCAACTTTTTTCGTCATGCGCGGGGGAGGAAATGTGATGGCTCGGTTGTGTTCAGCTTACCTTATCAAGGCGAGCGCAGCGCTCGTTGTCGCGACTCTGGTCGCCGCGACGCTCCGGCAGGCCGAGGCACAGGATCTTTCTGGTGCGCCGATCAAGCTCATCGTCGGGGTAGCGGCCGGTGACGCAGCCGACGTTACGGCGCGCCGCGTGGCGCAAAAGATGAGCGAAAGCCTGCGCACCGCCGTCGATGTCGAGAACCGTCCCGGCAAAAGCTTCATCCCAGCCTTGCGCGAGCTCGCCGGTGCGCCGCCCGACGGCCACACGCTGTTGTTCATGTCGACCAGCGCGTTGATCGCGCAGCCGCTGCACCCCGATTACCCGTTCGACCTGACGACGCTCACCCCGGTCACCCAGGTTGCCACCGGGCCGGTGATCGTGGCGGCGAGCAAGAGCTTCCCCGTCAACACCCTCGGCAACGTGATCGCTTATGCCAAGACGAATCCGCATAGGCTCGTGCTCGCGGCGGGCGGCGGGATGGCAAGCCCGGCCTATCTCGCGATCGAGCTATTGAAGGCGAAGACCCGCATCGACGTGGCGCTCCTCGCCTACAAAGGCGGGGGGCCCGCACTCGACGATCTCCTCCGTAGCCATGTCGACGGGGTGCTCGACGGTCTGGCGGTGATCGGACCGCGGGCCAAGGCCGGCCTGCTCACGCCGCTGGCGGTGACGAGCGCAAAACGCTTGCCTGCCTTGCCGGACCTCCCGACCGTGATGGAGGCGGGCATCTCCGATTACGAGATTGACTGCTGGTTCGGCATCCTCGCGCCGACGGACATGCCGGCAGCCATTGCCAAGCGCCTGCGCGACGAGGTCGCGAAGGCGGTGGCCGCGCCCGACGTCGTCGAGGGGCTTGACCAGCAGGGCATGCGGGCGGTCGCCAGCGAGCCCGAGGAATGGAGCGCCTATCTCAAGAGCGAGCTTGCCCGCTATGCCAGGATCATCAAGGACACCAGCATCAAGCCGGAATAGGCTGCGGGCGTAGTCGGTGTCGTCGAAACCGGCGTTCGCACCATCATCGAAGTCCGAAACCTCGAGCTCGGCAGCATCGTCGGCCGTATCGACAAAACCGCTGCGATCATCGCTAGAACGATTCTCCCCCGCGTCGAGCCGGCCGGCGGGATGGCCGCGGCCAACCGGCTGCGGAACGTCGATCCCAGACCCTGTCTGAATTGGACCACCCAGCAGGACTCGAACCTGCGGCCTCCGGCTTCGCACGCCGGCGCTCTCACTTCCGCTGAGCTATGGGTGGAAAAGTGCTATTCTGGCGACCTTGATCGGAGACGAGCCATGCCGTGGCACCGGGTTTTTCTTTTCGTGGGGCTCACCATCTGCTCGCTCGCGAGCGCCGAAGCGCGCGCGCAGGCAACCTATCCTGAGAAGTCCGTCCGCCTGATCGTGCCGTTCCCGGCCGGCGGCGCGACCGACATTCTGGCCCGCCTGATCGCCGAGCGGCTCGCGGGCGCCTTCGGCAAACCGGTGGTGGTCGAGAACGTGTCGGGCGCGGCGGGCGCAACCGGCACCGCGCAGGCTGCCAAGGCCGCGCCCGACGGCTATACGCTGCTCACCGCGGTTGCCACCACGACGACGCTCTTGCCGCATCTGCGGCGCGACCTGCCGTACGATCCGTTGCGCGATTTCGAAGCGGTCACGCTGGTGGCGAGCTTTCCCAATCTGTTGGTGGTGCGGCCGGCGGTAGCGGCCACCGACGTGCGGCAGCTGATCGATCTCCTGCGCGCCAATCCGGGCAAGTTGAGCTATGCGAGCTCGGGCTTTGGCGCTTCGCCGCATCTCTCGGCGGAGTGGTTCAAGCTGATCACCAAGACCGATGTCCTACACGTGCCGTTCACCGGCAGCGCGCCTGCGCTCCCGGCGCTGCTCGGCGGTCACGTCGACCTGATGTTCGACACCTTGCCGTCGGTGCTGCCGCTGGTGCAGGAAGGAAAGCTGCGCGCGCTCGGCGTCACCACCGCGGAGCGCGTGCCGTTTCTGCCGAACATCCCGGCGATCGCCGAGACGTTGCCGGATTTCGACGTCACCTCCTGGCTCGGCGTGGTGGTGCCGGCCGGCACACCCGCCGAGATACGCGCGCGCATTGCGGCCCCGCTTGCGGAGTTCATCCGCGAGCCTGCCGTCGTGGCGCGGCTGCGCGACGTCGGCGCGGTCGCCGCCAAGCCGAACACGCCGGAGGAATTCGCCGCCTGGATGCGCAAGGACCACGACAAGTGGGGCCGTGTTGTGCGCGAGACCGGGATCAAGCTCGGTAATTGATGTCGTTGAAAGTGGTGCTGTCGGCGGGATTCGAACCCGCGATCTCCGGAGTGAGATTCCGGAATCCTGGACCGCTAGACGACGACAGCGTGATCAAGAAGATCAAAAAGATCAAAAAGTGAAATGGCTCCTGGAGCAGGGCTCGAACCTGCAGGCCTTGCGGCACCTGATTAACAGTCAGGCGCGTTTACCGAATTCCGCCATCCAGGATCAGTGAGAAGTGCGGTGGCCAGCAGTGCCCCAGCAGTGCCAATGGCTCGTGCGTCTCAAACGTCGTCGGCCGCGCTCAATTGCGCGGCCGCAACCACATTGCTGCGCCGCGCCGCATTGGCGCGCGCATCAAAACGTTTGTTGTCGCCGCCGGCTCGAATACGCTCTACGCCGTTATTCCGGGACCCGGTCGCAGGACCACGGTATCTGACGTCGGCTCAGCGACGGTGCGTTGACCGGCCGGCAACTGGATCACAGTCGCGTGCTGGCCTGGCCGCAGCCGGGTGACAAGCACGGTTCGCCCGTTGGGAAATTCCAGCGCGTCATGATGGGCATTGGGGTCGCCCAGGCTGACCTGCCGAAACCGAGCCACATTGGACCCAAGCTTGCACCGGCTTGGCAACAGGCGGCCGAAGATATGATCGTATTCGGCTTCCCGATTGAACACCACCTCCGTGCCCGGCAACAAGCAAACCGCGACGGTCGGCTCCCCGACGGCGGCAAAGCCGCGAGTCGATGAGCTGACGAACGAGGTCGTGACCAGCTTGTCGGCGATCTTGGCGGGACGGGATGCGGTAGCGTGCAGACTATAGTCACACATTAAGCCCTCCTCGCTGCTGTTGGGGATCGCTCGATCCCGAACAAACACGCTAACTCCGGAGTGCGGCTTTGGTTCGGCACCGTGAATGGTGGAAACGAGCGGGACTCGAACCCGCATCTCCCGCTTGCAAGGCGGGGGCTCTCCCGATTGAGCTATCGTCCCGGAGACGGTCCGCGCCGAGCCCAGCGAATGATCGCTGCGGCGGCGAAAACCATCAAATTTGGCGCCTGAAATCAGCACCGACGGCGTGACGGTCCAACCGGACTGCCGCATTCGGCGCTGCGCTGTCGCCGGATCTGCCAAAAGGCGCCTGATCAGGTATGCGATCACATGTGCGCGATTGTGCGTGAATTGGCGCGGACGGCGGGAGTCGAACCCACACCCCCTGAGTGGCGCTCAGGGACTCTGCCGTTAAGCCACGTCCGCGAGAATTAAGGATTAAGGTCGATCGGCTGCCGCTCGCGCACAAAGCTGTCTTGAAGCCGTCTTGTAGTTGGTGGGTAGGGATGGAATTGAACCACCACAGCAGATGCGGGGCGTTTACAACGCCTTGGGCTCGCCAGTGCCCAGCCTACCCGTGCGCAGCAGGGTCGGATCACTGCTGCTTGAAGTGGCGGAAGGTGAAGGAGTCGAACCCTCGACCCAGAGGTCGGCCCGGCTTTCGAGGCCGGTTGCGCACCACTGCGCACCACCTTCCGTGTTTTGGTCAGGGCGGTTGGATTCGAACCAACGGCCTCCTGCTTCCAAGGCAGGAGCTCTGGCCGGGCTGAGCTACACCCTGTTGAGAAACTGGCGCTCCGTAGGGAGATCGAATCCCTCTCGCCCGATAGACAGTCGGGCCGCCTCACCAGATGCGTAACGGAGCTGGATCGATGCTTCGCGAAATCGCGAAGCCATTGGTGCGTCTGGGCCGACTCGAACGGCCACTGAATGCGCTCTCAACGCATTCCCTCTGCCAATTGGGGTACAGACGCGGAATTGATTGCGGAATTGATTGGAGGACCAGGCAGGATTCGAACCTGCGATGAGCTTGCGCTGCCGGCTTAAGAGGCCGGTCCGTTCGGCCGCTACGGTAACTGGTCCGATTTCGATGTGTTTTGGAGGACGCGAGTGGTTACGATCCACAGGCCAACGGGTTAAAAGTCCGCTCCCTCTCCATTCGGGTTTAAGGCTTCGCGTCCTGTCTTCGTCTTCGTATGCAACAAAACATGTTCAACTCGAAATGTCCTTCCAGACGTTCATAAATGCGTCGACCAGGGCCTCCGCCTTGCGTGGTCTAAGGCGTCCGTCAAATATGACGATTATCTCATGAGGAACATCGGACCAAATAGTTGCATCACCGTTTGACCATTCGAACTCGATGCCTTCGGTTACGAATAGGCCTGTGCGTCGACGATAGTCCGTTTTTGGTACCCGAAAGTCTGATGCGCGCGATAACGCATCAATCATCGCGGTTAGAATTGATGCCCAGTCTGCCCACGTTGTCTCACTGGCTCCCTCGAACCAGAGCACGACACATCGCGTTCCATGCGTAACTTTCCTTAGATTCAAGAAAGAGTGCTCCTACTTTGTTGGGCCTGGTGGGAGGTACCGCCCCTCCTGCAACACGCTTATCGGGCGCGCCCGTCGCTTCTCCGTTCACCAGGATCGTTTCGAGATGGTGGTGCGTCCTGCAGGTTCCGCCCCTGCTGCCTCGACCATGTCGCGGTCGCGCTCTGCTGATTGAGCTAAGGACGCGTACCCCCACAAGGACTCGAACCTTGGATCGCGGTGTGTGGGACCGCTGCTTTGGCCGCTAAGCTATGGGAGCAAGAAAACTGGTGCGCTGAGCAGGAGTCGAACCTGCACCAAGCGGAGTTTGAATCCGCCGCCTCTGCCGGTTGGGCTATCAGCGCGTGCCCGCCGCGGGAGTCGAACCCGCACTGGCATCGGGTTTAAGCCGATGGCCTCTGCCATTGGGCTACGCGGGCTTGCGTCACATCGGCTTGAACGAGCGATCGAGCGTCACGTCGATCAACATCGGTCCGCCGTCCTTGATCGCCTGGGCAAGCAGATCAGTCGCCTCGTGCACCGTCTTGGCGCGCTCAGCCTTGACGCCGAACGAGCGCGACAGCGACAAAAAATCGACCGCCGGATCGATGAGCTCCATGCCCACATATTGGTCGACCTGATGCGAGATGCCCTGCATCGCATGCAGGCGCTGCTTGAGAATGCGGTAGGACGTGTTGTTGAGGATCACGAAGATCGCCCCGATGTTGTAGCGGGCCGCGGTCCACAGCGCTTGCGTCGTATAGAGCGCGCTGCCGTCGCCGATGATGCCGACCACTGGCCGCTCCGGCAGCGCGAGCTTGGCACCGATCGTCGCTGGCAGGCCCCAGCCAATGCCGCCGCCGCGCAGCCCGAAATAGCTCTGCGGGTCGTCGCTGTTGATGAGCTGGCGGATACCCGGCGCGTTGGACAATGCCTCCTCGATCACGACCGCATCCTTGGGCAGCATCGCGCCGATCGCCTCAAGAAGCGCCAGCGCCTGCACCGGAACGGCGCTCGCGAGCGCGCGCGCTTTCGCGCGCAACGCTTCACGCTCTTTGGCGATCGCGTCGCTTGCGGTCTTGAGCCGGTCGCGGGCGACACCCTTGGCGCCGGCCGACATGCGCTCGCGCAAGGTAGCGGTAAGCTCCGGCAGCGTCGCTTTGGGATCGCCTAGGATTGCGACCGCGGGCGGATAGTTCTTGCCGATCTCCCACGGATCGACGTCGAGATGGATGAGCGTGATGCCCGGCGGCATGGGATCGACGTCGGATGGCAGCGACAGCGTGAACAGATCGGCGCCGACCGAGAACAGCACGTCGTAGTCTTCAAGCACCTTGCGCGTCGCCGGCGCGAGCCGCGTCAGCTGGCCGCGAAACAGCGGATGCGATGTCGGATACGACGCCGTGTTGGGCACGAACTCGGCGTAGACCGGTGCGCCGAGAAGCTCGGCGAGCTCGACCAGTTCCTTATCGGCGCGGCTCTGCGCCACCGCGTCGCCGGCCATAATCACCGGCCGCTCCGCGCGCGCCAGAATGTCAGCCGCCGCCTCGATCGCCGAGCGGTCGCCGCGCGTGCGCGGCGCGATGCGCGTCGGTGCCATCAGGTCGATGTCGGCGTCAGCGCGCAAGATGTCGCCTGGCAGCGACAGGAACACCGGCCCGGTCGGCGGTGCGAGCGCGGTCTTGGCCGCGCGGTGCACAAGCCGCGGCAGATCGGCAAGGCGATGAACTTCGAACGACCACTTCACCAAGGGTCGCGCGATCACCGGCAGGTCGGCCCACAGGATCGGCTCGGTCGCGGTGAAGCTCTGCTCGTGCTGGCCGGCCGTCACCAGGATCGGCGCGCCCGCCTTCTGGGCGTCGTAGAGCATGCCGAGCGCGTTGCCGAGACCCGGCGTGGTGTGGAAGTTGCACACCGCAAGCTTGCCGGAGGCCTGCGCATAGCCGTCGGCCATCGACATGATTGCGGCCTCCTGCAGGCCGAGCAGATAACGGATCTCGGTCTCGGTCGCGAATGCATCCATCAGCGGCAGCTCGGTGGTGCCGGGATTGCCGAACACGAACTCCACGCCCTCCTGCCTGAGGAGCTCGAGAAATGCTTTCTTTCCGGACATCATCGGCACGGGCAGCCTCCCTGATTGCGGGCGCAATCTTGCATCTCGGTCGCCGGAGCGAAAGCGGGTCGAGAATGAAATGCGGCGTGGTCGGAATTGGTGCGCCAGGCAGGATTCGAACCTGCACTGTGCTCCTTCTGAGGGAGCCGCCTCCTGCCGTTGGGCTACTGGCGCGTGTCGATTTGGACAACGAAAGAATGGTGCCTCGTCAGCGCGTTCACGCGCGTCTTCGACGCGCTATGGGCGTGGATCAAACACGCGGCCTGCCGCATACCAGGCGGCTGCTCAACCAGCTGAGCTTCGAAGGCGAAAATGATATTTGGAGCCCACACCACGGGATCGAACCTGGGACCTCTTGCTTACAAGGCAAGCGCTCTCACCAACTGAGCTATGCGGGCATGTGGGGAGTGCATGCGTAGCGACCGCGACTCCATGGAATACCAATAAGACAATATCGGCGATGTGACGCGTAGTGTAACACCGCCGATGCCGACGATTCCTGTGGTTACAGCAAACAACCACACTACGGCCTGCGGCTGGTCATCAGATTGAACGTTTTCGATTGCTACGGTCGCAGCGATTTTGGGACGACTTTCCTGTTGCCATCGCCTGTCGACGCTTGGCCGGTACGCAGACGCGTGCTTGCGGTCTCATTGTTGTTAGCGTGGGCGTCGTTGGCGCGGGCGAAGGAGCGGAACAGAGCAGTGAGTGCCATGCGAGCTCGACCAAGAGCTGCGACGTTGTTGGCTTTCATTGCATGCCAGGTGATCGTGTCGATCCCCCTGGCGGGCGTCGCAGCCGCGCATGTGAAATGGTTCGTGACCTGCGAGCCCTCGGACGGTCCAGTTCCGCTGCGGGTGGTGTTGACGGAAAGACTTTTGCTGTTTTCGGCGCTGTTTATCTCGGTGTTCTATGTCGCATGCAAAATCGAGCAGTCCGCGATCGGCGGGTTTCTGATGAATCTGCTGGAGCGCGCGACCACGTTCCTGCGCGAGCGCCTGGACTTCCTCCTGCGGGCCGTCGCAGCGATCTCCTTCTCTCTGCTGTGGGTCGACGGCACCGTCATTCTGGCGCCGGAGCTGAAAGGCAATAGTGGCTGGCTGTCGGCGATCCAGCTGCTGATCCCGATCTTCCTGGCCGCGCGGGCGACGCTGCCGGCGGCCGCAGCCGGCATCATCGTCCTCTATGGCTACGGCGTAGCCAGCTACGGCCTGTTCCACATGCTGGACTATCCCGTGTTCCTGGGGCTCGCGGCCTATTTCGCCCTCTCGGTCACGGATGATGCCAGGATTGCCGCGCTCCGGCTGAGCTGCCTGCGCTGGAGCGTTGCTCTGAGTCTGCTTTGGCCGGCCATGGAGAAGTTTCTCTATCCAACTTGGATAGCACCGATTCTGGTCGAGCATCCGGAGCTGACCTTGGGCTTCGACGCCGCGACTGTGATCACCGCCGCGGGCGTCGTCGAGTTTGGTCTGTCCTTCGCGATGCTCTGGACTCCGCTTATGCGTCGCCTGGGCGCGCTGGCGCTTGCCGCCTTGCTCATTGCCGCCACGTTCGATTTCGGCAAGCTCGACGCCGTGGGTCACTTGATGGTTGTCGCCATTCTGTTGGCCGTCGTGGCCAAGCCAGGGACAGAGCCAGCCCGTTGTCGTCCGGCGGTGGCCCCCATTGTGAGCGGCACCGCGCTGCTGGCGGCCATCTTTCTCTACAGCGGTCTCCATGCGCTCTACTATTTCTCCTGGAGCGCAGCCGCTGCTCCGATCCTGAGCGGCGCCGGATTGCTGGCCGTCATCGTGCTCTACATGAGCGGCGTCGTGCACATGTTGCTGCCAGCCGCGCGGGCACGATTGCGAAAGCAAACGTTTGAGCATGGCGTCACGGCTGACGACCTGCGCCGGCCACTCAGAGACCTTGTCATGTTACAGCGGGGCTCGCGGGCATCATGAATGCAAGTTTCGAACAGCCGCCGTCCTCACCCTCCGAGCTGGCCGCGGGAGCCGTTGCTCTCGGCGTGGTCGCGTTGATCACGATCTTTGGTGTGAGCACGTCACCGCCGG
>Ga0137409_10005840_pt1 | contig 12798 bp, 12 predicted proteins | sample CZODoug1_16funga_FD_122059 | JGI IMG/M metagenome (GOLD analysis project Ga0137409, IMG submission 122059) | Vadose zone soil fungal communities from Angelo Coast Range Reserve, California, USA - CZODoug1_16fungal (Hybrid Assembly) | ecosystem: Environmental > Terrestrial > Soil > Vadose zone...
AGCCTGCATCTGGGCCATCTCGTGCCGGTGATGGGACTTGCGCATCTCCAGCGTGCGGGGCATCGGCCAGTGGCGCTGGTTGGAGGCGGCACGGGCATGATCGGTGATCCGAGCGGGAAGACGTCGGAGCGGCCGCTGGCTTCGATCGAGGAGATCGAGGCAAACTCGCGCGCGATCGAAAAGCAGCTGGAGCGCTTTCTCGATTTCACCGGCCCGAAAGCCGCTCGCATGCGGGACAACGCGGCGTGGCTCCGTCCGCTCAAGGCGGTGGAGTTCATGCGCGACGTCGGTAAGCACTTTACCGTCAACTACATGCTGGCTAAGGATTCCGTGCAGTCGCGGATCGAGGGCGGAATATCATTCACCGAGTTCTCGTACATGCTGCTGCAGGCGTACGATTTCCTGGAGCTAAATCGCCGCGAGGGAGTGACGCTGCAGATGGGCGGCAGCGATCAGTGGGGAAACATCACTGCTGGCCTGGAGCTGATTCGGCGAGTAGAGGGGAAGACTGCGCACGCGCTGACGATGCCCCTGGTGACGACGGCGACCGGCTCCAAGTTCGGGAAGACCGAAGAGGGAGCGGTGTGGCTCGATCCCGCGCGCACGTCGCCGTACAAGTTCTACCAGTACTGGATCAACGTGGACGACCGTGATACGGGAAAATACCTGAGACTGTTCACGCTTCTGTCCCGGAAAGACATCGAAGCGCTCGACAGGCTCATCGAGACAGCCGCGGAGAAGCGCGAGGCGCAACAAGCGCTGGCGCGCGAAGTGACTGCGCGCGTCCACAGCGGGGAAGCGGCGCGAGTGGCAGAGGAAGTGTCCCAGGTTCTGTTCGGGAAGGCGGATCCCACAACGCTCTCGGAGCCCGTGCTGCGCGCGTTGAGCGAGGAAGTGCCCTTCGCGATGTCACGTGGAGTTCCCGCGTTGCTGGATGCGATGGTGACGCTGAAGCTTGCCGCCTCGAAAGGCGCAGCGAAACGACTAGTTGAGCAGGGTGGGGTTTATCTCAACGGACAACGCGTGACTTCAGAAACCGACCTGACCTCAGCCAAGCCGTTGGCTGGGGGATATCATCTGCTGCGTAAGGGCGCGCGCGATTACGGACTAATCCGGGGAGGCAAGAAATGATCATGCGAGATCAACGCTCTGTAGCTCGCGTGATAATCGTCGTTGTCGCGCTGACAACGATTCCCTCTTGCCGTGACAAAGGGCCAAAGCTGACGGTTGGTCTCCCCAAGGACAATTCGCACTTCGTGAAGGGCGACACGATCCACTTCACGGCCGATCTGAACAGCAATGAAGACCCTGGGGCGATTCCTTTTGACGCGTGGCACTGGGTCAGCGACATCGATGGCGACCTCGGCAGGCAACCGCGCCTGGATACCCCGAACCTGAGCGTGGGTGAGCATCAGATCACCGTGAGTGTCCGACACAAGCTGGGTTTGAGTCGCGGCCGGGTAGTAGTTTTCGTTGATTCGACTACCGCTTCAGGTAGCACGCGCTGACGGTCGTCGGGAGATATTCAAAGTATGATCAACGGCGCGCACTTCCTCCTTTACAGCAAGGATCCGGAAGCAGATCGCGCGTTCTTGCGTGATGTGCTGGGTTTTCGCTCGGTCGATGCGGGAAGAGGCTGGCTGATATTTGCGTTACCGCCGGCGGAGATTGCGATACATCCGTCTGATGAAGGTTTCCCGCGCAATACGGACGAGGGTGTGGCCCGTACCGCGTTGTACCTCTTGTGCGATGACGTAAAATCGACGATGAGATCTTTGGAAAGAAAAAAAGCGAGCTTCGCGCCAGTGCAAGAGGCACAATGGGGAATCGTTACAACTTTTGCTCTCCCGAGTGGTGCGAAGATCGGTTTATATCAGCCAAAGCATCCTACAGCAGTAGAGCTAGGTTAAAGTCGTCACACTGCTTGAACGAGGCGAACATGCTCTTCATGGTGATCGAGACGTACCGCGATGGCGATGCAAAGCCGGCCTACCGCCGCTTCAAGGAGAAGGGGCGGATGGCTCCGCACGGTGCTCACTACCTTTCGAGCTGGGTGACGACCGATTTCGAGCGTTGCTTCCAGGTGATGGACTGCGACGACAGAGCGCTGCTCGACGAATGGATGTCCAAATGGAGCGACATAGTCGATTTCGAGGTCATTCCGGTTCTCACATCGGAGAAGGCGACGGCCGCCATCGCGCCCCACCTGTGAGGAACCGGCTTCTCGTTTGTTCGGAAGAAGGAAAATCAACTGCGAGAAGAGCAAGGTAGAAGGTGCGAGGTACTAGGTGCGAGGGATGAGGCAACGCGTACCACGTGACGCTTCTACCCCGTACCACGAACCTAGCACCTCGAACCCACCACCTAACTCTTCTCGCAGTTGCAGTTCGGCTTGGAGCCGCCGAGCAGCGACTACTCGTCCGACCGCGGTTTTCTTCTTGGCTTGACGTCCTGCGCCTGGTCGTACCAATTCTCGAGCGTACGCGACGCGAGATCACGCCCACCCAGACCAAACGCCAGGCCGAGCGCAACCGCCAGCGCTCCCACGAATCCGGTGAATAGCGTGTTGATCAGATTCGTCGCGATTCCCAGCTGATTGATCGCTACGACAATCGCAAAGGCCCAGACCGTCGTTCGAGTGACGTTCGCCAGCGTCTCCGGATTGGTAAACCCGCCCTCCGCTGTCGCCCCCCGCACGATATTGCCGAGCGCGCGCGCCGCGATCCCACCGATGAAGAGAACGAAGATCGCGACCACGAGATTCGGAAGCCAGAGCAGCAGCTGCCGCATCACGTCCGAAACCGCGGGCAAGCCGAGCACGTCGAACGCCACCAGCAGAACCACGATTCGGACGAGCCATTTCACCAGACCGGCGACAATTCCCGCCGCGTCGGTGCCCGTCCCCATTTTGTTGGTGAACTCGGAGAGCCCCGATTTCTGCATCAGCTCGTCGAAACGGATCGCCTTCAAGAGTCCCATCACGGCTCGCGCGAGAATCGATGAGACAAACCAGCCGATTGCCACGACGACGATGAACCCGAGGATTCGTGGAATCGCGCCCAGGATCATCGAGAACGCATCGCGGAACGACGCCATCAGCGTTTCGGTGAAAGAAGGAGGAGTAGCAGCCTGAACAAGTGCTTGTATCGAAGTCGGATACAGCATGGTCATCCCCGTGTTGATGTGAGTGCCATTACTCGGCGATGCCGAGCTGGCCCTTCAGATTCACAAGACCTGCACGGGCGCGTGCAGCTACATCGGTCTCCGGATAGGTGTCGATGAGTCGTCTGAGCTCGCGGAGACCCTTCGTCTCGTGGCCCGGCCACGCGAGATAAAGGTCTACGAGCCGGTTGGAAGCATAGATGTCGTCGCTTGATGCGACTCGTGGTAGCCGCTGCGCCACGTGATAGAGAAGCTCCGCCTTCTCACGCATTCCCGATTTTGCGTATAAATCTGCGGCGCGGATGCGTGTCCTGGCGTTGTAGGAGAGCATGGTGACGAAATACCACCACCACACCGCGAAAACGAGCGAGCCACCAAACATCGACAGTACGATCAGCGCCGGCGAGAAGCCCTTTCGGGCGGCGAGCGCGCCACCAACCAATGCGCCGGCGACAATGGGGATGGCCAGGGAGCTGACCGTCTGTACGAGCTGCGCGGCCTCGGGGCCGTGCCGGTCGAAGACAGTGCGCCGGTATTCGTCTCGATTACCCACGCTCATCGCGCTGGATTACCGCGGCTCTTGTTGATTCGGTAAACCTGTCCGTTCGAGCTGCAGATATATAACTCCCCCTGGGCGTCTTCTCCAAAGGAAACAATGCGAACGCCACCTGAGCGATAGCGCGCACGTCATGATCAGGCCTCTCCTTCCTTCTTCGCTCGGTAGTACTGTCGCGGGTCGAGCGCGTCACGCAATGCGTCGCCCAGCAGATTGAATCCAAGCACCGCGGCGCCGATCGCCACTCCGGGGAAGACCGACGTCCACGGAGCGCGTCGAAGCTGATCCAGATCGCGACCATCTGCAATCATCGACCCCCAGCTCGGCGCCGGTGGCGGAACACCGAGGCCGAGGAATGAGAGCGCGGCCTCGGCCATGATCGCGCCCGCGACGCCGAGCGTCGCCGCGATCACGACGGGAGCGATGACGTTCGGCAAGACGTGCTGAGCCATGATCCGGAGATCGCCGGCGCCGAGCGCTCGGATCGCCTGGATGTACTCGAGCTGCCGGACGACGAGAACCTGGCCGCGAACTATGCGCGCCATTCCGGCCCAGCCGACAATTCCAATGGTTGCAAAGACGACTCCTTCCGACGGCTGAAGCGCCGCCACCATCGCGATCAACAGCAGCAGGGTCGGAAATGCAAGCGTCACGTCGGCGAGACGCATGACGATCTCATCGACCCACTTGCCATAGAAGCCCGCCAGCAGGCCCATCGTCACGCCGAGGGTGAGGGCGATCCCCTGCGAGATGAGGCCAACAGTCAGCGAGACGCGCGCACCAAAGACGAGTCGCGACCAGATGTCGCGGCCCTGGATGTCGGTACCGAGCCAGTGGTGCCCCGATGGACGTTCGAGGATGTGGAGAAGATCGATGGTAATCGGACTCTGCCGCGCAATGAGCGGCGCCAGAGCCGCGGCCAGAGCCATGACGATGACGATCCCGATTCCGAGACGCGCGCGATTGTCGCGCAGGAACCGCTCTCGCTGTTTGGGATCCAGCATCGTCCTCCCGTTTGGTTACGCCGACGGATCTCGCAGCTCGGGCGGCGTGTCCGGCGGCTGTCGTCTCCATCTACGGTGCTGCCAGAAATATTGCGCCGGCACTGCCCGAACCCATTTCTCCAGATGCTCGGTGAAATTCGTGACGATCGCATCGACGTCGCGATCCATGTCGCCCGTACGCCGCGCCTCGATTCGCTCGACGACGATGCGATAGCGCCCGTTCGGCTTCCGGAGCGCAACCACGAAGATCACCGGCACCTCGAATCGCAAGGCGAATACCGCCGCGCCGCGGGGGGTTTTGGCGGGGCGTCCAAAAAACGGAACAAACGTCGAAGCCAGACCCATCACGCCCTGGTCGGCGACGAACGCGACCGCCCGACCAGCGCGGAGCGAGCGCGGCGTCCGCTTAACGGCGTCGGAGTCGTGGACGATCGTCATCCCGATTTCTTCCCGGGTGTGATTGATGTAGGCGTCGAAGAGCGGGTTGGCCATTCCGCGCACGATCGCGTCGAGGGGAATTCCGCGCGCGGCTACGTACGCGCCCGCGAGCTCCCAATTGCCAATATGACCAGTGACCATGACGGCGCCCTTCCCCTTCGACATGACGTCATCGATCTCCTCCCAACCCTCGACGGTCTCTACCAGCTGCTGCAGTCCGTCCTTCCCCAACTTGTCGAGCAGTGCCGTCTCGATAAAAGTGCGGCCAAGATGTTGGTAGGATTCCCGGGCAAGGTTCACCACGGCTTCTGGTCCGAGGTCGGGGAACGCCGCGGCGATCTGTCGTTCCACCACGCGCTTCCGAATTCCAAGCGGACGGTAGCCAAGCGCGCCAAGTCTTTCGCCGAAGCTGCAGGCGGCGTCCCAGCTCAGTGCCCGCAACGCACCGATCGTCGCGCGCATCGTGTAGTACTCGGCGCGGTGCGCGAGAGTGGGTTTGCGGGAGAGCTTGTCCGGTTTCTTCAGCGCCGGTGCTGCTTTCGCGGGAACACGGTTTTTTTGGGCGGTCGGCGAGGTCACTACCTTATGCTAACGGATTCACAAAGGCTTCGCCGGAAAGCAGATTGTGAATTCGCTGGTCGAACGTGTGGTGTTCGCGTACGAACACCTGCCCCTCGCGCCTGATGCGCTCGCGCGCTGCCGAGTTCTCGAGGTAGTAGCCGATCTTGGTGAGGCAGGAATCGATGTCCTTGTACCAGGCGCAGTGGTCACCCTCGCGGAGCATCTGAGTGAGGCCGGGAGTTCCGTGTCCGAGGTAGAAGCCTCCGGCCATGATCACCATCCATGTTCGATCCGACGTGTAGGTGCTGCCACCCTTCGCGCGATCGGGATTGATTCCGAGCGAGATGCTGGAGCTGGAACAGACCGCCGCGAAGTCTTTTCCCTCCACGGGACGTCCCTTCCAATTGAGCGGCTTCCGCCACTTCTCCCAGCCTTTACCCCAAACCTTGATGTCGTACTTTTTCGCCACTTTCAGCAGGAACTGAGCTCGCGAGGGATCGTATCCAGTGCCGATGAAGCTGACGTCCGAGTGATACTGCTTCTTCGGGGGGACTGGTTTGATCTCGCGGTCGGCGGCCGACGGAAGAAATTTTGCCGGGAGTCCGAGCGCTCTCCATTCCGCGTCGAAGCCGGAAACGAAAAAAGTCTGCGTCAGTTTTCCGACAGCCACGATGTGTGCGACTTCCGGGCGGTACGTGCTCTTGTACCACTGCGGGTCGTGGTACCACATCGAGTTCGGCTTGCCATTGATGATCGTCGCAACCGTATCGAGATCGAGACCGTGGCATTTGCCGAGGAACACAAAATCCGGCTTGAACCGGCGAGCGTTCGACAACGCCCACCTCTGCGTGAGCTTGCGGCCGATGATGCGGTTGGCGCGCTTGTCGTCGATCAAGAGCGTCTTGTGGCCATCTCTCTTGAGAGCACGCTCGGTGCACTTCTCCATCCGCCACCGCTGATTGCTGCCGATGATGAGGACTCTCAAGTCTCGTGCGGATCCTCAGCGTTCATTACGAGTCGATCGTTCCCAGAGTCGCGCGTACTTGGCCATTACGCTCGCTGCCGCCAGGCAGGCGAGGACAAGCCCGCGAGCGCCATCGCGAAAACCACCCTTCAGGACGTACATGCCTACGAACCTCGCCGGCGGCTTGAAGAAAACGGCGCCGGCCGTGCCACGCCGTCCCTTGGCAAAGTTCTGCTCCGCCCACCACCGGCTGTACCTGTCGAACTTCTCAAAGTACTGGTCCAGAGAAATGTACGTGTAGTGGAGGAGTTTACTTTTGACTTCCCCAACCTCTCCATTCGTCACATCGACGTGTTCGTGTACGAGGTTGGCGTTGTAGCGCAGCTCGCGCCTGAAGAGACGGATTGGCTTGTCGTTGCCCCAGCCTCCGTGACGTATCTCCTTGCCGAGAAAGAAATTGCGGCGCGGAACGCGATAGGCTGACGCGTTGCCGGGCTTGGAAACGACCCGGTCGATCTCCTCCGCAAGCTCAGGCGTACAGCGCTCGTCCGCATCGAGCACGAGGATCCACGGTGTCTTGGCGCGGCTGATCCCGTTATTACGCGCTGCTCCAATTGTCGTGAACTTCGGGCTGATCACCGTAGCGCCGGCGCCGCGCGCGCGATCGATTGTGTCGTCCAGGGAATCGTTTTCGACGACGATCACCTCGCGAGCCCATTCGACGCTCGCGACGCAGGCTTCTATGTTCGCGGATTCATCGTGAGCCGCGATCACCGCCGTTACGTCGGAGGAGCCGCGGTTGGAGGGAGTCACTCCTGGTGTCGGCCCTTGGTGCGCGCGTTGTTGGCCGCGCGGTCGAACCCTTCGATCATCTCGCTCTCCGGAAACTCCCTCGCCACCCGCGTGCGCGCAGCTTTCCCCATCGTCTCGCGCGCATCCTCACTCGTCAGCATCCCCGCAACGGTAGCCGCGGTTGATGCGGAGTCGTCAGGCGGATAGAGCGCGCCACTGATTCCGTTCGCTATGTATCGCTGCGCGACGCCGTCGTCGCTCGCCACCGTCGGAATGCCGAGCGCCATCAGATCGAGGATGCCGTAAGCCGCGGTATCCGCGTCGGCGACGACCCAGCCCAGATGGGCATCCTGCATCAGGCTGATCACATCGTCTCGCTCGCCCAGAAAGCTCACCAGGTGCAGCACCCGCAGCGCAGCGGCCTGCATCCTCAGATCCTCATCGTCCGAGCCCGGCCCCACGATCATCAGCCGCAGGTTCGGATGCCGCGGCGATAGCATCGACATCGTGCGGATGGCCGTCGCGGCGCGGCCGCGCGAAGTGGGATCGTAAACGCAAACGATGTACTTGAGCGGCTCCGCCTGCTTCTGATCGCTCGCCGCTAGTTCCTCGGCGACCGGAGGCTTGGCGCCATTTGCCGGGTAGGTCGAGACATCGACTCCGATTTCGGCCACCGTCGAGTCGATTGCGTTCTTCGGAATGTCCGCGACACGACGATCCGTCTCACTAGCGAAGAGATACGACGTTCGGGTGAGACGGGCAGCCCAACGCCCCGACAAAGTCATCTCCAGCTTCTTACCGGCAGGAGTCCAGCGCACTATCGACCCATTCCTGGCCATCCAGCAGGCAGTCGCGGCGATCAGGTGTTCGCGATCAGTGGTGACGAAGACGGCGTCCGCGTCCCAACGGCGAAAAATGCTTTTCAGTCGCCGCGCCGCTGAGAAGAACAGGCCCTCGGTTGAGAACGGAATGATCTCGAACGGCTCGTGAATGGGTGTATGGCGCGCCTGTCCCGGATCTCGACGCGGCGACACCGTCAGATGGACGTTGCTGTCGGGCGCCACGAGAAACGTTACCTTCGCACCGCGCTCGGAGATGCCGCGGCCGGCTCTCGCGAAGAGACGGGCAGTGCCTGACCATTCGCGGGCAGAATGAAGAAATAGAGCGTGCACTCTTTACTTACCCTGCTGAAGGAGCCATTCGGTTGGGAGTGGATTCCGCCGCGTCACCGACGTCTCCATTTCCTTCGCCGAACTGCAATGTATAGAGCCGGGAGTACGCGCCTCGTTTCGCCAGCAGCTCGGCGTGCGTTCCCCGCTCGACGATCTCGCCACGGTCGAGAACGATGATCTGATCGGCGTGCGTGACCGTCGAGAGCCTGTGCGCGATCACGAACACCGTCCTACCCTGTAATAGCCGGTCGACTGCTTCCTGCACCAATCGCTCCGATTCGGTATCGAGAGCGGAGGTGGCTTCATCGAGAATGAGGATTGGCGGGTCACTGAGCAAGGCCCGTGCAATCGCCAACCTCTGCCTCTGGCCGCCCGAAAGCCGGGTCCCGCGCTCTCCGAGCATCGTGTCGTAACCCTGCGGCAGCTCGATGATGAACTCGTGTGCGTTGGCCGCCCTCGCCGCGGCCTCGATCTGAGCCTGCGAGTATTTGTTCGGCGCGCCATAAGCGATGTTGTTGCGCACTGTGTCATGGAAGAGGACCGTCTCCTGGCTCACGATTCCAGTCAGCGCACGGAGCGCGGGGAGCTTGATCTCACGCGTGTCGATTCCGTCGAGCAGGATTCGCCCCTTGCCAGGCTCATAGAATCGCGGAATCAGGTCGACGAGCGTGCTTTTCCCCGACCCGCTCGGGCCGACAAGCGCGACGACTTCCCCTTTGCGCGCGACAAGATCGATCCCGGAGAGAACGGGCGCGTCCTCGTAGGCGAACGTGACGTTCTCGAACCGGAGATCGCGCTCGAACGCCGCTTTCTCCCTGGTGCCCGGATCACGCTGAAATTCAGCCGGTGAATCAAGGATCTCGAACAATCTTTCGGCGGACGCGAGCGACGATTGAGCGGTGGTGCGCATCTGAGAGAGCTGCTTCAACGGCTGAAGCAGGCGGAGAACCAGTGTCAGGAAGGCGAGCAGCGTCGCACCGGTCATCGTTCCACTCTGCAATACCTGCCATGCTCCAATCCAGAGCACGAGTACCGCAATCAAGGTTCCGATTATCTCGGTAACGGGCGGCGCCACCAGCGCGAGGCGCGTCATCTTGAGGCTGCTGCGCGCGTACTTGTTGCTGCCGTCGGCAAATCGCGATTCCTCGTAACTCTCGGTGCCCGACGCCTTCACCAGGCGGATGCCGCTGATCGTCTCCTGAAGCACGCTCGTCATTTCGCCATGGACGTTGCCCCGACGGAGATTGCCCTTTCGCAACCTCTTGAGCATGGGCTGCAACGAAACTCCCAGCAGCGGCAGGATGATGAGCGCGATCAGTGTCAGCTTCCACGAGATGCTGAACAGAATCGCGATGTAGACGACGACGAGCGATGCGCTCTGGAGGGACTGCGTCACGATCTGCGTAAGAATCAGTCGCGTCTCGAAAGTGTCGTTGATCACCAGAGACAGAATCTGACCGGCCTTCATCTGCGTGAAGTAGCCGAGTGGAAGGTGCGCGAGGTGCCGATAGACGGCGTTGCGCAGGTCCCGTGTCACGTACTCCTGGAGCGTTGCGCCGAACTGGCCCGCGATCCAGACCAGCAGGTTCTTGAGCAGCACCGACGCCATCACGAGCAGAATGACGTTGCGCAGCGAGCGCATCTCGTTGCCGGGAATGATCTGGCTCCCAACCGTCGCATTGAGGAGCTTCGAGACCCAACCCGATTTGAGTGACGTCGACGGCTGGTGGAACAGGATGTTGAGGAACGGGATCAGCAGCGCGATCGCGAAGCCGTCGAGCAACGCCGCGATAAGGTTAGCGACGATAGTGATCGCCATGCGCCACGCGTGCGGCCGCAGATACGGGAGCAGCTTTTTATAGACTGGCGTGTTCACTGGATCAGTATTTGGGCCGGCTCGCGAAGTTGGTGCGCTGATCCCGCTTCCCGCTTCCCTCTTCCCTCAACCGATTTACCGGCGCGGAGTGAGCAGCGCCAGCGGGAGAATTACTTCTTCCGGCGTCACGCCCCCGTGGAGGAACGATCCGCGATACCGGCTCTGGTACTCGCGCAACTTCGTCGGGTAGACGAAGAAACAATCATTCGTGGCGAGCAGTGTGTTGCCACCAGCACCGCGGCGCGGCAGCCGCAGCATGTCCTCGTTCGGAAAGAGCAGCGCCTGCTCCGGACGCTCGGCGCGCAGGTCCTCGCCGAACTTGTATCGCAGATTGGCGCTCGCATCGCGCTTGGCGTAAACGGTCGCGGGCGTGTTGCAATGGATCGAGCCGTGGTCCGTGGTAAGGAGAACGGAGATCTTTCGCCGCGATGCTTCCTTCAGAACGCTGAACAGCGCTGACCGCTGGAACCATTGCCGGGTGATCTGTCGAAGGGCGATTTCATCCCGCGCAACTTCATACAGTATTTGCGACTCGCTTCGCCCGTGGGTCAAAAGGTCGACGAAGTTGAACACGAAGGCGCTTACTCCCTCGGGTCCAATCGCGGTGCCGAGGTGCCGCTCAAGCTCATCGGAGTTGGCGGACGTCGAGATCTTCTGGTAACGAACTGGAGTCTTGCCGCATAGCTCCTCGAGGTGCGACTCCAGCAGCTCGCGCTCGTGCGCGTTGAGTGACTCGTCCTCACGATCCGCGTTCCCCCACCAGTCGGGAAGACGCGCCGCGATCTCGCCGGGAAAGAGCCCGCTGAAGAGCGAATTCCGCGAATACGGCGTCGCCGTCGGAAGCACCGCGTAGTAGTGCGTCGTCTCGACATCGAAAAACGGAGCAAGCAACGGCTCAAGCACGCGCCATTGGTCGAGCCGCAGACAGTCGACGACGATGAACACCGCCGCCTTGTCGCGCTCGAGAATCGGCAACAGAAACTCGGAGACGATGTCGATCGAGAGCGGAGGCCTATTGCCCTGCAGATTCTTCAGCCACTCGGGATAGTTGTCTTTCATGTACGCCGCCAGTCTTTCAGCGTCCTTCATGTCTTGAACAACTACGGAAGGCCCTCGATGGGCGCTATGCGAGAAAGTGGCCCGCGTCTCCTCATGTTTTGGTTTGCCGTGAATGATGATAGTATAATTTTCACTGCCTAGTTTCTCTGCACGGTTCCATACTTTCTCAACGAATGGACACGTGGTGTTGTACTTCTGAACCTCCACATTTTTGTCAAGCAATAAATTTTCGATTTCAAGGGTTGTGCCAAACGCCGGAATGATCACGATGTCACCCTTCTTAATTTGTTCCCAGGAAATAAACTGAGTGCCATCGGTATCGGCAATGAATTTTATTCCACGGCCTTCCAGGTCGGCATTTACTTCCTGATTATGGATCATTTGGCTAAGCAAATAAACCTCCTTGCCTGGATTTTCTTCCAGCGCCCGGTAGCTGATCTCAATGGCATTTTCCACGCCGTAACAAAAACCAAAATGGCGGGCCAGGAAAAACTGAAGGGGGCCGAAATCAAGGAGCGTGGGTGAAAAATCCTGCTTGCGCAAATCTTTTAGTCTGCGCGCCTCCTTAATTCTTCCGGTTATGGAAGAGCGGTAGTAGGCCGGGATATCGAATTTTTTAATAACATGTTATTTAGTTCTTTCAAAGTTAAACCCATGATAACAAAAAACCCTGACGTTTCCGTCAGGGTTTTGATTTTACGCGGCTTTCGAAAGCTTGTCTTCATTTATTTTATTTGTTCGCACTTCCTTGGAGCTTAAGTCGAACCATTTTACTTCAATCACCTTGCCTTTGATGTACTTGAGCACTTCCATCACTTTGCCGTCAATTTTGCTGCGTACGCGCTCGCCTTTTTTAAAAAGTCTTCTCATAAGTTTACTTGTTTAATTATTAAAACCGAAAAGCATATAAATATTCGCGGGGGAAGTCAGGGTAAACGCCAGCGAGGATAACCTGGTCACCCTGCTTTTTGTTTTTCAAAATTTCGTTTACTTCCTTGGCAGATTTCACCGCATGGTTATCGATGTGGGTAATGATAAAGCCCTGTCGCATGTCGGTGTATTTTTGGATTACACCATGACTCAAAGATTTTACGGCAACGCCATTGGCGAGATCAAGTTTTTTCAACGTTTTTGCATCCACGTCCTCCAGTTCGACACCAAGGTGCCTGCTTACACGGTCAAGCGACAGGCCAAGCCAAACTTCAAGGCGGGCG
>Ga0137409_10005842_pt1 | contig 12796 bp, 13 predicted proteins | sample CZODoug1_16funga_FD_122059 | JGI IMG/M metagenome (GOLD analysis project Ga0137409, IMG submission 122059) | Vadose zone soil fungal communities from Angelo Coast Range Reserve, California, USA - CZODoug1_16fungal (Hybrid Assembly) | ecosystem: Environmental > Terrestrial > Soil > Vadose zone...
GCGCCGGATGGGTGAACTCCAGCCAGTGCGGCTCCACGCGCCAGGAGTAAAGTCCCACCATCAGCGCGCCCATTCCGACCGCCCCCATCCCCTGAAGTGCCTGACGTCGCGTAATCATTCTTGTCATGGGCAGCCGCGTGCCGCAGCCCTCACTTTAAAGTGCGCTTTTTTGCGCTCCGGATGTATTTGCGGAGGCTGCGGGTTTGACTTGTCCCCGCTGTTCCTTTCTCTTGACAGACTGCCGCTTCTATGATACTCTGAACATTAGATACCTTTGTAGTTAATCCAGTAGCCCGGTCCAGCGTTCGTCCCGGCTGCAAATAGACAAATCAATTGCACAATTCTGGTGCAATATAAGTCCCTTTAGAATCAACGCTTGCGTAAGCGTCCACAAGTGTTGATTCTAATGAGCTTACAGGAAGGTTAAACTATTTAGAATCAACACTTACAAAAAACAGGGGGAGGGGGGCTTCCGACTCGCAGCGCTTCAATGCGAGCGTGTGGAAAGCAGGATCTCCGTCCTTTAGAATCAATTGCTTACAAATTGCCCCATTTCTAAGTTCTTTAGTTTTACGCTCTTACAAATGCCCCGGGGGTGAGGGGGTGCTGCGTTGGTTTCTTCTGCCAGATTATCGCCGTCATAGGCGAACACGGACGTGCCGCTGGACGAAGATTTGTAAATCCGCCGTCCGAACGGGTCATATTTGAAGGTCACTGTCCAGCGAGCCAAGATGCAACCGGTATTGCGATCATGCACAGCAGCACTGCCAAGACCGCATAGAGAAATTGCCATCCCCATCGCCATGCGCGCAACTCATCTGTATTATTCGGACGTGGACCCGAGAATAGCCGTGTTCTGCCCTCGGGACCTACACCTAGCTTGCGCAGACTCCGGTTGAGTTGGAGCAGCGATGTAAGCACCCATGCGAAAGAGAGACAAAAGAGTGAGACAGCGATTGAGTTGGCCATCGCAGAGTGGCGTGCCCATGCAAACCACAATGTGAGTGGTATGACCACCAAAAATCCTGACAATATGGTCAAGCCCGTCGTGGCCTTAACTATAACCCCCAGACCGTACTGAACTTTTCCGACCGACTGTTTGTCCACGACCCCAACCTCTGTTCACTTCCTAACTGCTGGACACGGTGGTGGGCAGCTGTGATGCCGCCAGATCAGCGTGCAACTACCACCGATACCCACGAACCCGCCACCGACACCTCCCGCCTACGCCGGTTCTAAAGTATCACTTGAACTCCGCCGAGAAGTTATAGATAGGCAACACTTTGCGAGCAGCTTCCAGCAAATCGACCAATGTTGGTTCTGGCTCTGGCACCAGTCACCAGTCACGAGTCACCAGTCACTTCTGTTCCAGCGGCTGCAGCTTCGCATTTACTAGGAACGGATCGTCGAACTCCGTCATCTCGCCCCAGCCTTTGCCAAGCACCGGCAGCAACCGCGCCGAGAGCGGCTTATGCCATTTCACCGCCAGGCTGGCCATGTCGCCGATGATGAGCGAAAGCTGCTCCGCGCTGATATCGCCCGGCAGTGGAACCGTGTCGAGCCCCGTGCCGCACACCGCGGAATAACTCAGCAGCGCATCGATGGAAATACGCCCCTCGCTCCACCGTTGCGCCAGCCGCGTATCTTCCAGGATCGGCAGCATCAAGCCGGAATATCCGGTTTGCTTCACCTTAACGTTTTGGACCGCCGCGGTAATCGTCGCGGCCGCCGTCAGTGTGCCGCTCAAGCCCACGGGTTGCGTCGTCAAATTCTCGATGGCCGCGCCGATCGAAACGTCTCCCGACGGCGCCGGCGAAAGGTCGATGCCCATATACGTCCAGCCGGTATCCATATCGATTCGCCCCGCGTGCCGCTCGATGTCGAACGCGTTGTTCACCAGCGAATCCGTCAGCCGCTGCTTGGCCGTCGCCAGGTCCGGCGCATTTTTGAATGCGGCCGCCACCATGTTCGCCGATTCCAGCGCGATCGCGAATTGATGTCCGAATCCGGTGTGGTACGCCGCCGGAAAAAACGGCGTCAGCGGTGGCACCATCGCGATCGCCGCAAAATGGAAATTGCCCTGGCTGTGCGGCGTCGATTCCTCCAGCTTTTTCATCACGCGCGCCGCCGCGCCCACCGCTTTCCAGTTCACGCCGTCCTCGCCCGCCACGGCGAGGCTCGCGTTCAACGATTTTGTATTGCTCAAGATCTCCGCAAGCAGGTCCGCTTGCGCTTCGCTGTCGCCCGGATTCAGCATCGCCGGTCCAATCGACGCGGCGAATTTTTCCTTCACCACCAGCGCGTCGTATTCCTTGAAGAACGCCACGGCTTGTTGCGTCGTCAATCCTTTCGTGTACTCCGGAAACGGCTGTGTAGCGATCCGGATCGTCTGTACCTGGTACCCGCGCGATTCAAAGATCGTCTGCGCGCGCTTCAGCATCTTCAGCGCATCCGCCACTTGCTCTTTGTACTGCGCCCGGTCCAGATTGATAAACGCCGTGATCGCCCGTATCTTCGGCTTGTCTGGCGGTGCCGCGTTCTTTTGCTGCGCTTGGCTTGCAGCGCAGAAACAAGCCGCGGCAACCAAAAGCGCGATCGAAATGAAGTGCCGAAGTCGAAATCCAGAGCGACATTGCATAAGCGGGCTCCCGTAGGCGCACGATATATCGCGCCCCTACAGCTTACAAGATTCAGCGCAGCTCACTAGGGTTGGTTTTGAGGCGGACTGTTGGGCAGCGAGTTCGGCTGCTGAGTCCCGCCTTGTTCGCAATCGGCCCAGCAGGAATGAGGGTGGCGTTCGATGTCGCTGTAGTGAAAGAACTCGCAAGATTTTCCGTTTTTCTGTCCTACCCACTGGGGTGGCTGCCCGTCAATTGGGCAAACATTCTTCTGGCTTTGGTTTTTGGCACATCCGACGATGAGCGAAATCAATGAGACCCCAAGGTGGATAACGTTCCTGGCCATTTCGATTGACTGGACAATTCTAAACAAACGCGGCGATGCCGGTAATTCGCTCGCCGATCACGAGCTTGTGAATGTCGTTTGTGCCTTCGTAGGTATACACGCTCTCGAGGTTGTTCATGTGCCGCATGATGCAGTAATCGTCCACGATGCCGTTGGCGCCGAGAATGTCGCGCGCCTTGCGCGCCGTTTCCAGCGCAATCGCCACGTTGTTCATTTTCAGCATCGAAATGTGCGAAGGATCAACCTTGCCGTTGTCTTTCAAACGGCCGACGTGCAATGCCAGCAATTGTCCCTTGACGATTTCCGTGATCATCCATGCCAGTTTTTCCTGCACCAATTGGTGTGAAGCGATGGGCTTGTTCGCAAATTGTTTTCGCGTCTTAGCGTACTGCAGCGCCGTGTCGTAGCACGCCATCGCCGCTCCCAGCGCGCCCCACCCGATTCCGTAGCGCGCCTGGTTCAGGCAACTGAGCGGACCCTTGAGGCCGACGACGCCGGGCAAAAGATTTTCTTCGGGAATTTCGCAATCGGTAAAGGCCAGTCCGGAAGTGACCGAAGCGCGCAGCGACCATTTTCCGTGCACGTCCCAGGTCTTGAATCCCGGCGCGCCTTTTTCAACCAGAAATCCGCGGACTTTGCCGTCTTCCGCTTTGGCCCACACCACCGCGACGTCCGCGATCGATCCGCTGGTGATCCACATCTTTTCGCCATTCAAAATGTATCTGTCGCCCTTCTTCACCGCGCGCGTTAGCATCCCACCGGGATTCGAACCGAACTGCGGCTCCGTCAAACCAAAGCAGCCGATCGCTATGCCCTGTTGCAACAGCGGCAGCCACTTGTTCTTCTGCGCGTCGCTGCCATAGGAATAAATCGGATACATCACCAGCGCACCCTGCACGGAAACAAAACTGCGCAAGCCCGAATCCCCGCGCTCCAATTCCTGCGTCATCAATCCATACGCTACGTTGGACATTCCCGCGCAACCATATCCATGCAGGTTGGCGCCAAAAAAACCCAGCTCGCCGAGCTGCGGGATCAAGTGTTTTGGGAATGTCGCTTCACGGCTGTGCTTTTCAATGATAGGAATAATTTCGTTTTCGACGAATTGCCGCGCCGTCTGCCGGACGAGTTTTTCTTCGTCGTTCAGTTGCGAATCAAAATCGATGTAATCCACGCCGCCGTAACCAGCCATAATTCTCTCCTTGTTACCTGCAGCCCCGACGCCGTCGAGGCGGACACGCGCAGAAATGGAAAGCGCGTTTGTTTCCGGGCGCTCTTGAAAAGTTCCTCGGGAAAGATCTGTTGCGGGCGCCGTTCCCAGGAGGCGTTCCGTTCGGCCACGGCTTTAATGGGCGAGTATAGCAAGTCCCCGAAAGAGGCAGCAACCAACGTTGACGACGAGCCGCGAACCGCTCCTAACTGAACTGGACGGCTCGAAGAAAAGCAGCGCCGGTTTGAAAGGAGGTTTCACCCCTGCGATTCGCACATTTGAGTTCGAACGCCCGATGCGGTTTTGGGAGCAGAAAACTCATCTGCTGAGAGAAAAAGCTGCCGAAGCTGCTGAATTGAGTAGTGCCGTCTCAGCGATTGAATAGCCGCTGCATGCCGATGTTCGAAAGATCCCGCTGCGGCGTCAGGTCCCGCAAACGCCCCATAACGTAGAGCTGAATGGCATTGAGCTCTTCCGGTGCGAGGCCGATGAATCCCACGCCTAGCCGGTCCGTACCTTCTTTTCGCGCAACCCGGCCCACCACTTTCAAAGCGGCGCTAACATCCGCAATCTTGAACTCCAATCCGACTTCCTGGCCAACCTCGATGTCAGCCGAGCCTTGCAGCAACATACCGCTTTCGCTGATGTTTAGGCTGCGCAAAGGAAACTGCCGGTTATCCCAGATGCAAATCACTTCCGTAACGAGGGGTAAACGAGCGGCGTGTCTCTTGCCTTTCCACCCAAGGGAATCCATGGCCGCCAGCATCGGACGGATGCGGGCTGCGGTCACGGGCTTGGACAGGACGAAGTCGGCGCCTTCGCCGAAGGCCGTTCGCAAACTCTTGACGTCGTCGGTGGCGCTAAGCATGACGATCGTGGTTTCTAGATTGAGCGGCGACTTCCTTATTCGGCGGGCCAGCTCAAGTCCGTCCAATTGCGGCGTGCCCATGCCCACAAAGGCCACATCGAAGCGCTGCGCCTCGGCCCGCTGAGCGGCAACCTGGCTATCCTCAAACGAGAAAACGGTGTGGTCCGAGGCGGCAGCCAGCGACCTGATGAGTTTGGGGCTAAGGGGTTCGTCGTCGACAACCATGATTTTGAGCGACATCAGAGTTACCTCGGTGCCAGATTCCTTCCGGACACGCTTCAGCCAAGGTCGATCCGACAACTAAGAATACGCCAGGACCGTCACAAGGAGCTGAGTTACACGGGCACACGTGTCCAAAACGTGAAGTCCTACTGAAAGGGAAATCAAGCCCTGTTCGGGAAGCAAGCGTGAGGCCCGAGAGCTGAGTGAGCGGGGTCAGAGCCACAACGGTGAATCGCAAGAAACCGATCTTCGAGTTGGAGGGGAAAATGGGCGGAGCCACCTGTACAATTGGGCACCCAACTTGTTACGTTTCTACCCATGCGAGTAAGCCACAGCGGAGAATCCCGTAGTTGGATTCATCCAAACCTAGGCAGACAAAAGGGTTAGTTCAGCTTTGACGTTGGCAGCGAAAGTGCCTTTCTCTACGGTCGAAGTAGTGGGCTGCCCCTCGGGACTTCTTGCAGGGGCGAGCATGAGGCCACGAGAGGAAAATGAAAAACTTTGGCAAACAGTACCGTGGGAGGCACCGCCGAACCCGGGGCTTAACCCTGATCGAACTCATAATGGTCCTGTTCGTGATTGTGCTCACCAGTGCCGTAAGTATGCCGTCCTTCATTCGAGCATACCAACGTTACCAGGTCGACGATGCTGCAACACGAATGGCGAATGTCATCAAGTTCACGCGATACGAGGCCATTCGTCGCAACGCTGCCGTAAGTTATGTGATCGGGCAGACGCCGGCGCCGGCTAGAACCATTGCCTGGACGGACTCCAACGGAAACGGAGCTCCAGACGCTGTGGAGAGGCAGCTGGTCTTCAGTCCTAACGTCACGCTGTTTGCCGCAGGCAATGGCGGCAACGCTCCCAACCATGCAAGCCTAGTCTTGGCTGCAAATCTGGGCCCGCTCATTCCTCTTAGCAACACCAATGCCGTGGTCCAGTTTGACCAGCGAGGCGCGGTGAATCCACCACCAGCGGGCGCTTTGGTTTCTTATGTGGGCAGCACCGGTTTGCCCACTGCAGGCTATCGGGCCGTCATCCTTCTACCTTCAGGGTCCATGCAGGTGTGGCAAGCGGATGGGTCCAACAACGGTAACTGGAACTATCTTCACTAAGGGGAAACGAGAGAAACCAATGCAAGCTATCAGCGAAAGGCCCGGAGGCAAACAACGCGGCTTTACTCTCGTCGAGATGATGATCGCGATGTTGATGATGACTGTGGGAATGTTGGCGGTGGCGCAGCTCGTGCCGTTCTCCATTCGTTTGAACACCGCCAATCGAGACGATTCGACGGCCTTGGTTCTGGCACAAAATGAAATGAACCAATTCATCGAACAGCCGCTGGCTAACCCTACCTTCATTGATGCGGCTGGCAACAACTGCACGCTCGGAAACCCGGCAACGCCAAACGTGTTTGTAGGCAATCCTGTCGTCACTTTCAATGGCGCCCAGGTGATCAATTTCGCGGGAGCGGCAGTAGCGGGCTACAGTTTTACGTGGTTCGATCCCAACGATCCAGCCCAAGTGAGCTATGACGTTCGCTGGGCGTCCTGGACGCGCGCAAACGGAGCCAGGCGTTTTATTCTCGGGGTGCGCCGGTTGGGCGGCAATGTGCCCCTTTTGCCTGTAAATCTTGACAGCATGGTGGAACGATGAAACCCGCGCCGACACAGATGAAGCAAACAGGATTCACGCTCATCGAACTGATGGTTTCGGTGACGATTTTCACCATCCTCTCCGCAGCCATGTTCGGTCTCCTTCATCTTTCCCAGGAGCGCTCCCGAGTTGAGTCGCAGTTTCTTGACACGTTCCAAGAGGCGCGCCTGGGCCTGGATCAGATCGTGCGCGAGGCCAGCGACTCCGGCTTTCCTCCGGCAAACCACTTCTCCGTGTTGCCGGCCGTGGGTGGTTATGCGCAGAGCCCTATCGCCTGGAGTCCAAACTATCCTTTAGCCGTATGTACAGTTGGCGCCACGTGCGCCACTCCGGGTCAGTTTGACGTGATCTTCGAAGAGGACTATGACGGCACGGGCGTGGTCCGCTGGGTGCGCTACCAATTGGTGGGGACAACGCTGATGCGCGGGGTCACGCCCAAGGTGGCCGGGAACCCCGACGCTCCCACGCTGGCGGTGATGGCTCCTTACATTCTGAACGTGATGAATAACGCGACGGCCGCCCAGATCGCTGCAATCCGAGTCAATTACCCGGCTATGTTCCCCGGTGGAGCTCCGGTTCCCATTTTCACTTACACATTTGATCCCCCGCTTGGCGCAGCAGGCTGCATATCTGCGCTTAGTTCGCCCTGCAATATCCGCGACGTTGGAGTCACCCTTATCGTGCAGTCGCCCCAACGGGACACCACCAACCAGCAAGTGCGCCTGGTCGAGCTAAACGGCCGTGGCCGTCGCAACAATCCAAACAAGTAGTGAAGACGAGGAACCCATGAAAACTTCTCACAGAATTCGCAGAACGCGCTCCGAATCGGGAATCGCTTTGCTCATCGCCATGTTTGTTTTGATGCTGATCAGCGCGGTGGCGATCTCTTTGGTCATTTCTTCGGGAACGGAGAGTTCGTTGGCCGGCAATTACCGGACAACCTTGAGCGCCAAATTCGCCGCCACGGCAGGCATCGAGGAGGCAAGAGGGCGGCTTGTGCCGGGCAACCCCAACCCCATCGCGCTTCCTTTGGTTGGAGTGCCAGCCTACCTGCCTGCAAACCAGGTGGTCTACATCACGAATCCGGCGGTTGGAGAACCTGTTGGCGCCGCCCTTATGGCGATTTACCCAGATACGGAGTTCGACACGGAATTTAACGCGGGCGCTCTCGGCGCCGCAGCCAAGACCTATGTCAACTCCATTTGGACGGGGCCGCTAAACAACGGTCCACTTTATAAATGGGTCCGCATCAATGCGGCCACGAAGCAATCACTTAAGGCTAATGTTGACAATACAGGCTTGGCGGCGGCCAATGCTGCGACTCCCTTGTACTACGATACAGGGGTCATTCCGTCCAGCATCGTCGTGCCGCCAGCGGTCGGGAACGTCCCGGGTCCGGTCCTTCCATCGACACAGAAGCAAATATATGAAATCACCGCGCTTGCGGTACTGCCCAACGGCAGTCAGAAGTTGCTGCAGTATGTAGTCACGCCGGTCAACTTTGGCCTCAATTTTCAAGGAGCCCTGACTTTGGGAGGGCAAGTCGGCAATTTCCAGGGTGCCAATTCGAATCAGTACCGCATGAACGGAACGGACGGCAGCGGCAATCCCCCCGCGGTTCCCGGCTGCGCCATTCCGAACCCCCCCAGCGTAAATGCAGGCATCGCCGTTTCACCGGGATTAGATACCGGAAACCTCTCCGGTCTTACCAACCAGGCTTACGTCACAAACAGCTTGCCGCGGCCAGACCACTATACGGGCGCAGGTGGAACTCCCAGCGTTCAATCTCTTGTCCAAACAGGAAGCTTGACCACACCAGACAGCTTGGATCAACTCGTCCAGACGCTCAAGGCAAACGCCGACGTAGTCATGGGGCCCAATCCGCCTGTTGGTCCAACCTACAACAACAGCGGCACGGTCTATAACTATGGCCAGTCTGGACCGGGGTACACTTGGCCGTCAGACATGTCCGCTTCCAATCCCAAGGTCGTTTTCGTTGACGGCAGCTTCGACTTGGGTCCCAACACTGGGTATGGACTGCTGGTCGTGACAGGAAACTTCCAGTACCACGGAAATTCCGGCTGGAAAGGAATCATTCTGGTCGTTGGAGACGGCACAACGACGTTTCTAGGCAACGGCGGCGGCAACGGCGAATTTGACGGCGCCATTTTCGCCGCAACAACAAGGGACGCGAACGGAAACCAATTGCCCAATTATGGATCCGTGAATTTCGATATCACGGGAGGCGGCGGAAACGGCGTCTACTACAACAGCTGCTGGATCAACCGAGTGCAGCAGCCCCCATCGTACCAAATCCTTTCGTACCAGGAACGCTGAAAAAGACTCAGGACAGAAAATGAAAACGAAAAACGGCTTTCTCTTTAGCGTAATTCTTGCAATCACCGCAGCCTTTGTGCTTGCTGCGCCGGCATGCGCGCAGAGCGACTCGGGCGCGACGCCAGCCAAGCAGCGGAAGGCCGCAATGAAGACGCATAAAGTGTGGACCGAAGATGATATAGCCACGGTGCGCAAGCCCGCGGATGTATACTCCGACAAGGAGACGACGCAAGCCCAGGCCGAGACACAGCAGGCGGCGGTCGTCAAGCAGACCTCCGCCACGCCAGCAAAGCCATCCAAGACGCCTCCCCTAGCGCATGCCAATTCCGTGGATGACGCCGATAAGAAAATCGAGTGGGAAGAGCGGGATATCCAAGCGCAGGAAGAATTCATTGACCGCATCCAGCAAGAGCTAGGTCAGGCGCCTCCCGACCAGAGAGAACATCTGCAAAAAGTGATTGAGGAAAACAAACAAATCCTTGCGGATACGCGGAAGGAACTGGCGGGGCTGCTAGAGCAGAGAAAGCAACTCCAGAAGCCCGGGGCGTCAAGTGTCACGGCTTCCGCGCAGCCACCACAATAAAGTCCGCTTTTGCCACCTTGAAACTGAGCGCCGCTGTAACGAGAGGGACCCCCTTATTCTTGGCCATCTAGCTATCGGGGCTGCGGACTGGCACAGGTCTAACGAACCTCGGTGATACCTTAAACCGATAGGATCAAATCTCTACCGCTGGCGCGAGGTTGCCACCCTTCTCTGTTTCTGCTCCAATAATTGTGTGACCGCACCGAAGAAGCGCCCCCCTACTGAAATCCTAATCTTTGATGTAGATGGCGTGCTGGTGGACGTGCGGGGGACGTATTGGCGCTCAGCGCTGGAGACAGTGCGCCATCTCACCGGCAAGCGCGTTACCTACGCCGAACTGCATCGCTGGAAGAGCAAGCCGGGTTTCAACGACGACTGGAGCATGGTTTCCGCGTGGGCGAGTTCAATGGGGCACCCCGTTTCGTATGACGAAGCGCGCGCGGCGTTCGAGAAATTCTATTGGGGCAGCGATGGGGAGCCTGGGAACGTTCGAAACGAAAAGCTGATGGTAACGCCGCGGCAGATAGAAAAGTGGGCTCGCTTATACGAGCTGAATCTGTTTACCGGGCGAACGCGCCAGGAATTTTCCTTTACGTTTGAACGGTGGCCTGCCACGAAGCACTTTCGCACGATCATCACAATGGACGACGCGAAGAGGAAGCCGCACCCGGAAGGATTGCAGAAAATTCTCGGGGAGCGCGATCCCGCGACGGCGCTTTATCTGGGGGACAATATTGACGACGCGCTGGCGGCGCGCGACGCGAACGTCCCTTTCATGGCCATCATCGCTCCGGGGGAACACCGTTATCGGCAACGCGCCGCGAAGTTCCGAGAACTTGGCGCGCTTGCCCTTCTTCCCAGCGTGACAGGAGTGTTCCGGAAGCTGAAATAGATTGATCAGGGCGGGCGGGGCAAGCTCCGGCCCTACACGGCCGAGCCGCATTTAGCCGACAGGATAGCGGGTTGTATAGAAGGCGCGTTCTTCGGCATCGCCGTGGCTGCGGAGCCGCCAATCGGGAAAGGCGGCGAGATCGTCAGCGATAGCTTCGATAGTCGAGCGCAATTCGAGATGCGCGAGCCAGCGTTCGGGAATGGCTTCGACTCCGGCAGCGGCGCCAAGAAGATTGCCGGTAATTGAGCCCGTCGAATCACTGTCCCCGCTGTGATTTACCGCAAGAATGATTCCGTCTTCAAAGTTCTTGGCCCCCAGTGCGGAATAAATTCCCATTGCCAGAGCTTCTTCGGCAACGAAGCCTTTTCCAAGCTCACGCAAAGCGCTGCGCTCGCGAGGACGAGACTTTGCCAGGCTCTCGGCTTTCTCGATGGCAGCCAGAGTTTCCTTGTGAGATGGGTGCTTGCGGAGCTCTTCCTTTGCCGTGTGAAGGGCATCCGGAAGTGTGCCGCCCACAAGCATCAGACTGACCACAACGGCAAGCACGCCCGCGGTGAGAAAGCCGCTCGGATGTCCATGGGTGATTGCGGCGAGGTCCCTGCCGGTTGCAAAGATATTCGAGACCAGACGGTCTCGATTGCGCTCGCGGCTAATGGAATGCGCAAAATACATGCCCAGGGGAGCGATGCGCATCACGCCGCCGCAACCTTTGCTGTCGTTCGTGGCCCGCGTGACCCTGCCGCGGCTGGTCTGCAGCGCGGAGAGGCAGGTGGTCCCCGGCGCGCGGCGGCTGAAGAGTTTCTTCTGCTGGAGCAACCAGCTTGCTTCTTGAGTTCCAGAGGAGATCAACCGGGAATTCTCCTGGGTCATCAGCCAGCGGGAATAAGAAACGGCCGCGGCACGAAAGAAATCCGGCTCATGGCTCTGCAAAGCGGCCGCGAGATGGGCGGACAGCACCGCCTCGGCGGTAAAGAGCGTCATCTGGGTGTCATCCGTGATGGCGCCCAACTTTCCATATGCAGGGGCATAATCGCAGATTCCCCGTTCGCCGTAGGCGCGGACAATTTCGTCCAAGTCCAGAAATTCAACGGGAGCGCCAAGGGCGTCGCCGACGGCCCCGCCGAGCAGGCATCCTCGGAAGCGGCTGCGCAGTTTTGAGTCGGATGGAGTGCGGGGAAGGGACATTTTTTTGGAGCCGTGGGAGCGGCCGTCTCTTTCGCCGAACAGGATACTGCGAATCCGGCGAAATTCAGCAGGCCTAAACAAGAATATCTGGCATCTTACGTTGGGAACTCTTTCTTTTGTTGGAGGGAATCCAGGAAGGGACAGCTTCGCGAATCAGGATCTCACATGAAAGCCACCCATTTATCTAAGCTGAGGGTAGTCACGGGAATAGCGGCGCTTGGCCTGTTTGGTGCTGACGTGGCGCATGCGCAAGCCCCGTCGGGGCCGATAACGGCAGCGCCATCGCAAGCTGCTCCCGCAACAGCGGCGAAAGGATCGAATTCAGCTCCGCTGCCGGCGCCGCGCACAACCATTCTTGGCGCGTGGAAGCTCAATCCGGATGAGAGCGACGATCCGCGCAAGAGGCGAGAAGATTCCAGAGGATCGAATGGCGGCTACGGTGGCGGCCGGTTGGGCGGGGGTGGCGGAGGTTATGGCGGGCGGCGAGGCGGGGGAGAGAGCGACGAACAGCGGGAGAAAATGCGCGAGCTGTTTATGCCGCCAAAAACGATTCGGCTTTCAATGACGGGCGCGGAAGTGGATCTGGTGGATGATAGGGACCGAAAACGGGCGTTCATGACCGACGGGCGGAAATTGCAGAAATCCAAAGATGAAAATTATCGGGAGATCGCCGCGAAGTTTGACGGAACGCGGCTGGTCAGCGATGAAAAAGATCCTCGTGGAAACAAAATGAGCCGGACGTATGAGCTGTCTTCGGATGGTCGGCAACTTTACGAAACGCTGCACATGACCAGTGGACGGGGCAACACATCGCTCGTGATTCGCTACGTGTACGACATTCCCATACAAACTCGGCAGTAAGACTGTTTTCCAAGCGTG
>Ga0137409_10005843_pt1 | contig 12796 bp, 15 predicted proteins | sample CZODoug1_16funga_FD_122059 | JGI IMG/M metagenome (GOLD analysis project Ga0137409, IMG submission 122059) | Vadose zone soil fungal communities from Angelo Coast Range Reserve, California, USA - CZODoug1_16fungal (Hybrid Assembly) | ecosystem: Environmental > Terrestrial > Soil > Vadose zone...
AATAGTGTCGTTACGAAGGATCAGCAGGACGACGCTTCTGCCAGGGGCACGACCGCATAAAACCGCGGCTCAGTGCCCACGACGCGGCTGATGTGGCCCTGGCCTGTCAGGTCTTCGGCGAGGAGCACGTCCCCTGGGCCAACCCGTGCCACCGTCCCATCTCCGACCTCGACTTCGGCAGCCCCCGATAGCGTGATCGTATACTGACGTCTGGGGGCGCAGTGCCAACTCAGGATATAGCCGGGGGGCGCGAGTCGAAAGGTAATGCCCGTGGCGCCCTGCAAGGGGGTGCCTTCGCCGTACGCCCCTTCCGAATCGACGAAGGACTGCAGGACCAGGGGCTCCTCAGCGAGGTGCGACTGTCCGTCCGCACCGGTGTAGACGCGAAAAATGCTTGGCATAGTGTGTCCTTATAGAAGGGTGATAGCATGGGAGGAACGATTTACTCAGCATGTGGTGTCGGGCTCTCCACCAGGGGATAGCCTAGTTGACGCAGCCGCGCCACCGTCTGCTGCAGCCGTTGCGGGTCGCTAATGACAATCGTAGCCTCCGGCAGCCAGTCCCAACTCTTGGTCTTCGGGGTTGCAAAAAGGTTGCTCATGACCGCACTCGGCCCCTGAATCGTACCGGTATGATAATTAATGGAAAGGGGCGGTTTATCTGCCATAGGTGTCCTCGGCAATCTTCGAATGATACACAGGTCTGAGAGCCGCCTGTGCAGGAGGCGAGTCCCATGCAACAGCGTAGCGTACTTGGAGCGGACAGCGCAAAGCCGATTTTGGTGTCGGCGACCTCCCTGACACAATCCTACCATTTTCTCAGGGGCATGCCGAGGCGGGGCGAGGATCAATGTGACCTTTATCTACGCGATGCGCAGCGTAGCAAGGCGGTAAATAGCAGTAAATAGTGGTATAATAAGAGCATCATGGCTGATACAGGCTCGTGGCTGTACGTCGTACCTCGTCGAAGGTATCATAAAGAGACGCACGCTTGGACACGCACAACGACATTAAACGCCGCCTGCTCCGTGAAGTTGTGCAGGACAATCTGGCAATGTACCCTGCGGTACCACCACCACATCCTGCGGCACACAGGGTGTGGGCTGTGGTCGGCAAAATGCTCCTGGTGGCTGTGGCCATGGTGCTTCTGCCAGTCGACAACATGTCGACGGTGATTTCGACGGTCATGCAACCGCCAAGTGAGACACCAATTGCCACAGGTATTGAAGCGCTGAGCGAGGTGCCAATCTCGATGGTCATGGCACCGCTGAGCGAGACTCCTCAACCAGCCCTGGTCACCGCACCGCCTACTGAGGCACCCCCACAGGCTGACGAGAGTGCGCCAGAGCAAGGCGTTGCCGCCCTTGAGCCACCACACATCGAGGTGCCTCCCCTGGCGCTGGAGGAGCCCTTCCCCACCTCGGAAGACGTCGGGAGTGCTGAACCAACGTTCCTGGCCCCGGCCCCCATCGATTTAGCTGTCCTGCCCCTCGAGGTGAGGAAGATTGTCGTTGATCCAGGTCATGGGGGGAAAGATATCGGCACGTCAACGCCGGGCGGCCTGGCAGAAAAAGAGGTGACCCTCGATATTGGCATACGCCTGCGCCGTCTGCTCGAACAAGCTGCCTTTGAGGTGGTGATGACCCGAGACAAGGATGAGGCAGTCCCACTGCGCCAGCGTACCGCCCTGGCGAACGCCCAGAGCGCTGACCTGTTTGTGTCGATCCATCTCAACTGGATTGACGGCGGCCAGGTACGTGGTATGGAGACGTATTACCTGGGCCCGACCGAAGATCCCGTGTTGCTCCAACTCGCGGCGCGGGAAAATCGTGATTCAGGCTATTCGCTGGCGGATTTTCGCAAGCTCCTCGACCATATCTATCTCTCGATGCGGCGTGACGAGTCGCGTCGGCTCGCGGAGAGCGTGCAACGGACGCTCGTCACCACGTTGCGCCGGAAACGTCCTGCCCTCGTCAACCGGGGCGTGAAAACCGCCCCATTTGCCGTGCTTGTTGATACAGAGATGCCAGCCATTCTGGCAGAGGTGGCCTGTCTGTCGCATCCTGAAGAAGCCCACTTACTCGCCACGCCACAGTATCGTCAGGACATTGCCCAGGCCCTCTTGGAAGGCATTCGCGCCTATGCGCAGGCTCTCAACCGTTTTCCCAAGATTTCGCAAGAAAGGAAGCTGACCCATGAGTGATACCAACGGCGTCCTCCACGTGGGAATCGACCTCGGGACCTCGCACAGTGCCATCGCGGCCTCGAACGGTGCACGCCACGTCGTCGATAGCTATGTCGGCTGGCCAGTGGATATGGTGGCGCGCAAAGTGCTAAAAAAGCCGGTACTTATTGGCCACGATGCCCTTGAGAACCGGACCATGCTCGACCTCCGCCGGCCCCTGGAGCGCGGCCTGATCAAAGAAGGGTCGGGCAAAGATGCAGCAGCCGTGCACGAACTGCTGCAACATTTGCTCACGCTGGTGGGGGTCAAGCCCGACGACCCGGAGCGGCCACAGGTGCGCGCGGTCGTCGGCGTCCCGGCTGAGGCACTGCGGGTCAACAAGCAACACTTGCGGCAAGCGATGAAGGGCACGGCGGATCGCTTAATGATCGTCTCAGAGCCCTTTACCGTTGCCTATGGCCTCGAGGCCCTGGTGCATACGTTGATTATTGATATCGGGGCCGGCACGACCGACTTCTGCGTCATGAACGGGCGCTATCCCACCGACGAGGACCAGCGCACGCTGGAACTCGCCGGGGATGCTGTGGACTCCCGACTCGTGGCCCTGCTGCGCGAACGTCATCCCACGGCCCAATTCTCGATTCACATGGTGCGCGAGTGGAAAGAACAGTGGAGTTTCGTTGGGGCCCCCACGTCGCGGGCCATGGTGACCGTGCCAGTCGCCGGCAAGCCCACGCGGCTCGACATCACCAATGAACTACGCGCTGCCTGTGAGAGCCTCGTGCCCCCGGTGTCAGAGACCATGCTGGAACTCGTGTCGCGGGTCGAGCCCGAGTACCAGGAGAAAGTCCGTCACAATATCACCCTGGCTGGCGGTGGATCACAAATCTTCGGTCTGGGAGCGGCACTGGAACAGGCCCTGGTCGAAGTGGGCGGCGGCCTCCGCGAGATCGGGCACGTCGAGGCGGTGCTGGAGGCGGGCGCGCGGTGGGCCATCGTGGGCACGCGGGCCGCGCTCGACCCCGCCTTTCTCGGCGACATCTGCCGCCGCTTCGAGGATCGGGTCATCGTGGGGGTCGACGCCTCGAACGGCCACGTCGCCGTGGACGGCTGGACCCGCGTCCTGGAGCTGGAAGCGGTGGCCCTGGGGCGCGACGCCGCCGCGGCGGGGGCGGCGGCCATCATCTACACGGATATCGCGCGGGACGGCACCGAGGGCGGCCCCAACCTGTGGAGCACGGAGGCGGTGGCCCGCGCCGCCGCCATCCCGCTCTTCGCCTCGGGCGGCGTGGGGTCTCTGGAGGATATCCGCCAGCTCGCCACCATCCCGGGCGTCGATGGCGTCATCGTCGGCCGCGCGCTCTACAGCGGGGCGGTGGATCTCCGCGCCGCGGTGGCGGAGGCCCGCTAGGGCCATGCTCTGCAAGCGCCTCATTCCGTGCCTCGACGTCCACGCGGGCCGCGTGGTCAAGGGCGTGCGCTTCGTGGATCTCCGTGACGCGGGCGATCCCGTGGAGGCCGCGCGCGCCTATGACGTCCAGGGCGCCGACGAGCTGGTCTTCCTCGACATCACCGCCTCCCACGAGGAGCGGGAGATCATGCTGGACGTGGTGCGCCGGACAGCCGAGGGCATCTACATGCCCCTCACCGTGGGCGGCGGCGTGCGGAGCATCGAGGACATCCGGACGCTGTTGCGCGCGGGCGCGGACAAGGTCTCCCTCAATACCGCGGCCCTCGAGCGCCCCGAGCTGATCCGCGAGGCGGCGCAGCGCTTCGGCAGCCAGTGCATCGTGGTGGCGATCGACGCAAAGCGAATCATCGCGAAGCGTGAGCCGGGCCCGCCGCCACGCTGGAGCGTCTTCACCCATGGCGGCCGCCGGTCGACGGGCCGCGACGCGGTCGCCTGGGCGCGCGAGGCCGAGTCGCTCGGAGCCGGGGAGATCCTCCTCACGAGCATGGACCGTGACGGCACCGGTGACGGCTATGACCTCGAGCTGACGCGGGCGGTGTCCGAGGCGGTCACCGTCCCCGTGATCGCCTCGGGAGGAGCGGGGAGTCTCGAGGATCTCTGGACGGGCGCGATCGAAGGCAAGGCCGACGCCTTGCTCGTCGCCTCCATGTTCCACTTCGGCCGCCACTCCATCGGCGAGGCCAAGGCCTATCTTCGCGATCGCGGCGTCGCCGTGAGGCTCGAGCCGTGAGCCCCGGTTCCTCGCCATGACCACCGAGCTGAAATGGGACGGCCAGGGGCTCATTCCCGCCGTGGCCCAGGAGACGGAAACGGGCGAGGTGCTCATGGTCGCCTGGATGGACCGCGAGGCCCTCGCCAAGACGCTGGAGACGGGGCTGGCCCACTACTGGTCGCGCGAGCGGCGGGCCCTCTGGCGAAAAGGCGAGACGTCCGGACACACCCAGCACGTCGACGGCGTCTTTGCGGACTGCGATCGCGACACCCTCCTGGTCCAGGTGCACCAGGACGGAGTCGCCTGCCACACGGGGGCGCGGACCTGCTTCTTCACCCGGCTCGCGGGAAGCGCGTCGCCGTCCCCGGCGGGGGCGGGCCCGGCCCTGCTCGAGGTGGTGGAGCGCGTGCTCCAGTCGCGCAGGGTGGAGCGACCGGCCGGCTCCTACACCGCGTCGCTCTTCGAGCGCGGCGAGGCGCAGATCTGCCGGAAGATCGGCGAGGAGGCGACCGAGGTGGTGACGGCGGCCCTCGGCGGCGAGGGCGACGGGCGCGTCGTGTCGGAGGTGGCCGATCTCTGGTTTCACAGCATGGTCCTCCTCGCCTCTCGCGGCATCCCGCTGCGCCGGGTCTTCGAAGAGCTCGCGCGGCGCCACGGGGAGAAGAGCACGGCATGAGGTCACCCGCGCTCGCGCCGATGGCCTTTCCCTTCCTCGCCCTCGTGGCTGCGGGCTGCAGCGCGGGGCGGATCGAGAGCGGCGTGTACTATTCCTCCAAGGGCTATCACGTGAGCCTGCCGCCGTCGGGCTGGTCGGTGACGCGCGGAGGCGCCGCCGACCTCGAGCTCCAGCGCATGACGCCGCCCGGCGGCATGCTCGCCGACGCCACGTGCGAGGGCAAGGAGACCCGGCGTCCGCTCGACGTCCTCACGCGGCATCTGACCTTCGGCCTCAAGGAGCGTGTGGTCGAGGAGAGCGGCCCGCTCACCGTGGGTGGCCGGCCGGCCCAGCGCGCCGTGCTCCGGGGCAGCATGGACGGCACGCCGGTCGAGGTCGAGGCCATCGTGGTCAAGGGCGACCAGTGCGTCTACGATTTCCTCTACGTCGCGCCCCCCGAGGCCTTCGAGTCCGGCCGCGAGGACTTCCGGGCCTTCGTGGAGAGCGTGAACGGGAGCGTCAAGTGAGCGTGCGCGAGTACGCGCGGCGCCAGGTTGAGGAATCCGTGGCGTGGTACGGCGGGCTCGGCCTCCTCGCCATCGAGGCGGCGCGCAACGTCAGGCTGCCGCCCTCCTACCTGATCCTCGTGGCCCAGCAGATCGACTTCATCGGGGTGCGCTCGCTCGTGGTCGCCCTCACCGCCGGGCTCTTCACGGGCATGGTCCTGGCCCTCCAGAGCGCCGTGAACATGGCGCGGTTCGGGGCGGAGAACTACGTGGGGCCCATCGTGGCCCTCTCGATGCTGCGCGAGCTGGGGCCGGTGCTCACGGCCATCCTGGTGGGCGGCAAGGTCGCCTCGGGCATCACGGCGGAGCTCGGCTCCATGAAGGTGACGGAGCAGATCGACGCGCTCCGCGCCCTCGGCGTCAACTACGTCAAGAGGCTGATCGTGCCGCGTCTGCTCGCCGCCCTCGTGGTCTTTCCCCTCGTGACCATCCTGGCCGATGCCGTCGGCCTCTTCGGCGGCATGCTCATCGTGGTCTTCGACCGCGCCGTCGATGGCTATCTCTACTGGAACACCATCTCGTACTGGGTGGTCATGCGCGATTTCCTGACGGGCCTCGCCAAGAGCGTGGTCTTCGGCGGGCTCGTCACCCTCATCGGCTGCTACAATGGGCTCGGCACCGAGGGCGGCACCGAGGGGCTGGGCCGCTCCACCACCGACACGGTGGTCCAGGTCGCCATGGCCGTGATCATCTCGGACTTCTTTCTCACCAAGCTCTTTTTCATCCTCTTCTGGTGATGGATCCCGTGGCGCCGGCCCCCGAGATCCCCGTCGAGCTCCGAGACGTGCGGAAGTCCTTCGAGGACAAGCCGGTGCTCCGCGGCGTGAGCCTGGCCCTTCGCAAGGGCACCACGCTGGCCGTCATGGGCGGGAGCGGCGCCGGCAAGACCGTGCTCCTGCGCATCACGGACGGGCTGATCCGGCCCGACGCCGGACAGGTGGCGCTCTTCGGCACCCCCATTGAGCGCATGCGCGAAGAAGCGATGCTGCCGCTCCGGAGGCGCGCCGGCTTCGTGTTCCAGGGCGCCGCTCTCTTCGACTCGCTCTCCGTCTTCGAGAACGTCGCCTTCCCCCTGCGCGAGCACACCAGCATGTCGCTCGGGGAAATCACGGACCGCGTCCATCGCTTCCTTTCCCTGGTGGGATTGTCCGACGTCGACGACCTTCTCCCCGCCGAGCTTTCCGGCGGCATGCGCAAGCGGGTGGGCATCGCCCGCGCTCTCGTGCTGGAGCCCGAGGCCGTCTTCTTCGACGAGCCCACGGCCGGGCTCGATCCCACCAACGCCAAGCTGGTGGCCGAGTTGATGGCCTCCCTGCGGTCCGGCGTCTGCGACACCGCCATCGTGGTGACCCACGACATCGAGTTCGCGAACATGATCGCCGACCAGATGGCCATCCTGCACCAGGGGCGCATCGCGGACATGGGTACCCCCGCCGAGATACGCGCCTCGTCCAACCCCGACGTCCGCCGCTTCCTCGCGGGCGAGCTCCGCGAAGGCTGATGGTGTTCGAGCCGAGACGCTGCCCGCAGTTCGAGCTGAGCGGCGGCCGCTGGCCGTCGCGAGGCGAGAGCTGGGTTGATCTCGCAGGCGTGGCCGTTCGAGCTGAAGGGCGATACCCTGAGGCGAGGGCTGAATAGATGCCCGATCGTCGCTCCCTCGCCCTTCAGCTCCGTATTGGCGGCTTCGTCCTCGTGTCGCTGGCCGTCTTCCTCGCCATCATTTATCTCCTGGGCGCCCGCGCCCGCTACTTCGAGCGCAAGTACGAGCTCGTGGCCGAGTTCACGGAGGTCGGAGGCCTCATCGAAGGCGCCACCGTGCGCCTGGCCGGCGTCCAGATCGGCCGGGTCACGGGCGTGATCCTGTCTCCAAAGGCGGGCACCAAGGTGAGGGTGACCATGACGGTGGCGCGGCGCTTTCACGACCGCATCCGCCGCGACTCCGAGGCACGCATCGCCACCCAGGGGCTGCTCGGTGACAAGATCGTGGAGATCACCAGCGGCTCGCCGAATGCCCCGCCCCTCGGCCCGGGCGAGGTGCTCGCCTCTCACGAGCCGGTCGAGATGGGTCGAATGATTGCCGAGGGGGCGGGCACCCTCGCCTCCGTCAACCAGCTCGTCTTGGCGCTACGGGCCACGCTCGACCGGCTCGACAAGACCGGCGTCATCGACGACCTCGGCGCGGCGGCCAACTCGGCGCGCCGAATCACCGGCGAGGTCGAGAAGGGACGCGGGTGGCTCCACGTCCTGATTTACGAGGAGCCGGAGGCGCTCCGGCGCCTCAACGGCATCCTGAACACGGCGCAGGCGCTTATGGACAGGGCGGAAAGTGGGGAGAGTGCGGTCGGCGTCCTGCTCTCCAAGGACAGCGCGAAATCCGGGCGGGCGCTCCTGGCCGCGCTCGATGCGCTGGGCCGGGCTGCGGAAAAGCCGGGGCCGGAGGACGGCTTGCTCCCGGCTCTCCTCTTCGACCCGGAGTACCGCCCGGTCGCGCGCGACCTCCAGATCCTCGCGCGAAACTTCCGCGAAGTCTCCGAGAAGCTGGCGCGAGGGGAAGGCGTGCTCGGCGGACTCATCCAGGGAGGCAACGAGGACGGCGCGGGACAGGCGGGCGCGGACGTACGCGCTGCCCTCGCCAATCTCCGCGCGGTGACCGAGAAGCTCAATTCCGGCGAGGGCACCCTGGGAAAGCTCGTGGTCGACCCGACGCTGTACGAGAGCATGGTCTCGTTTCTCGAGGGCGCGCAGCGCAGCTTTCTCCTGCGCGCCCTCATACGCTCCACGATCAAGACCGGCGACCGAGCCAAGGACAAGTAGTGGCGCCAACGCACTGATGCCCAAGAACCGATCGGTCTATCGCTGTCAGACCTGTGGCTTCGCGGCGCCGAAGCCCGGCACCTGCCCAGACTGCGCCCGCACGGGGAGCTTCGTCGCCCTGATCGAGGAGCGGCCTCTCGCCTCGCGCTCCGAGCGCCCCCAGCTGGCCGCGGGCGCCCGGCCCATGCCCATCGGCGACATCGCCGTCGAGGGGGGCGAGCGGATCCTCACGGGCATCGGCGAGCTCGATCGTGTCCTGGGGGGCGGCGTGGTGCCGGGCTCGCTCGTTCTCATCGGGGGTGATCCCGGCATCGGCAAGTCCACCCTGCTGCTCCAGGCCTGCCGGGCCCTTGCCGAGCGCCAGGGGCCGGTGCTCTATGTCTCGGGCGAGGAGTCGGCGGCCCAGGTCAAGCTGCGCGCGATTCGGCTCGGCATCGCCCCGAAGGCGCTCTATTTCCTCGCGGAGACGGATCTCCAGGTCATCGAGGCGCACGCGGCCGAGCTCCGGCCGCGCGCGCTCATCGTGGACTCGATCCAGACCGTTTTCCTGCCCGGGCTCGAGTCGGCGCCGGGCAGCGTCAGCCAGGTGCGCGAGTGCGCGGCGCGGCTCATGCTCCTGGCCAAGGGGCGCGGCATGGCCGCCTTCCTCGTCGGCCACGTCACCAAGGACGGAGCCATCGCGGGGCCGCGCGTGCTTGAGCACCTCGTCGACACCGTGCTCTACTTCGAAGGCGAGCAGCACCACGCCTATCGGATCCTGCGTGCCGTCAAGAATCGCTTCGGGTCGACCAATGAGATCGGTGTGTTCGAGATGGGTGAGCTCGGGCTCGCCGAGGTGTCGAACCCGTCCGGCTTCTTCCTCGCCGAGCGCCCGCGCGGCGCCGCGGGCTCCGTCATCGTCTCGAGCCTCGAGGGCACCCGACCGCTCTTCCTCGAGATGCAGGCCCTCGTCACCCCCGCCAGCTTCGGAACGCCGCGCCGCACGGTGCTGGGGGCCGACTACAATCGCGTCTGTCTGCTCCTGGCCGTGCTGGAGAAGCGGCTGGGATTCCCGCTCCAGAGCCAGGACGTGTTCGTCAACGTGGCAGGGGGCGCGCGCGTCACCGAGCCCGCCTCCGACCTCGGCATCGCCATCGCGGCGGCCTCGAGCTATCTCGATCGGCCCGTGCGGGGCGATGCGGTGATCATGGGCGAGGTCGGGCTGACCGGCGAGGTGCGCGCGGTGGCGGGCTTCACGGCGCGGCTCAAGGAGGCGGCCGCTCTCGGGTTCGTGGCCGCCGTGGTGCCCCAGAACAATCTCGGCGGCAAGAATCTGGCGGGGGAAGCCACGCATCCCCTTAACGTTCAGGCAGTGGGCTCGGTGGACGAGGCGGTCAAGACACTGCTCGGGCAGTGAGAGGCGATCAATGGCCATCATCATCGTACGCTTAGTCATGCTGGGGGCGTCGACGGCAGCCGGAATGGCTTTCGGCCCCGCCCTCGGCATCCCCGCGACCAACTGGTGGCTGGCCGGCGCCGGCTTTCTCTTCGGCGTCCTCGCCGTCCTGCTGGAATGGCAGGCGCGGCGCATCCCGGTCGACAGGCTTTTCTGGGGCGCCATGGGCGGCATCGTGGGCCTGGGGCTCGGGCTGGGGCTGGGCACCGCCGTGGGCGCCGTCGCTCCGGACGCAGGTCCCCTCGGCCGCGGCCTCTTCGGGCTGCTCCTGACCTACCTCGGCGCCTCGGTCGCCCTCGCCAAGCGCGATGAGCTCGAGGACATGTCCACCAAGCTCTTTCCCAAGACGGCGGCGAGGCGCCAGGGCTTCAAGATCCTCGACACGTCGGTGATCATCGACGGGCGCATCGTGGACCTCTCCGAGGTCGGCTTTCTCGAAGGCACACTCGTCATCCCCCAGTTCGTGCTGCGCGAGCTCCAGCAGATCGCCGATTCGCCCGATGCCCTCAAACGCAACCGGGGCAAGCGCGGCTTCGACGTGCTCCAGCGGCTCCAGCGGCTGCCCGGCGCCACCGTGCGGATCGAGGACCAGGACTTCCCGCAGGTGCGCGAGGTCGACCGCAAGCTGATCGAGCTCGCCAAGGCCATGGGCGGCAAGGTGGTGACCAACGACTACAACCTCAACAAGGTCGCGGAGCTCTCGGGGGTCTCGGTGCTCAACGTCAACGAGCTGGCCAACGCCCTCCGCCCGGTGGTGCTGCCGGGCGAGCTCGTCCACGTCCACGTGGTCAAGGAAGGCAAGGAAGCGGGGCAGGGCGTGGCCTACCTCGACGACGGCACCATGGTGGTGGTGGACCACGGCAAGCGCTTCATCGGCCAGCAGGTGAGCGTCACCGTCACCTCGGTCCTCCAGACCACCGCGGGCCGCATGATCTTCTCCCGGTTGAAGGACGAGGAGGGGTCGCGATGACCTGCGCGTTGAACGGAGCCCCCATGCGAATGGGGGGAGTGCGGGGGCCATTTCGAGGCCCCCGCTTCCCAAGGAACGAGGGCTCGCGGTGAGAAAGGCCGTCGCCCTGGTTCCCGCGGCCGGCTCGGGCACTCGCGTGGGCGGACGTCAGCCCAAGCAGTACCTCGTGCTCGGCGGCGCTCCGCTCCTCGTCCACACCCTCCGCGCCCTTGCGCGCTGCCCATCCGTCGAGGGCGCGGTGGTGACGGTGCCCGAGGACAGGATCGAGGCGACCCAGTCCCTGCTCCGGCGCTTTCGAGTGCCGCGCGTGCTCGCGGTCGTCGCGGGAGGAGAAGAGAGGCAGGATTCGGTGCGGCTCGGCCTGGAGGCCGTGTCGTCCGAGGCGGCCTGGGTCGTGGTCCACGACGCGGTCCGTCCCATGATCACCCCCGACCTCGTCGAGCGCGTGCTCGCGGCCGCGCGCATCCCGGGCGCCGCCACCTGCGGCTGGCCCGTGCGCGAGACGGTCAAGCTCGTCAAGGACTCCGTCGTCGACAGGACGCTGCCTCGGGAGGGCCTGTGGCTGACGCAGACGCCGCAGGCCTTTCGCCGGGAGCTCTTGCGCGAGGCCCACGACAAGGCGGCGCGAGAAGGCTTCCGCGGCACCGACGACGCGATGCTGGTGGAGCGCCTGGGCGGCCGCGTGGCCATGGTCGAGGGCCTGGCCCAGAACATCAAGATCACGACGAAGGAGGATCTCAGGACCGTGCGGACGCTCCTCGGGAAGCGCCCATGACCACCTCGCGCAGCGGCCTGGGATTCGACCTCCACCCGCTCGTCGACGGCCGCCCGCTCGTGCTGGGCGGCATCACCGTCCCATCTTCGCGTGGGCTGGGTGGGCATTCGGATGCCGATGTCCTGACGCACGCCGTGTGCGAGGCCCTCCTGGGCGCCCTCGCCCTGGGCGATCTCGGGCGCATGTTCCCCGATACCAGTCCGCGCTGGAAGGGCGTGTCGAGCCTCGTCCTGCTCGAGGGAGTGATGGAGGCGCTCGCCCGCAAGGGGGCGCGCCCCGTCAATGTCGACGCCACGGTCATCTGTCAGGAGCCGCGGCTCGGCTCCCATCTTCCCGCCATGGCCGAGCGGCTCGCCAAGACCATGGGCGTGGCCCCCGATCAGGTGAGCGTGAAGGCCAAGAGCCCCGAGCACCTGGGTCTCCTCGGCCGCGGCGAGGGCATCGCCGCCATGGCCGTGGTCAGCGTGGAGGTGCCGTGATGGCGCTCCGGATCTTCAACACCCTCACCCGCCGCAAGGAGGACTTCGTCCCCCTCATCCCGGGCGAGGCGGGCATGTACGTGTGCGGGGTCACCGTCTACGACCTTTCCCATATCGGGCACGCGCGCAGCGCCCTGTCATTCGACATCATCCGTCGCTATCTCGCCTTCAAGGGATTCAAGGTGACGTTCGTCAAGAACTTCACCGATGTGGACGACCGGATCATCCGCCGCGCCAACGAGGAGGGCGTGGAGGCGACGGTCATCTCGGAGCGCTACATCGCCGAGTACCGGGCGGACATGGCCTCCCTCGGGATCCGGCCGCCCGACGTCGAGCCCAAGGCGACGGAGCACGTTCCGCAGATGCTCGAGCTGATCGAGCGGCTCCTGAAGCGCGGAATGGCTTACGTGCTGGAAGGCGACGTGTACTTCGAGGTGCGCCGCTTCCCGACATACGGAAAGCTCTCGGGCAAGAATCTCGACGAGCTCGAGGCGGGCGCCCGGGTGGACGTCGACGAGCGCAAGCGCGACCCCCTCGACTTCGCGCTGTGGAAGGCGGCCAAGCCCGGCGAGCCCTCGTGGTCCTCTCCGTGGGGCCCCGGCCGGCCGGGCTGGCACATCGAGTGCTCCGCCATGGCCATGCAATACCTGGGCGAAACCTTCGACTTCCACGGCGGAGGCGAGGACCTGATCTTTCCGCACCACGAGAACGAGATCGCCCAGTCCGAGGGCGCCA
>Ga0137409_10005844_pt1 | contig 12796 bp, 15 predicted proteins | sample CZODoug1_16funga_FD_122059 | JGI IMG/M metagenome (GOLD analysis project Ga0137409, IMG submission 122059) | Vadose zone soil fungal communities from Angelo Coast Range Reserve, California, USA - CZODoug1_16fungal (Hybrid Assembly) | ecosystem: Environmental > Terrestrial > Soil > Vadose zone...
ATTCTGGACGAGGATCTCGACAAGTTGATCGCCGGCCTGGAAGGGAATATCACCCAGGGCGGGGGCAGCATCAAGTCGATGGAAAAGCTCGGGCGGCGCAAGCTGGCCTACATGGTCAAGAAATTCAACGACGGCAACTATGTGTTGTTGACGATCAATGCCGATGGATCGCTGGTGGGTGAGATTGAGCGGCGCCTGCGAGTCTCCGAGCCGGTGATCAAGTTTATCTCCGTCCGCATGGACGAAGAAGAGAAGCGCGTGGCCAAGATCAAGGCTATTCGCGCAACACACAAGAAACTCAGCGCTCAACCGGCGGCAACTGCCCCGGCTCCCGTCGAGCCTGCTGCCGCACCAGCGGCGGCGACCGAAGCGGCCAGCGCGTAAGCAATATTTGAAAGGAACAGGAAAATTATGGCTGACGAAACCAGCACGCCAAGCGCACCAAGCACATCCCGGCCGGAGGGCTCTGGACCGTCCTCCTCAGGTCCCGGCGGACGCCCGCCCGGCGCGAGATGACGCACCACCGTCTCGAGGAACCGCAGCTGATCGTCGAGCGTGGCGAGATGCTGGATCACCCGGAACGGCGCGATGATCAAGTCGAACTTCGCGCCGAGGTCGAAGTCCCGCATGTCGTGCTGCACGAGCTCGACGCGCTCGCCCTGCAGCTTCGCGCGACAGCGCTCTAGCATCTGTTTTGAGCCGTCGATTCCCGTGATTGGAATGCCGGCGCGCGCGATGGGCAGCAGGATCCGGCCGGTGCCGCAGCCCACCTCGAGCAGGGTGCCGCGCGCGGCTTTCGCTTCCTCTACATAGAAGGCCACATCCTGGCGCGCGGCGTACAGCGGCACGCTGTCGTACAGCAAACCGAAATCGGGAATAGCGTCGTACGAAGAGGCGGCCACTAAGACTTGATCTTAATCGTCAGCACCCGTCCGTCGCGAGAGACCTCGGCTTTCGTCGCATGCAGGGAGACGACCGGTGATTCGACGCGCACGTCGCCCTGCGCACTCGTCGTGACAGTCACACTGGAGTCGGCACCGACGACGGCGCGCAGGCTCTGCGCATTCCGATCCTGCACGACCGCCGTATTGAACGTGGCCTGAAACGCGTCGCCGGCACACGCTTGCAGCCAGCGCGTGTGCAGCAGGACGCCGGGCTCAACCTGGAGCAGATTTTGCGGATCGATCCCACACAGACCGAGATAGCGACCTTCCACCGTCACGACCAGCTGGACGCCTGGTGCGGCGAGCACGCTGTCCACCTGCGCGCGGCGGTAGGCGCGCAGCCCCGCGACGCCTGAATCGGCCGCGCTGCGCAGCTTGGCGATGACGAACGTCGATTCCGCCTGGCGCCGCAGGCTTTCCTCCTGGGTGCGGTAGCCCGACGCATCGGCGAGCGCATCCTGCACGGTGAGGTTCTGGGCGATCAACCGCGTCTTCCAGGCCGGCCCATCGAGCGCGTCGAGCAGCAGGCCGAGTGCGGGACCGGTCGCGTAGTAGCGCAGGCGAATGGAGAGCTTCACGTCCTCGGTGAGCTTGTGCAGACCCGTGAGCTTGCTCGTCTGGAGCCGCGCGGCACCGGCGCGATCGGGGAAATCGCGTTGCCGCGCCGCAAGCGCCAGCACGCGGACCAGCGTGTATTCCGCGAGCCCTTCATTCAATTCCGCGAGCTGCTCGAAGTCGGCCAGCTCGGCGCCAAGCGCGCGCTGGCGCGATTCCCGGACTGCGAGAAACTCTCGGGCGAGGGTGCGTTTGCGGGCTTTTGTCTCCGCCTGCTGCGCCGCCGCAAGAATTCGCCCTTCGAGCGCCATGCCCGCCTCATTCCGCGGATCGAAGACCGGATAACTCGTGACCAGAAACGAGTTCTCGCCGCGGCCGAAGCGCTTGCCCTCCTTTTTCGAAGCCGCTTCGAAGACGTGAAACGCCTCGTGGGTCGTGAGCCCCACGAGCGAGGCGACACCCATCGAGTCGCCGACCGCGACCTGCGCCGTCGGACGGCCGTCGAGCGCGGTGCCGGTGCTTGCCGCGCCGCGATCGGCCGACGAGAGCCAGCCGCCGCCCGCGAGTCCCGCGATGGGCAGAAACCCCTGCGGCAGCTGGCCGCGCCAGCTGAGGAGTAACGTCCCCTGGCCCCGGACCACGTAGACCACCGGAATGGTGTCGGGGCGAAAGCCCGGCCAGATCGAATCGCTCATCGTCCGGCCCAGCCGCTCGACCCACTGGTGCGCCGTGACGATCCGGCCCGTGGTCTCGGCTGGCGGGCCTTGAATCAGTGCGAGGAAGAGTGCCGCGGGTACCACTCGATGCCCCCTTCAGGTTTTAATGGGTTGCGCGAGCCGTGACCGGATCCGGCCCATGGCGCGCAAGGCGGTGAGCCCGGGCGAAGTGACACGGAACATGCGCTTGCGGCGCCCGCCGCGCTGCGGCGTCGCTTCGCCCCAGGCCGAGCGCACGTAGCCTTTGCGCTCGAGCCGGTCGAGCACGGCGTAGACCGCGCCGAGCGCGACGGCGCTGCCCGTCTCTGCCTCGAGACGCTGCTGCACGGTCACCCCGTACGCCTCTTCCCCGAGACTCGCGGTGGCGAGGAGCACGAGCTCTTCGAATCCGGCCAGTCGTTTCTTCACCAAAGTAGAAGAAATCAAGCACAACCGAGCACGGCGCGTCAATGGTCACATGCGCGGATTTCCCGAACAAAACCCATATGACCCGCGCCGTGCTCCCTCGCCGCCGTAGCCTGGCGCTGCGCCCTTCCATCCGTTTCCAGGAGGGGTGCGTGCTGAACGCGAATTGCAGAGTAGTGCTCGCCGCGGCGCTGATCGGCGTTGCCGCGTGCGACAGGAATGCTCCCACCGCCGCCCCGCCCGCGGCCCCCGCTCCCGCGCCCGAATTCATGGTCGTCGTGCCCGCATCGCTCGGCACCGCGCTGCGAGGTCTCGATGCGGCGCAGCGCGCCCGCTTCGAGGCCGGCCGCGCCGTCTTTGCCACGGTATTCACGCCAGAAACAGGGCTCGGCCCGTTGTTCAACTCCGTCGGCTGTGCCAACTGCCACGAGCAGCCCGTCATCGGCGGGAGCGGCAACAACGATCCCGCAGAAGGCGGCGAGGACATCGAGATCCATGCCACGGCGTTTCACGGCGCGGGCGCCCGTTGCGATGACCTTGCAGCCGTCGGCGGCCAGGTGATTCAGAAGCAGCTCACGCCCGCCTTGAGTGGCGTGCTGGGCATCACGGCGGAGCCGATCCCCGCGGCGGCCACCGACTCCGGCCATCGCACCACGCCTGATGTGTTCGGCTTCGGACTGCTGGACGCGGTGCCCGACGCGGAGATCCTGGCGCGCGCCGATCCGCTCGACCGCAACGGCGACGGTATTTCCGGTCGTCCCAACCGGACAGCGGATGGCCGCCTGGGGCGGTTCGGCCGCAAGGCGCAGGCGGCGACGCTGCGCGAGTTCAACGCGGAAGCCTTCGTGATGGAGATGGGCATCACTAATCCGCTCGTGCAGACGGAGCAGACCGTCGGCGGACTCCCCTTACCCGCCGGCGTCGACCCGCTGCCCGAGCCGGAGATCAGCGCGGAACAGCTCGACGCCGCCGATGCCTTCGTGCGCTTCCTCGCGCCTCCCGCGCGTGTGCCGCTCGACTTCACGGGCGCGCTCGGCGCGATCGCGTTCCGGAAGATTGGATGCGCATCCTGCCATGTGCCGAACCTCGTCACCGGCCCGAATCCCGTGCGCGCGCTGCGGTTCCGCGTCGTCTCGGCCTACACCGATCTCTTGTTGCACGACATGGGGCCCGATCTGGCGGACATCTGCCTTGGCCAGGCCCAGCCCGCGGAGTTCCGGACCGAGCCGTTGATGGGATTGCGGTTCGCGACGGCGTTTCTGCACGATGGCCGTGCCGCGACGATCAGTCAGGCGATCGCACTGCACGCCGGGGAGGCTGCGCGCGCGCGCGATCGATTCCTGCGACTGACGCCGTTTGCGCGGCGGGCGTTGCTCAGATTCCTGCGGACCCTGTAGCTAGGATCCCTTCCGCACGAAGGTCACCGTCGCGACCGGCTTCACGCGGCCGCGCACCACGAAATGCCGCGTGGAGGCGCGCGTCGTCGGCTTTTTCGGATTGGTGTCCTTGTCCTTCGCCTTGTAGGTCGTGCCGTCGTCGCCGCCCGAGTCGTAGGCGTAGAGCGTCACGGTGCGGCGCGTGATCCACGCACCGTTGTCGGCGAGGTTGACGTCGGACGCGCCGGTGAACCAGTCGGGGCTGGGGGCGATCATGTTGACGACGGAGACGAGCGGGTGCGCGCGATCGACGCGCACCGTCGCCACCATCGAGTCCTTCCAGTTCTTGAGGCCGCCCGATTCGAACAGCATCAGCGCATTGCCCTGATCGATCGCGGCGCGGATCTCGGTGTCGAGCGGCGAATGCTTGCCTTCCTCCGACAGCCGCTCGAGCCCCGGCGTGGGCCGGCGGCCGATCGCGAAGATCGAGTACTTCGCGTTGTGCGACGCGCCGATCATCCCGGAGAAATGCGCATCGGACGGGTATTCGAACGGGTGCGACACCTTCGTCCAGGTGCTCTTGACGATGACGGTGTACTCGGCGGGGCCTGCCGGCATGCTGGGACGTGCCGCGCCGGGCGGTGCTGCAGGCGCCGCACTCTTCGATCCTTTGCCACAGGCCGCGACGCAGAGCAGGACAATCGGGGTGAAACGGTGTAGGGCGCGCATGACGGTCTCCGTTACGCGGACGGCGTTCCCGCTGGGACGAGGTGAATATCGCATTCAGAGCAGGATTCTCCCTGCACGAACGTCGCACCGCAACGGGGGCACCACAGCCCCGCTCCATTATGCGACGCGAGCGTTGTGCGCAGTTGCTTCAGGTTGAGCCCTTCGAGCAGGCGGCGATCGACTTCCCTGCCGTTGGTTGCGTCGTAGACGAGCGGACGAACCCACCGCTGGAACTCATCCGCCGGTAGCAGCGCGGCAGACGCAACCGCGGGCGGCACGTCGCGCAGCGTCTCCTCGAGCAATACCTCGGCGGCGCGGGGTGCGGCGAACGGGGACAAGTAGGGGAACGCCCAACGCAGCGCGGCGCGCCACGGCTTGCCGAGGCCGTGCGCGCTGAAGGCGAGCGCGGTGAAGATCGTCACACAGAGGAGCAGCACGGTGCCGCCGGCGACAAAGAAGCCGAGCGCGCCAAACCGCTGCAGCGCGAACCACACACCCAGCACCAGCACGAGCAGCTCCACGATCCCAAGCACGCGCAGGTCGAAGAGCGCGGTGTACAGATCGCGTCCCTCGACCTGCGCGCGGACCGTCTCAGTGTCGCTCCGCCCGTACTGCTCGCGCGGCGCGAGCACGATGCTACTCATCAGCGGCGACCACCACGACAGGAGTCGCACCCGATCCCCTGCTTCCGGCGGCTCGACCGTCCATTGTCCGAACAACACGCGGTGCAACACCACGGACCCGCGCGGCACGCGCCGCACACCTTCGATCAGCGTGAGCAGCGCGAGAAAAACAATCGTCACTGCGCCTGCATCTCGTTCCTCTTGCCGGTGATGCGCCCCCACAGCCGCTTCAACGCGCCGACCAGCGCCGCAAACCCGATCACGATCAGCTTCCAGAACTTCACCAGGAGGCCCGACTTCACGAGCGCGACGCCGGCGCCGCCCGCCACGAGCGCCGTGAGGCCGTACGCGGCGACTTTGTCGCCGCTGCGCCATTCGGCGTACTTGTATCCCGACGAGTAGCTGAAGCCGCCGATCATGCCGTTGAACGTGGGCACGAGCGCGGTCAGGGCATCGGGCGTCGTCACGAGATCGGCGTGCATCACGCCGCCGCGGCCGAGGAGTCGCACCGAGTGGTTGACGGTGTGGCCGCCTTCGTTGTCGTGGGCGGTGATGGCCCAGGTCAGGTTATTCGTCGTGCGATCGTAGAACGGCTTCGTGGCCCAGCCTTCCACCGTCAAGGTCGCCCAGCCCCGTCGCTTGCGCTCACGGTTCCCCGCTTCCGTGCCGCTGCGCACCGACCCGAGGATCTTGTCGGCATCGAGGTTCGAGCCCTCGTCGTCGCGCACGTAGCCGCTTTCATCATATGAGAAGAGCACGAACCAGGTCTCACTGGTCTCGTTCCCCGGGCAGAGCACGACCCCGCGCTCGTTGCCGGACGCGTTGTTTTGGGTCGCCTCCATAAACTTTTTGACGCCGTTCACGCCGGTGAACAGACAGTTGGCGGGAACGTTGATGGAAGCCTCGGAGCCGAGCTGACCCTTGGTCGGGCCCTTGGCCCATGGGATCTTGTCGAGCTGCGCCGCGGCGGGTGCGGGCAGAAGACTGAGGCAGACGGCGAGACGACACATGAGCGAGCGCGCGGCCATGCAACCTCCAACGAGTGGGTGCGCGGAACAGGACGGAGGGGCGCGTTTTCAGCCGTACAACATTGTAAACGCGTTGAAAAATGCAACTAGGAGTGCCCTAAACGACACAACGACAGCGGTTACAGCCTGGGGGTGAGCCCGTCGGTCCGATAAAACGCTTGAATCGGTGCACCGTCGAGCAGCGCAGGCTGGAACTGCCGCTGTTGCCACTCGCGGGTCATCTGCTCGTCCAAGTCACTCAAACCGGATGACTGCAGCATCCGGACGCGGAGCGTCGTACCGTCCGCGGCCACGAGCACCTCGAAGTCGATCCTGACACGCCCACTGGCTGGCGGCGGGCGGTCACCCGGGCGCCCCTCGACCATGACTCGCACCGGAATGCCCTCGGTGTGCAGTCCCGGCCCCGGCTCGGGGGGGCAATAGATGGATCGCTCGAGCGTGAGCGCGGGCGTGTCACCACCCACGACGCGCACCCGCACCGCCCAGATGCCGGACGGCTTGTGCGGCCGCACGGAGGGAAAGAGGAGCAACGCGGCGCGCGGATCGGTGCCCTCCAGCGCTCGGACGAGCGGCAGCGAGTCTCCTTCCTGGTACGTGAGATTGAAGAGCATGTTGGCCGCCAGCCGCTCAGACGCCTTGAGCTTGGCGATGGCATCGGCTGAATCGATGATCTCACGCGGCGAGGGAAGATTCTTGGGATACCTCGTCTCGCCGCAGCTCTTGCGCTGGCCGAACAGTGCGGACGGCGCGACGAGGGCTGCAAGGAGCGCGAGGCGAGCGGTGGTCATCTGCTCAGCTCTTGGGAAGCTCGTTGATCATGAAGCGCCAAATCCGCCAGCCGCCGGGCTCCCGGCGCCAGACGGTCATGTAGCGGCCGGTGCCGTGGATCGGCGCGCCGGTCTTCGGGGCCTGGATCTCCTCGTACGTTCCGACGTCCACCGCGTGATCACCGGCGACGAAGAACTCGGCGCGCTTCAACGTGAGCGAGGGGATGCGGTACTTCGCCATCTCGTCGATGAAGAGCGCGTGGACGGCCGCGCTGTCCAGATCGGGCGTGCCCGGGAAGAGGAACCGCACGTCGCCGGAGAGCTCGCGCAGCGCCATCGCCGTGTCGCCCTGGAGCCACGCCTGGCGATAGCGCTCGAGCGCGGCGTTCACCGCCTCGCGGTCGGCGGCGGCGTCTGTCAGTGCCGGGCGGCGACACGCGGTGACAAGCACGAGCGCGCTGATCACACAGATGCTGAGCGTCTTCATCTAGTTCCCGTTGAGACGGTAGTCGATCGGAATCTTGACGAGCACGCGCACCGCGCGGCCATGGATCCGCCCGGGACGAAACAGCGAGCGCAGCACGTACTCGCGAGCGGACAGATCGAATCCGGCGTAGGTGCTCGCGAGGACCTTCACCGATTGCGGCTCGGCACGGCCGCTTGTGTCGATGACCGCCTGCACGTCGACGCGACCTTGCATTTTCGATTGACGCATCAGATCCGGATAGTTCAAGGTCGGGCCCGACAGCCGCGTGGGCCGCTCGTCCACGAGCGCCTCCTTATACGGCTCTGTGTCACTGGGCGTTCTCGCGGGACTCACCGCCGGTTCGGGTTCCGGCGGCTTCGCTGCGGGCTCCTCCCCGCCCGGGCACGCCGTCCGCAGCGTCCGGATGTGGCGCGACAGGCCGCGCGCGTTGAAAATCGCGACGCGTGGCGCCGCATCGAAGGGGTGAAACTCAAACCGCAGGTCCGGGACGTTCAGAAGCTCGCTCAGAAACAACTCTGGATTGGGCGCGAACGCGGCGGTGTAGTCGGTGGAGCGTGACCACCGCTCCTCCTCCGGAGGCTCGGAGCCCCAGCGCAGGCGCACCGGCGTCATATCGTCTTCGGCATCCAACACCGCGCTGGTGGAGACGATCACCGCCAGCTCTCTTTCGCGGCAACGCACGGCCAGCGTGGGACGCACTTCGAACAGCGTCCCCTGCACCTTGTTGACGGCGTCGAGACTGAGAATCACCATAAGCTCATCGGTCATCTCGGAGCGCGTCGACTCCACCTTCCACCCGTCAGTCGTTCGCGCGGCAGGGGGCCGCGCGGGACGCTGCGCCTGCGCCGGGGACGCGCACAACACCATGACGACGACGAGGCGCTTCATCGCGCGGCGTAGGTGGCTGGGGTTTCCGGCGTCAACGCTGCTCCGCAATGACGACACTTTCGAGCCTCGGCCTGTACCATCTCCGCACACTCCGGGCATTTTCGGGTCGGCGTCGTTGTCGTGTCGCGCATTTCGCGACCGATGAAATACGCGATCGTGAACCCGATGAGACATACGATCGCCATGAAGATCGAGACGCCACCGGTGATCGAGGCGATCACACCTCCGCCAATCACCGCCCCGGCCGCGGCTGCATCGGATCCACCACCCTGCGCGACCGTCGCCGTCACCGCGCGCCCCGAGAAGACCAGTCCGACGAACGCCATACACAGCCACTCGGCGGCGCCGAGCAGGAAGCCGCGGCGGAACACGGCGGACACGGTCCGCGCCCCGCGCTGGAGGAGCCACGCCGAGAGCGCCGTTCCGCCGAAGAATCCGAACGCCACCCAGAGACCCGAGGTCTCGCGGGCATTCGAGAAGTCGGCAGTCAGCATCGCTCCCATCATGTAGATCAGGAAACCGGAGATGATGCCCAGCACGATTGCGAAGACGAGTTTCATGACGCCTCCTGCCTTAGACTACGGTGCTTTCTGCAACTACGCGAGGTGAGGGCGCGCCCAGGTCGTCCAGGAGAGATGTGCGTAGATGCGGACCGGCTGGCGAAGAAACTGATCGCCGACAGGCGGGCAACGGTAACCAAAGGAGCGCACTGGCGTCCTTAAGGACGCGTGTCGTGGCCGAGCCGGCCCCTTCGCTGCGCTCAGGGCAAGCTCTTTAGGGCACGGATCAAGCCTTACGGCAGATTCTCATCGTCGAGCGTCGCGGGCGCGAAGAAGCGCCGGAGCCGACGTCCCCCCCACACGAGCACCAGGACGATCGGGAAGAAGATGATCACGCGCACTACCGTCGTCAGGAATCCCGCAGCGACGGCGAAGATCAGCGTGCCGATCGAGCCCGTAAACACGAGGTCGTGAATGCCGGTGCCGAGGATCACGGCCACGGTCGTCATGATGATCAGGAGCTGGGTCGCCGTAACCGTGTCTTCGTCGCGATACCACGTCACGACCGTAAACAGGAGTGAGAACGCCAGGACTGCGATCAGGGGTGCGATCACGTTGTACGCAACGACCCAATCCTGTCGGAGAGCGACGCCGCGCAGAATGATGGCGACGGTAAACGCGGCCGTGTATGCCGCGCCGAAATAGCCAAGGGACCACCTGGCCAGAAGGCGATAGAGCGCGGTAATGCCGAAACGTGGTGCGACTGGAATGGGTGGAGTCATGAATACTCCGCCGGAAACCGGCTAACGAATAGGCGCGGCCCCCATCGCTGCGGCCGCCGCGCGTGCTGAGCCCAGCTTAGCCTCAGTCGCCGGCGCGGCGCAAACGCCACCGAGCCGGCCCTGAGTCGCGGATCAACCACACGCGGGCAGGAACGGAATCGGCGACGCGGTTCAGCAGTTCGGCGTCGTGCAGAACACCCTGATGATGCTATCGAGCGGCGAGATCAGGCCTGTTTCCCGCAGCGTCAACGCGCCGCCGCGCCTCACGTACAGCGTTTCCGCGGCATGCGACGGACCAATCGCGCCGGGCAGAAAGCCGGGATACGTCAGGACGATCGACCCCGCGCCGCGCTTGTAGAAGGCGATCTGGCTCCATGCGGAAGAGAGCCAGATCGAGTCCGCGGGCCGGACGATCACCCAGCGGCCGAGGCTTTCGTGACGCTCGGCCGTGGAGTCGTCTAGGAACGTCACTGAGCCTTCCGTGATCGTCGTCGGGATGTACTGGCTGTCGGCCGGCGGCGTGCTCCAGGGAAGCGGCTGACCGTTGACTGTCCGGAGGAGGTACGGCGCGCCGACGGTGACGGGCGCGAGTGCGTCGCTGCAGGCGAGAAGTGCGAGTACAGCGGCGGTGGCGATGGACGTGCGCATGGGTCTCTTAACAGATGCTACAAGGGGCGGGTGTTTGGTAGCCCCCCGCCCCAAGCGACATAATTGCGATCGGACATCACTCGATCCTGTAATCGACGGGCACGCTAATCAGAACTCGCACGGCGCGTCCCTTGACGCGGGCGGGACGAAACACGGCTTGCAGGACGTAGGCGCGCGCCGACTGGTCGAATGCGGTATTGGGGTGCGTGATGACCTTCAGCGACGCGGGCTCCGCTCGGCCGAGGGTGTCGATGACGGCCCGCACCGTCACGCGTCCTTGCAGTCCGGCGTGCCGCAGCGCGGGCGGGTACTCGAGCGGCGGTGCGGACACGATCTCCGCGCGTTCATCGACGGTGGCCTCCGCGTAGACCTGATCGGCCCGGCCTTCCCCGCCCGGTGGACACGCCGCATCAACCTGCGACATGTGCCCATCGAGTCCACGGGCGTTGAAACGGATGAGCTGTGCCGATTTCCCCGACGGATGGATCTCGAGCTGCAGGTCCGGGTGGGACACGAGCTGTCGCAACAGCGCTCGCGGATCGGGCGTGAACGCCGACGTCGAATCCGTCGAGCGATTCCACCGGCTGTCCGCCGGGGGCGCGCTGTCCCACTGGAGGCGCACCGGCGTCCTGACGTGGTCGTCCGACGCCAGGACCGATCCCGTCGAGACGAAGACGTCGAGGAGCCGGTCCTGGCAGCGCACGAGCAGGACTGGGCGCACCTCGAAGACGGCCGCCCGCACGGTGGTGAGCGCGGGAAGCTCCAACGTCAGCGATGGCCGGTTGGTCAGCTCGGTGACTTCCCACGGGTCCGTCGATGCCGGAGGTGTCACCCGTTGGGCGTGCGCGGCTGAGGCGAGCAGCAGTGTGGCCACGGAGATTCGCAGTGTGCGCATGACGGTGCCCCCCTGTCGGCTAGGGCGACCGGTTCGTCCTACGTCGGAAAAATATTGCCTCAGATCGTGACGGAGTTGTGTCGGGTGACCCAAACGGCGGTGATCGACGTCGAGCGGCTCGCAAAGGCCGCGGAGTTCTCCGCGGCCTTGAGCATGCGGTGCGTTAACTACAAGCCGGCAGCGTGGCGGGAGCGCTGGTCCCAAACGTGTTCCTGTTCCAGCAATTGCCGGTGCCGGACCCGTCCCACAGCAAGTCCACGCCGGGCAGGAAGGGGATGGGCGAGGCACCGCCGTTTCCTGTCACCACGTTGCGCACGATCCGCGCGCGATCGGGGTTCGGCTCGATGTCGGCGAAGGCTTCCGGCGGCAGCCCCGCGAGCGCGCCGAGCAGCAGCGTGCTGCCGACGGCGATCCCCGTGAACTGGTTCCCGGTGACGGTGTTGCCGCTGACCGTCGTGGCATCGGTCCCGACGATGAGGATTCCCGAGCCCGTCGGCACGAAGAATTCGAATCCGCCGGGCGCGGCGAAGTTGGGGTGATTGTTCTCATGGACGCGGTTCCCGCGCACCAGGATCGTCGAGGAGGTCTTCACGTCGAGGCCCGGCAGGAGCACCACCAGGATCCCCGCGACGTTGTCGAAACTCTCGTTACTCGCGACGAGCACCTCGGAGGAATTCTCGATCTCCAGACCGTTCACGTTGCCGCTCGCGACATTGTCGACTACGACGATGTGATCCGACTGCCCGACGTAGATCCCCGTGTCGCTGTGGCCGCTCGCCGCGCAATGCACGATCACGCCATGCGATGAAAACACCGGGAAGAGCCCGTACTCGCCATTGTTCTCGGCCCGGACGTTCCAGAGCACGAAGCCGTTCACGTGCTCGAGCTTGACGCCATTTTCCCCGAACCCGCGCACGGTGACGTTGGCGAGGGCGAATCCGTCGCCGGCGTCCGCGACGAGGATCCCGTCCTCCGCGGCGCCGGGGTTCTCGATCACGACATTCCCCGTCCCGACGAGCGTGAGGCGCGGCGTGGCGATGGTCAGCGCTTCGTGGTAGGTGCCGGCGCTGATCCGGATGACGGCGCCGGGCGCGGCGGCGTCGATCGCGTGCTGGATCGATCCACCGGCCGGGACCAGCACGGCTGAGAGCCCGGTGCCGCCGGCGTCCGGCGCCGCGGTGGGCGATGTGGTATCACCGCAGGCGATGGTGGCGACAACGACGAACGCATAGCAAAAGCGAGCGCGAAACACGGTGACCTCCTCTTAGGGCACGGTTCGCCGTTCCAGCGCGCGGATGACCACGGCAAATACGGCGTACGCGATTAGCGCCGTCGCCGCGGCCGCCTTATCGCTGGCCGGTGGCGGACCGAAGAAGACGTAGGCCTGGATCGCCAGCATGATGACGCCGAACGCGAGCATCGTCGTGCGCCGCGCCGCGTGCCGGAGGTAGAG
>Ga0137409_10005845_pt1 | contig 12796 bp, 11 predicted proteins | sample CZODoug1_16funga_FD_122059 | JGI IMG/M metagenome (GOLD analysis project Ga0137409, IMG submission 122059) | Vadose zone soil fungal communities from Angelo Coast Range Reserve, California, USA - CZODoug1_16fungal (Hybrid Assembly) | ecosystem: Environmental > Terrestrial > Soil > Vadose zone...
TGCCGATCCGGGGAACCGAGGACACGTAGAATTGCTCGTCCACCTTCGGACGGCGCGCGTAGATCGTGAGGAGGCGGGCGCTCAAATCCGCGCCGAGCAGCGTGCGATCCTCGAGCCAGGCGAGCCGCGGCAGGACGGGCAGGCCCTGGGGCGCCGGCACGCAGGAGCGGCACGGCGGCGCATCGCCCAGGGAAGCCACCCAGCTCGCGAGCGCTTTCTGCGCGGCGGCGCGATCGCGCGCGGTCAGCACGGACGGCATCACGCGGAAGAGATCGTAATCCCACTGGCGCTTGCCGGCGATGATCTCCGGGTGGTGGTACTTGAGGAATCCCCAGACCTTCCCGAGCAGAACCAGGTTCTCGACCTGCGCGGGCGTGAGGGCGTCGGCATGGATGCGAGACCCGGCATCGAATTCGCGATCGGTGTCCTGAGCCGTGGGCCGGCGTACGAACACAGACACGTCCTTGAGCGGCGATCCGTCCACGTAGAGCCGCACGTCGTCTACCCAAACCTTCCCGCTCCCGGAGAGGAGGGCGCCGGCCAGGAGCTTGGTCGCCCGAGGATGAATGGGTAACGCGATCCGGTATTCGGCCCAGTCCGCGGATCCCGCGAGGCCGCGCCTCTGCATGTTGTCGAGGACGAGGGTGCCGGACTTACCGTCCTCCCTCAGCCACAGGCCCGCGAAGCCCGTGACCCCGTCGTACTTCAACCAGCCCCGCACCTCGAGGCTGTCTCCCGAGAAATCGATTGGGAGCTCGATGCCGAGGGCTGAAAACTTGGAGCGGCTAGCGGCAGTGCGCTCGAGGCGCGCGGAGTATTCGCCTTCATGCGCCACGGTACTGTCGAGGACAACCGTCCCCGCGGCTTCGGAAGGACGGACCTTCCAGGGGTCCAGCGAACCGGCGGCGCCGGGACCCTCGAACTTGAGTACGCGGGACATGTCCTCACGAGCCTGCGGAGGCAGCGGGTGCGCGGCCGACAGGACGCAGAGCGCAAGCGACAGGAATGCCGCGTTCCGTATCATGGCATGACTCCTACCGGCCTTTTCCGTACCGCCAGATACACACAGGAAGAGACGAAGAAGGACGCCACGTACGGCCCCATGATCGCCAGCCACACCTTGGGATCCTCGTGGGCACGCACGAAGTAGTCCTGGAAGCTGTCTGGGGTCATCACGTCCAGCGCCACGAAGATGAAGAAGTAGCCGAGCGCGATTCCGAAGACGTACGGGACGATGGGAGCAATGGTTCGCGCGAGCAACCGAACGCGTCCCACGAGAAGAAGCGTCGCGATGAGGATGATGGCGATGACGGGCGTGCGCAAGGCGAGCGACCCCAGAATCGTGATGCGAGCCAGCCCGGAGCGGTCGTGAAGGTTGAGGAAGATCATGGCCACGCTCAGGACCGTGTCGACTGCGAAGAACGACCAGTACACGGAACGCGGCATGGCCCTCTCCAAGCGGGGTAGCACGCAAGCGTGGCTGCCCGGATACCTTACGCCGCGTGGCCTTCCGCCGCAACTCGGACAGAATCCGGGGCTGGCGCGTCGGTCCTCCGAGGAGTACTGTCGAATCTCCCCACGAACTTCGCAACTCGGGAGGACCACGCCATGCTCCGCAAATCGCTCCTAGCGCCTCTTCTCCTCGGCCTTTTCGGACTCTCGCTCGTACCGCCCCTCGCACGCGCCGAGACGCGGAACGAGGATCTTCCGGGCCTCCTGTCCATGCACGCCGCGGCGCGCGCGTCGGCGGTGAGCGGCCCGGCCATCAGCATCTCCCCGTCGTCCCATGATTTCGGCCGCGCGACAGCGGGGACCTCCGCCGGGGGCTTCGACTTCACCGTCACGAACAGCGGCGTCCTGGATCTCCACATCTCCAGCGCCACGGAGTCCCGTCCAGGGAGCGGCTTCGCCACGACCCTTCCGGGCACGATCGCGCCAGGGGAGACAGGCACCCTGACCGTGACGTGGACCGCGACCGGCAGCGGCCTGATCAACGACAACTTCACGATCACGAGCGACGCCGAGAACGGGCCCTTCGTGATCCTCGTGTACGGGAGGGCCAACAACGCGCCGCAGTTCAGCCCGCCGCTCGCAGCAACGTACTTCGCGGACGCGTTCGTCCCGTTCGCCTTGACGGCGGACGCCACAGACGCGGAAGGGGACTTCCTGGACTGGTCGCTGGCGAGCACGCCGCCCCTGCCCGTGGGAGTGGCGTTCGATCACACCAACGGCGCCTTGACCTGGACGCCGCAGCCGGCTGACGCGGGGAGCTACGCGGTCACGATCACCGTGACGGACGGACTCGCATCCACCCCCGGCTCCTTCACGCTCGAGGCTCGCGCTCTGAACGCTCCGCCCGTGGCGAATCCGGGCGGCCCCTACGTCGGGTTCACGGGCATCCCGATCCAGCTCGACGGCACGGCCTCGAGCGACCCGGACCAAGGACAGACGCTGACCTACGACTGGGATTTAGGGGACGGGACCACGGCGACCGGTCCGTTGCCGGTCCACACGTACAGCACCGCGAACGTGTTCCTCGTCAACCTGACCGTCACCGATTCCGACGTGCTCCATCTGCAGAACACTGCGACGACGAACGCCGATATCCACGACTTCATCGAAGCCAGTGTCGTTTTGAAGGCGGGCAGCACGAACGTGATCCGTACCACCGGAAACGGGGAGCAGCCATTCGGGCTCTGGATGCTCCTTCGAGCGCTGACCGAGGTGGATCCCACGACGCTGCGAATGACGACGACCTTCCCCCACGCGGGCACCGTGTCGGAGATCAAGATCGACGACAAGCGTCTCAAGATCGGGGATATCGACGAGGATCTATTCCCCGACCTCGACTTCACGTTCCGGACGAGCGACGTTCGAGCCCTCCTGGCGCACGTGCCGAACGGTCAGACGGTCACAATCCTCATCACCGCGCGGTCGCTCGTGGACGGGGCGCGCTTCCGGGGGGCCCTCGACATGGTGAAGCGAGGTCCCGCCGCCACGACCTCGATCACCGCTTCCAATCCGTTCCGCCCGGAGGCTCCGATTTCCTACTCCGTCGAGAGCGGCGGATCCGTCTCGATCCGGGTCTTCTCGGTGTCGGGCGCGCTCATCCGGTCCTTCTCGGATCGGCCCGCGGGCGCCGGAACGTATCCGGTCCGATGGGACGGCAGGGACGGTTCAGGTCGGCCGGTTCCTTCGGGGATCTATTTCGTGCAGATGGAGCAGAACGGGATCTCTTCGAGCCGCAAGCTGTCCGTGCTCCGGTAGCTCAGATTCGCGAGGCGGGAACGATCCAGTGCACGAGGGCGCAGACGCCGATCACGAGCTCGATGGCGGTGGCGGCGACCAGCACGCGACGCGACGCCCGGGTCGGCGCCATGAACGCGAAGAGCCCGAAGGCCAGGCACCACAGAGGCACGCCCAGGAGCTGCGCGAGCCTCAAGAGCTCCACGACGAGGCTCCCGATGTGGCGCGGCGTGGACGGGAACAGGAGCGGGCTGAACACGGCCACGAGTCCGACCGCGGCAAACGCGAGCGACACGACGGACATCGTGTTCCAGAATCCTTCGTGATGGCGAAGGAACCAGAGCAAAAGCAGCGTCGGCACGAGCGCGACCACGAGGAACGCGGCGGTCGAGTACATCGCCTCGCCGGCGGCGTACATGCCGCCCGAGGTGTCGTACGGCAGCCCGGCGACGCGCGCGTTGTACTGCCATGAGGCCAACCAGCCCGCAACGATCGCCGCGCCGTAGCCGGCCATCACGATGCCGAACTTCGCCCAGCGACTCATGGCTACCTAGAACGGCAGAATGGAGGGCCTTCTTGATGGGCCGCGTTGCGGTATCTTCCGAGGCGCCATGACCTCCAGCGAACCCAGGTACGTCGACCATCCCGCCCCGAGCGTCGTGGTGGTTCTGCTGCTCCTTCTGTCCGCGGTGGCCATGTTCGTAGCCCTTCCGGCCATTTTCCAGGACACACCGGAGCAGTGGCCCTTGTTGGTCCTGTTCGTGGCTGTGGCGCTGGTCATCGTGGCATTTGTTGTCTGGCCCCTTTACAAGACCTACTACGCGATCAGCGCCGAGGGCGTCAGGGTGGAGTACGGGCCCTGGAAACGGCTACATCCCTGGTCGGACTTCAGCGCCGCGTACTGGCGGAAGGGAATGTTCGCGACGCGCATCGGGTGGCCCAGCATCACGCCGTGCGTCCGGCTGACCAACGCTGTGCACCTCAAGCGGAAGAAGGGCTGGTTCCCGCTCTACCTCACGCCCAACGATCCGAAGGCCTTTCTTCAGAAAATCAGCGAATTCGCGCCCGATCTGACCCGCGAGACGATTCTCTGATTCCAGCGGGAACCCCCGGTCGCGAGCGCGTGTCCAACAGGGACATGCGCCCCCCGTCACGCCGGCTCCCCCTCATCGCCATCCTCGCCACACTGGCCATCTTCGGCTGCTCGAGGCAGGAGCCGCAGAAGGGCGGCGAGTCCAAGGTCACCCGACTCCCCGATGTGCTGTCGTATGCGGAGCCCACGGTGGGAAAGAGTGACACCCTGGTCAACACCATCGCGCCGGCGCTAAGTCCCTGGATGATCCTGTGGCGGCACGCGTATTCCGGATTCCAGCCTGACTCTTTGATCCGCTTCGGCGTGGCGCCCATGTTCCGCGGGGGCCCAGTGCAGCCTCTACGCGAGTTGTACCCACCGTCCAAGGAACACCAGTCCGCATTTCGCATCCTCAGCGCGCGATCGCCGGATGGCAGGTACGACTTGATCTTCGACAGCTATCTCTGTGTGGAGGCGGACGGAGACAAGGTCGACATCAGCGGTGAGCCCGAAAGCGCCCCTGCCCTGTTGGACCTAAGGAGGAAGACAGCCAAGCGATTCGATGGTTTCGGCGGGGTCAACTGGGGTGCCTGGGCATCCCCGACGCGCTTCGTGCTGACGGGAACCCAGTACGAAGGGCGCAACATGGGCATCCGAGGATGGGTCCAGGTCTACTCGCTCCGAGATTCCACCGTGACCACGTACGTCACCCGGCCGCTGCACTCCTCGCGAGCGGCGGCCTATCGATCCGCATGGGAGAGCTGGGTCGCCATGCGGTACCACGCCACGAAGCAGGTCGCCTCCCGGAGCTGACCATCGCCACCGTTCGCGTCATGACGTTCAACATCCTTCACGACTCGATGCGGAGCCTCAATCCGCCGTGGTCCGTTCGACGGCCGCTCGTGATGGAAACGATCCGTTCGACCCAGGCGGACGTGGTGTGTCTTCAGGAGGTCTCGCCGCGGCAGCTCGAGCACCTTTCGCACGACCTTACCGAATACGAGCTCATCCCCGGCGAGCCGACGGGATTGACGCGTTTCCCATCCGGGAACGGTCTGCTCGCGCTCGTCCGCCCGATCTTCGGGGACTACATCGATCGCGGGGAGTACTGCCCGATCCTCATCCGCCGTGGGGGACCCACATGCGCGAACGAGGGTTCGGACCGGATCAAATCGTCCCGATCGGGGCTCGCCCAATCCTGGGCGGGTTCGGGGACGCCGCACGTGATCACCTGGGTGAATCTCGAGAGCTCCGGACTGCGCTTCACCCTCTACAACACGCATCTCGGCATCGTGCCCTGGAACTGGGCGCGGACGGGGACGGAGCTCCTCGCGCTGCTCGATCGCGACTGGTCCGGCGAACCTCAGATTCTGGTCGGGGACTTCAATACCCTGAGACGTGGGCCGCTGTTCCGTCGGCTCATCAGGACGCAGGAGAACGGGACGCCGGTGGTTCTCGACGCGTGGCTCGAAGCGCGGAAGCGGGAGCGGGGGCCGGGGTCCTTCCACTGGGGGTGCGGTCTCCCGTGGCCCAGGGTCGACTACATCCTCCTCCGCCCGCGGTGCGAGGTGTCGCGCGCGGCGATCGTGGGGGAGCGGATCGGCGGAATCTTCCCGTCGGACCACTACGCGGTGGTCGCGGATCTCGAGCTGAGCTAGCGCCAGCCTTCCGGGGCGGGCACCCACACCGCGCGCGCGGAAGGGCCGTCCACACGCATCACGGTCTTTCCGTTTGTCAGGTCGACGATCGAGGGATGCTCGCCCTCGGATTCGGAGGCAATCAGGACGAAGTCACCCCGCACGGCGAACCCGATCTGATCGAACAAGCCCGCTTGTCCCGGAGCGTAGACCGTGGCCCGTCGTGAATGGACGCGATCGACCCAGGTCACGGGCGCGAAGGCGTGGTACGTGTCCCCGGTCCCGGCGCCCATCTCCAGACCCATCGAGCGATCTTCACGCAGCGGAATCCAGACGAACCCGTCGTAGTTGTGGGAGTCCTCTCCGACCGGGATCGAGAGCGCGGAGTCCTGGTAGCTCCCGATCCGCATCGAGTCCAGCATGGCCTGGATCTCGATCCGGGGAGGGCGTGGTGCGTCCTCATCGAGACGCTCGGACGTGAAGCAGCCGCTCTCGTTGTCGCCCCCCGTGTCCACGACGGCCGCGACCCACGCGGCCTTCGCGTGATCCCACCGCGTGGCCACGTTGAGCTCGTACGAATACCCCTCTGCGGCCTCGGTCCGGAAGGTTTCCTGGTACGTGGCATGCCAGACGCCGGGCCTCGACTCCCAGAAGTCGCATCGCGAGGAGTCCGACGGGAGCCGAACCTGCTCGATCATGGCCGCGCCCGATCTCCACGGCCCACGCATGACGCGGTCACAGAGGATGAATTCGACTTCGCGGAACGGGGGATCCCATCTCATGTGCGCGGGAAATACGTCGAACGTCATGAAAAGCGTGTCGCGCCTCGTGGCGGGATCGAAGAGGCGCCATTCCCAGGGTTCCGGCACGGCCTTCCTGCTGGGAATGCCATCCCCGGGAATGTCTCGAGGGGCGCCGTTTCCGGCGAAGAGAAGGTAGCTCAGGATCGGGCGGGGAGAAACGGGGTCGCCGTTCGCCGCATCGGCGAAGGCGCACAGGATGGAAAGCAGCATCCCCGCGACGATGCGGCTGAAGCTCAGAGACCCTCCAAGGGGGGGAAACTGGAAGCGGCGATCGGGCTAGAACTCGTCTCGGCCTGAGCGTTCATCGCCTTTCCCACCGGCCGCTCGTGCCCACACGCGAGATTCACGCAGCTGCCACACGCTCCACGCCAGCGCGATGAGCCACGCCGCACCGGGCGCGGCGAGCGCCAGCCATCCGAACTGGAAGCCGCCCCAGACCAGCGCGATGAGATGGGAGATCACGAGGGCCGTGACCGCGAGGAGAACACCGGTGAGCCAGCGCGAGCCGCTCTCGGGTGCCTGCTCCGGTAGCGCTTCGGGGTCGATCTGGATCCGGAGCGCGCACGCGAAGGCGTTCGTCGCGAAGAGAAGGATCAACGCCGCGTCGAATGCCAGCTCGAAGCCCGGAAGAATGGGCCGCCCGAGCATCAGGGTCGCGACCCACAGCCCGTACGCCAGGAAGAACCCCGCGCCCGTGACCAGCGACGTGGAAGCGATCCGGCGCAGGAACCGGCGTTCGGGCCCGTTCTCGCGACTCGCGACGCCGTCGGTCCCGATCTGGATCAGAACCGCCGTCATCGGGAGGCACCAGAAGATGAGGAAGACCGTGATGAAGGCGAAATTCACGGTGTCGCCGCCGGAGGCGCCACTCATGTGGCGCACGTAGGCCTTGAGGCCGCTCCACGCGACCCCGACGCACCCGAGCAGCGCGAGAATTCCAGGAATGAGTCGGATTCCATCCTCCTATGAGTCGGGTCCCGATGATCTTACGCAATCGCGACGTACCGAACCACACGTGATGCGATGTACTCTGGAGAAAAGGGGACAAGCCCCTGCGATAAAGACATAATATCGCTGCGGTTGGAGGCGGCATGGAGCTTGCGTGGAGCCAGGACACCCAAAGGAGGGTCTAACATGAACGCAATCTGGAAGGGAATCGCGATGCTCGCGGCGGCGGTGATGATCGGAGCGCCTTCGATGGCGCGCGCCGCCGATGAAGAAGGGCAATCGAAGTACGCGAACCGGCTGGTGGAATCCAAGGAGACATTCCAGGACCTCATGACCTCGAGCGATCGCAGCGTGCCCGAGCCGCTCCTACGCAAGGCGAAGTGCGTCGTGGTCATCCCTGGGATGGTAAAAGGCGCGCTGGGCTTCGGCGCGCGGTGGGGCAACGGCGTGATGAGCTGCCGCGGGGCCAACGGCTGGTCGGCTCCGGTGTTCGTGGATATCAAGGGCGGGAGCTGGGGTCTCCAGATCGGCGCGCAGAAGACGGACCTCGTGCTCTTCTTCATGACCGAGAAAGGCGCCCGGTCGCTCGTGAACCGGAGCAAGTTCACGCTGGGCGGCAGCGCGTCGGTGGCCGCGGGTCCCCTGGGCCGGAGCGGGGAAGCCGACACGGACCTCCACCTGAACGCCGAGATCTACTCCTACGCCAAGTCGAAGGGCCTCTTCGCGGGCATCTCGCTCGAGGGTGCCAGTCTCAAGGTCTCCACCAAGGCGAACGAGGCCTACTACGGCCCCAAGGTCTCGCCGCGGGGCATCCTCTTCGCGAGCCACGAGCCCGAGATGAAGCCGGAGGCGCGGGACTTCATCGCCGTGCTGCCCCGGTATTGAGGTGTGCTAGACTCCCGCGTCGTTTGCGTATCGTGCCAAGGCGAGTGGACGTGAGGGAGGTCGGTTCATGCTGATCAGCGACAAGATGGTCGCGGCGATCAACAAGCAGATCGGGAACGAGTTCGGCGCGTTCTTGCAGTACGTGGCGATCGCCGCGTATTTCCAGAACGAAAGCCTTCCGGAGCTGGCCAGACACTTCAACCAGCAGGCCATGGAAGAGCGGACGCACGCGATGAAGTTCGTGAATTACGTCCTGGACGCGGGCGGCCTGCCCGAGATCCCCGCCATCCCGGCGCCGAAATCGAGGTTCGGAAGCGCCGAGGAGGCCGTGAAGCTCTCGCTGGACTGGGAGGAGACGGTCACCAAGCAGATCAACGGGCTGGTGGATCTCGCGGGCAAGGAGAACGATCACACCTCGCATACCTTCTTGCAGTGGTTCGTGACCGAGCAGCTGGAGGAGGTCTCGAGCATGGACATGCTGCTCAAGATCGTGCGCCGCGCGGGCGAGAATCTGCTCTTCGTGGAGGACTACCTGGCGCGCAAGGGTTCGCGAGCCGCGTCGCCTGCCGCTGAGTAGTCTCAGAGGTCCGCAACGGAAAACCTTACGGGCAGGTTCCTTTCGGAACCTGCCCGTGTTAATTCCCCATGCAAAGTTAAGCGCTGGTTAGTTCGTTCTCGCTAGTTCGTCGTGGCCGGTGCCGCGGCGCTGGCGGTGACTTCCTTCCCGTCCAGATCCTTGTAGGCCACCGCGCCCAGGTTCAACTTCAAGATCTGGGGCTCGATCTTGGACCGGTCGCCGACCGCGATGACCAGCATGCGCTCCGGCGCCAGGTACTTCTTGGAGACCGCCTGGATGTCCGCGGCCGTGATCGTGGTGACCCGGCTCGGGAGCGTCACGTAGTAGTCCGGCGGCAGATCGTAGAGGTAGAGCGTCGCGATCGTACCCGCCGTATTGAACGTGGTCTCGAAGTTCGCCGGAAGGGTGCGGATGGTGAACTCCTTGGCCGAGCGGAGCTCCTCGTCCGTGACCGGCTTGTCCGACATGCTGTGCACTTCCTTCAGGATCTCATCGATCGAGGGGCCGGTGACGTCCGTCCGGACGCTGGTTCCGATCAGGAACGGGCCCTGCCCCCGGTTCTCGCTCAGCGAGGAGAAGGCGCCGTACGTGTAGCCGTGCGCCTCGCGCAGGTTCATGTTGATCCGGCTCGAGAAGACGCCGCCCAGGATCGTGTTCGCCAGATCCAGCCGCTCGAAATCGGGATCCGAGCGCTGGAGGCCCAGCTGCACCACGCGGAGCGCCGTCTGCGGCATGCCCGGCTTGTCCACGATCACCACGCGGGAGCTGATCATCTGGCCCTGCGGCGGACGCGGCGTCTCCGTGGGCGGGCCCGTCCAGGAGCCCAGCGCATCGTTGGCCAGCTTCTTCGCCTCGGACTCGGTGACGTCGCCCACGATCACCAGCGCGGCGTTCTTCGGCGTGTAGTACGCCTGATAGAACTTCATCATGTCGGCGCGCGAGATCTTCTTGATGGCATCCGCGGTGCCCAGCGTGATGTGGCCGTAAGGGTGGCTGGGTCCGTAGAGACAGTTCCACATGAGGCGGCTCGCGGTCTGGTTCGGGCTGTCCCGCTGCTGCATCAGCGCCGTGGCCCGCTCGTCGCGCAGCCGCTCGACATCCTTGTCCGGGAAGGACGGATGGAGCGCCACGTCGGAGAGGATCGCCATGGTGGCCGGAGAGCTCATCTTGAGCGAGCGGCAGCCGATCGTGCTGCCGTCCACGCTCGCGCCCGTGTTCAGCGTCGCGCCCAGTCCGTGGAGCTCGTTCGCGATCGCGAGCGCGTCGCGCTTCTGCGTTCCTTCATCCAGCATGGACGAGGTGTAGCCCGCCAGGCCGGGGAGGTTCTCCGGATCCTGCGCGCTGCCCGAGCGGAGCACCAGGGTGTTGGCCACGATCGGGAGGCGGTGCGACTCGACCACGAGAACCGTGAGACCGTTCGGGAGGCTGAAGCGCTTGGCGACCGGGAGCTTCACGACCGGCGTGGCGCCGGCGCCGGGCACCGTGTTCCGCCATGGCTCCTTGGACTCCACCGCCGCTTCCTTGTCCGTGGGCGCGGGCGGCGTGGGCGGTGCCGGCGGCACGATCTTCTTGCCCGGGAGCCCGTACACCACCACGCGGTGGTCCTTGGCCAGCTGCTCGGCCGCGAACTTCTTCACGCCGTCGGTCGTGACCGCCGCGTAGCGCGCGAGGTCCTGGTTCACGTAGTTCGGATCTTTCATGTACTGGTTGTAGAGGTTCAGCCGGTCCGCCACGCCGCCGAACGTGCCGACGTGCTCGAGGCTCGAGATGATGCCGTAATACGTGGAGGTCTGCGAGGCGGAGAGCTCGGCCGGCGTCGGACCCTCGGACGCGAGCTTCGCGATCTCGGCGTCGATGGCCGCTTCCAGCTCCTCGGCGGTGTGCCCGGGCTTGGCCGTCACGGTCAGCTCGAACACCGAGCCCAGCTGCAGGGACTGGAGCTGCACGCTCACGTCCTGCGCGATCTGCTTCTCGTAGACCAGGGTCTTGTAGAGCCGGCTGGCCTTGCCGCCCGCCAGGATGTCCGCCGCGATGCCGCCCTCGGCGTCGCCGGCCTTGAACGCGGGCGACGTGATCCAGCCCATGAACACGCGCGGCAGCTCGACTTCGTCCGTCACCGTGGAGCGGCGCTCCGAAGTGATCGGGGGCGTGGTGGCTTCGATGGGCGGCACGACCTGGCCGCGCGGGACCGATCCGAAGTACTTCGTGATCAGCGCCTTCGCCTTCACCTTGTCGATGTCGCCCGCGATCACTAGCGTGGCGTTGTTCGGCACGTAGTAGCGGCGGAAGAACTCCTTCACGTCGTCGACCTTGGCGTTCTGGATGTCCTCATGGGAGCCGATGACCGAAGCGTAATAGGGGTGCGTCTTGGGGAAGAGTTGGTGATACAACTCCTCCTCGACCAGCCCGTAGGGCGCGTTCTCGACGCTCTGCCGGCGCTCGTTGCGCACGACGTCCTGCTGGTTGGCGAACGAGGCGGCGGTGATGCGGTCGAGCAGGAAGCCCATCCGGTCGCTCTCCAGCCACAACGCGAGCTCCAGCTGGTTCGAAGGGACGTCCTCGAGATAGTTCGTGCGGTCGAAATCGGTGGAGCCGTTCACGAAGGACGAGCCGGCGGCTTCGAGATACTTGAAGTAGGAATCCTCGGGCACGTGTCCGGAGGACTGGAACATGAGATGCTCGAACAGGTGCGCGAAGCCCGTCTGGCCGGGGCGCTCGTTCGCGGGGCCCGCGTGGTACCAGATGTTCACCGCGACGATGGGAAGCTGATGATCTTCGTGAAGAATGACTTCGAGACCGTTCGGAAGCGAGTACTTCTCGGCTACCATCTTCACCTGAGGCGGCTTGGCCCAGGCGGTGCGCGCCGCGGCGCCGGCGAAAACCGCCGCGGCACACGCCAGCACGAGTGTGAAGCGTGAAACGGATCCTCTCATGGGTGTTCTCCTGTGGGTGGCCCGGGGCCGGTGGGGAGGTTCATCTGGAAATACTGAGATCAGGCGGCAAATGTTCCGCCAAGATGCCGCGCAAGTCAAGGCGACTCACGGTACTCGCACTAGTACTGATGTCCTGCGCCGGAGCCGTCCCGGCGCCGGATCCGGTCAGCCCGATCGCGCTCGAGAACCAGCGCGCAGGTACCCCGGGATGGGAGCTCCAGAACCCCGCACTGGCCCACGAGATCGAGGGATACGCCGAGGCGGCGAGCGTGAATCCCGGTGAAACCCTGAGGCTCCACGTCAGCTCCTCGTCTCCTCGGTTCACCGTCGACGTGTACCGGATGGGATGGTACGGAGGAGCGGGCGCGCGGCAGGTGATCCAGTTCCGGGGCATGGCCGGGGCCAAGCGCGCGATTCCCAAGCCGCGTCCCGAGGACGGGCTGATCGAGTGCGGCTGGCCGGTTTCCTGCCGGGTTCCGGTCGGGCCGGACTGGGCGAGCGGCGTGTACCTGGCCCGCCTCACCGGAGAGGGTGACGGAAAGCAGTCCTTCGTTCCGTTCGTGGTGCGCGAACGTCTCGGATCCAAAGTCGCCCGCCGCGCGCCGATCCTGATCCAATGCTCCATCAACACCTGGCAGGCCTACAACAACTGGGGCGGGAAGAGTCTCTACGACTTCAACAGCTTCGGCGGTCGC
>Ga0137409_10005848_pt1 | contig 12792 bp, 9 predicted proteins | sample CZODoug1_16funga_FD_122059 | JGI IMG/M metagenome (GOLD analysis project Ga0137409, IMG submission 122059) | Vadose zone soil fungal communities from Angelo Coast Range Reserve, California, USA - CZODoug1_16fungal (Hybrid Assembly) | ecosystem: Environmental > Terrestrial > Soil > Vadose zone...
CACAGGTGTGGCGAGGAATGATCCCCGGGTCAATATGCTCTACGCCGATCTGACCGGCCTGCCACCGATCATGGTCTTCTACGGCGAACATGAGATGCCGGCCGGCGAAGCCATCGAGTTCGCGAAGCGAGCGAAAGACGCTGGCGTCGATGTCACCCTGCGCTCCCTGCCTGAAGGCCAGCACAACTTCATCCTCGGTGCCGGCCGTGTGCCCGAGGTGGACCGAGCAATCGAGGAGATTAGCCGGTGGCTGCGATCCAAGCTCGGTCTTGCTATTTTGGCGGCGGCAGATCCTTCGCAGGAAGCCGCAGCGCCCGCGGCGGGCGCGAACTCCGGCACGACCGGCCTCGAAGCCAGCGTCAAGAAGCCCGGCTCTTCGGACCCGCGATTCACCCGCTTCGCTCTGGACAAGTCGACACCCTCCCTATGGCGAGTGACGTTCAACCACCCACCGATCAATTTGATCGACTCCGAGATGATCGGCGAACTGGGCGAACTGTTCGCCGAAGTCGAACGGAACGAGGGGCCGGCGGTAGTGGTATTCGACAGCGCCGACATGGACTACTTCCTGGCGCACTACGACATCACTACCGCCAACCGTTCCCTCGTCGACTCACTGCCGCCAGGACCGACCGGTTTCCATCCTTGGATCGATCTGCTGGTTCGGCTGAGTAAACTGCCAGCGGTCACGATCTCGGCGATCCGAGGGAGAGCTCGCGGCGCCGGCAGCGAGTTCGTTCTCGCTTGCGACATCCGCTTCGCAAGTCGAGAGCGGGCCGTGCTCGGTCAGATGGAAGTCGGTTTCGGCGCCGTTCCGGGAGGCGGCCCAGCAACCCGACTGCCGGGTCTCGTCGGCCGGGGTCGGACCTTCGAGATCCTGCTCGGCGGTCAGGACTTCGATGGCGCACTTGCCGAACGGTATGGCTATGTCAATCGCGCCATTCCCGACATCGAATTCAAAGGCTTCGTCGATCGCTTTGTGCGGCGAGTCTCGGCGTTCGATCCTCAAACCCTTCGCGATATCAAGCACTTCATCAATAAGGTTTCCCTGCCGGCGGATGAGGAATTCCCTCCACAGATGGACGCGTTCTGGCGAGCGGTGGCGCGCCCAGCATTGCAGGCGCGAGCGAAAAAAGCGTTTGAACTCGGCCTCCAACAGCGCACCGAAATCGAGCTACGTCTTGGCGAGTACGTGGAGCAGATTTAACCGACAACAGAGGAGCAAACAGTATGCGTGCAATGAGGGCAGAAAAATTCAGTGGTTATGAAGGCTTGAAGCCCGTAGATCTTCCAAAGCCTGCGGTCTCGAACGGAAAAGTACTGCTGCGAGTGACTGCAGCCGGCGTCACACCACTCGAGCATACGATTCTCTCCGGCCATTTCCCCATTGCGAAGGCGCCGCTCGTCCTGGGCAGCGAAGGGGCGGGTATGGTGCAGGAGGGAGGCGGAGCGGACTTTCCCGTCGGTTCACGTGTGATGTTCACTGGGACGTACGGCGTTTTTGAGGATGGAGCCTACAGTGAGTGGCTTGCCGTAGGGAGGGAAAGCCTCTGCCGAATACCTGAGGGTGTCGACGACGTGAGCGCTGCAGGTATTCCGGTCGCGTATCTCACCGCGCAGGTGGCTCTCACACTCGCTGGTTTTCGGGCAGGCAAAACCGTGCTGGCGCCAGCGATTGGAGGATCGGTCGGCAATGCGGTGACGCAGCTGGCGCGTGCCTTGGGTGCAAAACACGCCATGTCAAGCACGACCAATCATGCGAAAGCCGAGCAGGCGAAGGCGCTCGGATTCGATGAGGTCATTGATACCTCGTTCGAGAAGTTGGGTGACGGCGTGCGTCGTATCACGAACGGTTACGGTGCAGACATTGTGATCGACGGGGTCGGTGGTGAAGTTCTGAGCGAGGCGCTCGGGGTGCTTGCGCCGGGCGGAAGCCTCACAACACTGGGGTATTCGGCAAGCCGCAAGGCAACCATTGACGTCACAAATCTGATCTGGCAACAGGCCAGCATCCAGAGCTTCATATTGTTCGCTCAGCCGCAGGCAGTCTTGGCTAACGCTTGGAATGCTATCGTCTCTCTCCTTCAATCCGGCGCGATCAAACCGATCGTGGCTAAGACCTTCCCGCTGGCCGAAGCGGCTGATGCTCTGCGTTACCTGGTTGAGGGCCGCCCTTTCGGCAGGGTCGTCCTCACAATCTGACAAGCGCATCGACTGCCGAGTGCGGCAGCGAGGATGCTCAGGAGGGCATACCATGAAGCTAGAATCGAACCTCCGATCTCCGCTGCCCGGCTTGGCGTTGCTGGCGATAGTGGTCTGTACCGCCTGCTCCTCCACTAGCGAACAGCCAACACCGCCTCCGCCCGGGGTGACCGTCGCTACCGTCATGCAGAAGGACGTACCCATTTATCAAGACTGGGTGGGAACGATGGCCGGCAACATCGATGCTGATATTCGGCCGAAGGTTGACGGTTTCTTGCTTAAGCGTTTGTACACCGAAGGATCATACGTCAAGAAGGGTCAGCCGGTGTTCCAGTTGGATCAACGCCAGACACAGGCCTCTGTGGAACAAGCGCAGGGACAACTTGAACAAGCCAAGGCGGCACTCGCGCAAGCACAGATTGATGTGAAGCGCTACACACCGCTGGTAGCCGTGAAGGCGGTGAGCCAGGCCGAACTCGATAAGGCAAGGAGTACGGAACGGGCCGCAACGGCCCAGGTCGAAGCCGCCCAAGCCGTACTGGACAACTCGAAGCTGAACCGTGACTGGGCGACAGTTGCCTCCCCGATCTCAGGAATTGTTGGCATTGCCAAAGTCGGCGTTGGTGACCTGATGACGCCGAACACCGTGATGGCGACGGTTTCGGCAGTGGATCCAATTTATGTCGATTTCAGCATCTCGGAGCAGGACTACCTACGCTTTGTGCGGGACAAACCAGGCCGCGCAGCCGACCGGAATCTGGAGTTGTTCCTCGGAGATGGATCGGTCTTTCCACACCGCGGACGCGGGCTACTGCTGAACCGCGAAGTGGACTCTCGAACCGGCACGATTCAGGTACGGGCTGAATTTCCTAATCCGGGGAATGTGCTGCGTCCGGGGCAGTACGCGCGCATTCGTGCAGTAACGGAAAATCGAAAGGACGCGTTGTTGATCCCGCAGCGGGCCATTTCGGAGTTGCAGGGTATCTACCAGGTCGCGGTAGTTGGTTCCGATAACAAAGTGGCGATTCGCACGGTGAAACCCGGCCCTCAGTTCGGCGACATGTGGGTGATCGAATTGGGTGTGCAGCCAGGGGATAAGATCGTGGTCGACGGACTGCAACGGCTTCGTGACGGAATGACGGTGGCGCCGACGCCCTTTAAGGACACGCAGGTGAACGCAGTCCAGGGTGGAGAATAGCCATGGCCAAGTTCTTCATCAACCGCCCGACCGTCGCAATTGTGATTTCGATTCTGACGGTCATCGCAGGTCTCCTGGCGATGACGAAGCTCCCCATCGCACAGTTGCCCGACATCGTGCCCCCACAGATCAACGTTTCGGCGGTTTACACCGGTGCGGACGCGCTGACGATTGAGCAGTCCGTCGCAACGCCCCTGGAGCAGCAGATGAACGGCGTCGACAACATGCTCTATATGACGTCCACGAACGCCAATGATGGCACCATGAACCTGAAGGTGACGTATGAGATCGGTACGAACGTAGATATCGACCAGGTGAATACGCAGAACCGGGTTTCGCAGGCCAGCCCAAATCTTCCAACCTCAGTGAATCAGTACGGAGTGACCGTCAAGAAGCTGATGGGACTTCCGCTGCTGGTGTTATCAATCTATTCGCCCAACGGCACTTTCGATAGTAAATTCCTGGGTAACTACGCCACGATCAACATCAATGATGCGTTGCTCCGTGTCCCGGGTGTTGGGCAGGTTACCAACTTCGGTACGTCCGATTACGCAATGCGCATTTGGGTAAAGCCGGATCAGCTGACGAAGCTGGGAATGACGGTCTCCGACCTTACGACTGCCGTACAACAGCAAAGCGCTGTAAACCCAGCGGGTCAGATTGGGGGCGAACCCGCACCCAAGGGGCAGCAGTTCACTTACTCCGTGCGTGCCGCGGGTCGTCTAGTGAATGCAGAGCAGTTTGGCGAAATCATCGTCCGGCAAAATCCAGACGGCTCGACAGTGCGATTGAAGGATCTCGCTCGAATCGATCTCGGATCCTTGATATATCAGCAGATTGGGCGTTTCAACGGGAAGGCCGCTGTCATCATCGCCGTCTACCAGGCGCCGGGCTCGAACGCGTTGGCGGTTGCCAACCAGCTCAGGGAGCAAATGGAGGAACTGAAATCACGCTTTCCGCAGGGTCTGGACTACGCGATCTCTCTCGATACGACCCTGCCGGTCACCGAAGGCATGAAAGAGATCGTGAAAACGTTGTTCGAAGCGATTGTTCTGGTCATTATCGTTGTCTTCCTCTTTCTCCAGGGCTGGCGCGCCACCCTTATTCCTTTGATTGCTGTGCCAGTTTCGTTAATCGGGACGTTCGCCGCGTTCCCAATGTTAGGATTTTCTATAAACACGCTGTCGCTGTTTGGACTGATCCTTGCGATCGGACTCGTGGTGGACGACGCCATCGTGGTGGTCGAGGCGGTGGAACATCACATCGAACATGGCATCTCGCCCAAGGATGCGACTTTAAAAGCTATGGAAGAGGTCTCCGGACCGGTTATCGGCATCGCGTTGATTCTGTCGTCAGTCTTCGTGCCTATGGCATTCATGGGAGGAATTCAGGGTCTGTTGAACAAGCAGTTTGCTGTGACGATCGCCATCTCGGTTCTGATCTCCGCCTTCAACGCATTGACGCTCTCCCCAGCTCTCTCGGCGCTGTTGCTTCGTCCACGTAAGAAGGCGAAAGGCCCGCTCGGCCGTTTCTTCACCTGGTTCAACCGCTCGTTCGAAAAGGTGACAGGCGGTTACGTCTCGTGGAGCCGCATTCTGATTCGGCGGTCCCTCATCGCGATGCTCCTCTTGGTGGGTATCGCCGTGCTCGCTGGAGGCATGGGCAAGAGGCTACCCACCAGCTTTATTCCCGAGGAAGATCAGGGGTACGCCTTCATCCAGTTGCAACTGCCAGATGCGGCATCATTGCAGCGGACCGATGCAGTCATGCGCAAGGTAGATGACATCCTGGCACATACTCACGGCATTCAGGGCTACGACGCGATCGCCGGTTTCAGCTTGCTTTCGAACACTTCCTCCACATACAGCGGGTTCTACTTCCTGCAGTTTGATCCTTGGGACGAGCGGCAAAATCCGGAGCTCTCCGCTAGAGGGCTCATGCGCACGTTAAATATAAAAATGCAGGAGGCGATTCCAGAGGCGATCGGCTTTGCTTTCGGTCCGCCCGCCATTCCCGGCTTGGGGACGGCCGGAGGTTTCACGTTCATGTTACAGGACCGTTCCGGCGGCTCGGTGGAACAACTCTATGACAGCCTTGAGAAGCTAACCCAGGGGGCGCGTAAGCGCCCGGAACTGGCTTCGCTTGTCAGCAGCTTTCGACCTTCGGTGCCGCAGCTGTTTGTGGACGTCGCCCAGGACCGAGTCCTCAAACAAGGCCTGCAATTTGGCGAGGTCTACGAGACGCTGCAGGCGTTTCTGGGTGGTGCGTACGTCAACCAATTCAATCGTTTCGGACGACAATGGAAGGTGTACCTGCAAGCCGAACCGGAGTACCGTACCAGCGCCGATAAGATCAACAACTTCTATGTCCGCAGCTCAAAGGGCGAGATGACGCCACTGGGTTCGCTGGTGACCATCAAGCGAGTTTCAGGTCCGGAGTATACGAACCGTTTCAATTTGTTCCGCAGCATACAGATCAACGGTTCGCCCGCTCCAGGATACAGTTCCGGACAGGCGATGGCCGCGATGGAGGAGGTCGCTGCACAGGTCTTGCCTAGTGGCATGGGTTACGAATGGACTGACATGTCCTACCAGGAAAAGAAGGCCGCAGGTGGACGAGCAATGGTTTTTGGCATGTCGCTATTGTTCGTGCTCCTGATCCTGGCGGGCATGTATGAGAGTTGGTCATTACCGTTCAGCGTTCTGCTCTCAACGCCGGTGGCGGTTCTGGGTGCCTATAGCGGGCTCCTGCTGCGCAAGTTCGACAACAACGTGTTTGCGCAGATCGGCATAGTGATGCTGATTGGGCTGACGGCGAAGAATGCCATCTTGATCGTCGAGTTTGCCAAATTGGAGCACGAGCAAAAAGGAAGAGAACTCGTCGACGCGGCCCTTGAGGGCGCCCGGTTGCGATTGCGACCGATCCTGATGACCTCCTTTGCATTCATTCTGGGGTGCGTGCCCTTGTGGGCTGCGAGGGGTGCGGGCGCAATTGGCCGCCAAGTCCTGGGCAGCGCTGTCATCGTCGGTATGTCTACGGCTACGGTGATCGGCGTCTTTCTTGTGCCGGTGCTGTTCGTGGTAGTTGAACGCCTGGGCAAGAAGAGAACCGCTGTGGCAGCTCCTACAAAGGCACCTGCGGAGGGAGGTGCGGACTAATGCGCAAACTCGCTTGGCTTGCTCTCTCATTGCTAGTGCTGGCAGGTTGCGCGGTCGGACCGAAGTACAAGCGGCCCACGGTGGCTCCTCCGGATACGTACTACACGGATCCATCTCCGCAGGCGAACTCGATTGCGGATCTTGGCTGGTGGGAGTTGTTCAAGGATCCCGTGCTACAGGGCCTGATTCAGGGAGCACTGAAGAACAACTACAATGTGCAGATCGCGGCGGCAAGGGTGGAGGAGGAGCGGGCCCAAAGCGGGGTGACGCGTTCCTTGTACTTCCCGCAGATCGGTTATGGCGCCAACATTTCGGGACAACGCGCGCCGCTCGCCTCCAGCCACGTGTACCACGGCTACAACGTCGACCTATCCTGGGAACTGGACCTGTGGGGTCGCATCCGTCGGCTGAATGAACAACAACGAGCCGTCTTTCTTGCAACCGAGGAAGCACAACGTGGAGTCTGGTTGAGCCTCGTGAGCGAGGTTGCACAGGCCTACTTCGAGTTGCGGGCACTCGACGCACAACGGGAAATCGCATTGCAGACGCGGGAGAGTTTTCAAGAGACCTTGGATCTGTTCAACAAAAAACTCGATGGCGGCGACGCCTCCGGACTCGAGACTTCGCGAGCTGAGGGGGCACTCGCCGATGTGCTTGCCCAAATTCCGGACCTGGAGCGGCAGATTACGGCCAAAGAAAACCAGATCAGCCTGCTCGTCGGAAAGAATCCGGGTCCGACACCGCGCGGAGCTGTGCTCAGTGCGCAAAACGACCTCGACTTGGTTCCGGCAGGATTGCCTTCCACTTTGCTGGAGCGTCGTCCTGACCTTCGGCAAGCGGTACAGCAGTTGGTCGCTGCAAACGCGGCGGTGGGAGTTGCAAAGGCGAACTTTTTTCCGGTGATCAACCTGACTGGCCTTCTGGGTGGCGTCAGCCCGCAGCTCTCGGGACTAGTGAGTTCGGGAACGCAATGGAGCGTCACCGGCGGACTGGCCGGGCCGTTGTTCACGGGTGGACAGTTGAAGGGCCAATATCGCGCGACGCAAGCGCGCTGGGATCAGGCGCGGTTTTTCTACCAGGGCCTTGTAACGCAGGCGTTCGGGGAAGTATCGACGGCGCTGTCGGCCCACGAAAAGCTGGCAGACTCGCTCAAGCAGGAGGTGCGTTCTGTAAGAGCGTACCAGGACTCGGTGCATCTGGCGAACATCCGGTACGACAGCGGACTGTCGAGCTACTTCGAAGTGATCGACGCCAAGCTGCAATTGTATCCGGCACAGCAGCTCGAGGTGCAGTTCGATTTAGGGCGCAAAGTCGCGCTGGTCAATCTTTACAAGGCGCTGGGCGGTGGGTGGAACCTCAGCGATGCGGACTGGATGAAGACCACTGCAAACATGCCTCCGAACTCGACAAATCCGTAGAGGCTCGTGCAGTTGTTTCGCAATCCTGGGGGATCTAATTGCGCGTGACCTGCAACACACCAAGTATTCTCACTCTTCGGTACTCTCCCATTTCCTGAGAAACACCCCGGAACTTCTGGACACCTGTCTAGAAGTTAACTTCCAGCTTCTTGACAGCGGTTTCCGGGAAGTAAGCCCCCGACTGCTGCTGACCGGATTTTTCAATCGCGGCCAGCGCAACGGGAGTGGCAAACCATGCTCCCACGTGTTAAGAGAAGCTTCACCCTTCAACTTTTCCGCAATTGATTCCTGAAATCTCTCCGGTGTAATGCGACTGTTCTCGCTCACCAATTTAATTTTTCAACACAGTAGACTAATGAAGGGTGCACTCAAACCAATTAGACACCAGAGCATGTAATGACGTTCAGAAAGAATTCGATGACTCGGAAGAATTTTCAGAACCGCGTTGAGGGTTTTCTGATCAGTGCGATGGGTTGGCAGTGTATGGCTGAAGTTGCGGCGGCGAACGACTATCCAGATCATATCCACCGCTGGCGTAATGACGTTGAGCGGATACTCTTTATAGACCTAAGCTTCTTTATAAGTAGTGTCAAAACCAAAACCGTATTTGATAGACACCGAGCAATAAACGAACTTGTGCTTATCCGATTGACTCCACAAGCCCCAAGGGATGGGGTCGGGCGCGATGCGCCAGGAGTATCCTCGATCATTGCACGAGTTTAGAAAGCTCTTCAGTGACGAGACCTCATGTCGGTGCCCACAACGATCGCCTTATCAAGAACGTGACGCCTCCACGTAGGACAGCGATGGCCGCCTCCAGATACTTCTCGGACTGGGTAGCCAGCAGCAACCCACGACCTACAAGCAGTTGTACCGAGTGGAGCTAAACGGATAAGCACAAACGAACTTATTACAGAATACGACTCAGCTAAAACTTTTCAAGCTTTGCTTTTGATGGCCAGGAAAAACCTGGCAGCGCGGTACCTGAAGCGCCCCGGTGCCGACCATCAGGACTTGAGAATTCAAGCCGCGGTAACCAGGATTTTAGCCTCTTTCCGCGATCTTGGCTTCTTGCGAATCACGATTTCTACGTCCCGGTCGAGCGCGGTGATAAAGTTCATCAGTCGTTCGACGGAGAATCCGTCCAGTCGATAATTTGATAAGGCGGAAATCTTTGGCTGATTGATGTTCAAGCGCCGAGCAGCCTCTATTTGAGGAATTCGCTGGTTCTGAATGATCTGATTGATAGCTACGGCAAGACGTACCTTCGTCTGCTTCTCCTCTGCCCCCGACAAGCCGAGGTCAGTGAAAACGTTGCCGGAGCTCCTAACCACGTCAGGTTTGTTTTTCGCTGATGCCATATTGTCCCTCAGAGTGTTGCTTGGCCAAACGAAGCCGCTGTGCGATTAGTTCGATGTCATGCTTGGGAGTCTTGATTCCGCTTGGTGACTTCTTCTGGAAAGCGTGGAGCGCATACACAGCGCTTTCAAATTTAACGGTATAGACCGCACGATAAGTATCTCCCCGGTGGTGCTCAACTATTTCGAAGATGCCTGGCCCCAGGCCTTTCCACGGCTTAGAACTTGGATGCTTCCCGCCAAACTGGGCTGCGCTGAGAGCGGTTCCAATATCGTCCTTCACCGCTTCGGGGAAGGCCAGCAGATCGTCCTTACTGGAGCCGATCCAGAAGAGCGGCCTTTCGCCCGGAACACGTTTCAGTCTCGTCATGGATTTTCCCAGTTCTGGGATATACAAGTCAAGCCCATTGAAGAATTCACAGTGCTCCCAGGCCAAGGTGTACTGTCACGAAAACGTAACGCAAGTTGCGGAAAATAACGGCAAAAGGTAAGACAACCGGGGAAAACGAAGGAGAAAGTGGGTTGCGGAGAATTGCCCGAACTTGCTGAAACCGCGCCGGTAGCGCCTCCTCTGGCAAGATTTGGCAAAAGCGGTCGGTCGGCTTCTAAGCAGAAAGTCGCAGGTTCGAGTCCTGCCGGGCGCGCCAGCAGCCTCAATCTGATTAGAACAAAACGAATTAGAAAAAATGCCGTTCACCCCCGATCCACTGCGAAGAAAACAGATGTCCGCCCGAACACCCTCCCCACTAGACGAGGTATCTCTAAAGAGATGAAATACATAGGCCCAGCTTTCTTACGGCTGTTCTGCCTGCGACTGGGCGCTGTAACAAAAACGTAACACTGGGAATGTGCTTCACGGTCAAACGTACTCTCAGCCAGTGATTCCTGAAAGAGCTTGAATCTGGTGTGAGGTGTTGTGCGAGTCGCGGGTTTAAGAGTCCATCGGAACGCTGACGCGAAAAGCTCGAATCGTGACTTGGATATCGTCACGTTCAACCTTTGGGGACTCAGTGCTGTAGCTTCAGTCGACGAAGCAGTTGAGCGTTCGCAGCCACAATGATCGTCGAGAGACTCATGGCGACCGCGCCAACACTCATGGGCAGATCGAGGCCTGTGCGGACGAAAAGCCCTGCCGCGGCCGGTATAGCGACGAGGTTATATGCGGTCGCCCAAACGAGATTCTGAATCATCTTTCGGTAGGTAGCGCGAGATAGCTCGATTGCTCCAACAACGTCTCGCGGATCACTACGCACCAGCACGATTCCAGCCGACTCAATTGCGACGTCTGTTCCCGCGCCAATCGCAATTCCTACATCTGCGGTCGCTAACGCCGGTGCATCGTTCACGCCGTCACCAACCATTGCGACCTTCTTACCGCCTGTCTGAAAGCGCTTCACTGCTGACGCCTTGTCAGCGGGAAGAACTTCGGCTGCCACCTCATCTATTCCTATGCGTTTGGCAACTGAATCGGCGACCGACTTTGAATCTCCCGTAATCATCGCTACCCGGACACCAAGATGGTGGAGTTCCATGACGGCCTCCTTGGATTCAGGCCGAATCTCATCTTCAACTGCGAAAGCTCCGAGTAGTCGGCCCTGAGCGACGGCATAGAGAATCGTCTTTCCATCTGATGCCCATACGGTTGTCAGTTTTTCAACTTCTGGGGGCACCGGCACCTTGGCTTCGGTCAACAAGCGTGGTCCGCCGATTTCAACGCTTTGGCCGTCAACAGTTGCCTTCGTCCCTCGACCCAGTAGCGCCTCGAAATTCGTGGCTGACAATTGGGCTACGTTTCGGCGCTTGGCTTCCGCGACGATTGCTTTAGCGAGTGGGTGTTCGGAGTTGGATTCGACAGCAGCAGCACGCACAATCAGATCGTCTTCGGTAGTGCCAGATGCAGCCGCAACTCCCGACACTGCGGGAGAACCACGTGTTAGGGTTCCGGTCTTATCGAAAATCACCATATCCAAATTGCGGGCACGTTCGAGTGCGAGCCTGTCCTTAACAAGAAGCCCGTTTTGAGCCCCTAGCGATGTAGAGATTGCGATTACGAGAGGAATTGCCAGTCCAAGGGCATGCGGGCAAGCAATGATGAGGACCGTTGCCGTTCTAATCAGGGCGTGTTCTTTGTCGCCCGAAAACCACCAGTAGGCGAAAGTAATCCCGCCAGACACGACTGCCACGTAAAAAAGGATCGCGGCTGCACGGTCTGCAAGAGCTTGCGTGCGAGAGCCCGAAGCCTGCGCAGTGGCAACGAGCCGCATGATTCCAGAAAGAGCGGTCTGGTCTCCGATTGCCGTAATGCTGACGCGAAGGCTTCCGCCACTGGCAACTGTTCCCGCAATAACCCTGGTACCTGCCCCCTTCGGTACCGTTTTGGACTCGCCAGTGATCATGGACTCGTCAACATCGGCAGCGCCCTCAGCGACAGTGCCATCTGCCGGAACACGGGCTCCAGGACGGACAAGAACGATGTCGCCGACGCGCAACTCAGAGAGTGGAACAGATTGAGTCTCCGCGCCCTTTACGCGCTCAGCGGTGTCCGGGAGCAGGGCAGCAAGTGCATTGAGCGCGCCATGAGCTTGGGAAATGGCCCGCATTTCCACCCAGTGGCCGAGGACCATGATCGTAATCAGTGACGCGAGTTCCCACCAGACGTCAATCTCGAAGAGGCCGAATGTCGCAGCGAGCGAAGTTCCAAATGCGACTATGATCGCCAAGCTGATGAGCGTCATCATGCCTGGCCTATGATCGGCAAGCTCGCCCCATGCTCCACGGAGGAAAACTACGCCGCCATAGAGGAAGACAACTGTCCCGAGGATAGCCGGTATAAACTTCGAACCGGGGAAGGAGGGCGCAGTGTATCTAAGCCAGTGTTGAACGTCGGTTGACCAAAAGGCTACCGGAATTGTGAGAGCGAAGCTCAACCAGAACTTATCGCGAAACATGGCAACAGAGTGCCCGGCGTGACGGTCATGGCTCCCGTGCGCGTCCGACATTTTGTGACCCACATGCGCATTGGGTACATGATTGTCGTGTGTCTCCAAGTGAACCTCACAATGAGTCTTGCTCAGCGGCTGTCCGGTGTCGAGCGGTAATCATACTGGGCCTCCGGTATGTCCTCGGCAATCGCAATTGTGTTTTTGCGGACCTCGCGCATACTGTCCGCTAGCTGCTTAGATTCGTATAAGTTCATTGCTCTCTTCTCTAAAACGCTAACTCACGGGCTTGTGAGGCGTGGTTCGGCGCCTCGATTCATTACCCGTCAGTGATCAGGCCTCCGCCCGTGCGTTTGCAGGAGCGGACTTGCTGGCAAGCCCTTTACCAAGCAAGTCCGCCTCCATCTTCCGCGCAAGAGAAGCGGGCACGAGGGCGTTCAATATGCGGTTCAGCCGGCCTGGAACGATTCTGGAGCGGTTTTTGAGCAGACCGCTGAGGCCCTCAGATACGCACTGCTC
>Ga0137409_10005853_pt1 | contig 12789 bp, 8 predicted proteins | sample CZODoug1_16funga_FD_122059 | JGI IMG/M metagenome (GOLD analysis project Ga0137409, IMG submission 122059) | Vadose zone soil fungal communities from Angelo Coast Range Reserve, California, USA - CZODoug1_16fungal (Hybrid Assembly) | ecosystem: Environmental > Terrestrial > Soil > Vadose zone...
CCTTGCTACATCAGACCGATCAATTCCAGGAAATTCGCGGCGCGGTGCGCGCCCTCTGTGCCGGATTCCCCGACGAATACTTTCGCAAAATCGATGCCGAGCGCGGTTATCCGGACGAGTTCGTCGATGCGCTAATGCGGGATGGGTGGTTGTCGGCGATGATCCCCCAAGAATACGGCGGCTCGGGCTTGGGACTCACGGCCGCCTCGGTCATCATGGAAGAGATCAATCGCTGCGGCGGCAACTCCGGCGCCGTGCACGGTCAAATGTACAACATGGGCACGCTGCTGCGAAATGGCAGCGAATCACAGAAAGCACAATACCTGCCGAGCATCGCTGCGGGTAAGCTGCGCATTCAATCGATGGCCGTGACCGAGCCCACAGCCGGCACCGACACCACCAAGCTGAAAACCACCGCAGTCAGAAAGGGCGACCGTTACATCGTCAATGGCCAGAAGGTGTGGATTTCCCGCGTGCAGCATTCGGACTTGATGATTCTTCTGGCCAGAACCACGCCGCTCGCCGAGGTGAAGAAGAAATCCGACGGCATATCAGTGTTCATCGTCGATGTGAAGCAGGCCATGACCACGGGCATGAGAGTCCGCCCCATTCCCAACATGGTCAATCACGAGACCAACGAATTGTTCTTCGACAATCTGGAAGTACCGGTTGACAACCTGATCGGTGAAGAGGGTCGCGGCTTCAAATACATCCTCGACGGCCTGAACGCGGAACGCACTCTGATTGCCGCCGAATGCATCGGCGATGGCTACTGGTTCATCGAGCGCGCAACCAAGTACGCAAACGAGCGCGTGGTCTTCGACCGCCCGATCGGCAAGAACCAGGGCGTGCAGTTCCCGATTGCCGATGCCTACATCGAAGTGGAGGCGGCGAATCTGATGCGCTTCAAGGCGGCCGAACTGTTCGATGCCGGCCGGCCCTGCGGCGCCGAGGCGAACATGGCAAAGTATCTTGCCGCCAAGGCCTCGTGGGAAGCCGCCAATGTGTGCGTGCAGACCCACGGCGGCTTCGGCTTTGCCTGCGAATACAGCGTCGAGCGCAAGTTCCGTGAAACTCGCCTGTACCAGGTAGCGCCGATTTCGACCAATTTGATCTACAGCTACGTTGCCGAGCACTTGCTCGGATTGCCGCGTTCCTTTTGAGCGCGGACACAATGTCATTGGGGGTTCCCGCGCCGGCCACGACCGCATGGCCGCCCGCGAAGCGAATGGCCGTGCTGCTCGCGCTGTGCCTGGTGGCGGCGATCAACCTCATCGATCGGCAACTCATTACAATCTTGTTGGAGCCGATCAAACGGGACTTGGGCGCGAGCGATACGATGATGGGTCTGCTAACCGGGCTATCGTTCGCGCTCGTCTACGTGACGGCCGCGCTGCCCATTGCCCGGTGGTCGGATCGCGGCGTGCGCCGCAACTTGATTGCCGCCAGCGTGTTCGTCTGGGGCACCATGACCATGCTCTGCGGCCTGGCGCATTCCTACGTGCAACTGGCCGCGGCGCGCATGGGAGTGGCGCTCGGCGAAGCCGGATCGAATCCGGCCTCACATTCGACGATCGCCGACCTCTATCCGCTGGGGCGTCGCGGCGCTGCATTGGGAATGTTCAATGCCGCCGCATCGATCGGCATTGGCGTCGGTCTGTTTTTCGGCGGATGGTTGAACACGCATTTCAATTGGCGCACGGTGTTCATCATTGCCGGAGCGCCTTGCCTCATCATCGCCCTCGTCATTCGCATTGCGATGCCCGAGGCTCCACGCGGAATGTCGGAAAGCCGTGCTGCTTCGCACCAGCCGCCGCCGTTGCTCGAAACATTGGCGCGGCTGGCGAAGCTGCGAACGTTTCGTTACCTGGCGCTTTCCGCGATGACCTGCGCATTCGTCAACTACGGCCTGCAGATCTGGGCGGCGACGTTCTTCATCCGCGTACACGGAATGAGCGCGAAGGAAGTGGGGATGAAGCTCGGTATTGCCTCGGCCGTCGGCCTGTTCATCGGTACCATCGGCTCCGGAACATTGGCCGACCGCTTCGGCCGGCTGGATATCCGCTGGTATATGCGCGTTACCGGAGCCGGCATGCTGCTGGCCATGCCGTTCGGCTTGTTGGCCTTGATGAACTCCACTGCGAACGCGTCGTTCGTCTACTACTGTCTCGCCGTTGGATTCGTATCGAGTTGGGCATCGCCCATCCATGCAATGACGCAGACCATCACGGCGGCGCGCATGCGCGGGATGGCCTCCGCCATCATAGGCTTTTGCTTGAATCTGGTCGGATACGGCTTGGGACCGTTGTTCGTCGGCGCCCTGAACGACCACCTTCGACCCACCCTGGGTGTCGAGTCGGTGCGCTATTCGCTGATGATATTGCTGTCCGGCTGTCTCATCGCAGCCTGGGTCAGCTTCTCGGCCAATCGAACCATTGCGCTCGATATGATCTGTTCCACGCATTGACGAGGAGACGCGCATGAATGCAACTACTGAGTTTTCGGGCCGTTCGGCCTTCGTGACCGGGGCCGGAACCGGCATCGGCGCCGCCACCGCCGCCGAGCTGGCTGCGCGAGGTGCGAAGGTCGCCATGATGGGGCGTCGCGCCGGGATGCTCGAAGAGGCCGCCGCCGCCATTCGCGCGGCGGGCGGGGACGTGCTGATCTTGATCGGCGATGTTGCCAATGCAAAGGATGTGGCCGACGCCGTCGGCAAGACCGTCGCTGCATTCGGCGGATTGCACATGGCCGTCAACAACGCCGGCGTCGATGGCGGAACACAGAAGCTCGCCGACCTGTCGGTGGATAGCTGGAACGACACCATCGGCATCAACTTGAGCGGTGTATTTTTCGGGCTCAAGTATCAAATCCCGGCCATCATCGCCTCGGGCGGCGGCGCCATCGTCAATGTTTCCTCGGTGTTCAGCGATCGCGGCCTGCCGCAACACGCCGCCTATACCGCGAGCAAGCATGGCGTGCATGGTCTCACGCGCACCGCCGCGCACGACTATGCCGGCGACAAGGTGCGTATCAACGAACTGCTCCCGGGCGTCATCGACACGCCGATGCTCGATTCCAATCGCGCCATGGTGGATCAGATGACGGCATTCATTCCACAGCGGCGCTTGGGCCGGCCCGCGGAGGTCGCGCGTGCCATCTGTTTTCTGCTCGGAGAAAGCGCCTCGTACATGACCGGGGCACGAGTGGCGGTCGATGGCGGATTTTTGATCTGATCGAACCGAAGGGTGTGGCGACAGGCACGTACGAGCGCCCGTCAGCGATTCAGCGGCCATGGACCGCTCGCTCCAGGGAATCGCGGAACTGCGGATCGGCAATCGCCAACATCCGCGGTATGCGCTCTGATAGCGACAATCCCCGCAAATCCACCATACCGTGCTCTGTGACGATGACTCCGGCATCACAGCGGGCTGTACTCACCGGCCCCTTCAGCGTTTGGACGATCCGGCTGACACGCTCGTCGCCGAATCCCGCGGTGGACGGCAATGCCACGATCGGAATGCCGCCATTTGAATGCTGCGCTCCGCGGAGAAAGTCCCCGGCGCCGCCCACGGCACCGACGTATACGCCGGCGGCCACCTCCGCATTGATCTGTCCCGTCAGATCCACCTCGACGGCGGAGTTGATGGCCACGAAACGATCGATACCCGCCAGCGTCTGGGCTGAATGCGTGTAGTCCACCGAGCGGAATGACACACTGGCGTTTCTATGGACGTAATCGCTCAGCGTGCGTCCTCCCATGGCCACACCGGCGACGGTAACGCCCGAATCGATGCGCTTACGCGCATTGGTGATGACACCGGCCTGCGCCAGCCGTGCGGCGGCATCCAGCAGCGCGCCGCTGTGCACGCCCAGATCGCGACGATCGCCCAGCTGCGACAAGATGGCCTCCGGTATGCCCCCGAGGCCGAACTGCAGGGTCGCGCCGTCCTCGATCAACAACGAGGCGCGTACCGCAACCGCGCGCTCAATGTCGGTGGCCGGCGTCGCGGGGGGTGCGGCCGGCGCACGCGATGTGTGGACCACCAAATCGAGATCCGCCGCGCCGAGAGATCGCTCGCCGAAGGTCCAGGGCGCTTGGTCGTTCACTTCGGCCAGTACTACACGGGCAGCGACGATTGCAGGGACCAGATATTCATGCGCCAGCGAAAGACTGTACCTTCCATCGGCGTCCGCCGGTGCCAACTGCAACATCAGCACATCGACCTTGAGCTGACCGGTGCGAATCATGGCTCCCAACTGCGAGTAGTTGCACGGTAGTATGTCCAGGCAACCGGCTTTCGCCAGGCGCCGGTTGGCAGCGGTGCCACAGTAGGAGCGAAACCGTACGCAGTCGGCGAACGCCGGGTCGGCGGTCTGCGACCAGGTAGCGCCAATGAAAGCCTCGATTCCGCCGATGGCATGCCGTTGGCGCATCAGGGCGCTCGTGAGTGCAGTGGGCTCAGCCGCCGCCTGCCCCCACATCAACGCATCTCCGCGCCGGATGAATGCGGTCAAGTCCACGCCATCCGGGTCGGCAACTATCATGATCCCGAAACCGGCGCCGGATCGATCGTGGCCTAGGACGGCCTGACGTTGACCGGTATCGCAGATTGGTGCGGCATGAAGCTGATCGTGGAAAGATCACGGGGATCGATGGAAACCAGATTGGCCGTGTGTCCGTCGCGCGCGCCCTCGACCGCCGCCCAATGATGCGTCATCGACACCACGCCACGACGAAGCGTCGGATCTCGCGCAACCAGCCCGACAATTTTTCCGTGCGTCGACTGAATTTCCACTGCCTGACCGTCTCCCAGATCCGCCGCCGCCATATCATCCGGATTCATGAACAGGCGATTCGCCTTGTAACGAGCCTTGACGCGTTCATTCAGGCGGAAAGAGCTATTCATGATCTCGAGCAAGCGCCGTGAACAAAGCAAGTAGCCGTAACCAGGTTCACCAGCCTTCAGTAGATAGCCCTGAAGCTCTTGCGCGACATCGGAGGGCATCAAATCCAACCGAGCGGAACTTTGCGGGTCTGCAGCGCGAACGATAGTGGGAGCGACGTCCGGCGAAATGGCCCCCGCATGCCGCTTCAACTCGGCATAGTTGATGGGCGCCCTGCTGTATGCCCAGGAAAAGAACTCGTCCGCGTCGGGTTTATTCTGCATATCGACCTTTAGGCCGCCGGGGATGGATGCATACTCAGCGCCATATGCTCCCGCCTTCAATGTCAGTTGCACGCCAAGCCGCTTCGCAAGTCCCCAAACGAACTCCCAGTCCTCGATCACGCCTTTCGGCTTGGGAAGAACCGCCGGGGTGTATTGCATGAACGGCACGATTCCCCACGATTCCGTCAGCGCCGCGATGTCCGGCTTCTCGTACGGCAATGCCGGTGCAATGACATAGTCAGAGAGCTCGCTGGTCTCGGTCATGCGCGGATCGACGGTTACCAGGAGATCGAGATGTTCCAGCGCGGCGCGCGTCTTCTTTGGATCCGAGATACTGACCGCCGGGTTTGCACCGACGACGATCAGCGCCGTGATCTGGCCTTCGAATATCGCCTGCGGGAGCAAGGCCGCCGGGAATTCGCCCATCAGGCGCCCCGCTCTTTCAGAGGAAAAGCGCGGGCCGTTCTGCTCCCAGGTCCGCGACGGCGGATAGACGCCCTCGACTGCGCAATTGACGTTGACAAAACCGGCGGCGGCTTGTTCTCCGGCACGCCTGTACCCGGCGCAAATGGCGTTCAGTGCTTCGGTGAGGTGCTCCGATAGATTGCAGTTCGAAGCCATGTTGTGGCCCGTACCCGATCCGATGCTGACCTTCTTTGCGTGACGCAACACTTGCGCGGTCTCTTCGATCAGATGCGCGGGAAGACCCGTCCGCCGCGCGACACTTTGCAAGTCGAATGCGGCAACCGCCCGATGCAGTTCATCCAAGTGAGCAACGAACCGGCCGCAAAATTCCTTATCGTGCCAGCCGTGGTCGAGGAGGATCTTGATCAGCCCCGCCATCAGTGCAGCGTCCTCGCCGGGAATGATCTGCAGATGGATATCGGCCATTCTCGCGGTTTCCGTATTGCGGGGATCCACCACGATCAGTTTCGTACCGCCGCGCTTGGCATCGCGCAATGCCTTGCCGGGATTCCAACCACTGGCGGAGTTCAGCGGTGTGCCCTGGTGAGAGATCACGGGATTGGTGCCGAGCAGCATCAACGCATCGAGGTCTTGCGAGATGAATCTCTTGCCCGTGGCGAATGCCCCCATCCGCAGCATCGTGACCCATTTCGCGGATTGATCGAGGGTCATGGCAGAGATCAGATGCGGAGTTCCGATCTCCGACATCAGCGACTTGAGCATGCTCTGTGTCGTCAGCATTCCAGCGCCCATATAGCTGGTTGTGCCGGTCCAGACCGCCAGACTCTCCGGCCCATGGGCCGCTATGATTTCGCGTAATCGCAGGGCGATTTCGTCCAGGGCGGCCTCGGCATCGATATCGACGAAGCTGCCGTCGGCAAGCCGTTTCTTGGACATTTTGAGACGTTGATCTGCGCCATCGCCATTGTGCAGGTCGACGCTGGCCATGCCCTTGACGCAGAAATACCCTTTGGTCAATGGATGTTCCTTGTCACCGCGAGCCTTGACGATGCGCCCGCCCTCCACGTCGAATTCCATGCCGCAGTGACCCGCGCAGCTTCGACAGAACGACTTGACCGTTTTGACTGTCATGGCACGCTCCAGTGTATTCCCGCGCTCTCGATGATCAAAACTTTTTCTCGATTTCAAGCCCATAAGTGGCCGGCAACCCGGGGATGACGTATGCGTAGCCCAGCTGCGTCGAGAAGTCATTCGCGCCGGAGATGTAGTGCCGGTCGGCGATATTCTTGCCCCACAGCGAGACCTTCATGTTCGCAGCCGCGATCGCCTGAGTTATTCGGGCATCGAGTAGTCCGTATCCGTTTTGAATCGTATAGGGGGCGGAGTTCGCGTCGTGCCCGTCCGGCTGATAGTCCACCGTGCTGCGGTAGGAGAAGCCGACCGTGAAATCAAGTGCGCCGACCCTGTCATTGAGCGTGTACGTCCCCGTCAGACCCGTCTGCCACCGCGATACGTTCGGGAATGCGTTACCGGACAGGTTGAGCGGCGTGCCGGTCTGGGAGAATCCGGTATAGGTGTCGTACTTCGGATTGGTGTAAGCGGCGGATGCCGACAGCGTCAGCGCATTGAACGGCCGTGCAGTGATCTCCAGCTCCGCACCGTCAATCTTCGCGGACGCAGCGTTCTGGACCTCCGTGACGAAGGACTGCGAATTATTTACGTAGACCGACCGCTGAATGTCCTTGTAGTTCGAATGGTACACCGCAAGATTGACGCGCAGGCGGCGGTCGAACCAATCCGACTTCGCTCCGATCTCATAGTCGGTCACGATTTCAGGGGCGTAAGGCAGCGCCGGGTTGCTACGCTGATTGGTACCGCCGGCGCGGAAACCCCGGCTGGTTTTTGCATACAGAAGCACGCTGTCGACTACCTGCCAATCCAGTCCACCGGTGTAGGACACGTTGGAGAACGAATTGCCGAAACTGTTGACGCACGGCGCGCCGACGGCCGGCACGCCGTCTACTTGACAGACGGCGGCATTGTGATTTTCAAGAGTCAAATCGGTTTTCTCGGACGTGTAGCGCACGCCGGCAGTGACGTTCAAGGTCGAGGTGAGCGCATAGGTTCCCTGGCCGTACGCAGCGTTGCTGGTGTCCCTGAATTGGCTCAGGTTGAAAATAGGGTTCGGCAGGAAAGGTACGAGTTCGGTGTTGATGCCATCGTCCTCGCCCTTCAAATGGAAGTAGTAGTATCCCGTCACCCACTTCAATTTGTCGTCGAGCGCGTTGCCCCCCAGTTGGAGTTCCTGAGTCAGCTGCTCCGGATTCTGCCGGTCGCCGATGCCGTCAATAAGCAGAAATGGGCTGGTGCTGGTGGAAGCTATCGTCCCTCGTGTCGTCTTTTCGTGCGCGGAAATCGACTTCAAGTAAAGATCCGGTGAAAAGGTGTAAGTGGCCACCGCCGATTCGGTCGACAGGTCCACCGTGGTCTTCGGCCCGAACGGAACGGTGCCGGCAAGGCCAAACGTCGCAAGTTGCGAAACCAGGGGATACGACACGTTTCGACACTGCCTGCTGGGACAGATATAGCTTGCGAACGCCGAACGTCCTTTATTGACGTCGTTAAAAAAGGCGCCGATTTGTTGAGGTGTCGAGCCTGCGGGCGGTGCGCCCGTGGTCAGCAATGACCCAAGGATGCCGTAATCGGAGGGCGTCAGCGCTCCGATCTGTGCGGCCACTGCCGCCGATGCGATGCTGAACCCAGGAACCACATAGACCAAATCCTCGATACCCTGGGTTGAAACGGCGTGGGCCCATTCTCCGCGCACAACGATCTGGAGTTTGTCCGTCAAATCCAGCCTGAGAGCACCACGAAATGCTTCGCTTTTATTGTTCTGCAAATCCGCGCCGTTCGACAGATTTCGGCCGTAACCATCGTCCTTCGCGTATTGACCACCCAACGTCATGGCAACGCGATTGTCGATGATGGGCAGATTCACCGTCGCTGACGCGGTCTGCGCGTTGGATCGGCCGTATCCGATCTTGACGTCACCGTTGACCCCCGAGTAATCCGGCATTTTTGTGGTGATCTTGATGGCGCCGCCGGTCGTATTTCGGCCATACAGTGTCCCTTGCGGCCCCTTCAGGACTTCGATCTGCTCCACCCCTTGAAAATTCTCCAATTGCGTGGCCAGCGTCGTCGGATAGTAGACATCGTCGACATAAATGCCCACGGGCGGCGTTTGAGTGATCACGATATCGGTTGCTTGCTGGCCGCGCATTCCGATATAGCTGCCGATGGGATCATAGGGCGACGATTGAAAACTCAGGCTCGGCGTTTGCGACGCGAGACTACTCACGGAAACGACTCCGTGGTTTTCCAAATCCTGCTTCGTAAACGCCGTGATCGATATCGGTGTGCGCTGTAGATCTTCGGAGCGCTTACGGGCGGTGACGACGATTTCTTCCAGCGCACTGCTGTCGGCCCGCGAATCGGTGCCCGCCGTGCCGGTCGCGGCGAGCAGCGTCGGAGACGATTCTGCCCGGGCGGCATCCGATTGAATGACGCTCATGGCGGCGATGCTGCCGACCAACAGACAAGGCGCGACCGACTCCCATTTCATACTGATCTCCTTGGATTTTCTTTTATTAAAATCGGCTGCGGCCCCCGTGCCCGGCTCGCCTCGGCAACTATACGGCGGTGCCGTGCGGCATTCAACTATAACTGATGATATGCCAGTTTTTATATTTATATAACATCAATTAAATATTTGATTATAATGACAATATTGTGATATCTTATTTGTCATGAAGTGGCACGTAGTTACTTATAGGGACTTTCAACAGCGCTCCAAGCGTGCAGGAGCCGCAGCGTGAGACGGGCAGCGCTGGTGTCGCCTGTACGCACCGCCGTCGGTTCTTATGGAGGCTCATTGCGGCCTTTGACGGCAGAGCAACTGGCCGTCCAGGTCATTCAGGCCGTACTGCAACGCACCGGACTCGCCGGCGCGGAAGTAGACGAAGTAGTCGTGGCACAATCCTATCAATCGAGCGAAGCGCCCTGCCTGGGACGCTATGCCGCCCTGGCCGCGGGCCTGCCGCTGGAGGTTCCGGGCTACACCCTGGATCGGCGCTGCGGCTCCGGACTGCAAGCCGTCATCGACGCGGCGATGATGGTGCAGACTGGCGCGGCCGATGTGGTGCTGGTGGCCGGCGTCGAGAGCATGAGCAACATCGAGTACTACACCACCGATTTGCGTTGGGGAGCGCGTGCCGGCTCAGTGACCCTGTATGATCGCCTGCAGCGCGGCCGCGAGCGCTCTCAACCGCCGGAGCGTTTCGGTCACATCTCGGGCATGCCGGAGACCGCCGAGAACCTGGCGCGCGAGTATGGCATTACTCGCGAGGAGTCCGATGAGTTTGCGGTGCGCAGCCACCAACGGGCAGCGGCGGCATGGGCCGACGGCAAGTTCGCCGCGGAAGTAGTTGCCCTGACCGTGGAGCAAAAGAAAGGGCCACCCTTGATATTCGCGCAAGACGAGGGGATTCGCGGCGGTTCCAGTGTCGAATCGTTGGCGCGATTGAAGCCGGTCCTACCGGGCGGCACCGTCACGGCCGGGAACGCCAGTCAGCAAAACGACGCCGCAGCCGCCTGCCTGGTCGTTGCGGAAGATAAGCTCGCGACCCTACGGCTTCAGCCGCTCGCTTATTTTGTCGGTTGGGCCGCAGCCGGCTGTCATCCGGCCACGATGGGCATCGGCCCCGTACCGTCAGTGGCCAAGCTGATGGCACGCACCGGACTCTCGCTCGATAAGATGGATTTGGTGGAACTCAACGAAGCCTTTGCCGCGCAGGTGCTCGCCGTATTGAAGGCATGGAACTGGAAGGACGACGACCGCCTGAACGTCAACGGTGGCGGCATTTCGCTGGGGCATCCCATTGGCGCCACCGGCGTGCGGCTATTGACGACGCTGCTATACGAATTGGATCGGCGCAAGGGGCGCTACGGTCTCGAAACCATGTGTATCGGCGGCGGCCAGGGGCTGGCCGCGATCTTCGAGCGGGCCGTCCGATAGCGCGTGCTCAATCCGGCTCGAACAGCGGCAACCACACATCTTCGTACGGTTCGAACAGCACACGCACGCGCATGCCGATGCGCACTGCCTCGATGGCGCAATTGACGATATTCGTCGTCAACCGTAACCCGGGTTGCTCGTCGATGCCGACGATGGCAATGAGGTACGGCGCCTCGAGTCCCTTCTCCCACACGTGCCGATTGACCGTGTAAGTCAGCACGGTCCCCCTGCCCGACACCGGTTCGTCGCGCACCTCCCGAGACTTGCATACCGGGCAGATCGGCAGCGGCGGATGTACATAGTGGCCGCAGGCCTGACAGCGCATGAAACGCAATGCTCCCGTTGCGCCGGCTCGCCAGAAAAACCCATTCTCGGGCGTAATTTCGGGCAGATGATTGTGCGGCATGCTCATGGTCTCAATCCGGAAACGGCGCTGCGAGCATCTGCCGCCGCTGCTGCCGGGTATCGCCCCAGAACTGCTCGATCACATGCGAGCGCTTGAGAAACAGATGCGCGTCGGTCTCTGCCGTGAAGCCGATGGCGCCATGCACCTGTATGTTCTGTGCCGCATTCTTCAGGGCCGCATCCACGGCCACCAGCCTCGCGGCAATGCTGTGAAACTCCTGTCCCGCGCGCTGCTCGGATTGCACGACCGCCGCGAAGAACACCTGGCACAGCGCGGCTTCCGCGCGGATGGCCATGTCGGCACAGATATGTTTGACCGCCTGGAAAGAGCCGATTGGCTTGCCGAATTGCTGCCGGCTCTTCGCGTATTCAACGGCCATATCACGGGTGGCCTCGGCAATGCCCACCGCGTAGGCGGCGAGGAGGAGCTGCGCGCGCGGATAGAGGGCTGCGGAAGCGCCGTCGATCCACACGGCCGGTCGAACGCCGGCCAGTAGCGCCCTCTCCAGCCCGAGCACATGGTCCGTGCCAAGAACATTCCGCACGGCGGTGAAATCCTGTCGCCGCAGCAGCGCCGAACCGGTTTCATCGCAGGCCAGCACCAACGCGGCCTGTTCGGCGTCGAACAGATGAAACTCGCCGCTGCACTCGGCGCCGAGCTTGGCGGGACCGCGCGGATTTGCGAGCGCAACGCTCATCCGCCCTTGCAGGAGCTCCGCGAGAAAATCGCTCCCCGCGCGGGCCGACAGCTGCGCCCCCAGCGTCATGCCGAGAATCCCCGGTGAGAGTAAATGCCGGCCGAATTCCCGATACGCCAGCATCTCTTCGGCTGCCGTGAAACCAATGCCGCCCTGGCCCTCGGGCAGCGAAATGCCGAGAAAACCCAGTTCGGCGAGCTGCGGCCAGAGCGCGTGATCCGCATTGCCGATTTGCGGCGCCGGCGGTCGGAAGCGCGACACCGGCGCCCGGTCGCGGAGAAAAACCTTGAGCGAGTCGACGATTTGGGTTTGCTCATCCGACAGCAGCAGATTCATGCGCGCACCAACTAACGAGGCAGGCCGAGCACGCGTTCGCCGATGATATTGCGCTGGATCTGCGCCGTGCCCGCCGCAATGGTGATCGAGAACGAACGCAGATAAAAATACACCCAGTCGTCCTCTTCGGGGTTCTCCAAGGCGTAAGGACCCAGAATGTCGAAGGCCAGCCGGCGCGCGCGCTGCTGGGTTTCCCCCACCATCGCCCGCATCAATGAACTTTGCGAGTCTTGGATTCCGGCCTGTGCGCGCGACATCACCATGTAGGTCATCGCCCGCGCCGCCGCCATGTCCGCGCGCAACTGCGCCAGACGCGCACCGATCTCGTCGTTGGATAACGGTGACTCACTGCCGAAGCGCTCCTGCGCTTCGCGGATCATCTTCTCCACCAGGTAGGAGTAGCGGATCTGATCGCGGATTTGCGCCGTGCCGCGCTCGAAGCCCAACGTGGACATCGCGACGTTCCAGCCGTCATTGATTCGGCCGACGACATTCCCGAGCGGAATGCGCACTTCGTCATAAAAGCATTGCACGAAGTGCACCTGATTGGGCGAGGTCATGATCTCGATGGGTCGCAAGGTAATGCCCGGCGATTTCATGTCGCAAATGACCCAACTGATACCCTTGTGCTTGGGTGCGGCAGGATCGGTGCGCACCAACAATTCCTGCCAATCCGATAAAT
>Ga0137409_10005854_pt1 | contig 12789 bp, 15 predicted proteins | sample CZODoug1_16funga_FD_122059 | JGI IMG/M metagenome (GOLD analysis project Ga0137409, IMG submission 122059) | Vadose zone soil fungal communities from Angelo Coast Range Reserve, California, USA - CZODoug1_16fungal (Hybrid Assembly) | ecosystem: Environmental > Terrestrial > Soil > Vadose zone...
CGTCGCCTCCGTCGGTCCATAGAGGTTTTCGAGAATGCTGTTTGGCGCGGCCCTTAGCCACGCGTCGGCGCAGCTGACGGGCAGCGGCTCACCACAGAACAGGCTCAGCCTGAGGGATGGGAACGCGCCCGGCTTCAGCAGACCCAATTGCTTCATGAGTGAAACCGTCGAGGGGACCGAGAACCAGATTGTCAGCCCATTGGCGCGAATGAATTGTCCCGGATTGATCAATGTCTTTTGCGAAGGACAGCACACGCACGCTCCCCGCTCCCAGGACACAAACATGTCGAAGGCAGAGAGATCAAAGGTCAAATCGAACATCTGCGACACGATATCCCGTTCCGTAACCTCAAGCCTGTCTGCGATGTAGTCGACGAAGGAAATGACATTCTGGTGCGCAACCATGACTCCTTTCGGCGCACCCGTGCTACCCGACGTGAAAACCAGCGCCGCGAGGTGATCGTCGGCGATGGCGGGCGAGTGCGCCGCGGCGCCCCCATTGGACGGGCCCGCGAGGATGGCCGCCTCGACCAGAGCATCCTCCACGAGAACTGCGCCCGGATAGGCCTCTAACAACTCGTCCGCCGCCTGCGTGCCGGCGCCGGGCGGCAGCAGGTTGGTCGCGCCGCGCGCGCAGGTGGCGAGGAAAGTCACGGCGAAGTGGTAGCGATTCGCGCAGCGATTCACGATCCAGCGTGACTCCGGCAGCGCGCCTGCCACGCACGCCACGTGCGCCGCGAACGTAGCGCGCGTCACCGCGGCGCCGTGACGCCAGGCGGCGATGGAATCGGCCGCGGCGTGCACGTAACCCAGGCTCATCCGCGATGAATCCCGCGGGGGTCGGCGCGCGCCACGATTTTCAGGTACTCCGCGAACCCGGGATGGTCATATGCACGAAAGCGCAGGCGCCGGAACAGGTATTCGAGCGTGATGGCGGCGCCCACCACGAGGTAGTTGCCGAAATTGGCCATTGCTGACCACCAGCCGTGCGGCGCGAACGCCGCGAGCGCGAGATCCCACGAGGCCATGGCCGCGAACAGGATGGTCCACAGCAGCGTCAGCCGCCGCGAATAGTGCAGTAGATAGTCGGGCGTGGCCGGACGCGCGGCCAGCGCGACCGTTGCGATGAGTGGTTGCCGCCCGGAAAGGAGCGTGCGCCCGAAAACCCAGCCCAGCGCCGCGGGAATCAGCACCGAAGGCAGATACAGCAGCGGCCGGCCGCCACCGCAGGCGACCAGCCACGCGAGCGCAGCGCACACGCCGATGAACGCCAGCCACACGCGCGGGCGTCCGGCAGCGAGGCCGATGCTGAACGGCACGAACACGAGCGAGGCCAGCGCCAGCCATTCGATGATGGGCGCCTTCTCCATTACGGCGATGTGGATGAGCACCGAGCTCGCGACGAACGACGCCGCGACCACGAACGCGCGCGAACCGGATGAAAAAGGGACGGATCGATTCACGGTCGCGGCGCTAAGAAAGCTTCCCGCGGCTCAGGCGGCGCGGCGTTCCGCCACCAGCTGCGTGAGCGCGCGCAGCGACGCAAACGCGCGCGTCACGGATGCGTCGTCGGCCTTGAGCTCGACGCCGTATTTCTGCTGGATGGCGAGCACGATTTCGAGCGCGTCGATCGAATCGAGGCCCCAGCCCGGATTGCCCTGCCCGAACAGCGGCATCGCCGGGTCGACACTGTCGGCGTGGATATGCTCGAGATTGAGCGCCGTGACGATGATCTCGGCCATCTGGCGCTCCGCGGTAGTTAGCGCGTCGTTCAAGCGCCGGCTCCTTTGCGGGTGGCGGTGTATTCGCTGAACATGCCATTCAGCACGTGGCGCTTGACGTCCGTGAAGCCCGCCGTTTCGAGCGCCGCCAGGATTTCGGCCGGCGGTACGCAGGCCTCGATGGTGTCCCAGTAGTAGCGCATCAATTTTTCCGCTTCCGCGGAGCGGCGCACGATGCGCGTCACCACGGGCACGATGTGCTTGAGATAGAACTTCACGAGCCCGTATTGCACGCGGCCCTCGGGGCGCGTGATTTCGAGCAGCAGCACGCGGCCGCCCGGCTTGAGCGCGCGCAGGTATTCGCGGAACGTCACGACCAGGTCTTCGACGTGGCGCAGCGCGTATCCCATCGTCACGATGTCGAACTCGCCGTCCTCCACGGGGAGCGCCTCACCCCGGCCGAGGCGCGTGTCACGAACGCCCGCCTTGCGGGCCTCGGCCAGCATGCCTTCGGAAGGGTCGACGGCGACGACGACGCCGGTCGGGCCCACCAGGTTCTGCGCCAGCGCGGCGATCACGCCGGTGCCGGAGCCGACGTCGAGCAGGTGCGTTCCGGCCATCACACCATTGCGCCGCAAGACGTCCCCGCGATACCAGCGGCCGGTGCCAAATGACATCGCGCCGGTGATCCAGTCGTAATGAGGAGCCGACGAATCGAACATTTCGTTAACGCGCCGCTTGCGGGCTGGCTCATCCGCGTAATAGCTTTTCAACAGGGGATGAGGGGCTACTCGAGAGGCTGAAGGCACGGACGTGCTGCCGCTTTGCTCGGACATCATCGTATTTCCACTGAAATTGACGGGCGCGAATGATCGCATGAACCTTCCTGGCTGTGCAGTTTTGGGACGCTAACCTGTGCTGCACGTACGACACGTTTTACGAAACGCACCCGAAAGCCGCCACACGCTGGCCGAGTTTCATTTCGGGGCCGATGCGCGGACCGGCGACGATCCGCGTCACATCCCGGTGACCCTCGTGCAGTTGGGCGGCGACGCGCGCGTCGAGCGCTGGAGCACCGATGGGCCGGTTAAAACCGGCCGGCTCGGCGACTTCGCCTTTGCCGAAGACGGTGACTACCTGTTCGCAAGTCTGGTGGTGCCGGGCGCGCGCTGTGGTGATATCGAGCGCCTGACGCGCTCGAGTTACCTGCGCCTCGATCACCTGATCCGCCGTCAGGGTTATCCCTTCTGGCTGCGCGCCTGGAACTACCTGGCGGACATAACCGCCGGCGACGGTGAAGCCGAGCGATATCGGCGCTTCAACGCCGGCCGCTACAGCGCCGTCGGATTATCGAGCGGAATCGAACAGAATCTGCCCGCCGCGAGCGCCCTTGGAATGGACAACGGTTGCGATTCCGGCGGTTTCGTCCTCTGCTGCCTCGCCGGCAAGCGCTCCGGCGCGCAGATCGAGAATCCACGACAGATGAGCGCGCCCCTGTATCCGCCGCGCTACGGCATGCGCAGCCCGATGTTCGCGCGCGCCGCGCTCGTGCCCAACGGCAAGGGGGCGCAGCTGCTGGTGTCCGGCACCGCGAGCATCGTGGGACACGAAAGCCTGCACATCGGCGATCCCGACCGCCAGCTGGAGGAAACCGCCCGCAATTTCGAAGCCCTTGTCGATGCCGCCATGCGCGCGGATCTCGGCCGCGCGCCCGCGCGGAGCGTGCGCCTGGAATCACTCAAAGTGTATCTGCGCAATCCGGAGGACTATCAGCGCCTGTTGCCCGCGGTGCGCCGGCTGTTTGCCGTCGAAAGCGAACCCCTGGTGCTGCGCGCGGACATCTGCCGCCGCGAGCTGTTGGTCGAAATCGAGGGAACGTACGCTCTTGAGTGAGTCGGCCGCCGCGCGGGAACCCTTGGGGCGCCGCATGAATCGGGTGTGGCGCATCTTCGGCACCGGATTGTCTTTCGCATGTTTCGGCATCGGCGCCGTGCTCATGGGCTTCACCGTGTGGCCAGTACTCAGGCTCACGACCACGAACCCGCGCCGCGGCATCGCGCGCGTGCAGCGCGCGGTGTCGGGTTCGATGCGCGTATTCCTGTGGCTCATGAAATCTGTGGGCGTCATCAGCTACGAAGTGCACGGTGTGGAAAAGCTGCGCGAACGCGGTCAATTCGTGGTGGCCAATCACCCCACATTGATCGACGTGGTGTTCCTCGTGAGCCTGATGCCGGAGGTCGACTGCATCGTGAAGCAGGCGCTGTGGCGCAACGTGTTCCTCCGCTGGCCGGTGTTCTGGGCAGGCTACATAAGCAACGCCAGCGGTGAGGGGCTGGTCGCCGCCTGCGCGGCGGCGCTCAACCAGGGCCGTTCCCTCATGGTATTTCCCGAAGGCACACGCACACGCCCGGGGCAACCGCTCACCCTGCAGCGTGGCACGGCGCAGATCGCCCTGGCGGCGCCCGCGGACTTGCGCCCCGTCACCATCACCTGCAATCCCATCACGCTGTTCAAGGGAAATCCGTGGTATCGCGTACCGCCCCGTAAGGCCCACTTCGTGATTTCGGTGGGTGATTCCATTCCAATCGACGCTTTTCTCGCGGCCGGCGAGCCACTGCCGCTCGCCGCGCGGCACCTCACGCAGGCGCTCACGCGGTGGTTCGAAGCTGCCTGCGCGCAACAGCACGGCATTTTGAGACGCGAAACACTGTCGAAAAGCTGACGCGGCGCGACGATTGGCTATAATTTGCGCCGTTGAAGGGGACGGGACCGTGCAATCCACACAAGAAATATTCGAACAGCTGCGTGGCGTGCTGCAGGATTTATTCGAAATCGACCCGGCGCATGTGACGCTCGAGGCGCATCTTTACAACGATCTCGAGATCGACAGTATCGACACGATCGATCTCATCCTGCGCCTCAAGGAAATCACCGGCCGCAAGATTCAGCCCGACCAGTTTCGCCACGTGCGTACGGTCGGTGATGCGGTCAATGCCATCGAGACGCTATTGCAGCACAAGCCCGCGGCGGCGTGACGCCGCTGCCTTTGATCTCGGAGCTGCGCCGCGCGGGCGAGACCCTGACACTCGCGCTCGACGTAACCTCCGAGCTCGCTCCCGTGGAGGGACATTTCCCTGGAACGCCGATCCTGCCGGCCGTGGCCCAAGTTGACTGGGCGATTCGAATCGCGCGCGCGAACTTCGCGCTGCCGGCGCGCTTCAGCGCGCTGCGCGCGCTCAAATTCCTGCGCGTCGTACAGCCGCCGGTGAAGCTGATGCTCGAGCTTGCGCGGCTGGACGACGGACACACGGTGACCTTCGCCTTTTCACACGCAGGTGCTGCGTGCGCAACCGGGCGCATAGAATTCGCGGATGATGCGGCTCGGCCTGATCGTTCCCTTCTATAACCACGAGCACGCGATTCGCGCGACCGTCGCCGCACTCAAGGTTCACGGCCTCGAATGCTGGCTGGTCGACGATGGCAGCGACGCGGCGTGCACGCCGGTGCTCGACGCCATCGCCGCCAAGGAAGCACGTTGGCTCACGCTCATCCGCTGTTCCGTCAATCGCGGCAAGGGTATCGCCGTGCTCACGGGCTTCGCCGCCGCGCACGCGGCCGGCTGCACGCATGCATTGCAGATCGACGCCGATGGCCAGCACGATTTCAACGCGATCCCACGCATGACACAGCTGGCGCGTGACAATCCCACGGCGATCGTGACCGGTGTGCCGGTGTTCGATGCCAGTGCGCCGGCGGCGCGCCGCATCGGCCGCAAGCTCACGACGTTCTGGGTGCGCATCAACACACTGTCCGTGCGCATCGACGACGCGATGTGCGGCTTTCGCGTGTATCCACTCGCACCGATCATGCGGCTGGCGCAGCGCGCGAGTTTCGGCGCGCGCATGGAGTTCGATCCGGAAATCCTGGTGCGCGCGGTGTGGGCCGGAGTGCCCGTGATCCCGATGGCCACCAACGTCACCTATCCGGCCGATGGCGTCTCGCACTTCAAGATGTGGCGCGACAACGTCCGTATTTCCTGGATGCACACGCGGCTTTTCTTCGGCATGCTGTGGCGCGCGCCGCTCATCATTGCGCGGCGCCTGCGTTCATGACCGCCAAGCACAGCCTCCGCAACCACTCCGTCGCGATCAAGGTGCCATTCCACGACCTTGATCCCGTCGGCATCGTCTGGCATGGCAACTACACCAAGTATTTCGAGATCGCGCGCTGCGCGCTGCTGGAGACTTTCAACTACAACTACGACGAGATGGCGCGCTCCGGATATTCCTGGCCCATCATTGACCTGCACCTGCGCTACGTGAAGGCGGCGCGTTTCGCCGAGATCCTCAACGTGCAGGCGAGCCTGCGCGAGTGGGAGCACCGGTTGCGAATCGACTACCTGGTGACGAACCCGGAAGGCCTGCGCGTCTGCAAGGGCACCAGCATCCAGGTGGCGGTCGACATGAAGACGCAGGAGATGTGCCTGCGTTCGCCCGACATCATCTTCGAGCGGCTGGGGCTCGCGTGAAGCGTTGCGGGTTGTTAGTGCTGTGGCTCGCGGCGGGAACCGCTTTCGCAGCGCCGCCCGCTGCCGCGCCGGCCCCGGACAGCGTGTTCACTCATCCGGCAACGCCTGCGGATCTGGCCGCGCTCACGCGCGCGCCCGCGCAGTCGCTCTCGAAGGCACAGGTGGTGCGCGGCCGGTTCGTGCAACGCCGCTTTCTCACCGGGCTCGCGCGGCCGCTCGAATCGCGCGGCACGTTCCTGTTCGCGCGCGATGTGGGCATCGAGTGGCACACCGAACAACCTTTCGATTCGCAGTTCGTGCTCACCGACGCCGGCATCACGCAGCGCGACGAAGGCGGCGTGAGTCTCAAGATCTCCGCGGCCGAGCAGCCGGCCCTCGCCGTCGTCGCGCGCGTGTTCTTCGCGCTGTTCGCGCTCGACTTGGACTCGCTCGCGCACGACTTCGTGCTCTCGGGCGAAGACGCCGGCAGCGCCGGCTGGAAAATAGGTCTCAAGCCGCGCGCCGAGGCGCTCGGCAGCGTGTTCCGGCACGCCATCGTGAGCGGCGCCGCGTCCGTCGCGCGCGTTACTCTCGTGGACGGCAATGGCGATCGCTCGGAGATCGAACTCTCCGGCGTCGTGTACGACCCGCAGGGTCTTTCGGCCGAAGAACGCCGCCGCTTCTGAAGCTGCGCATGAACCCGCCGGCAAGTCCCGCGCCGTACACGAAGCGCTACTTGAGCGCGCTCACCGCGGTGGTGGCGCTGCTCGCGCTGTTTGCGTTCGGCGTCTGGCCGCGCATGCGCATCGAAACCAACCTGCTCGCGTTGCTGCCATCCACGGCGGAGAACCGCGTGCAGCTCGACGCGGTGAAGCGCTTCGCCGATCGCTCCAGCCGCGAGCTCGTGTTCGTGGTCGGCACCGCGCGGCGCGATCAGTTGCGCGCGACCGGACAGGCTTTCGCCGAATCGCTGCGCGCCTCCGGCGCCTTCGCGCGCGTTGACTCCGTGGTCGACGATCGCTACATCGCGGCCGCGCGCGCCGACCGCGATCTGCGCACTGCGTTGTTGTCCACGCGGCAACGCGCGCAGCTCACGCGCGGTGACGTCGCGGCGTTCGAACGCGACGCGCTGCGCGCCGCGTACACGCCGCTGGGTTTCTCGCGGCCCTTCGGCATCTCCGACGATCCGCTCGGCCTCGCCTCGGAGGCGTTCGCCGAAGAGCTGCCCGGCACCGGCCGCGCGCGACTCGAAGGCGACATCCTGGTCGTGCGCGAGGGACAACGCGCGTGGACCGTGGTGCGCGCCGCGACCGCGGGCGATCCGTATCGCACCGAAACGCATTCCGCCGTCATGATGGCCATCGACACCGCGCGGGCCGCGGCCGCGCGCGTCGCAAGCGATGCCGACATCGCGGGCTCCGGTGTCATCCTGCACGCCGCCGCCGCGGCCGGAAAGGCACAAGCCGAAGTCGCAACCTTTGGCGGGCTCGATCTCGCTGCCGTCGTGGCTCTCATCGTCCTGGTGTTCCGCCGGCTGCGGCCACTGGTCGCAACGCTGCTGACGATCGGCATCGCCACCTGCGCGGCGATCACCGCCTGTTACTACGTGTTCGGCGAGGTGCACATCCTGACGCTCACGTTCGGCACCAGCCTCATCGGCGTGTCGGTCGACTATGCGCTGCACTACTTCGTCAACCGCATGCCGTCGGGTGGCGAACAGCATCCGCACGACATCGTGCCGGCGCTGATCCTGGGATGCACCACCACCGTCGCGGGCTATCTCACGTTCCTGATCGCGCCGATTCCGGGCTTGCGACAGATCGCGCTGTTCTCGGCGGTCGGTCTCGCCACCGCCTGCGCCGTGGTGATTCTGCTGTTTCCACGCGCGCTCGAGACTCTGAGCGTCGCGTTCCGGCGCCTGCATCTCGAGCGCGCGGCGCCGCCGCGCGCCGTGCCCCGCTGGGTGGTGCGCCTCGCGGATCTGCGCATCGACAGGCTGCTGCCGCGCGCCGGCTGGTGGGCCGTGATCACGATCATTTCGGGCTTCGCGGCGTTCGGGCTCGCGCGCCTCGAACCGCGCGACGACGTGCGCGCGCTGCAACGGCCGCCGGCATCGCTCGTGGCCGCCGAGCAGAAGGTGCGCGGGTTGTTAGGCGTGGGTTTCGATACGCGCTTTGTGCTGGTGACGGCGCCGACGCCCGATGAAGTCCTGCAACGCCTCGAGGCGCTCGACCCCGTGCTGCGGGCGCTTTCGGCCGCGGGGAAGATCAAGGGACACCTGAGCGTGAGTCCGAGTCTCGTGTCGCTTGAGCGGCAGCGCCAGGATCGCGCGCTGCTCGCGCGCGAGGTGTACGCGCCCGGCGCCGCGCTCGAACGCGTCATGCACACCTTGAGCTTCGACGCCGACGCCATCGCGGCGCGGCGCGCGGCGTTCGAAGCCGCGGACGGCCGATTGCTCACGCCCGAACACTGGCTCGAAAGCCCGCTCTCGGCGCCCGTGCGTCATTTGTGGTTGGGCGAACTCGGCGGCAATCACGCCGCGGTAGTACTGCTCGACGGCAATGTCGCGCCCGCCGACGTGCGCTCGGCGGTAGAAGCCGTGCCGGGGGTTGCGTACGTCGACCAGGTGGCCGACATCTCGCATTTGCTCGGTGAATACCGGCGCATCGCGAGCTGGCTCATGGTGGGCGTCGTCGGAGTAATGATCGCCTGCCTGTTCGTGTTCTACCGCAGCAGCGTCGCGCTGCGCACCGCGCTGCCGGCGGCCACCGGGCTCGCGCTCACGCTTGCGACGCTCGGAATGCTGCACGAGCCGGTGAACCTGTTCCACATCCTGTCGCTGCTGCTGGTGCTCGGCCTGGGCGTCGATTACGCGATCATCCTGCGCGAGGGGCGCAACCACCAGGCGGTGCTCGCGGTGTTCCTGTCGATGACGACCACGCTGATATCATTCGGCCTGCTCGGATTTTCCTCGGTGCCCTTCGTGCGCTCCATCGGTATCACGGTCGCGTTCGGCGTCGCATTCACGTTCCTCATCGCGCTCGCCGCGAAGCCGCGGACTCATTGACCATGCGCGCGCTGCTTGCATCCGTCCGGTTCGCGGTTGCGCTCAGCCTCGCCGGTTGCGCCGCGACACCGCCGCCCGCCGGCGCGCAGCCGCAGGCCGCTTTCGCGGCACCCGGCGCCGTCGGCGCACGGCAGGCGTCGCAGGTGATTCACGCCGCGTACGGCGCGCGCACCTTCATGCTGCGCACCGCCATCGAAGTGACGCCGGACGAACTCAAGGTGGTCGGCGTGACCGCGACCGGGCAACGCCTGTTCACGGCGAACTACGACGGCAGGACGATCGCGGCCGACAGGAGCCCCTTCGTACCCGACAAGCTCGATCCCGAGCGCGTACTCGCCGACATGCAGCTCGCGCTCTGGCCGCTCGCGGCGGTGCAGCCGATGTTCCGCGCGCGCGGCCTTGAGGTGAGCGAGCCGTTCGCGGGCGTGCGCCGCGCGTCACGCGGCAATCAGCTCATCGCCGAGGTGCACTACGCGACGGCCGACCCGTGGAACGGGCGGCTGTGGTTCGTGAACTTCGAATTCGACTATTCGTTGACCATCGATACCACGACCGGGGCGTCTAACTAACAATGTTGAAGCGCGGAATCCGCTACGGCGTGCCAGACCTCGTGCCGCATCGCGGTGCAATGAGCCTGCTCGAAACGATCGAGGGCTATGGCATGGACTGGCTGCGGGCGAGCGTCACCGTGCGCCCCGGCGGCCGGTTCGCGACCCCAACCGGTATTCCAGGCTGGGTCGGCATCGAATACATGGCCCAGGCTGCGGCGGCGTTTGGGGGTATCGAGCAGGTGCAGCGCGGCGCGGCGCCCGCGATCGGGCTCCTGATCGGCGCGCGTTATTATCGCTGCATGGTCGAGTACTTTCCCCACCGGATGAGGATCGAGGTCTCCGTGAAACTTGCGCTGCGCGACGAGCAGGATTTCGCCGCGTATGACTGCACGCTCGAATCCAACGGCCAGCGTCTCGCCGAATGCACGCTCAAGGCATATCGCCCGCGCGATCTCGCACCGCTGCTCGCGGAAGCCGCGCGTGGCTGACAGCGTCCTGGTCACAGGATCGAGCCGCGGCATCGGGCGCGCGATCGCCGTGCGGCTGGCGCGCGCGGGGTACACGGTCGTCGCGCATGGCCGCGCACCCTCGGCGGCGCTCGATGAATCCAGCGCGGCGATCACGCAGGCTGGATCCGCCGCACGCACCCTGTACTTCGACGTAACCGATCGCGACGCGGCCGCGAGCGCGCTGCAGGCGGACATCGCGGCGCACGGCGCCTACTACGGCGTCGTTTGCAACGCGGGGATTACGCGCGACGGCGCGTTCCCCGCGCTTTCCGGGGAAGACTGGGACCAGGTGATCACGACCAACCTGGGCGGCTTCTATAACGTAATGCAGCCGCTCATCATGCCGATGATCCGACGGCGGGCGCCCGGGCGCGTTGTCACGCTGTCATCGGTTTCCGGAATCAGCGGAAATCGCGGCCAGGTAAATTACAGCGCGGCCAAGGCAGGTATCATTGGCGCCACCAAAGCGCTCGCGATCGAACTCGCGAGTCGCCAAATCACCGTCAACTGCATAGCCCCGGGACTCATCCGAACCGACATGACTGCAACTGCGCCCATCGAAGAAGCCCTCAAGCTCATTCCCGCGGGTCGCGTCGGCGAGCCCGAAGAAGTTGCCGGTATCGTCGCGTTCCTGATGTCGCGCGAGGCGGACTACATCACGCGCCAGGTCATCGGCGTCAACGGCGGGCTCGTCTGATGGCGTCCATTCCGGCGCGCAGAGTCGTCGTGGTCGGAATGGCCGGCGTCACCTCTCTCGGCCAGAGCTGGGAGGAAATCGAGCGCAACCTCAAGGCCGGCGCGAGCGGCGTGCAACGCATGCCCGAATGGGAGCGTTACGCCGACCTGCTCACGCGCCTCGGCGCACCGGTCGTCAACTTCACACTGCCGCCTCACTACACACGCAAGACCACGCGTACCATGGGCCGGGTCGCGCAGATGGCGGTGCGCGCCACCGAGGGCCCCGCGTTGGCGGCGACCCGGCTGCCCCCGGTACCGTTGCCGTAGGGCAGGAGCGTGGTGTCCGCCGCGATCACGAACACCCGCTCGGGATCCACGCCGAGCTCGGACGCCGCGATCTGGGCCATGGTCGTCTCGTGCGACTGGCCCTGGGAGGAGACGCCGATGTAGACGTGCACCGTCCCGGTCGAGTCGATGCGCACGTCCGCGCTCTCGAACGGGCCCACTCCGGTGCCCTGCACGTAGGCCGCGAGCCCCACGCCGATCGGCCGCGCGCTCCCGGCCGTCTCGACCTGACGGCGGCGCCAGTCCGCGTAGCCGAAGTCGCCGAGGAGCCGATCGAAGCTGCCGATGTAATCGGCCGGATCGTAGGAGACCGGCGTGCCGTCGCGGTAGACCAGGCCGGTGCGATGCGGCATCTCCTCGGCGCGGATCATGTTGCGGCGCCGCAGCTCCGCTGCGTCCATGCCGAGCGCGCGGGCGCCACGATCCATCAGCCGCTCCAGCACGAAGTTGGCCTCGGGCCGCCCCGAGCCCCGGTACGCGGCGCCGAACACCGCGTTGGTGACCACGTTGGAGGCGCTCACCTCGAGGCTCGGGATGCGGTACGGCCCGGGCAGGTGGTTGATGGTGTTCCGGGTCACCACCTCGCCGCTCGCGATATAGGCGCCGTGCTCGCGCGTGAAGTGGGTCTCGAGCGCGGTGATCCGGCCCTCGCGGCTGAGCCCGAGACGCGCCACGTGCCGCTGCCCGCGATCGGGCGAGGCGGTGAGGAAGTGCTCGCGCCGTGACTCGGCCCATTTCACCGGCCGGTCCAGACGCCGGGCCGCCGCGGTGACGATCAGGTCCTCGGAGTAGGCGTGGCCCTTGATGCCGAAGCCGCCGCCGGTATCCACGACCACCACGCGCACCTGCTCCTCGGCGAGCCCGAAGGCGCCCGCGATGCACGAGCGGAGCCCGTAGGGGCTCTGGCTCGACGTCCACAGGGTGAGACGGCCATCGGGGCCCGCGGGCGTGGCGACGATCCCGCGGGTCTCGATCGGGACGCCGTGCACCCGGCCGATGCCGAGCCGCGCCTCCACCACGACGTCGGCGCCCGCGAAGCCGGCGGCGGGATCGCCCACTCGGGCGGTGGAGAGGCCGGCCACATTGTCGGGCCAGGCGTCGAACACCCGCGGCGCGCCCGTCTCGAGCGCGCGCTCCATGGTGCCCGCGGCGGGCAGGGGCTCGTAGTCCACCCGCACCGCCGCCGCCGCGTCCGCGGCCCCGTAGGCATCCTCGGCGACCACCGCGGCCACGACCTCACCCACGTAGCGCACCAGCGGATCGGCGAAGACCGGCTGCGCGGTCGGCCGGAAGCCGACGGGCGCCGCGATCGAGGGCGGGATGGGCCGCGCGCACTCCGGCAGGTCGCGCGCGGTGTAGACGGCCACGACCCCCACCATGGCGCGCGCGGCGCCGGTGTCGATCGAGCAGA
>Ga0137409_10005855_pt1 | contig 12788 bp, 11 predicted proteins | sample CZODoug1_16funga_FD_122059 | JGI IMG/M metagenome (GOLD analysis project Ga0137409, IMG submission 122059) | Vadose zone soil fungal communities from Angelo Coast Range Reserve, California, USA - CZODoug1_16fungal (Hybrid Assembly) | ecosystem: Environmental > Terrestrial > Soil > Vadose zone...
CAGCCGCGCGAGCCGCGCTGGTAGCACGAAACAGTGCTTTTGCCGGACACCCGGCAACTCGTCTAGCGCGAAATTCAAGGAGATTCTATGACAACATCTAAATCTACGTTCCAAAAGCGCCAAAAAGAAATGAAGAGGCAGGAAAAACAGCGCATGAAGGCGGAGCGCCGCGCGCAGAAGAAAATCGATGGCCCTTCGGGAAGTGGACCATTGATCGAACCCTTCATCGATCCTTTGGGCGCGCCGGACTTCCGGACCCCAGACCCCGATACGCAGGATTAAGCGGAAATCTTCCATGTCTTTCCTCCAAATTCACCGATGATCATGCGGGAGGCTGCCGGTATGGCCGTAGGATGCCGAAAAGCATTCTGAATTTCTCTGGCGTTTCTCCCGGCATTCGCAGGCATTTCTTGAATCAGTCCGCCAGAGAAGCCTGACCTCCGCTTCCTGTTTGGAGTGCCCCGCCGGATCATTTCTATGCTGGCCGTATTACTAAATGTTAAGAAAACTTCTTGACTTAATAACTGACCAGTATAAATTGTCCCGATGTCATCTGACTTCGCCTTGGCTTTGTGCGCATTCGGGATTGGAATCGTCGCTGGGTTGCGGTCGCTGACCGCTCCCGCGGCTGTAAGTTGGGCCGCGCATCTCCATTGGCTCGATCTGCGCGACTCCCGCCTGGCGCTGCTCGACTCCACGATCGCTGTCTTCGCGGTTTCCGCGTTGGGTCTTGGAGAACTGATCGCGGATAAATTGTCTTTCGTGCCGAACCGGACGAGCCCTTTTCCAATGGCTTTCCGCATCCTTTCGGGAGCGATTTGCGGCGCCGCGCTCTGCATCTCGGCGAATCGTCTCCTTTTGGAGGGGACCCTGCTCGGCGGGCTAGGCGCCATCAACGGCGCGTTTGCGGGCTTTCACGTGCGGCGGCAGTTGGTGAAATATCTGAAAATCAATGACACGGCGATCGCGCTTGCCGAAGATGCGCTAGCCATCGGCGCGGGATTGTTCCTCGTTTCTCGATTCTGAATTCACAAGGCGAAGAACGGCGTCTCAATACCGCTCGACGCCGTTTCCGCCCTTCGGGAAAAGTTCCGTGCCGTCGGACAGCGACACCTTCTCCAGGCGAAGAACCTTCAGCCCATTTTTCGACCGGTACCCAACCAGAATGACCTCGTCGCGAGGCTTCAGGGTATTTCTGTTCCAGCCCGCCGCTCGTGCCAGAATGTTCGGACTGTTCAGCTCGCCCTGCCAGTTCTCGGCGCTGCCGTCGTCTTTCTTTACGTCGAGCGAAATCTCGACGTGCGGATTGCCGAAGTGGAAATCCGTAACGATTCCTTTGATCGTAACTAGCTTCGTCGTGTCGTAGCCTGCGGTGCCATGGTGCGCGAACCCCCGCATAGGAGATAGGAGAGCAACAGCAACGGCGAGAAAGACGGCCAATGTTACTCTCACACGGATACTCCAGAGTAGTCTGGGGCGGATGTTACCGGAAATGAACGGACAGGGCATTTCTCGGAGCCTCGCGTCTCTATGTGCTGGTATCCAGATAGGCGAAGCGCCGAGGTTGCCCAGCCCTGTCAGTCAGCAAGTTTAGTTTTTCCAGTATCCGCGCTTCCTCAGACCTTGCTTCTTACCCACTTGATCCGATCCTCGCGAAAGCCGCTCCACGCTTTAGTTCGAGGCCAAGGCAGGCGCGATGTCGGACTGTTTGACGGTCGTGCCGTGGCCGCCGGCAATCAAGGCACCGCTGATGCTCTTTTTTCTCAGGAGCTCGCCCACGGAGGCCGTGGCTTCCGAACGCTCGATCGGACCACGGGGTGAGATGAGATCAGTGACGTACACAATGTTACCGGTAACTATGTGGCCGATGAGCATGCCTTGGACGTGCGGGTTGGGAATGTAGTACAGGTGAATTTCGCTCGTGTCGTCCTTGAGCGTCATCTGGTCCTTGACCTCGATAAACTCCGGTGTCCGAGGCTTCTTCTGCAAATCGTCAGGAACAACCGTGTGGGGTGACCTGACATCCTTTTCAAAGTAGCCCTTGTCCGGGCTCGGAACGATCACCGTCGCGCCTTCGGCTACATAGGTTCGCATGCCGCCGGTATGGTCCATGTGGTGATGGGTCAAGACGAGATACTTGATCGGCTTGCCCGGGTACTTCACTTTCGCCGCGTCGATGACCCAACGCGATTGCAACTCACCATAAGGGGCATCGAAGATGACCAGATGGTCCTTCATCGCGATGATCAGATTGTTGGCTCCTCCACCCTCGACATGCTGCACGTTCGGCGCAAGCTCGACCAGCTTGAGGCCGCCGCCGTTGGGGAAAATAATGTTGTCACTGTCGCTGAACCTCGTCAGGAAGAGCCGCCGCATGACCCATTGATAGGGCACGTTGCTCGTTGCCGGAGGCTTGGCCGCGGCTTGAATCGCCTCAGGCACGGCAAACGTGTCGGCCGCAATTGCGGGATTGGCGGTGACTTCCCGGTAGTTGAGTTTTGCTACATCGACGTCACCGATCCGATAAGACAGCGACTCGGCGATCTGTGCCCCGCCAACCGCTTTCCAGTCCGCGAGCACGAGATCGTAGTTCAAATCGCCGTGGATGTTATCGTCATCTCGCGTGCGGATGGCGGCAGGCAGATGAGTCTTGCGATCGAACAAGATGGTGAATGTCGTCGCGCCGTCAGCGAACGAGACCGCCGGCAGCGACTGCTCACCGAGTTTTTGGGATCCCGCGGAGGTGACGTGGCTCGAATCACCCATAGCCTTGACGAGTAGCCAGGGCGACGAGCGCTCGAGTTCCCGCAGTTGCGCGGCCTCGCGGATGCGCGACATTGGCTGGCTGCCCTTGTCATCCGTGACATAGCCGAGCGCGGACAACAAAGTCTCTGTGTATTTCAGTCTCACTGGCTCCGGGTATTTCTGATCGCGGTCCCAAGCGGTGCGCGCCTGACCCTTGGCGAGATCCCAGGTGATCGCGAACGTCGCATCCCCGAGGAATCGCGGTTCTCCATCGGCAGCGAAGGACTGCCCTGGCTCCCAGAACTTGGCATCACCTTTGATGGCGAGGCCCTTCAATCCGCGCAGCGCATCGGCGCCACCTTGTGCGGCGACGGCCTCCTTGACCAGATTGTCGCCACTTGCTTGAGCGAACACCGGCTGCTGTTGGCTCATCGCCAGCAGCAATGCCACAACCGAAAGAACGTATTTCATGGCGCTTCCTCCCTTTTCTTCATTGTTAAGCGAGAATGTCCTTTTTGATCTCCGGGCTGACCGCCAACATACAACTACCGTGTCCAGAACGCAATGTTCCGGCCCAGTTTTTAATGTGTCGTTCTCCCAGCCACGTAGCGGGGTCAATTTTCTGCCCCCCAACGAAAATTCCCAAACCGAGGTTTACAAATGATTTTCGCTGCCTGGTTCCGCCTGATCAAGGCGCTTCTCCGGGATTGGCTCCCACATTCCGAGATGACTTCACGGGGCTTGGCACTTTAGGACTGAGGGCTGCCAGTGCTCTTAGGCGGTTCTTAGCTAGCCTCGCGTCTTTTTCTTGGAGCATGTTGCTCGAAAAAATGGACACTACTAAGCGTCCTTAGAACCTAATAACTACCGTGCTGCCATGAAGGTCAACCTTCGTTTCAAACCGGAGTGTGAAGGAGAAATCAAACACACCTGAAAACCCTTTATGATATCCTTACGCTTCCCTTATGAAATCTTTATGCAGCCTTTACGTGCTGCCAGAAAAGCAAATGCAAGGACCGATTGGCAGGAATTGATTCGTTCCGTCTGCGGACCCTACTGGGTGGGACTTTTTGACCCGGCACAATATGACTCACACATCGTCTCGTTTGTTAATGTTATGGGAACTGGCCAAGCATCTGGGAGGGTCAATCCCTGACACTTGGAACAAATATCTTTTTCGGCGATTTTGGGGTGAAGGAGCCTTGTCCCGTGAGTCATATCTTGTGTTGGAGAATTATCAAGATGTGGGCCTGAGGCACAGCCTCAGATTCGTAAGAGATTTGCCGCGACAGGCAAATCCTCAAGACCTCATCGACGCAGAAATCACCTACGGCAAACTGTCGCCCAACGCGGCGGCAATGCTGTCAGCACTCTTCTTGCGACATACGGGCAAATTACTTCGGATTGCAACTGACACAGAAGTAGAGCAAACGATGGATGCGACTTTGATTTGTTACGGCAATTCCGACTCGAACCTGAAGACATTTGACATTGAGGAATCATCGGGAAACGCTTTGTTCCAATTTGTATTCGATGGGGCGGGACAGCGCGCATTTCAGATATGCGAACAGCTTTACTCCGCGGAGAACCGCAGCGGTGTAGCCTACGATAAGGCGATTCTTCTAAGATTGAACAACCCACAGAATCCGAATCATTGCTACGTAGTGTGTGCTGGGCTTTCCGAATGGGGCAGTCTGGCAGCTGTTTATTACCTCACAAAGAAATGGAAGGTTCTTCACAAGCGTTTCGACAGGTTTTGGCGCCGAAGGGACTTCTGCGTGCTGCTGGAAGTCCAGTCGGGGCAGTTCGAAAACGCAACAGAAGTGGCCTCGGTTGTCCGGTTGTCGCCGCTTCTCCAGGGCTGACGCGATGAATGCACTTAGATACCTTTGACAGGCAGGCATATGGCATCGGATCCAAAAAGTCCCTCGTTCACACAAACAAAATTTACTGCCCGCCCCGTCGCCAAAGTTCTCGTGGCCACAACTGCCATGCTGACTTTCATCTCGTTCTGGCGAGCAGCGGCCATCGTTCTGAACGATCTCGCGTCTTCCGCATACTACGCAGGGGGTGAGGCCGAGCAGTTCATCGGTAAGACGGCCCCGTGGTTCATTCTCGCGACCATGCTCCTCTCCTACGCCGTTTCCCAGTTATACGTGGAAAGCTGCAGCATGTTCGTCCGCGGAGGCGTCTATCGGGTGGTGAAGGAGGCGATGGGCGGAACACTGGCCAAATTTTCCGTCTCCGCGCTCATGTTTGACTACGTTCTTACGGGACCGATCAGTGGTGTCTCGGCGGGCAGGTATCTTGCTGGATTGCTGAACGAGGTATTCGCCTTTGCTCATCTGAAAGTAGTTTTGAACGCGAACGCTGCTGCCACGATATTTGCCATGGCTGCCACCCTCTACTTCTGGTGGCAGAACACAAAGGGCATTCACGAATCGAGTGAGAAGGCGCTATGGATCATGCAACTAACCACTGTCATGGTCATCGCGCTAGTCTCCTGGTGCTGCTATACCTTGTGGATGCGCGGGGGACATCTGCCGCCCGCACCGGTTCCCCGAAACATCATCCTCGACCAACATTCGCTCGGTTGGCTATACGGCAGTAATCTTCCGGGCCTGATCACCGTGATCGCCGTCTTCGTCGCCTTGGGACATTCGGTCCTCGCCATGAGCGGAGCAGAATCGCTTGCTCAAGTGTATCGGGAAATCGAGTACCCCAAACTTCCGAACCTTAAGAAAGCCGCACTGGTAATTTTTCTCTATAGCCTGATCTTCACGTCGCTGGTTTCCTTCTTTGCCGTGATGATCATCCCGGACAAGACCAGGCCCGAATACTTTCAGAATTTGATCGGCGGATTGGCGATGAACCTTTCCGGACCCTACGTGGCTCGTTTGGTTTTTCAAGTGTTTGTTGTCGCCGTGGGAACATTAATTCTCTCTGGCGCAGTGAACACCGCAATCATAGGTTCCAACGGCGTCCTCAATCGCGTTTCCGAGGACGGCGTTCTCTCTGATTGGTTTCGCCGGCCGCATCCACGATTCGGAACCTCATACCGGATCATTAATTTCGTGGTGATGTTTCAACTCCTGATGATCCTGATAAGCCGCGGCGACGTTACGTTCTTGGCGAACCTTTATGCTTTTGGCGTAATTTGGAGTTTCGTTCTCAACGGTCTTGCGGTCCTCGTCCTGCGGTATACACACCCCGGAGGGCGGGAATTCCGCGTACCACTTAATTTCACAATCGCCGGCAAGGAAATCCCCGTTGGGGTTGGTCTCATTACGCTAACGCTGCTGACGACCGCGGTTGTGAATCTTTTTACAAAACCGGCGGCCACTGTCTCGGGCATTATTTTCTCAGGTGCACTATTCATTCTTTTTACTCTCTCCGAGTTGAGGATCCGGCGGCAGCGGGGGGAAAAGTGCGTCGAGCTCGATCAATTCAATCTCGCACAAGAAGCCGAGCTCACGCAGGACAATCTCGACGTCCGGCCAGGCAACATCCTTGTTCCCATCAGCACAAACTACGCGTTGTACGCATTGGAAGCAGCGCTGCGTCGAGCCAAACGTCGAGAAGCCGAGGTCGTCGTCCTGCACGTTCAAGTTCTGCAGCGCGCAGGTTCCGGTGAAAGTGACCTGACACCGGATCAGCTCTTTAGCACGATTGAGCAGTCGTTGTTTAGCAAGGTCCTTTCCATCGCGGAAACGGAGGGCAAACCGGTACGGCTCGCGGTTGCGGCCGCGAATGACCTCTGGGAAGGCATCCTGCGCATGGCCGCGGGCTTGCAGTCAGGTTCAGTGGTTATCGGAAGTTCGTCAAAAATGTCAGTCAGCGAACAGGCACGCCAGATCGGGCTTGCATGGGAGCGGATGCCTGAACCGCGCCCACGGGTCTCACTCGAAATCTTCAATTCGTCCGGCCAAGCACAAGTCTTCTATTTGGGACCGCATGCACCACGCCTTACGCCCAAAGAGATCGATCTGCTGCATGAACTCTGGGTCAACATCAGCGACGATGTGGAAGGGGAAGAAATCCATCATCATGACATCGTCCATTTCGCACTCACTGAAATCGAGAGACAGATCGCCAACGGGCAACGCGACGAGGTTCTCCTGAGGATTCGAGATCACTTGCGAGGGATCAAGGATCGCCGTCTGCCTCCACCGTGAGGTTTGGGAATGCCGGACCTGGGTTGTCTCCTTTAATTTGCCACTTCCTGATCAGCGAAATTCTCGGAGACGTGCCCATTGCCTTGCGACGTTCCACCTTGCTCCCCGCTAAAAATGTCCAGATTCCCCGCCATCGGGAGCCTTTGGACCGGCTGATTCGGATGTGATTCGGTCCCAGGCCGTCCGCTTCGATTTCTCCACGAATTTCGCGCCTATGCCCCACGATGGAATCGGCATGAGCAGACGCCGGGAAAGGCCGTTCAATTGGGGCTCGTACGTGCTTCGGAGTTCGCTCAGTTTCTGGTCGCCAGCTTCCGTGCACTTGCAGGCGCCGGATTCGGCGAGCAAGCTGCGCACCTCGGCAAGGTCTTTCGGGGGGAGCCGGTCGGCGGCGGGAGCGACGGGGCGGACCCGCAGCACCTCGCACACATCCGCGATCGCATGGCGAGAAATCGCGAACGTAAGCTGCGCCTGCCATTTGGCGTCGCCCACGCCGTACGCGACTATAAGTGCGCTCACATCCAGGACCGCCGTAAACGCCGCGAGCCACGATTGGTTGTCATGTTGCGACCGGAAGTAGCAGAGAACCGGATACGACAAATGGCTCTCCATCAACTGCGCGCACCATATTTCCCAATCTTGTAGATACCTGCTAAGTATATCAGGTCCGCGAAAACGGGCGTGCCTGCGAAGCAACTCCCCGGCGGTGGGCGGCGAGCCGGCGCGCGCGTCGAGCAACGAAATGTTCAATTCCCGCTGAGAAAAAGCGCCATACATGGTCGGCAAATAAGAAATGACGATGGCCAGAAAGCCGAAACCCATTCCGCCCTCGCCCACCGTGATCACGCGCGCCATCGCCGTGCGCGGCGTCACGTCCCCCAGCCCGAGCGTAAAGAACGTGGTCCCGCTCAGATAGAGATCGGTCCGAAATGTCGCCGGCCCTACCGACACATTGAGGGACGATCCCGCGGCCCAATGCAGCATGGCGAACGCAACCACCAGCGCGAAGGCCCATGTGGCAAATAGCATCAACAGCGAAAGCGGGCCGAAATAACTCAGATGAGTTTCCCGCACTTTCTTGGAGGGAAGCCACCGGTTGACCACCGACCAGACAGCCCAACTGACTTGATAAAACAGGCGAGTCACACGAAAACGGCGTGTAACGCGACGGGGCAGAATGATGCTCTCGAACGTCTCCCACAATGTGGCAAACATGAGGAGCAGGCCCAAAATTCCCACGACGATTCTCATCATCACTCCAACGCGCTAGCAGCTTGCGGAAAAACTCTCCAGTTTTGTGGGTCGTGCCTTTTCATCCTGACGAAGGAAGGGCAGGCACGACATCGGGTGCGGGCTCTACGCGCCGTCGACTTCGAGCCCGCCGGAATAAAGTCCGCATTGTCTTCAGGGGTTCTAACCCCCGAACGCCCGATGCTGCATTTTTCCGCAAACCGTTAGCACACGATATCAGGTCTTTGAGGATAGAAGAAATTCCTGAAGCGCGGAAAAGCGATTGGGAAATGGAATGGACTGCTTCGCGCGGCCCAGCAAAGACGCCAGGCGCTCCGGCATTTCGGGCCGCAGGCCTGTGGCGCGAGCGACCGTCTCTGCGAACTTCGCGGGATGAGCGGTGGCCAGGACGATACCATGAGAGCTTGCGAGACTCTGTTTCGCAAAGCTTTGCCACCCGAGCACGCCGACGGCCGTGTGCGGATCGAGCACGTAACCGTGGCGCTGTTCCACGTCGTGCATGACGCGGAGCGTCTCTTCGTCACTGAAGCTGCAGCCCCAGATGTCGTGGCGGATCGCCTGAAGATCGTTATCGTAGAGATCGGCAATGCGCGCGAAGTTGCTCGGATTTCCGACGTCCATGGCATTGGAAACCGTGCGGCGGGAGGCGCGCGGAATCAATTTGCCGCTGCGCAGAAATTCGGGCACGACGTCATTGGTGTTCGTCGCGGCGATGAATTGAGCGGCCGGCAGGCCGATGCGTTTCGCGAACAGGCCCGCGGTCAGATTGCCGAAGTTTCCGCTCGGCACAGAGAATACGGCCGGAGCGGCTGCGGCGGGAAGCCGCGCGCACGCCGCGAAGTAATAAAACATCTGCGGGATCAGCCGCGCGATATTGATTGAATTTGCCGACGTGATCGTGAATTGTTTGGCGGCCACAGGATCGACAAGCGCCTGTTTCACCAGCCTCTGGCAGTCATCAAACGAGCCGGCCACTTCGAGAGCTGTGATGTTCTGCCCCAGCGTGGTGAACTGTTTTTCCTGCGCAATACTGACCCGTCCGGCCGGGTACAGAATCACGACGCGAATTCCAGAGACGCCCAGAAAGGCATGTGCGACGGCGCTCCCGGTGTCGCCGGACGTCGCCGCAATGACTGTAAGTGGTTGTCCCGATTCCCGAACAAAGTAGGCCATCAGCCGCGCCATGAAGCGTGCGCCGAAATCCTTGAACGCGAGAGTCGGGCCATGGAATAACTCGAGGATGTGCAAGCGTTCCGTGAGGGAAATCAACGGTACGGGAAAATCAAGCGCGCAAGTCACGATTTCGGTAAGAGCGTCCTGTGGGACATCGTCGCCGAGGAATAGTGTGCCGACCTCGCACGCCAATTCCGGAAACGACAGCGAGCGCCAGCGTCCGGGAAAATCTGAGGGGAGGCGAGGCATCTCGACCGGCATGTACAGCCCGCCGTCCGGCGCGGAGCCACGCAACACGGCATCGCGCAAAGACACTTCCGGACCGCGGCCGAGAGTGCTTCGAAATTTCATCGCGTGGGCCGTGTCTGCGGATCGAGGATTTCAAGGAAGCCGCGTGCATCGGGCTCCGTCTCTCGCAAGTGCGCCATCGACACAGTGATGTGCGCGAACCGCTCGTAGAGTTGTTTTCGATATGCGAGGAGTTGAGGATAACAGCGCGCGACCGCGTCCTTTGCCGGTTCACCCGGGCGCTGTGAAAACAGGTCCCCCCAGAGGACGGGTTTCGGATCGGACAGGTATCGCGCGATCAGGGTTTCTTCTTCTCCAGCGGTTGCCGCGAGGTACACGACCGTCGTGAGGCGTTGGAGCCGGCGGCATATCGCTTCGCCCGTGTAAACCACGCTGCCCGTGGTGTCCACTACGATGCCGTCCTCCCCTGACGCCTCAACTTCATCCAGGGCCTCGCGCATGGATTCAATTTCGCTGGCAAGATAATTCTGTTCGCGGTCGCGGTACTCCGGCTGGTCCGGCCAGCCCATCCATGCCGCGACGCCACCGATGCCGCGGTAGCCGCCGGCACTCAGCTCCGGCTTGAGTTTCTCCTCAATACGATCATCAATGCTGATCGCACGAAATCCCGCCTCGGCAAGTTTTCGAGTCCAATGGGACTTGCCCGCGCCGGACATTCCGATGAATGAAAGTTTGATCAAGGGACCTCGGCGACGCTTTCTCGCTCCCCGATCGAAAAATTCTGCACCCTGCACTACTAATTCTCAAATTTGTCGTGCCGCGCGCAGAATCTCGACTTTCGGATGGCCGGGCTTCAGCCCGGCCAGATCAATGTTTCCTTACAGCCGGCCTTAACCGCTGAAGCTGAGTTTGGTTGCGGCTCCGCCGAACTGTGGAATCTACTTGCTGCGGCCCAGCCGTGCCGGCCTGAGGAGGACCAGTTCTTGCCCCCGGCGACAGCCTACCAAGGATAGCGTCCCTCGACGGTCTCGGCAAGCGTCGAGTCCGGCCGGATAGTTGGCAAATGTGTATCGAGGCGGAACTGGCCTGGATTTCTCATCACGGACCCAGCTTAATCTTCGTTGTCGGACTAGCTCGCGCAGGGAGCATGGGATAGTGGCGCCGGCGTTACCAAATCAAGCACTCCGCATCAAGCACTCCGCAGTAAAGTGTCGGACGGCCGATCCACTTACTCGCGTCGTGTTGAGAAAGCGGTCTACGTACCCGCCGCAACTGAAGCCATCATGGCAACAACGCGAGGGAGTCTCGAATAATGTCATACACGAAGTTAAGTTGGCCGGGTGTTATGACGTAGGGCGGCAGGATGTACACAACGTTTCCGAGAGGCCGGAGTAGAACTCCGCGATTTAGGTAAAACTCGTACAGGCGCGGGCGAAGTGACGACAGGTAACCGGCGTCCGGAACTTTGAGTTCGATGGCTGCGACGCTGCCGATGTGGCGGACGTCCGCCACGCCGGGATGCGCCGCGAACTCGGGGAGGCGCGCGGCGTGCACCTGTTCGATGGCGGCAATGCGCTCAAAAACCGGCTCGGTGTCGAAAATGTGAAGATTGGCGTTGGCGGCGGCGCAGGCGATCGGGTTGGCCGTGTACGAGTGTCCGTGAAAGAAAGCGCGTGCGCGGTCGGCCCCGGTAAAGGCATCGTGGACGCGTTCGGTCGTGAGTGTAGCCGCGAGCGGAAGAAATCCGCCGGTAAGGCCCTTGGCGACGCACATAAAATCCGGAAAAACTCCGGCGCGGTCGCAGGCAAACATCCGCCCGGTGCGGCCAAATCCAGTCAGAACTTCGTCCGCGATGAGCAGGACATCGTGCGCGGTGGTGAGGCGCCGGATGCCCGCAAGAAACTCTTCAGGATGAACGATCATGCCGCCCGCGCCTTGCAGCAGCGGCTCGACGATGACTGCGGCAATCTCGTGGCCGCGTTCGGCAAGCAGACGTTCGAGTTTTCCAAGACATTCGATCTGGCAGGTCGCGCGCGTGAGGCCCACTGGACAATGCGCGCAATAGGCCGAATGAACGCGCAGAACTGGGAGGCGAAGCGAATCGAAAGCCGAGGTGAATGGCGAATCGTCGCTCACGGACATCGCCCCGAAAGTATCGCCGTGGTAGGCGTTTTCGAGCGCGACGATCCGGCACTTCCCGGGCTGGCCGCAATTCCTCCAATATTGAACCGCGAGTTTGAGCGCGACTTCGACGGCAGTCGAACCGTCGTCCGAGAAAAAAATGTGCCGCAGCGGCGCCGGAACGATTTTCCCGAGGCGCGATGCGAGCTCCTCGGCCGGCTCGTGCGAAAATCCCGCGAAGAGAACGTGCTCCAGACGCGCGGCCTGCCCGGCAATGGCGGCGGCAATGGCCGGATGTGAATGGCCGTGCAGATTCACCCACCAGGACGATATGGCATCGAGAATTTGGCGGCCGTCCTGAGTCTCAAGAAACACGCCTTCGCCACGCCGAATCCGAAGCGGCGCCGGATCGGCGCCTTCCTGCGTGAACGGGTGCCACAGATGCAGGTCGGGTGCGCTCATGGCCTATGGAAACGCCTGCCGGTCGAAATTATCCGCGAATACTTCCAGCAGCGCCGCGCGGTGGATTTTTTTGAGCATGGGGATGTGTCCGATTACGCGCACTTTGCCGAAGTGTTCAATGGCGCGCCGATTTTCAATGTTTTTTGCGCCGATCAGAACGACGCCGTGGACGCTCAATTGCGCGCCACGCAGCGCGGCAAGTGTGAGCAGAGTGTGATTGATCGTACCTAGTTTTGTGCGCGCCGCGACGACTATAGGAAGTCCGAGACGGCGCATCAAATCCAGCATCAAATCCTGCTCGTTGAGCGGCACCATCGCCCCGCCTGCGCCTTCCACGATATAGGGATGATTCGCCACCGGTGCGGGCAATTCAAACGAGTCGAGGGCGATTCGAACTCCTGCTTCGCGCGCCGCCAGGTGCGGCGATACGGGTGGGTCGAAATAGTAGCGCTCCAGCAGGAGTCTTTCCTCCGGGCACCCAGCCCACGCTCGCACCGAGTTGCGGTCCGTGCCTTCGATTGCCCCAGTCTGCACAGGTTTCCAGTAAATGCCGTCGAGCGCGGCGACCAGCAGCGCGGATAGAACTGTCTTACCGACGCCCGTATCGGTGCC
>Ga0137409_10005856_pt1 | contig 12788 bp, 11 predicted proteins | sample CZODoug1_16funga_FD_122059 | JGI IMG/M metagenome (GOLD analysis project Ga0137409, IMG submission 122059) | Vadose zone soil fungal communities from Angelo Coast Range Reserve, California, USA - CZODoug1_16fungal (Hybrid Assembly) | ecosystem: Environmental > Terrestrial > Soil > Vadose zone...
CCGAACAGGAAGGCGACGGAAGCGAGCGCCACGCCGAGCAGGCTCGCAAAACGCAGCGGCGCCACCGAGAAAGACGTAAGGCCTTCGATCGAAAGCCCGACCAGCCGGCCGGGGCTGAAGGTGGTGACGCCGTGCGCGCGGGCCGCAGGTTCGTAGTCGACACGGATCTGGCGGAAACCGATCCAGCTCGCGAGGCCCTTGAAGAAGCGATTGCGCTCGGGAAGCTGGCGCAGTGCCGCCGCGGCGCGCGGCGACAGCAGGCGGAAGTCGCCGGCATCTTCGGGGATTTTCTGCCGGGCGCCCCAATTGATCAGCGCGTAGAAGCCGCGCACGGCGACCCGCCGCAGAAACGATTCGTTGTCGCGATGGGCTTTGGCGGTATAGACCACGTCGTAGCCGCCATCGATCCAGTGACCGACGAGTTTCTCGACCAGATCGGGCGGATGCTGACCGTCGCCGTCCATGAACAGGACCGCGCCGCGCCGCGCATGGTCCAATCCTGCCATCAGCGCGGCTTCCTTGCCGAAATTGCGCGACAGCGACACCACCTGAACGTCAATCGCGTCGGCGCCAAGTCCGCGCGCAATACTGAGCGTGGCGTCGGCACTGCCGTCATCGATATAGACAACCTCGCAGGGCAGCCCGTAGCGCTGCCGCAGCGCTCTTGCCATTTCACCAAGCCGCGCGTGCAGCAATGCCAGCCCGGCCGCCTCGTTATAAAGTGGTACGACGATCGACAGCCCTTGCCCCGCAGCCGTCGCCGCGGTGGTTGTTAGGCCAGAAACATCCGTGCCCAGCATCATCGATCAGGTTCCAAACCGCCTACATGGCAGCATATGCTACTCGTTGCTTGCTGTCGCAACGATGAACAAGAACACGCTCCACCTCACCGCCGCAGGAACTCCTCAAGCTTGGCGAACAGCGGATTGTCGCGGTCGAGCACGTAGTCGAGCGACGCCACCGACACCGTCTCGGCGCCATGGGCGCGAAGAAAGCTGCCGAGCGCGTAAAGCTGCATCGGCGGACAGTGCAGCGTCACCATTCCCGACGATGTCGGGCCGCCGAACGGCGACACCACGCCGAAGCGATTATGGGCCTCGGCAAGCAGCGCGGCATCGCATCCCTTAAATCGGGTGCGGACTTCCCGGTACTTGCTGGCGCGGGCCCGGGCCGCAATATGATCCAGGATCACGCGCGCGGTCTCGCGGGCCTCGCTCGACCAGTCAGCCTCCCGCGAGGCCACGAGGTTGGCCTGGCTGCGCAGGATCACGCCGTCGTCGAGCACCTTGAGACCGTTGGCGGCAAGCGTGGCGCCGGTCGTCGTGATATCGACGATCATTTCGGCCGTTCCTACCGCAGGTGCACCTTCGGTCGCGCCGGCGCTCTCGACGATCCGATAGTCGACGACGCCATGGGACGCAAAGAAAGTCCGGGTGAGGTTGATGTATTTGGTCGCAACCCGCATCCGCCGGTTATGCTGCGCGCGAAAACCGGTGGTGACGTCGTCGAGATCGGCCATGGTGCGGACATCGATCCAGGCCTGCGGTACGGCGACCACGACATTGGCGCTGCCAAAGCCGAGGTTATGAATCAGCGCGACGCGCTTGTCGGCGTCGACGATGCTTTCACGCACCAGATCTTCGCCGGTGACGCCGAGATGCACCGCGCCGCGCGCAAGCTGCGAGGCAATCTCGCTCGCCGAGAGATAGGCGATCTCGACATTGTCGAGCCCGCTGATGGTGCCGCGATAGTCGCGGGCGCCACGCGGCTTCGCCAGCGCAAGTCCGGCACGGGTGAAGAACGCCTCGGTGTTTTCCTGCAGCCGGCCTTTCGACGGAACCGCGAGAACGAATGGCGTCGTCATGACGGGCTCCCGCGCAAGCCGGTTGCAGCCGGCTTGCGGCCAAGCTGCGTCAAGGCTTCGATCCAGACCGAAAACCCGACGGCGGGGATCGGCGTAGCGGCCCCAAGCTGAGTCATCAGTCCATCATAGCGCCCGCCCGCCACCAGCGGCTCGACACCATTGCCCTTGGCGTGCAGTTCGAATTCGAAGCCGGTATAATAGTCGAGGCCGCGCCCGAACGAGGTGGAAAAGCGTGCCATGCCGGTATCGATGCCGCGCGCGGCCATGAAGCCGACGCGGCTTTCGAACTGGTCGATCGCGGCGGTGATGTTGAGTTTGGTATCGGCGGCCAGCGCGCGCAACCGCGCCACCGCATCGCGCGGATCACCCGCGATCGCGAGGAATCGCTTGATCACGTCAAGCGCATCGCGCGGCAGGGCGCCGCCCTTCAATGTCGACTGTTCGAGGAAGCGATCGGCGATTTCCGAAACCGAGCGCCCGCCGACGTTGGTGGTGCCGGCGATCGACATCAGATCGGTCACCAGCGCCAGCGCCGCCTTGCGGTCGGAGCCGGCAAGGGCGGCGAGCACACCTTCATATTCGTTGCGGCTCGATCCGGTCGCAAGCGTGAGCCGTTCGAGATCCTGCTCCAGGCTGATCTTGCGGTTGAAATCCTTGATGAGCCGCCGCCTCCACACCGGATAGAGATCGAGGGCATCGATCAGCGCGATGAACAGAGCCACGTCTCCGGTGCGAATTTCGACCTCGGTCAGCCCGAACGCGTTGGTGGCCTCAAGCGCCAGCGCAAGCATTTCGGCGTCGGCTGCGGCGCGATCCTGCCGCCCGAAGGATTCGATGCCGGCCTGCAAAAATTCGCTCGGCCGACTGCCGCGGTAACGAAATACCGGCCCGAGGTAGCAGAAGCCGGCAGGCTGGCCGGCGCGGCTGGAGGCGAGATAATCCCGCGCCACTGGAATGGTGAGGTCGGGGCGAAGGCACAGTTCCTCGCCGCTGGCATCGGTCGTGAGATAAAGGCTTTTCCGGATGTCCTCGCCCGAAAGGTCGAGGAACGGCTCGGCAGGCTGCAGGATCGCCGGTTCGGCCTGGACGTAGCCCGCCTGGGCGAACGACAACAGCAGAGCATCCGCCCATGCGGCGGGTCCGGTCGCACGAGGGGCGGCGGTCAGGGTCATCTCGAAGTCCAAATATCCAGAAAATGGGTGCTAAAGCTTCAGCCGGCGCAGCCCCTTAGCATGGCTGGCGCCGGGTTTCGACCTGGATCGGCCAAGTGTCTTAATCAAGTGCCTTAATAACAGGCCAAGAGAACAGGCCAAGAGAACAGGCCGAGAGAACAGGTCAAGGGATCGCTGGTTAAGGCCGCAGCCTATCCGCCTGTCCCGCCATCGGTCCAGTCGCCGAGCGCCGCCTGCACCAGCGCCAGCGCCGCCACCGCGGCGGTGTCGGCCCGCAGAATCCGTGGTCCCAGGGAAAGCCTCAGGGTTCGCGGCTGCCGCAGCAGGATAGTGCGCTCTTCCTCGGCAAATCCACCTTCGGGGCCGATCAGGACATCGATTCCGGTCGAAGCCGCACGGCCGCCTTGCAGGGCTTGCAACGGATCCGTGGGGTCTGCGGCCTCGTCGCAGAAAACAAGCAGGCGCTGCCCCTCGCGCTGGGCCAGATAGCGGTCGAGCGCGACCGGCTCGGCTACATCGGCGATGCTCAGGATGCCGCATTGCTCGGCAGCCTCGATGACATTGGCGCGCATCCGCTCGCCGTTGACCCTGCTGACCTGGGTGAAGCGGGTCAAGACCGGTTGCAGCGATGATGCTCCCATCTCGACCGCCTTCTGCACCATGTAGTCGAGCCGGGCGTGTTTCAGCGGCGCAAAGATGTAAGCGAGGTCGGGCAGGCGATCCTGCGGCCGGGTCTGGGCGACGATATCGAGACTGTCCGGCCGTTTGCGCCCCAGGATGGAAGCCTGCCATTCGCCATCGCGTCCGTTGAACACCAGAATGGTTCCGCCGGCGGAAAGCCGCAGCACGTTGCCGAGATAATTGCTCTGGCCACGCTCCAGCGCGACCGTCTGACCCGCAGCCAATGCGGAGTCGACAAACAGCCTGGGCTTGCGAAAATCGAGTTGAGGCATGATCGAGGTTCCAGTCCGGCTCGCCTTTTAGCCCAAAGAGCTCGAATTTACCCAATATCGGCGTCCGGCGCGGCCCAACGCCGCGCTGTTGCCAAATTCCACGGGTTGTTAAGAGGCGGCAGGAATCGTAAATAGCGCTAACGGAATCGCTCTTCTATCGAGAAGACGTGTATCGAGAAGATATGGGGACCAATCGACCTCGCCGGAGAAACAGCTTTGATCATCCGCCGCCTGATTGCACCGCTGACCGTGGCCGTCGTTATCGCCCACGCCGGGCAGGGCTTTGCGCAAAGCGCATTTCCCGCGCCGCTGCCAGGTCGGGCTGCCCCGCCGGCTAACGATTCGGCATTTCCGCCGGTGAACGGACGGGCGCCGGCTGCGTCCATCGGTGCCGCTCCCAGTTCATTTCCGGTAACCGGAGCGGCACCTGTCACCGGCACCGCGTTCGAGCGCGGGCCGGCTACCCCGCAAGGGGGAGCTGCCGCGGATGACTGCATGAAAGGGTTCGCACCCTTGCGGGAAGAGGCCGAGAAGCGTGGCAAACTGATCAAGGCCGCCAGCGACCGGCATGCATCCCCGGATGAAGCCTGCAAGTTGATCGGAAATTTCGGCCAGGCCGAAATCAAGATGATCAAATACGTCGAAACCAACGCATCGAAGTGCGGAATTCCGCCGCAGATATCCGACCAGCTGAAAAACGGCCACAAGAACACCGAGAAAATGCAGAAGCAGGTCTGCACCGTGGCGCAGCAACAGCAGCAAAGAGGGCCGGTTGGCCCAAGCCTGAGCGAGGTGCTGGGCTCTTCGGCAGCACTTCCGGAGGCGACTGTCGCGAAGAAGGGCGGCAGCACGTTCGATACGCTGAACGGCAACGTCCTCGCGCGATGACCCGATGAGCTCCGCAGCCGCCCGCGTTGCTGACGCGACCGGCAACTGGGTCGACACGCGCGCGCCGCCGTGGTCGCGGCCGTACTTGCGGCTTTCACGTCTCGACCGGCCGATCGGATCCTGGCTGCTGCTGATGCCGTGCTGGTGGTCGGCGGCGCTGGCCGCCGGCGTCATCAACAACATCGGCCAATTGCCCCTCATCATCGCGCTGTTCTTCATCGGCGCATTTGCCATGCGCGGTGCCGGCTGTACCTGGAACGACATCACCGATCGTGATCTCGATGCGTTGGTGGAACGGACGCGCTCGCGGCCGATTCCGGCGGGACAGGTGAGCGTGCCGCAGGCGGCCATGTGGCTTGTCGTTCAGGCGCTGATTGGTCTCGCGGTGCTGCTGCAATTCAACCGCTTCGCGGTCATGACCGGCATCGCCTCGCTCATCATCGTCGCGATCTATCCATTCATGAAGCGGATTACCTGGTGGCCGCAAATCGTGCTCGGGCTGGCGTTCTCGTGGGGCGCGCTGATGGGATTTGCGGTGACGCAGGAGCGCATCGATGCGACGGCATTGGCGCTCTACGCCGGCTCGATCGCGTGGGTGATCGGCTATGACACCATCTATGCGCATCAGGATGCCGAGGACGACGCGCTGATCGGAATCAAATCGACCGCGCTGTTGTTCGGCGCGCGCACGAAGCCCGCGTTGATGGTGTTCTACGCAACGGCAGTAGCGCTGATCGGCGTGGCGCTCACTCTGGCCGGCGCCGGCTTGCCGGCGTGGATCGGGCTTGCCGCGTTTGCCGCCCATCTCGTCTGGCAAATCAGACGTCTTGAGATCAGCGATCCCGCGCTGTGCCTGCGGATATTCAAATCCAACCGCGACGCCGGGCTTTTGTTGTTCGCAGGATTGCTCGCGGATGCGGTGATGCGGGCGGCCTAAACTCGATCATCGGTCTGCGCGGTCTTCCACGGCTTCGACGTTCGGTTGTTGCTGTGATGGTGGCGCCTTGGTGTTGCTCTGCAGATACATCTAATCGGCGGTGGAACCATTACCCTCCCGATTCGATGTTGGGCGCGCAGATGAGCCTTCAGAAAATCGGGTTTTGGCTGACCGCGGCCACGCTTGGCACGCTCTTGCCGGCTCGAGCCCTTCTTGCCGCCGACATGCCGGTGAAAGCCCGGCCGCCAGCACCTGCCTATTACGACTGGAGCGGCGTCTATGTCGGGGTCCATGCCGGTTACGGCGGCGGGATGACGGACTGGAATGACCAAGGTTTCGATTTTGCCGCAAGAGGTTTCCTCGGCGGCGGGCAGGTCGGCATCAACAAGCAGATTGCCAGCCTGGTGTTCGGCCTTGAACTGGATGGATCGTGGGCGAACTTCAATGGATCGCAGACGTTTTCCTTCGGCGGTCCGATTATTGGATTTCAGTCGATCGGATCGGCGACCTCAAAAATCGACGGTTTCGTGACTCTGGCAGGCCGAGCCGGTTTGGCGGCTGATCGCTGGTTCGTCTATGCCAAGGGCGGCATGGCATTTGCGCACGAAAAGCATTCTTTCGGCGTCGTGGCGACCCAATTTCCGGGCGGTGTCGACAGCTTCGCGGTCAGTGGCAGCGAAGACCGCTGGGGACCGATGGTCGGCTTCGGTACGGAATATGCGCTGGGGAGCAACTGGTCGGTCAAGGCCGAATACAACTACATGAACTTCGCGGCTAGGACGCCGAGACTTACGGGCACCCTGACGACGGCTGGCGTTACAACTCCCCTTTCCTTGGACACCGAAATCGAACAGGCAGCGATCCATGTGGTCAAGGCGGGCGTCAACTACCGCTTTGGCGGGATCCAGGTCGACCCGACGTTTGCGCCGGTACCGGCGGCGCCGGGCTACAATTGGTCGGGCGCCTATATCGGTGCCCAAGGTGGATATGGTTTTGGCCACAAGGAGTGGCCCGACTTCTTCGGGACCCCGACTTCCGGAAAGTTCGACGCCAACGGGTGGCTTGCCGGCGGCACCGTGGGCGTCAACGCGCAGGCCGGCACGTTCGTATTCGGCGTCGAAGGCGAGTGGATGTGGACTGGCATCAAGGGGAGCCAGACTTTCACGACGGATCTCGGCGGGGGAGGTTTTGAGACGGACAACCTTGAAAGCAAAATCAATTGGCTTGCGATCGCCAGTGCGCGTGCTGGCTTCGTGGTGGGCGATCGGCTGCTTGTCTATGCCAAGGGCGGCGTCGCGCTCGCCGACGAAAAACATTCGCATAACCTGGCACAGAGCGTTGTCGGGTTCGGCACTGTCACTGCAAGCTTGAGCGGGCGGGCCGTACACACCGGCATCGTGCTGGGCGCCGGCGCCGAATACGCGCTTGGGGGCAATTGGTCGGCCAAGCTCGAATACGACTACATCAGGATGCTCGCGCAGAATGTCATCGTCACCGGCACCGAGGCCGCCAATATCCCGATCCTTGCCGTGGGGACCATCGACTTCGCTGAACAATTTACGGGAATCAGGCAGGACCTGCACGTCATCAAGCTGGGCGTGAATTATCACTTCAACCCGGTGCCGATGGTGGTCAGCGCGCACTATTGAGTTATGCCAGCTTCGCCGCGCATATCGACGGACGTCCAGGGACGACCGAGGCCATCCTTCGAGATGCGGCCAAGACCAATCTCTAGAGCGGGATGACTTTTCTTCGAATCGTCATCCCGCTCTATCTTTTTGTTTGAGCATGATCTCCGCGCAAACGCTTCGCGTTTGTCGCGAGGGAAAACCGGTTCCCACCCATCGGGTCGTGGCCCGAGGGCATGCTTTTCCGGATCATGCTCTGGATCAATCCTTGGGATGAGGCAGATAAGGGCCGTCAGGTGCGCGCGATGATCTCGCGTTCGCCCTGATGAATATTCGCAAGGTTCAGCAAAGCGCCGCTGCGCCGCCGCACCAGGAATTTCGGACGCCGCGCCCGGATCGCGTTGTGGCGCCGGCGCCGCATGGCGGGTTCGCGAGGCTCGTCTTCGAGCAATTGCGGGAGCGCGAAAATGTCGCTCCACATCCGCCACGCGGATGCGATCTCTTCGCGGTCGGAACTGACGCACAAGGGAATGGTCAATGACGGATCGCGATGCACGAGCACAAGCGCCTGGGCGTCGTCGATGCCGCGCAGCGCGACGCCGAGAAAATCGCGCACGCGAACGTTGACCGCCATCCGCATGCCGTGGATGGCACGACGCAGCACGACGCGTTCGCGATGAAGTTCGATTTGCCGCACGCCGCCATCTGCGCGGGTGTCGTGCGCATTGAAGCTGACGGGCAGAGAGAGGGGGTCGAGCCGCAATGCGCGGCTCGACCCGGCGGGATTGATCCCGCTTGTTGCAGTTTGACGCCTCACGGCCTTTATCTCCCCGCCGGGATTATGTTCCCGGTCGATGGCTGAGACCGTAGCCGAGCGGGGTCCGTATTGGCTTAAAAAGGCTGGTTAATCGAAGGTCACCGGCGCTGCATCCGCGGGCATGATTGACAAGACCTTGGCTCACATGATTGACGAGACCTTGCGGAGAAGGTGAAAATCTTTCGCTTCGGACGCTGGAAGCGCTTGAAGTCCATGTGAATCAGGCACATCTCATGGGTTCGGCGATCTGCATTCCAGCCCTTCAATTCTTCTTCAATCCTTGGGATTTTGTTCGTGATCTCTTCACCATCAGCCGCATCGGCGTCTTCGTCGAAATCCGCCACCTCCGACTTGTTCGACCAATCCGCTCTCAGCGCGCTGGCGCAGCGTCTCGTTGAGGCCGCCAAACGCGCGGGCGCGGACGCCGCCGACGCGGTCGCGGTGCGCAACATTTCGCAAGGGGTGGAGGTCCGTGACGGACGCGTCGAGGAATCCGAGCGCTCGGAAGGCGATGATGTCGGACTGCGCGTGCTGGTGGGACGGCGCCAGGCGGTGGTCTCCACCAACGACGTCAGCGGCGATGGCGTCGCAAAGCTTGCGGAGCGCGCCGTCGCAATGGCGCGCGTCGCGCCCGACGACAAATATGTCGGTCTTGCCGATCCGTCGTTGCTGGCGCGCGATTTCCCCGATCTCGATCTGCTCGACCCCAAGGTCCCATCGACATCGGAGCTTGAACGCCGCGCCTGTGAAGCCGAAGCGGCCGCCCTCGCGGTCAAGGGCGTGACCAAATCGGGCGGCGCCTCGGCCTCGACCGGAATTGGCGGCATGGTGCTGGTCACCAGCACTGGCTTCCACGGCTCCTACCTGCGCTCGAGCCAGGGCATCTCGATGACCGCGATCGTCGGTGACGGCACCGGCATGGAGCGCGACTATGACTACACATCAGCGCCGCATGCTTCCGATCTTGCATCGCCTGCCAAGGTTGGCCGCACCGCGGGCGAGCGCACGGTCGCGCGCGCCAATCCACGCAAGGTCGAGACCTGCAAGGTGCCCGTGGTGTTCGACCCCAGGGTTTCGAATTCGCTGGTCGGTCATCTGGTGGGCGCGGTGAATGGCGCGTCGATCGCACGCAAGACCAGTTTCCTCAAGGATCGTCTCGGCGAGCAGCTGTTTGCGAAGAATATCCGCATCATCGACGATCCGTTGCGGGTGCGCGGGTTGCGCTCGCAGTCGTTCGACGCCGAGGGCGTCAAGGTCAAGAAACTCGCCATCATCGACGAGGGCGTGCTGACGTCATGGCTGCTGGATTCCGCGACCGCGCGCGAACTCGGTCTGGTCACCACCGGCCACGCCCATCGCGGCGTATCGTCGTCGCCTTCGCCGGGATCGTATAATCTTCATCTCGAGGCAGGCGAGCCTACGCCGGCCGAACTGATATCCGACATTGCCCAGGGATTTTATGTCACCGACCTGATCGGCTCCGGCGTCAATGGCGTGACCGGCGACTATAGCCGCGGCGCATCCGGCTTCTGGATCGAGAACGGCGAGATCACCTATGCGGTGAGCGAGGTGACGATCGCAGGCCATCTGCTCGAAATATTCAAGTCGCTGGCGCCAGCCAACGATCTGGAATTCCGCTATGGCGTCAATGCTCCGACGCTGCGCATCGAGGGTTTGACGGTTGGCGGACGTTAGCGCCGACAGCATCCATCAAAGGATTCCGGCGCGCAATATCCTGACGCGTGACGCTGCGTTGCTGACCGATACCGTGCGCGAGGCCGGCGCGCTGGCGCTGTCACTGTTCCGGACCGAGCTGAAAAACTGGACCAAAGGCGCATCCTCGCCGGTGTCCGAAGCCGATATCAGGGTCAACGACCTGCTCGAGAGCCGGCTGCGGTCCGCCACCCCGGATTATGGCTGGCTGTCGGAAGAAAGCGTTGACGACGAGGCGCGTCTTGAGAAGCGGCTGGTCTGGATTGTCGATCCGATCGACGGCACCCGCGGTTACCTGGCCGGCCGCGAAGACTGGTGCGTCAGCGTGGCGCTGGTCGAGAACGGATCGCCCTTGTTGGCGGCGGTGTTCGCGCCGGCCAGCGATGAATTTTTCTTCGCCATGCGCGGGCAGGGCGCGGTGCTCAACGCGGTGCCTGTCCTCGCAACATCCGGCACCGAATTGGATTTTTCGCGCGTGGCCGGTCCGAAGCCTCTGGTCGAACGGCTCAGCCGGCAATCAGGCGAAATTATCCTTCATCCCAGAATCGGGTCGCTGGCGCTCCGGCTGTGCCGGGTCGCGCAGGGCAGTCTCGATGCAGCTTTTGCGGGTGGCCAAAGCCGCGACTGGGACCTTGCCGCGGCCAATTTGATCGTGCAGGAAGCGAATGGTAACATGACCGCGCTCTCGGGGGACGCGATCCTCTACAATCGCCGGGAGGTGACGCACGGGGTGCTGGTGGCAGCGGGACGCGATCGGCATGCAAGCATTGTCGAGCATTTCCGAAACCGTCCGCTGCCCTGAGCGCTCCCGCTAGAGCATGATCCGGAAAAGTGGGTACCGGTTTTCCGAAAAGATCATGCTCAAACAAAAAGATAGAGCAGGATGACGATTCGAAGAATCGTCATCCTGCTCTAGGCGTCGGGAATCCTGCCTGCCGGGCAGCGCCTTAGGAAGAAAGAACCATGCCAGATAGTGCCCCGCAGCAATTGCTCCATCTCGTCATCGGCGGCGAGTTGACGGATCTCGAGCACACGACGTTCAAGGATCTCGATCAGGTGGAAATCGTCGGCGTGTTCCCCAATTACGCGAGCGCCCACGCCGCCTGGAAAGCAAAGGCGCAGCAGACCGTCGACAACGCCCACATGCGCTATTTCGTCGTCCACCTCCACCGGCTGCTCGATCCAGGTCAAGACACGAAGCCTGCCCGTTGAAAAAGCTGCTCCGTAATGTGCTGCGCAGCAGCTGGGTTCAGCGCGCTGTGGGTCTCCTCGCGGCCGAGTATCTGCGGCTGGTCTGGCTGACCAACAAGTTCAGTTTCGATCCGCCCGGCGTCTACGGAATCGTCGAACCCGAGATGCCGGCGATTTTCGCGTTCTGGCATGGCCAGCATTTCATGACGCCGTTTATCAAGACCAAGGCGAGCCACCGCGCCAAGGTGCTGATCTCGCGGCACCGCGACGGTGAGTTCAACGCCATCGCCGCCGAGCGGCTTGGTATCGGCACCATCCGCGGCTCCGGCGACCACGGCTCGGCGTTTCACCGCAAGGGCGGCGTCGGCGCGTTCAAGGAAATGGTGCGCGCGCTGGCAGAAAACTATAATGTTGCGCTGACCGCCGACGTGCCGAAGCGGTCGCGGGTCGCGGGTCTTGGTATCATCATGCTGGCGCGCGAATCCGGACGGCCGATCATGCCGTTCGCAATGGCGACCAGCCGATTCATGCGCCTGAACAATTGGGACCGCACCACCATCAATTTGCCATTCGGTCGCGGCGCATTGGTGGGAATCGAACCGATCATTGTGCCGCCGGACGCCGATGCCGAAACCATGGAAAAACTGCGCGCACAACTGGAAGCAACCCTGAACGAAGCGACTCGTCGCGCTTATGCGCAGGTCGGCCGTCCGGAACAGGCGGGTCATGGCTAACTCCTTGCCGATGACGCTGCGGGTCTACCGGGGGCTGTCCTCCGCCGTGGTCCCGCTGGCGCCGGCGCTGATCAAGCGGCGCCTGAAACAGGGCAAGGAGGATCCCGCCCGCATCGGCGAGCGCCGCGGCTTGAGCAAGGATATCCGGCCGCCCGGACCGCTGGTCTGGATTCACGGCGCCAGCGTCGGTGAAGTGCTGGCCGCGGCGGCCTTGATCGAGCGGCTGCGCGCGCTGGATCTCCGCATCCTGCTGACCTCGGGTACGGTGACCTCGGCGGCGATCGCCGCCAGGCGTTTTCCCGCCGATGTCATCCATCAATATGTGCCTTACGACTCCCCGCGCTATGTCGCGCGCTTTCTCGATCACTGGCGGCCGGGCCTCGCATTGTTCATCGAGTCCGATTTGTGGCCCAATCTGATCCTGGCGAGCGCGGCGCGGCGGCTGCCGCTGGTGCTGATCAACGGCCGGATGTCGCATCGCTCGTTCCCGCGCTGGCGCCGGATCAGCGGCACGATTTCGGCATTGCTTGGCCGATTCGAGATCTGCCTCGCCCAGTCGCAGGTCGACGCGGAGCGCTTTGCGGCGCTTGGCTGCCGCAACGTGATGGCCACGGGAAATTTGAAACTGGATGTTCCAGCACCCCCGGCCGACGCCGCCAAGCTGGAGCGCCTGATGTCGGTGACGCGCGGCCGCCCGATCATTGTCGCGGCGTCGACCCATCCCGGCGAGGAGGAAATTCTGCTTGAGACGCACCGGACGCTTGCGGGATTATTTCCGTCGCTGCTGAGCGTGATCGTGCCGCGGCATCCCGATCGTGGCGAAGCTGTCGGGCGCACCATCACGGCTTCCGGCCTGCATGTGGCGTTGCGCTCGCGCGAGGAGTTGCCCAC
>Ga0137409_10005857_pt1 | contig 12786 bp, 6 predicted proteins | sample CZODoug1_16funga_FD_122059 | JGI IMG/M metagenome (GOLD analysis project Ga0137409, IMG submission 122059) | Vadose zone soil fungal communities from Angelo Coast Range Reserve, California, USA - CZODoug1_16fungal (Hybrid Assembly) | ecosystem: Environmental > Terrestrial > Soil > Vadose zone...
TCCTCAAAGCGCGTGCCCGTGCCGCTGGCGCAGGTGTTTATGGGAGGGATGAACGGGTTGCCGTTGGGGTCGAGAAACTGACTCGTGGCCGCGATAGTAAGCTGGTCGCCGTCAACCTCGAAGTCCCACATGAGCCGCTGCACGCCTCTCTTGAATACCGGAGAGTCAAAGAGAATGAAGGCGTCCCAAACGCCTTTGTAGGCATTGCCTTGGGTGTGGCTCCAGACGCCGAGGCCAGGTGTCCGTTGGCCAGGAAGGAGCGCCGGAGAGTTCATAACCTCGGTGAGCGTGCCGCCGCGAGCGAACGACAGCAGAAGAGAAAAGGAAGGGATCGGAGCGCCCGTTTGGCAGTTTCTCGGATTGAGCTGCACCCGCCACGTCCCTTGTAACCTGCCCTCACGATCCGACCGGGCGGCCGCGTTCCCCCCGAAAGACTGAAGGAGCGCACCCACTAAGACCAATACAACAACCACAGAGGATGTCCTGAGCAATTTCAAGTTCACGGTTTTTTTCTCCTTTAGAATTTAATCAAAATCAACTACCTCACAGAAATCTCAGTTCACCACCAGCGTCACTGGCGTATTGTGCGTTGCTCCGCCGGACGTGCCCATGACGGTGATCGTATAGGCTCCCGCCGGCGTGCCGGTTGAACCTCCGCCGCCGCCACCACCGCCGCCACAGCCTGCCGCCTGAAAGACGAGCGCCAGGACCACCACTGCCAGCGGGAGCGAGAGTGCGAGCCGCACGCGCCGCGCCCGCACCAGGGTCAGCAGAATCACGAATACAGCGACCAGAGCGAGCAGCGGAGCATAGACGGGCCACGGCCGCATCCGCCACGGTGCCGCCGGCGGCATGCCTGACCGCGCCGCCGTCGTCACCGTCACCGTCGTGTTCCCCGGCGGCGTGACCGACCCAGGATTCGCCGTGCAGCCCGTGCGCGCCGCTGGAGAGGAACAGGTGAAGGTCACGGCTGAACTAAAGCCGTTTTGCCCAGCCACCGCAATCGTGAAACTCGCCGGCTGGCCCGCGTTCACCGTCACGCTCGTCGGCGCCTGCGCCGTCAACGTGAAGTCCGGCGTCGCTTGCGTGCCGGTGCCGCTCAGGGGAATGGAATGGGGGCTGCCCGCGGCGTTACTCGTGACCGCAATACTCGCGCTCTTCGCGCCTGTGGTTGTCGGCGCGAAGCTTACCCCGAACGTGCAGTTCGCCCCCGCCGCCAGGCTGCTGGCCCCAGCCAAACAGGTGAATCCACCCGCGGGAGAGGTCAGCAGGTTGAAGTGAGCCGCGTCGGCGCCCGCTTTGGCTATGCTGACGATGCTCAGCGGAGCCGTGCCCGTGTTGGCCAGCGTCACCGTGGTGGTCGCACTGGTAGTGTTCACCACCTGGTTGCCAAAGGCCAGTGACGATGGAGTGAGGGTCACGCCGAGTTCGGCGTTCGGTTCAACGATCTTGGCCACAAAGGCGTCACCGTCGTCGCCGCCGAAAGCAGGCTGGAACGCGCCTGTCGTGGTGGGAAAATCAGTGGAAGAGGTAATTCCCGTGACGTAGGCGCTGCCCAGCGAGTCCACGGTGATGCCGGAGTGTACAATAGCTCCAAAAAAGCTAGGGTCGAGTTGCTCATAGCTGCTGCCGCCCAGATAGGTCGAGTAAACCAGGGGGGCCGTGCCGGTGGGATTCAACTTGGTCACAAAGGCGTCGGAGAAGCCGCCGAAAGTCGTCTGGAACGCGGTTGGCGTGGTGGGAAAATTAGCCGACTCGGTGAATCCCGTGATGTAGGCGTTGCACGGGGCGGCCGGAGCAGGGCCGCAGCCGGGGTCCACGGCGATGCCGAAGCCGACGTCAAAAAAGCTGCTGCCGCCCAGGTAGGTGGAGTAAACCAGGGGGGCCGTGCCGGTGGGATTCAACTTGGTCACAAAAGCGTCGGGACAAGGAAGGGCATTAGGCGGAACGCCGCAGATGCCGCCGCCGTAAGTCATCTGGAACGCGCCTGGGGTGGTGGGAAAATCAGCCGAACCGGTGCCTCCCGTGACGTAGGCGTTGCCGGAGGAGTCCAAGGCGATGGCATTGCCGGTGTCAGAGTCGCCGCCGCCCAGGAAGGTGGAGTAAACCCGGGCCGTGCCGGTGGGATTCAACTTGGTCACAAAGGCGTCGAAGCAAGGGCCGCCGAAGCAGGTGCCCCCCCCGAAAGTCGTCTGGAACGCGGTTGGCGTGGTGGGAAAATTAGCCGAATCGGTGCCTCCCGCGACGTAGGCGTTACCGCCCGAGTCCACGGCGATGCCGGAGCTTCCGTCAAAGTTGTCGCCGCCCAGGTAGGTGGAGTAAACGAGGGCCGTGCCGGTGGGATTCAACTTGGTCACAAAGGCGTCGGAGAAGCCGCCGCCGAAAGTCGTCTGGAACGCGCCTGGGGTGGTGGGAAAATTACTCGATTGGGTGTCTCCCGTGACGTAAGCGCTGCCGGTGGCGTCCACGGCGATGCCGAGGCCCTCGTCAAAGAGGCTGCCGCCCAGGTAGGTGGAGTAAACCAGGGCACTGCCGGTGGGATTCAACTTGGTCACAAAGGCGTTGCGGCCGCCGCCGAAAGTCGTCTGGAACGCGCCTGTCGTGGTGGGAAAATTGGTCGAACCGGTGGATCCCGCGACGTAGGCGTTGCCCGCCGAGTCCACGGCGATGCCGAGGCCTTCGTCAAAGTTGCCGCCGCCCAGGTAGGTGGAGTAGCTGAGCACCGGATCAATGATCAGAGGCTGGCTGGCGTCATAGCGGGCGATTTCGAACCCTACCTCGCTCTGTCCCCGCGAGACGTAGCTCCCGGAGACAGCGTGCCTCGCGCCTGCTACTTCCTGGTACACCACCGGCTTGCGCTGGCGCAGCTCACCGGCTGCCGTGCGCAGGACCAGATCGCCCTGCGCGCCAAGCTCGAGCCGTTCGGCGCCCTCGAAACTCAGACGAATTACGCCCGGATCGGCCCCGGGCGCGACCACGAAGTCATACTCGAGCTTCCCCTGCGTTCCGTGGTAAACGAGGTCCACACCGGGGTAAACTCGCCGGTAGTTCACCTTGGCGTAGGTGGGAACATTCGTGCGCCACTTCTTCGGATCGTTGCCAATGAAGTAGTTGGTCTTGCCCGGCAGCTCATCCACTCCCGAGATTTTGGGCGCAGGATTTGCGCCGACCAGCTTCATGCGTAGAACCGCTTCCTGTACCGCAGATTTATCTTGTAAGTCTGCGGCACTTCTCTCTTTTCGGAATTTGTTAGCCGCCGCCCGCCCGGAAAGCAGACCTGGGCGCTCCGCTACTGCTTTTTGACCTTTGACCTGGGACTCCCGGCTTGAACTCCTGAGCGTCAACACGGCCTCGGTGGGAGTCAAGAACAGGCTGTAGCCGCTGCCGCGCGAAAGAAACTTCACGCGAGGATTGGTCTGGCCTTGATTGGCCTCAAAGCTCAGAGGGAACTTGCCGTAGGCACTCGCAAGCTCCAACTTCTTGGCCGGTGTCAGCCCTTCGGAGACAGGTCTAGCCAAATCGAGATTGTGCAATCGCCTTGTCTCACTCTGCGGTGCTCGGCCTTGGCCGAAAATGGTGAGCACTGCGGCGACGCTTCCAAGGGAAAAAACAAATCCTCTCAATTTCATGCCGACTCCTCCGCGGACGGAAATGGGCTCTCCATGATCGAGCCCATATCAACGCTTCTCATGGTAGGCCTCCACCCCTTTGAGTCCAGAATTCAAGTGAGCGTGCGGCTCTGGTATTCAGTGGTCGCCGCGCAGAAAACGTGACACGGTTTCTCGCTTCCGTCGCCGTTGCCCGCGGGCATGTATCGTCCATCTACGATGTGCCGCTCGCCAGCGAGCTCCTGGTAGAGGAAATTGCGGTACGCGATGGGCCTCGGGCCGTGTTAAATTTTGTCGGCTGCGTTCCCATTCGAAGTCCGATCCTGAGAGGGTTTACCAACTGTGAAGATTGCGGCGGGGAGCGGCGACGCAAAGCGCTGGCAGGACTTAACGGACCGCGTCCGGCAGGGCGACTCTTCTGCCGAAGAGGAGTTAAGCATGCATTTCCATCCCCGGATCGTGGCCATGGCCGTTGTTCGCCTGCGCGACCCGGAGGCCGCGCGGGACATAGCCCAGGAGGCGCTGCTTGCGGTCCTTCTGGCCCTTCGCGAGGGCAAGCTGCGCGAGCCTGAGAAGCTTTCTGCCTTCGTCAGTGGAACGGCGCGCAACCTGGTCAACAATCATTTTCGCTCCCTGCGGGAGCAGCCAAACCCTGTGGCGCTGGACCCGCAAACCCCTTCGGCCGTCAACCTGGCAACAGAGGCGGAGCTGGCCGAGCAGCGCCGAACCGTGCGCGGCGCGCTCGAGCGCATCGACCCCCGAGACCGCGTCATCCTGCTGCTTACGCTCGTCGAGGGCATGAACCCGCGCGAGATTGCTCCCCGCGTCGGCCTTTCCGCCGAAAACGTCCGCACGCGGAAAATGCGCGCCATCCGCCAAGTCACGCAAGAATTGCAAAAGTTGTCACGAAAGAAGGGCCAAACACCACTAAGTACGGAGACGGTAAGCTGATGGAGTGTGCCCAGATTAAACGTGAGGAGGTTGTGGAACGCTACCTGACGGGATCGCTCCATCCGGAGGAGCGAGAATCCTTCGAGGAGCATTATTTTGCCTGCGAGCAGTGCTTTGCGGCATTGCAGGCTCACCGCGCTTTGCAGGCCGAGCTTTCTGCTTCCGCTCCACAGATCCGAGCGATGCCCGCTCCAATTCCAACTGTTTGGCGCTGGACGGCAGCGATGGTTACGGCCGCGGTTGTGATTCTGGCTGCCCTCGGCATTCGCTGGGGCGTGAAGCCGGATTTATCGCCGCCCGCATCGCCAACCCAAATTATGCAGCCCGGCCCGGCCGGTCCTTCGCTTGCCGAACTCGCGCGTTTCGACCCGCCCACTTACACGCCCGCGGTTCTTCGCGGCGCGCAGGACGAAGCCATGCGGAAATTCCGCGTGGCGATGAAGCATTATCAGCAGGCCGACTACGCGCGCGCCATCAGCGGCCTGCGCGAGGCCGCAAAACTGAATCCGAAAGATGCAGGCGCGCTTTTCTTCCTGGGCGTAAGCTATCTGCTGTCCGGTCAGACGAATGAGGGCATTGCCGCGCTCCAGCAGTCTGTCGCCCTCGGCGACACGCCCTATCTGGAAGAAGCGCACTACTATCTTGGCAAGGCTTTTCTCCGCAAAGGGAACTTGGCTGTCGCGCGACGGGAGCTGGAAGAAGTGGTCCGTCTCGATGGCGACCATGAAGACGAAGCCCGGCGGCTTCTTCAACAGCTGGCGGCGCTCGGGAAGGATTCGCCCTAGCTCAACAGGAGGTGTGGTGATGCCTCGTTCCGGCCTCTGCATCCACCGTGTTAGTGGGTCTTCCATCGCTTGGTTGTGCGCCGCCCTCCTGACGGCGTTTGTCTGGGCACCATCCGCCTCCTGCCAAGCGAACTATGTGGTCAACGAGCCGCCCGCGCCGCAGGCTTCCCAGGCGGTTGCGACTCTCCTCGCCGAAAATGAAAAGCTGCAACAAGCCAGGCAGCATGAGGAAGCCCTGCAGACGGCCGACCGCGCCCTGGCCGCGGCCCTCGAAGCAGGAGACCTTGCGGGAGAGGCCTTGAGCCATTCTGCCCGCGCAGCGGCGCTTCTGGGGCTCGGACGCAAGGCGGAAGCCGCGGCCGCGTGGCAAGCGTCCGCAGGAGCGTGGGAGCGCGCGGGCGAGGGTCCAAGCCAGATCGAGCCGCTCGTCTCGGCTGCACTGCACCTCCTGGCTATCGACAGCGCGCAAGCCCGGCAGCTTTTGACGCGGGCGCTGGAGGTGGCAAAGGTGGAACGCCGGCGACGTTTTGCGACGGCGGATGAGTTGGAGCGAGCCGCAACGCGACTGCAGGTTCTCGGGCTCATGCCTTCTGGAACCCCTGTGGGACCGGGGGAGTTTCTTTCCATAGCTGTTGCGGTTCGGCACGAGGCAAAGGTCGGGAAACTCCTGGACGAAGATAAGTACCCCGAAGCCGAGGCTTTGGCCCGCCGTTGGCTGACCGAGGTTGAGGCCAAGTATGGCCCCGACTCCCTCGAGACTGCCCGTGCGCTCGACGTGCTCGCCAACGCACTCTTCGTGGTCAAAGCGGCAGAACTCCCGGAGAAGAGGCAATTGGCGGAACGTGCGCTCGCCATTCAGGAGAAAGCCTTAGGGCCGCAGGATCTTGAGGTCGCGCAGAGCTTGTATGTGCTTGGCCGAGTGTTGTGGCAAGCCGGCGAGTATAGGGACGCAAGGTTCCATTGGGAACGGGCGTTAAGCATCCGGGAGAAGAAACTGGGACCGAATCACGGCGCGGTAAGCATCCTCTTGGCCAACCTCGCAGCGGTGTTGGCAGACATGGGCGATTGTTCCGCCGCCCTGCCATTGGCGGATCGATTCGTGGCGCTTTCGGAGAAAGCGTACGGTCCCGAGCACCCTTTTTTCGGACGGAGTCTAAATGTTCTGTACCGCGCTTACTACTGCGGCGGCAATTTCACCGAGGCCAGGCGGGTGACTGAACGCGCGCTGGCAATCCAGGAAAAGGCTTGGGGACCAGAAAACGCTAGCGTCGCTAGCAATAGAGCGAATCTAGGCCAACTGCTCTGGGAGATTGGGGACTTAACCGAAGCCCGGCGAAACTACGAGCGTGCCCTGCCCGTCTTCGAGAAGCTCTACGGAGCCGAAAGTGTTTTTTACGCAGAGGGGTTGAGTGGTCTGGCCCGCGTAGCCGCCAGTTCGGGGGATCTCACAACGGCAAGGGCTTTGCAGGAGCGTGTAGTAACGATCTATGAAAAGGCCGTGGGGCCGAACCATCCCGATCTAGGGGTGCCTTTAATCAACTTGGCCCTTACCCTCACCAAAGAAGGAGAGCGCACCCGGGCGCGACCCTTATATGAACGCGCCTTAAGTCTCTGGGAGCAGGCTCGGGGGGCTGAGTCCCCCTTTGTGGCAGTGGCCCTAAGCCAATTAGCCGGCTTCTTGCAGGAGACCGGAGACTTGGGATGGGCGAGACAACTTTACGAGCGCGCCCTGGCCATTCAGGAAAAAACATTTGGTGCCAACCATGCCACGACAGCCGAGACCCTTCGGGGGTTGGCGCAGCTACGAGCTATGACCGGCGAGACCAAAGAGGCTTTCTCTCTCGCTCTGCGCGCCGAGGATATCGGCCGGGAGCATTGGCAGCTTATAGCGACTACCCTGTCCGAGCGGGAGGCGCTGGCCTATGCAAAAGAAAGATCTTCGAGCCTTGACCTGACGCTGACGCTGGCGGCCCAAGAAAGGCCGACGGCTCGCGCCGTGTGGGGTGCGGTGATGCGTTCGCGCGCCCTGGTCCTGGACGAGATGGCGGCCCGCCATCGCACCGTTTCCCGCGCTGCCGACCCTGAGATGGCCCGGCTGGCCCAGGCGCTCACCTCAGCCCGCGAGCGGCTGGCGCGCCTGGTGGTGCGGGGCCCGGGTAACGAGCCGCCTGAGCGCTATCACAAACTGCTCGACGACACCCGCCAAGAGAAGGAGCGCGCCGAACGGGCGCTCGCCGAGCGGAGCCAAGCCTTCCGCGAAGAGCTGGCCCGAGCCCAGATCGGCTTCGACGACGTCGCCGTCGCGCTCCCTTCGGGAGCAGCCCTCGTCGCCTACGTCCGCTACCGACACCACGATTTCACGACTCGCGAGCCCGGCAGCAAGCGGCCAGAGCCGCTTCCACACTACTTGGCCTTTGTATGGAAGCACCCGCAGGCAGAGCCGGAGGTCGTGCCACTGGGTCCGGCGGCGGCCATTGAGACCCTGGTCGCGACGGTGCGCCGGCAAATTGCGCACGAGTCAAGGGCCCCCGGACGGGCGGCCAAGCGGTCGGTGGCTGATTATCGCCAGACAGGCGAAGGACTCCGACGCGCGGTATGGAGTCCCGTCAGTTCGTATCTGGGGGACGCGCGGCGCGTATTCATCGTGCCGGATGGCGCGCTCCACCTTGTGAATTTTGCGGCGCTTCCCACGGGACAGTCGAGCTACTTGCTAGAGACGGGTCCTCGTATCCACTACCTCTCCGCGGAACGTGATCTGGTGCCACTCGGGGAACAGGAAAAGAAGGGCGTGGGCCTGCTGGCCATTGGTGCGCCAGCGTTCCAAGATGCCAGCCTATTTGCTGCGCTGCGGCCGCAGGAAAAGGAAGCCGAGAAGGCGGCGCCGGTTTTCGCGGCTGGGGCCACAATGTTCCGCGGTTTGCGTTCTACTTGTGACAACTTTCAGGCCATGCAGTTTGAAGCGTTGTCGGCCTCGGCTCGCGAAGCTGGTGACGTCACGGCGCTGTGGCAGCGGCCTGGCGGAATGCTGCGTGGCGCGCAGAGCAATGCCGTCCAGCTTACCGGCGCCGCGGCCAGCGAAAGTGCGTTCAAGCAGCAGGCCGCGGGTAAGCGTGTCTTGCATTTGGCCACGCATGGGTTCTTCCTTGGCGGCAAGTGTGCTTCTGCGCTGGAAGCCAGCGAGAAGCCGAGGGGGGAAGCGCCGGTTTCATTGACAAGCGAAAACCCGCTGCTGCTTTCGGGATTGGCGCTCGCGGGCGCGAATCACCGCCAGGCGGCAGGGCCCGACGAAGAGGACGGAATCCTTACTGCCGAAGAAATTGCCGCGCTGGATTTGAGCGGCGTGGAGTGGGCGGTGCTCTCCGCATGCGATACCGGCGTTGGTGAAGTGAAGGCCGGGGAGGGCGTACTGGGCTTGCGGCGCGCCTTTCAAGTAGCGGGAGCGCAGACTCTGATCATGAGCCTGTGGCCGGTGGAAGATCAGGTGGCGCGCGACTGGATGGGGCAGTTGTATCGTGCGCGCCTGGTTCTTGGGCTCACCACCATAGATGCGGTCCATCAGGCCAATCTGAAGACGGTGCGCCAGCGCCGCGCCAACGGGCTGACCACGCATCCCTTCTACTGGGCCGGCTTCGTCGCCGCCGGCGACTGGCGTTAGGTGGCAACTCATCTAAGCTGGCCTCGGTAGGTATATACAACACTTCCGGAGAATTCTTTAGAGCGAATGCGTCATTGCAGTCCGATGCGATCGATTTCCTTTTTGAGGGACAGTTTGTCGAGGCTTGAAAGCGGCAGGGAAAGGAATAAACCGATACGGCGATCCAGGGTGACAAAGGAGTCGAGAAAGGCGCGTTCGATTTGCGTGGGGCTGCCGGCGACGGCGGCAGGATCGGGAACGCCCCAATGGGCGGTGACGGGTTGTCCCGGCCAGACGGGGCAGACTTCGCGAGCGGCGTTGTCGCAAACAGTAAAGACAAAGTTCATCTGAGGTGCGCCGGGCTTGGCGAATTCGTCCCAGCTCTTGCTGCGCAAAGGGGAAGTGGGGAGGCGCGCTGCTTCGAGTTGCTTAAGGGCGAAGGGATTGACGCGGCCGGTGGGAAAGCTGCCTGCGCTATAAGCCGTGAAATTGGGCTGGCCTTTGTGGTTGAGGATGGCTTCGGCCATGATGGAGCGAGCGGAATTGCCGGTGCAAAGAAATAGAACGTTGTAGGGCGATTGCATCCTGATTTTCAGGAGCGGCAGGAAGGGCCGACGACGTTGCCACGGCGCGCGGGTTTGGTGGCGCGAACGAAGGCGCTGATGAATTTACCATCGATGAGCGGGGCGACTTTTTGGACGTCGAGGCCGGCGGAAGCGAGAAATTCGCGGGCTTCTTCAATTCTGTAAACACGAGTGGGCTCGATGTCCACGGATTCGAAGCCGGCGGCATAGAGTTTGTCGCGGTATTCGTACTCCTCGAGGGCGCCAGCGATGCAGCCGACCCAGAGTTCCATGCTCTTGCGAATGTCGGCGGGGACTTCGCCGCGGACGACCACGTCGGAAATGGCGAAGCGGCCGCCGGGCTTGAGGACGCGGAAGGCTTCGCGGAGCACGCGGTCCTTGTCGCCGGAAAGGTTGATGACGCAGTTGGAGATGATGACGTCCACGGAGTTGTCCGGCAGAGGAACGTTTTCGATGGCGCCTTTCAGGAATTCGACGTTTTCGACGCCGGCTTTTATCTGGTTTTCGCGGGCGAGGGCGAGCATTTCGTCGGTCATGTCCAGACCGTAGGCTTTGCCGGTGGGGCCGACGCGTTTTGCCGAGAGGATGACGTCAATGCCGCCGCCGGAGCCGAGATCGAGAACGATTTCGCCGGGCTGAAGCTGTGCGAGGGCTGTCGGATTGCCGCAGCCGAGCGAAGCAGCAACGGCTTTTTCCGGGAGCGCGGCTTTTTCGGCGTCGTTGTAGAGATCCTTGGTGATGGGATCGCAGCAGCTCAGTTCGGCGCCACCGCCACAACTCGCCGTCCCGCCGCTCGCAGCGCGCTTTGCCGCTTCGCCGTATTTTTGCTTCACTGCTTCTTGAATGTTTGGTTCGGTCATAGAAGTTCCTCACTTTGAAATTTGGACGACCGATTCTGCCGGAACCGCGCGGCTGCGCGTGCAGCATTCTTCATAGAGAAAATTCATGACTTCGCGGAGGGCGTCGGTGTCCGCGGAATACCAGAGGTAGGTGCTCTCGCGGCGCACATTGACGAGACCCACCTGTTTCAGTTTCTCAAGGTGGTGCGAAAGGGTGGAAGCGGGGATGCCGAGCTCTTCCTGGACTTCACCGGCAACCATGCCGTCGGGATGAGCGGCAAGGAGGAGGCGAAGTATCTGGAGGCGAGGCTCCGCGCCGAGGGCGGAGAAGCGGTCGGCAGAGCGAGTGACGAGAAGAGGATCGGGCTTCCTCATATTTCGATAGTTGCAGTAATATAGAATGATGTCAAGCGCTTTTTCGGCATTAACCCTTTCCATCGCGCCAGCATCCTAAAGGTGTGCCTCCCGGGCCCTGGAAACGGTCCCGCATTCGCTTTTGACCGCGCTTCGGCCGCATGGGATACTTTTTGTTTCCGGGGCTGACATGAACCTTTACAGGATTACCCTTGCCGCAGTACTGACCGGGGCAGCCGGCGCCGCCACCCTCGCGCAGACAACGCAAGAATCTGTGCCGGCGAGGAAGACGGAATCTTCCGCCGCTACGCAGGAGCAGTTCGTCCTTCCAAGCTCCGCTCTTACCAAAAAAGATTCGGTGCGCGCCGAGGCCTATTACAACTACACGATGGGCCACATCTACGAACAGCAGTACGAGGCGACGAGCCGGGCGGAATACGCGACGTCGGCGATTGAGGCGTACAAGAGAGCGTATGCGCTGGATCCGAAATCCCCGGTCATCGGCGAGCGGCTGGCGGAGATGTACTGGAAGGCGCAGCGCATCAAGGAAGCAGTGGCCGAGGCGCAGCAGATCCTGAAGCGCAACCCGGACGACCTGCAATCGCGGCGGCTGCTGGGACGAATCTATCTGCGGAGCCTGGGGGATCTGAGTTCGGGCAGCGGCCAATCCGAGACGGTAAGCCGGGCCATCGAACAGTATCGCGAGATTTACCGGCTGGATCCATCGGACACGGAATCAGCTTTGTGGCTGGCGCGGCTTTACCGGCTGAAGAATGAGCATGACAAAGCGGAGCAGGTGCTGCGAGGCATTCTGAAAACCGATCCGGAAAACGAGCTGGCGGTCGAGCAACTGACGCAATTGCTGATGGATGAAGGGAAATCCGCGGAAGCGGTGGCGCTGCTCGAGGGAATCACGGCACATTCGCCTTCACCGGTGCTGCTGGACCTGCTGGGGGATGCGTACACGCAGGCGCATGACCTTACGAAAGCGGAACAGGCGTACCGCAAGGCGCAGCAATTGGATCCGTCCGAGCTGAGCCATCAGCGCGGGCTGGGGCAGACGCTGCTCGCCGAGGAAAAATATGCGGAAGCGCTGGCGGTGTATCAGAAGCTCTCGGATTTGATGCCGGATGATTCGGACGTGTATCTCCGGATCGCGCAAATTTACCGCGAGCTGCATCAATTGGACAAAGCGGAAAACAACCTGGTGAAGGCGCGGCAGTACGCGCCGGGCAGCCTGGAGGTGATGTACAACGAGGCGATGTTGTACCAGGCGCAAGGGCGCTTTGAAGATGCGATCCGCGTATTGTCCGATGCAGCGACGGGAGTCAAGGCGCAGCCCGCGGCGCAGCCGTCACGGCGGAGGTCGCTGGCGATCCTGTATCAGCAATTGGGGCAACTGTACCGCGATACGCAGAATTATCAGGCGGCGGTTTTCACGTACGAAGAGCTGGGACACCTGGGCGAGGAAGAAGACCGGCGCGCGCGGATGATGATCATGGATACCTACCGCGCGGCGAAGGATTTGCCAAAAGCGCTGGCGGCCGGCAAGGAAGCGCTGGCGAAATACCCGGCGGATCCATCGATACGCGCGAGCCATGCGCTGTTGCTGGGCGAAAGCGGGCAGACGGAGGAAGCGGTCAAGATTTTGCGAGCACAACTCCGCGGCAATGAAGGGGATCGAGAAGTTTATCTGAACATCGCGCAGGTCTACGAGCGCGGGCGGCGCTACAAGGAAGCTGAAGAAGCGGCGCGCGCGGCGGAAGTGCTGCCGGGGCAGGCGCGGGACAATGAGATGGTGTGGTTCCTGCTTGGCGCGATTTACGAGCGGCAGAAATTTTTCGATAAGGCCGAAGAACAGTTCAAGAAAGTGCTGGCGGTGAATCCGAAAAGCGCGCCGGTGCTGAATTATTACGGATACATGCTGGGCGATCTGGGGATCCGGCTGGATGAAGCGGAGGCGCTGGTGCAGCGGGCGCTGAAGGAAGAACCGTTCAGCGGAGCGTACCTGGACAGCCTGGGCTGGATTTA
>Ga0137409_10005858_pt1 | contig 12785 bp, 14 predicted proteins | sample CZODoug1_16funga_FD_122059 | JGI IMG/M metagenome (GOLD analysis project Ga0137409, IMG submission 122059) | Vadose zone soil fungal communities from Angelo Coast Range Reserve, California, USA - CZODoug1_16fungal (Hybrid Assembly) | ecosystem: Environmental > Terrestrial > Soil > Vadose zone...
AGCGAGCCGCCGCACACCGTCGCCATCGACGACGAGCCGTTGGACTCGAGGATGTCCGAGACGATGCGCAGCGTGTAGGGGAACTCTTCGTACGGCGGCAGAATCGCCTGAATCGCGCGCTCGGCCAGGGCGCCGTGCCCCACTTCGCGCCGCGACGTGCCACGGATCATCTTCACTTCACCCGTCGAGAACGGCGGGAAGTTGTAGTGCAGCATGAACGACTTGGTCGTCTCCTGCGCCACGTCGATCGAGTCGATGCGCTGCTCGTCCCGCGTCGTGCCCAGCGTTACAGAGACCAGCGCCTGCGTCTGGCCGCGCGTGAACAACGCGGAGCCGTGCGTGCGCGGCAGCCAACCCACCTCGCAGGCGATCGGCCGGACCGTATCGAGGTCGCGTCCGTCGACCCGCTCGCCGGCCGTCAACACCTGCTCGCGCATCGTGTGGTATTCGATGTCTTCGATGACGCGCCCGACGTCCTTTACGTTGTCGGGGAATTCCTCGGCGAGCTGCTCCTGAATCGTGGCCTTGAGGGCTCCCAGCGCCTGCGCCCGCTCCGACTTCTCGGGCAGGTTCAGCGCCTCTTCGATGCGCGGCTCGGCGAGCGCCTTGACGCGCTTTACCAGCTCGGCCGGCGGCTCGACCTTGGTCCACTCCATCTTGGGCTGACGCATCTCGCCCGTCAGCTCATCCGCCGCGTCGAGCAGATCCTGGATGCCCTTGTGCGCCACTTCGAGGGCCTTGATGATCTCGGCCTCGGTCAGCTCCAACGCGCCGCCTTCGACCATCACGATCGAGTCCTTGGAGCCCGACACGATGATGTCGACATCGGAGAACTCGAGCTGCTGGAACGTGGGGTTCAGGATCCACGCGCCCTCCACGCGGCCAACCCGCACGGCGGCGACGGGCCCGTTCCAGGGCACCTTCGACATCGACAGCGCCGCGGAGGCCGCCGTCACGCCCAACACGTCGGCGTCGTTTTCCTGGTCAGCCGAGAGGACGTAGATGAAGACCTGAACTTCGTTCTTGAATCCTTCGGGGAAGAGCGGACGGATCGTCCGGTCGGTCACCCGGGCCGAGAGGATTTCCTCGTCGGAGGGGCGGCCTTCGCGCTTCAGGAATCCGCCGGGGATCTTGCCCGCGGCATAGGCCTTCTCGCGGTACTCGACGGTGAGCGGGAAATAGGGGAGGTTCGAGATGTTGTCGGAAACCGTCACCGCGGCGAGGACAACCGTCTCACCATACTGGATGAGGCAGGACCCTGCCGCCTGCTTGGCCAGCCGACCCGCTTCGAGTCTCAGCTTTCGGCCCGCGAATTCACGTTCTACGCGCTTCACCAGATTGCCTTGTTCTAGAGCACAGGAAAATACGCAGAGCGCCCCGGTGCTCTTCCCGGGGCGCCCTGCGCGACGCCGAATTGCCTAATGGCGGAGGCCCAGCTCGTCGATGAGCTGCCGATACTTCGCGAGGTCGCTGCGCTTCAGGTATTCCAACAGGCGGCGGCGGCGGTTGACCATTCTCAGTAGGCCGCGCTGCCCGTGGTAATCCTTGGCGTGCGTTCGGAAGTGATCGGTGAGGCTGTTGATCCGCTCGGTGAGCAGCGCAACCTGCACCTTGGTAGATCCGGTGTCGCGGTCGTGGAGCCCGTACTTCCTGACCGGCGTCGTCTTGTCATACATCAGAGCTAGTTCCCTAATCGTTGTTAGCTGCGTAACTTACCCGGCCTCGACCCCGTTGTAAAGTGCGCCCGTGACCAACGCTGCCACCGATCTCGTCGGCCGAACCCTGGGGCCCTACGACCTGGAGAAGCTTCTGGGCCAGGGGGGCTTCGCGTGGGTCTTCGTCGGCCGCGAGCTCGACGGGACCCCCGTCGCGGTCAAGGTCCTGAAGCCCCGCTACGCGGGGGACCCCCAGTTCGAGCTCCGGTTTCGCAACGAGAGCGAGATCGCCGCCAAGCTCCAGCACGCCAATATCATCCGGATTCGCAACGTGGCGAAGCAGGGCGACCACGTGTACTTCGCCATGGACCTGTGCGCCGACAGCCTCGGCGCCCGCCTCGCCCGCGAGGGCCCCCTCCCCGAAGAAGCCATCGTGCGGCTGGCGGCCGACATCATCGCCGCGCTGGACTTCGCGCACGGCCAAGGCGTCATCCACCGCGACCTGAAGCCCGACAACGTGCTGATCCGGTCGGACGGGACGGCGGTGCTCACCGACTTCGGTATCGCGCGCGCCGTCTCGGGTTACGTGGCCTCGACGGGCGTGAACATGACGATCGGGACCCCCCACTACCTCTCCCCCGAGCAGGCCCAGGGGCGCGCCATCGACCAGCGCGCCGACTACTACGCGTTGGGTGTCACCCTCTACAAGGCGGCCACCGGGGAGGTGCCGTTCAGCTCGAACGACTGGTTCGAGCTGGCCCGAATGCACGTGGAGGATCCGCCGCCTTCGCTCCGCAAGAAGCGCCCGGAGCTGTCGAAGCGGTTCGAGCGCGTGGTACTCAAGTGCCTCGCCAAGCACCCTGACGATCGCTACGCGAATGCCACGGAGCTGCGGGCGGACCTGGGGGACGTGCTGGAGAAACGGCGGGCGACCGTCGAGATCGGCGCGGCGCCGATCGGCACGAAGCACAACCAGGCCATCACCGGCGCGATGCTGCGGCGGCGGCGGACGTCGTGGCTCGTCATCGCGGGAGTGGGGGTGCTGCTTGTGGGGCTGATTGCGCTCGTCGTTACGCTGATGCGGTAAAGAGACGGCGGACGGCGGAGTAAAGGCGGGACAACAAACCGGGGCGCGTGACGGTGGAAGCAACGTCGGAAACCCCGCGCCCGAGCACCGCCTGCACCGCTTCTCGAAAGTCTGCTTCGTATTCCTTTGGGAACGGTCGTTCAGCCAACCGCACTCCAAAGCCAGGCTTCTCGGTCGTGCCGGCCAACGCGACGATCCCGGGATGCGCCCGCTCGATGATCTCCATCAGCGCTTTCAACCCATCCCGCGTCCCCCGTCCCCCCTCCCCCCCGTAGTACGCTGCCGCCACCGCCTCCACGACACGCTCCGCCTTCACGCGCCCGGCGACGAAGCCCTCCAGCTCCTCCCTAACTGAAGACACGCTGCAGCCACCGGAGGAGCTCGTTGCCAATCACGAACAGCATCAGCGCCGCGATGACCGCGAATCCGACCTGCGTCAGGCGCAGGCGCAGCTGGAGCGAGAGGGGCCGGCGGCGAATCCCCTCGGCCACGAGGAACATCAATTGCCCGCCGTCGAGAACCGGGATTGGCAACAGGTTCAGCACGGCCAGATTGATCGAGAGGAAGGCCATGAAGCCGAGCAACACGTTGATCCCGATGCGCGCCGCTTGTCCCGACAGCTGCGCGATCGTGATGGGCCCCCCGAGTTCCCGCGGCGACGCCTGACCCACGAGCAGGCGTTTCAGGGACGTGAGGACCTGCCCGAGGCGCTGCGTGCTCTCGCGCCATCCCACGCTCAACGCACTGAACACGCCGTGACCAGGCACAGTGGGACGAACGGCGCCGACACCGATCATGCCGAAGACCCGCGTTTCCTTGGAAATCGGATCCTGCTCGGTGCGCCGCGCCGGCGTCACCGTGACCGTGAACAAAGAATCACCGCGGGCCACCGACACCTGAAGGGGTCGATCGGGACTCGCGCGAGCGACGCGCGCGAAGTCGTTCCAGGACGCGATCGTATCGCTCCCGATGCGCACCAACCGATCCCCCGGCTGCAGTCCAGCTTGGGCGGCGGGTTGCCCCGGAGCCACCGTCGCGAGCACGGGCGGCAGATAGACCGTCAGCGCGCGCGCCAGGGCGAACCGATCCGCGGTGTCGCTGGGCGGCGGCGGGAGCGTCAGGACGATCGCTTCGCTGCGGCCCTCGACGTCGATGCGGACGGGGCTCGGCGCGGAGATGATCGCCTCGATCAGGTCGGTCCAGGTGCGCACGCTGTCGCCGTTGACCCTCGTGATCCGGTCTCCGCGACGCAACGCCGCAACGGGCGCGACGGCGGCGGGGAGATCTGCGACGCGCACCGTGTCAACCCGCGTCGTGGCGATCAATTCGGAGTCGAGCGTGCCGGTGAAGGCGAGGCCGGCGTACACCGCCACGGCGAAGAGGAAATTCATCGTGACGCCCGCCAGGATCACTGCGATCCGCGCCGGCAACGGTTTCTTGTCGAAGGCCCGCGCCGGATCCACTGGCGTCGCGCTCTTGCCGCCCTCCAGGTCCCCCGACATTCCCTCGTCTTCGAGCCCCGCCATCTTCACGTAGCCCCCGAGGGGGATCCAGGAGATCCAATACTCGGTTTCCCCGCGAACGAATTGCACGATCGGCCGCCCGAAGCCGAGGGAGAAGCGCAGTACCTGAACGCCGACAGCCTTGGCCACCATGAAGTGGCCCAGCTCGTGGACAAAGATCAGCACGCCGATGACGGCGATGAAGACGACGATCGTCAGCACACGGCCTCCCGCGCCAGGCGCCGGGCCTCGGCGTCCGCGGCGAGCACGGCGTCGAGCGACGTCGCGTCGCCCGCGTCGTGTTGCTCGAGCACCCGCTCGATGACTTCTGCAATGCGGCCGAAGGCGATGCGCTCTGCGAGGAACTGCTCGACCGCCACTTCGTTCGCGGCGTTGAAGGCAGCCGGTGCCGTACCGCCGGCGCGAGCGGCGTCGCGGCCGATGCCATAGGCCGGGAACCGTTCCGGGCGCAGGGCCTCGAAGGTCAAGTCGCCGGCCGCGACGGGATCGAAGCGGCGCGTCCCCGTGTCGGGCACGCGATCGGGATGTGTCAGCGCGTACAGAATCGGCAGCTCCATCGTCGGGAATCCTACCTGGGCGAGCACGGATCCATCCACGAACTCCGTGAAGGCGTGGATCACCGACTGGGGGTGCACCACGACTTCGACCTGGTCGTACCCGATGCCAAACAGGAAGTGCGCCTCGATGACTTCCAGCGCCTTGTTGACGAGCGTGGCCGAATCGACGGTGATCTTCTTGCCCATTTTCCACGTCGGGTGACGCAGCGCCTCGGTCACGGTGGCCTGCGCCGCGCGCGCCGGCTCCCAGGTGCGGAACGGGCCCCCGGACGCCGTGAGGATCAGGCGGGCCAGCTCCGTGGGACGCCGCCCGGTCACGCACTGCAGGACGGCGCTGTGCTCCGAGTCGACCGGCACGATCTCGCCGCCTCCCTCGCGGGCGGCGCGCGTGACGAGCTCGCCGGCCATCACGAGGGTTTCCTTGTTGGCGAGGGCGACCCGCTTCCCTGCCGCGAGTGCCGCCAGGGTCGCCTCGAGGCCCGCCGCGCCGACGATGCCATTCACGACGATCTGCACGTCGGGATGCGTCGCCGCCTCAACGAGGCATTGCGCGCCGGCGCCGTTCACCAGCCCCACGAATGCCGGCTTCCACTCCTTGGCCTGACGCGCGAGCAACTCTTGGTTGGAGCGCCCCGTCAACGCGACCACCTTGAAGCGATCGCGCTGGCGCCCCAGCACCTGCAGCGTCGAACAGCCGATCGAGCCAGTCGATCCGAGGATCGCGACGCCGACGGTCATATGACGCCGAAGACCCGGAAGAGACCGGCCGCCGCGGGCACCACGAAGTACAGCGAGTCGAGGCGGTCGAGAACGCCGCCGTGCCCCGGGATCAGGTTCGACGAATCCTTCACACCGGCCTCGCGCTTGAACAACGACTCCGCGATGTCGCCGACTTGCGCGACCACGCCCACGACGGCACCGACCGTCACGAGCTGCCAGACCGCGAAGCTCCAGCCGACGCGGTTCAAGACGAGCAAGCCCAGAACCAGGGCGGTGATGATCGACCCCACGAAGCCGCCGACGGCGCCCGACCGCGTCTTGTTGGGCGACAACACCGGCGCCAGTTTCGGGCCGCCGACCTTGATCCCGACCGCCATCGCCGCCGTGTCGCCGATCCAGGTAATGACCATGGGAAACAGCGTGAGACAGAGATACGCGAAGGGCCGATTGGCGGCGTTCGCGCCGTGACGGATCGGAATGAGGAAGGCGAGCAAAGCCGAGGCGTAGAGACAGCCGAACAGCGTGACCGACACCACCGCGAGGGGTTTCCCGGTCGGGCCGCGCCGCAGCATCGCGACGACGAGCGTGACCATCAGCCACACCGCGCCGAGATACAGCGCCGGCTCGGCCCAGTGGATCTCGGAGCCTTTCGCCCAGTAGGCGAGCAAGGGGATCGCGGCCGCGGCGATGCAGCCGGTGCGGTCGAGCGCATCGAATCCCTGGCGCCGCGCGAGATCGTAGATCTCCCGCGCGCCGAGCACGCCGAGCGCCGCCAGCGTGATCGCGAAGGGCCAGCCGCCCAGCCAGACGATCCCCACCGCCAAAGGAATGGCGACCGCCGCGAAGGCGATGCGCAGCGTCAGATTACTCGCCATCAGACTGTGACTTTACCGAACCGGCGCTCGCGCCGCTGATAATCGAGGATGGCGTCGAAGAGCGTCTGGCGCGTGAAGTCGGGCCAGAGCACGGGCGTGATGTAGAGCTCCGTGTACGCGACCTGCCACAACAGAAAGTTCGACAGACGCAGCTCGCCCGACGTGCGGATCAACAGGTCGGGATCGCCCCAGGGCGCGGTGTAGAGCTTGGCCCTGATGGCATCCTCGTCCAGGTCCTCGAGCTTCTTCGTCCCCTTGAGGACTTCCTCGGCGAGGAGCCGCGCGGCGCGCGCGATCTCTCCGCGGGACGAGTACGAGATGCAGAGGTTGAGCGACAGCTTCGTGTTCGCGGCTGTTTCGCGCTCCACCAGCTCGACGGCCTCCCGGCCCGTCGGGATCAAGCGACTCCGGTCCCCCAGGACATGCACGGCGACGCCCTGCTGCGCCAGCTCCGCCACTTCGCTGGCGATGTACTCCTCGAGCAGGTCCATCAGCGCCGAGATCTCGGTGGGGGGCCGCTGCCAGTTCTCCTCGGAGAAGGCAAAGAGCGTCAGCACCTCGACGCCCGCGTCGATCGCGCCCTCCACGGTCTCGCGAACCGCCTTCATCCCGGCGCGGTGGCCGAAGGGCCGAGGGAGCCGGCGTTCCGCCGCCCAGCGCCCATTGCCGTCCATGATGATCGCCACGTGGCGGGGAATCGGGCCCGGCAGCATCAGACTTCCATGATCTCCGCTTCTTTGCCCTTCACCGCTGCGTCGACGAGCTTCAGGTGCTCGTCGTGGATCTTCTGGGCGTCCTTCTCGGCCTTCTTCTGCTCATCCTCGGACACGTGCTCGGTCTTTTTGATCTTGCTGATCGTCTCGGTGCGGGCGTGACGAATCGCCACGCGGCCTTCCTCGGCGAGCTTGTGAATCACTTTCACCAGCTCCTTGCGACGCTCCTCGGTGAGGGGCGGCAAGGGAATGCGGATGATGTTGCCGTCGTTGGAAGGAGTGAGCCCCAGATCGGAGGCGAGAATCGCTTTCTCGACCGCCTTGAGGAGCGTCTTGTCCCACGGCTGGATGGTGAGGAGCTTCGGCTCGGGGGCGGCGACGCTCGCCACCTGGGTCAGGGGCATCTCGTTGCCGTAGGCCTCGACGCGCACCAGATCGAGGAGGGCGGTGGTCGCTTTTCCCGTGCGGACGGTGGCGAACTCCCGCTTGACCGCCTCCACAGTCTTGTCCATCAGCTGCTTGGCGTGCTTCAGCTGGTCGGCCAGAGTGGTCGTCATTTGACGATCGTGCCGACGCGCTCTCCGGCCAGCACTCTGGCCGTCGCGCCGGGCTGGTTGATGTTGAATACCACGATGGGGAGCTTGTTCTCCTTGCACAACCCGAAGGCGTTGGCGTCCATCACGGCGTAGCCCTTCACGAGCGCATCCTGGAACGACAGCTCCGGGATGAACTCGGCCTTGGGGTCCTTCTTGGGATCCGCCGTGTACACGCCGTCCACGTTGGTCGCCTTGAGGATGGCCTGCGCCTCGATCTCGAGGGCGCGGAGCACGGCCGCGGTGTCCGTCGAAAAGTACGGGTTTCCGGTGCCGCCCGCGAAGATGACCATCCGCCCCTTCTCGAGGTGCCGCACCGCGCGGCGCCGGATGTAGGGCTCGGCGAGCTCCTCCATCCGGATCGCCGTCATGACGCGCGTATCGACGCCCTTCTTCTCCAGGATGTCCTGGAGCGCCAGCGCGTTGATGATCGTCGCCAGCATCCCCATGTAATCCGCGGAGACGCGGTCCATGCCCTGCTGACTGGCGGTGGTACCGCGCAGGATGTTGCCGCCGCCCACCACCAAACCGAGCTGCACGCCCGTCGCCGCGACCTCCTTCAGCTCGTCGCTGACGCGCTCGATGACCTGGAAGTCGATCCCTGCGCCGGCGCGGCCGGCGAACGCCTCCCCTGAGACTTTGAGAAGCGCGCGCCGGTACGCCAGCTTGGCCGCCACCTAGTTGCCTCCGAGCTCGAAGCGCACGAAGCGGCGGACTTCCACCTTCTCGCCCGTCTTGCCGGACAGCTCTTTCACGAGCTCACCGACGGTCCGCTTGTCGTCCTTCACGAACTTCTGCTCCAGGAGGACGCGCTCTTCGTAGAACTTCCGCATCATGCCGTCGACGATCTTGGCGCGGATGTTCTCCGGCTTTTTCTGCTCGGCCACCTGCGACTCGTAGACCTTGCGCTCGCGCTCCACCACGTCGGCGGGCAGGTCCTCGATGCGGACGGCGAGCGGGTTCGTCGCGGCGATATGCACGGCGACATCTTTGGCGAGCGCCTGGAAGTCGTCGGTCCGGGCCACAAAGTCGGTCTCACAGTTCACCTCGACCAACACGGCGACGGAGCCGTCGAAGTGCACGTAGGAGCCGATCCACCCCTCGGATGCTTCGCGCCCGGCGCGCTTGTCGGCCTTGGCCGCGCCCTTTTTGCGCAGCAAGTCGATGGCCTTCTCGAGGTCGCCGCCCGTCTCTTCGAGGGCCTTCTTGCAATCCATCATGCCGGCGCCCGTGCGGGCGCGCAGCTCGGCCACAAGCTTTGCGGGAATCTCTTTCACAGTTGCCACTGTTCCTCACTCCTCATAAAAACGCCGCCCTCGCGCCGTTGGGACGGAGGGCGGCGGTCGGTAATACACCCAACGGGTAAAGGTTACGCCTCGCCCCCGCCGACGGGCTCAGCTGGAGGCGGCTCTTCTGTCCGCAGCCGGGCGGCAATCGCCTCCGGCTTGGGCCGCCGCTTGCGCCGCGCGGGCCCCTTCTTCTTCCCACCTTCCGCCTCCGCCTCGACGCCCGTCTCGGTGGAGTACGTCGTGCCCTCGCCCTCCTCCGCCGCCTCGCGCAACGGCATCTGGTGCCGCGCTTCCCCGATCACATCGGAAACCGCCCCGGTGATGAGCGAGACGGCGCGAATGGCATCGTCGTTGCCCGGAATCGGGATGTTGATCAGGTCCGGATCAGCGTTCGTGTCGACGATCGCCACCACCGGGATCCCGAGCTTGTTGGCCTCGGCGACCGCGATGCGCTCTTTCTTCGAATCGACGATGAACAGCGCGCCGGGGAGCCGGCCCATGTTCTTGATGCCCGCGAGGTTCTTGTCGAGTTTGCCGCGCTCACGATCGAAGAGCAGCTGCTCTTTCTTCGTGTAGTTCGCGAACTCGCCGTCGGACGAGCCCTGCTCCAGGTCTTTCAGACGCTTGATCTGTTTCTTGATCGTCTGGAAGTTCGTGAGCGTGCCGCCGAGCCAGCGCTCGGTCACGTAGAACGCCCCGCAACGCCGGGCCTCGCTCTCCAGGATGCCCTTCAGCTGCTTCTTGGTGCAGACGAAGAGGACGCCTTCCCCTTTCAGCACGACGGCGCGGAGCAGCTCCTGCGCCTCGTGCAGCTGGTGGAGGGTCTTCTGGAGGTCGATGATGTAGATGCCGGAGCGCTCGGCGAAAATGAACCGGCGCATCTTCGGATTCCAGCGGCGCGTCTGATGTCCAAAATGGACACCGGCTTCCAGCAGATCTTGTAGTTGAGGCTGAGCCATGCACTTCCTCTCTTGGGTTTTGACTCCGCCGCTGCTCTCACCTCTCGCCCCACCCCGCAGGGACCCAGGACGAGATCAAGCAGCGTGAGAATTTACCGCTTGCTGAACTGGAACCGCTTCCGCGCACCAGCGCGGCCCGGCTTCTTGCGCTCCACGGCGCGCGGATCGCGCGTCAGGAGTCCCTGCTCCCGCAGTTTCTTGCGATGCCGGTCGTCGGCGAGCACCAGGGCCCGCGCGATCCCGAGGCGCAGCGCGCCGGCCTGGCCGGTCTGGCCGCCGCCGTTGCATCTGGCCTTCACGTCGAAGGCGCCGAGCGTATCGGTCGCGGTAAAGGGCTGCTGGATGTGGCTCACCAGGGACGGCCGTGGGAAATAGTCGCCCAGCGTCCGGCCGTTGATGTTCCACTTCCCCGACCCCGGCGTCAGATACACGCGCGCGATGCCGAGTTTGCGGCGCCCGATCGCGTGCCAGCGCAGTTCCGGCTGAATCGCGGTCACTTGGCCACCACCGCCACGAGGGGTGTCGGCTGCTGCGCCGCGTGCGGATGGGTCGGACCCGCGTACACCTTGAGCATCTGCTTCACGTGCTGACGCGACAGGGTCGTTTTCGGCAACATCCCCCACACCGCCTTCTCAATGACGCGTTCCGGGTGCTTGTTGATCACGTTCTGAACCGGCGTGAAGCGCTCGTGGCCCATGTAGCCCGTGTGCCGGAAGTACCGCTTCTGCTCGATCTTGCGGCCCGTCAGCTTGACCTTCTCGGCGTTGATCACGATGACCGCGTCACCGCCGTTCACGTACGGCGTGAACGTCGGCTTGTGCTTGCCGCGGAGAACCTGAGCAATACGACTGGCGAGCCGCCCGAGCGGCTGATCTGCCGCGTCGACGACCCACCAGTTATGCACGATGTCCGCGGTCTTCAGTGTGTACGTCTTCATGCCCTTTTGCGCGCCCGGAATTTGACAGACGCGATATCTAACCGGGCCGTAAGGGCCTGTCAACCCGAGGGTTCCGCGTTTTGGAGGGGGCCGAGTGTGACGAGCGGCGCACCCTTGTCGACGGTCTGGCCGGGCGCGACATGGATCGTCTGAACGACGCCCGGACGGGTGGCGCGCAGCTCGTTCTCCATCTTCATCGCCTCGACGACGACCAGCCCTGCTCCGATGTCCACCTGTTGCCCGACCGCGACCTCCACCCGGACGACCAGCCCCGGCATCGGCGCCTTGACCACGCCCCCACTCGAAGGCGCCTTGCCCCGCCCCGTCAGGGCCTGGATCTGGCGCGTGCGATCGTCCACCGCCTCGACCTCGAACCGCTCGCCCACGGCGCCGAGCGCCCAGCGTAGCGGGGCGACTCCGTCGAGGCTCTGCGCGGCGACGGTCCACGACTGACCGGCCAGCAGCAGGTGATAGAGGGGCGTCCCCGGCACGGCCGCGAGGTGCGCCTCGAAGGGTTCGCCGTCCACCGTGACTGCGGCCCCGCCGACGTCGATTTCGTAGGTGCGGGCGCGGAGCGTGACGAAATACTTCACGCAGCCTCCATCACGACTACGGTCTCCACATGCGCCGTCTGCGGGAACAGATCGAAGGCCCGTATTCCCGCGATCTGATAGTTCACATTCAGGCGATGAAGATCGCGCGCCAACGTGGCCGGGTCGCACGACACGTAGACGAGCCGCGGCACGGGCTCGGACGTCAGCCGCAGCGTGACGTCCCAATGCAGCCCGGCGCGCGGCGGGTTGACGACGACGGCGTACGGCTCGGGCAGGCTCGGCAGCACGTCTTCGGCGCGGCCGGCGATGAAGCGCACGGGCGTTTCGCCCAGCACCCTCGTGCGCGCCCAACCGACGGCGGCTTCATCGGCGTCCACACTGATGACGTTCGCCCCACGCTCCGCGAGGATCGCCGCCGTGTCTCCGATGCCGCCGTAGAGATCCCACACCGTGCGGCCACGCACCTCGCCGATCTGGTCCACGGCCCAGCGGCGCGCGAGGATCCCCATCTCGGGGTTCACTTGCTCGAACGCCGTCGCGGGAAACCCCGTGGCGGGACCGGCCATGACGCGCGCAGCCCCGTCCACCGGGCGCCACCAGCAGATCACCTCCGCCTCCTCGTTCCCGGATAGCGCCCGGCGCAGGCGCTCCGCGTCGAGCCACGGCTCTCCCGTCGCTTCGGCGATCACGTGCCGTCTTCCCTCGCGGTCCAGGCGCATCGTCAGTCGCGTGAGTCCGGGGGGCAGGAGACCGAGGTGCCCGCGCACCTCCCGCCATAACGCCATCAATCGAAAATCCGCGATATGACAGTCGGCGAGCGGAAACACGAAGTTGGGCCGGTCGTGAGGATGCAGGCCCGCCGTGCCGCCCTTCACCTCGAGCGAGATCTTGGACCGGTAGCGCCACTCCTCCACCGCTTCGACGATCTCGGGATCAGGCACGTCGAGCTTGCCGATGCGGCGCAGCGCGTCACCCACGATCGCCCGCTTGGCGGCGAGCTGGGCGTCGTACTCCAGGTGTTGCAGCTGACAACCACCGCACCGATCCTGCGTGTAGTGCGGACACGGCGGAACGACCCGTCCCGGCCCGGCGCCCGCGACCTCTCCCAGGGCGGCGCGCCCGAAGTTGCGCGACAGCTTGAGGCTTCCATCCTTGATCTTGATGCGATCGCCGGGCGCCGTCCGCGGGACGAACACCGCGCGCCCGTCCGCGAGCCGCCCGACCCCATCGCCACCGGCGGCGATCCCCGTGATTGTTACGACGTCATTCACGGAGACCTTCCCTCCGCCCGGCATCACCCCAGGCGGTTGGGCGGGTGGGCGG
>Ga0137409_10005859_pt1 | contig 12784 bp, 14 predicted proteins | sample CZODoug1_16funga_FD_122059 | JGI IMG/M metagenome (GOLD analysis project Ga0137409, IMG submission 122059) | Vadose zone soil fungal communities from Angelo Coast Range Reserve, California, USA - CZODoug1_16fungal (Hybrid Assembly) | ecosystem: Environmental > Terrestrial > Soil > Vadose zone...
TACCTCGAGCTTGCCAAGGAGGTTCTCGCGCATGAATCCTAAGCACGGGCTTGGTCGCGGTCTCGGAGCTCTGCTTGCATCCTCTCCTTATCCATCCACGCAGGAGGGGCTGGGCAAGGTGCAGGATCTCCCCATAGAGGACATAGCAGCCAATCCGAATCAGCCCAGAAAATCCTTTGAAGACAATAGCTTACGAGAACTATCGGAGTCCCTCAGGCGCTCGGGAGTTCTCCAGCCCGTGGTGGTGCGCAAGATCGGCGACAAGTATCAGCTCATAGTCGGCGAGCGACGCTGGCGGGCCGCCAGGATGGCTGGGCTATCCCATGTTCCGGCCGTCGTGCGTGAGACGACAGATGCCGAGACGCTCGAGCTAGCCCTTGTCGAGAACCTCCTGCGCGAAGATCTGAACCCGATGGAGGAGGCCGAGGCCTATCAGCGACTTCTGACCGACTTTGCGTGGACACAGGAGCAGCTTGGCCAGCGCGTCGGGCGCGACAGGAGCACTGTCGCCAATTGCCTGCGACTCCTGAGGCTGCCGGACGTGATCCAGGCGGATCTTCGGAGCGGGCGGCTGACCATGGGCCATGCTCGGGCGCTGCTGTCCCTCACCTCCCCGGCCGAGCAGCTCAAGCTGCGGGACGAGATCCTCGCCCACTCCTGGTCTGTGCGGGCAACGGAAGAGGGCGTGCAGCAGAAGCGGAGGCTCGGGACGCGGCGCGTCGCCCGCCGCTCGGCCGAGCTGACCGCGCTCGAAGACTCGCTGCGGGAAGCGCTCTCGACGCGCGTGCGCCTCGTGGGCACCGAGCGCGCCGGGCGCATCGAGATCGTGTACACGTCGGCCGAGGACCTCGAGCGCCTGGCCGAGCTCATCGGCGGCCGGCGCCCCTAGTCGCGTACACTCACAAGGCATGGCCGAGCGCATCGTCGTTGGTCTCTCGGGTGGGGTCGATTCCTCCGTCGCCGCCGCCCTGCTCGTCGAGCAGGGCTTCGACGTCGTGGGCATCACCCTGCGCGTCTGGCCCTGGCAAGAGAGCGACGATCCGGCCAGGCGCTTCGGCAGCTGCTGCTCTCCCGCTACGGTCGACGATGCCCGTCAGGTCGCGCGGCGGCTCGATATCCCCTACTACCTCCTCAACAGCGCGGAAGAGTTCGAGCGCACGGTCATCGAGAACTTCGCCCGCGAGTACGAGGCCGGGCGCACGCCGGTGCCGTGCACGGTCTGCAATCGCGAGATCAAGTTCGGCTCGCTCCTGCGTCGGGCGCGCGCGTGGGACGCGGCCGCGGTGGCTACGGGCCACTACGCGCGCATCACGCGCGACCCGCGTACCGGGCGCTTTCTCCTCTGGCGGGGCGCAGACGCTGGCAAGGATCAGTCCGATTTCCTGTGGCCGCTCAGCCAGGCGCAGCTCGGCGCGGCCCGCTTTCCCGTCGGCACGCTGACCAAGCCCGAGGTGCGGGACAAGGCCCGGGCCCTCGGGCTCGTCACGGCCGAGAAGCCCGAGAGCCAGGAGATCTGCTTCATCCCCGACGACGATTATCGCGGCTTCCTGCGCGCGCGCATTCCCGGCGCCTTCCGTCGCGGCCCCATCGTGGATGGGGCCGGTCGGGTCGTGGGCGAGCACGAGGGCCTCGCGAACTATACAATCGGCCAGCGGCGTGGACTCGGCTTGGCCCTCGGCCGCACGCTCTACGTCACGGCGCTCGACCCCGCGAACAACACGGTGATGGTTGGAGACGCGGGCGACGTGGATGTTGAGACCCTGGTCGCCGATCAGACGAACTGGATCGCCATCGAGCGACTCGAGGCGCCGCTCACCATCACCGCGCAGATTCGCCATCGTCACGAGCCCGCGCGAGCGACCGTCTGGCCGCTGGACAATGGGCAGGTGGGGGTGCGCTTCGAGATTCCCCAGCGCGCGCCCGCGCCCGGGCAGTCGGTCGTTTTCTACGACGGCGATCTCGTGGTGGGTGGGGGAGTCATTTCCGGCCGGAGCGCCGAAGCTGCTTGACAGTTTTCCCGTCGGCGTGATACACGTCTAACGGTTGTTCCTTATTTCACAACGTGTTACCGCCGGAGATCTCACGATGCGCCGTGTCCTTGCCTTCATTGTCCTTCTGGCCGCTCTGGTCCCGACGGTGGCCTTCGCCAGCGAGGGCGGCGGCCTGATCAGCCTCGACAAGTCGCTGATCATCCAGGCCTTCAATTTCCTTCTCCTCCTGTTTCTCCTGTCCAAGCTCCTCTACAAGCCGCTCATGGCCAAGATGGACGAGCGCAGCCAGGCGATCCAGAAGTCGCTCGACGAGGCCCAGGCGGCGCGCGCCCAGGCCCAGAAGGAGCGCGAGGAGCACGCCGCCAAGATCCAGGCCGCGCATGCCGAGGCCCAGCAGATCCGGGCCGAAGCGCTCAAGGACGCCGCGGATGAGCAGCGCCGCCTGGTGGAAGCTGCCAAGGCCGAGGCCGCGCGGCTCGTGACGAGCGCGCGTCAAGAGATGGAGCAGGATGTGCGTCGCGCCCGCCAGGAGCTTCGCCAGGAAGTCGCCGATCTCGCGATTGCCGCCGCGGAGCGCTTGATCAAGAAGAGCCTCAACGACGCGGATCATCGCCGCATCGTCGACGACGCCATCGGCCGCACGGGCCAGAAGAACTAGGCGACATGCGCGCGCAGGAAGGCACGGCCCGACGCTACGCGAAGGCGCTTCACAGCGCCGCTGTCGAGGCGGGGGCAGGGGAGGCGGCGGGCCGCGAGCTCGAGGCCCTCGGGCAGCTCCTCGAAGCGAATGGCGAGGCCCGGGCGGTTCTCGAGCGGCCCTGGATCAAGCCTCTGGAGCGACGGGCGGTGGCGGCCGAGCTGGCGGGACGGGCGGGCGCGGGGCCCCTCGTCAGGAAGTTCGCGGGACTGCTGGCGGAGAGAAGGCGGATCGACCACCTTCCCGCCATGGTCACCGCCTACCGCGATCTCGTCGACGCGGAGCTGGGCCGCGTCCGCGCCCAGGTGCGCACCAGCATCTCGTTGACGGATGGCGAGAAGAGCCAGCTCGTCGATCGCCTGCAAGCCGCGGTGGGCAAGCAGGTGATCCTCGAGGAGACCACGGACACGACTCTCCTGGGCGGCTTCGTCGCCCAGGTCGGCAGTCTCATTCTCGACGGCAGTCTCGACGGGCAGCTCGCGCGCCTGCGCGAGCGGCTGGTGAGGGGATAGGCATGATCAAGGCGGAAGAGATCAGCGAGATCATCAAGAAGCAGCTGCAGGGCTACGAGGCCGAGGTCAACCTCCAGGAAGCGGGCCGTGTCCTCGAGGTGGGCGACGGTATCGCCCGCATCTATGGCCTCGAAGGCGCCATGGCCGGCGAGCTCTTGCAGTTCCCAGGCGATGTCTACGGTCTCGTGCTCAATCTCGAGGAAGACAACGTCGGCGCCGTGCTGCTCGGCCCCGACACCCTCATCAAGGAGGGTGATCAGGTCACGCGCACCAAGCGCATCGCCCAGGTGCCTGTGGGCGAGGCGCTGACCGGTCGCGTCGTCGACGCGCTCGGCCAGCCGGTAGACGGGAAGGGGCCAATTGCCTCCAGCGAGTTCCGCCCGCTCGAGCGCTACGCCCCCGGCGTGGTGGACCGACGCTCCGTCAAGGAGCCGCTCCAGACGGGGCTCAAGGCCATCGACGCCATGATCCCCATCGGACGCGGCCAGCGCGAGCTCATCATTGGCGATCGCGGCACAGGCAAGACCGCTATCGGCGTGGACACGATCATCAACCAGAAAGGGCAGGGGGTCTACTGCTTCTACGTCGCCATCGGCCAGAAACGCTCCACCGTCGCCCAGGTCGTGAAGGTCCTCGAGGACACGGGCGCCATGGCGTATACGACGGTCGTCATCGCCTCGGCCTCGGAGCCGGCGGCGCTGCAGTACCTGGCCCCCTACGCCGGCTGCGCCATGGCGGAGTTCTTTCGCGACTCGGGCCGCCATGCCCTCTGCATCTACGACGACCTCTCCAAGCACGCCACGGCATATCGACAGATGTCGCTTCTGCTGCGCCGGCCGCCGGGCCGCGAGGCCTATCCGGGCGACGTCTTCTATCTCCACTCGCGGCTTCTCGAGCGGGCCGCCAAGCTCAACGACGAGCTGGGCGGGGGGTCCCTCACCGCGCTGCCCATAATCGAAACGCAGCTGGGCGACGTGTCGGCCTACATCCCGACCAACGTCATCTCGATCACGGACGGCCAGATCTATCTCGAGTCGGATCTCTTTTACTCTGGCATCCGGCCGGCCGTGAACGTGGGCCTTTCGGTCTCGCGCGTCGGCGGATCGGCGCAAATCAAGGCCATGCGTCAGATCGCCGGCAAACTCCGGCTCGACCTCGCCCAGTACCGCGAGCTGGCGGCGTTCGCGCAATTCGGCTCCGACCTCGACAAGTCGACGCTCCAGCAGCTGGCCCGCGGCCAGCGCATGGTCGAGCTGCTCAAGCAGGGCCAGTACGCGCCCCTCACGGTCGAGAGGCAGATCACCATCATCTTCGCGGGAGGGCAGGGGCTGCTCGATGACCTGCCCGTGGATCAGGTACGGGCGTTCGAGGAATTCCTGTATCCGCACCTGGAGCGCAAGCATCCTCAGCTCCTGTCGGAGATCGCGAACAAGAAGGAGCTGACCGACGAGCTCCGTGACGCGTTGACCAAGGCGATCGGGGAGGCCAAGGCGGAGTTCATGGTCTCGCGGGGCATCAAGGCGGTCTAGGGCCACCCGCGCATGGCGACGCTCCGGGACATCCAGCGACGGATCCGCTCCGTCCAGTCGACCCAGAAGATCACCAAAGCCATGAAGCTCGTGGCCGCGTCCAAATTCCGCCGCGCGCAGGAGCGGATCATCGCGGCGCGGCCGTATGCGACCAAGATGCGCGAGCTCCTCGGAGGCCTCGCCGGACATACCGGCGATGAGACGCATCCGCTGCTGGCCCGGCGCGAGACGGGGCGCAAGCGCCTCGTGATCATCACCGCGGATAAAGGACTCTGTGGGGCCTTCAACTCGAACATCCTCCGGGAGTCGCTTCGGTTCCTTCGCGGGGCCGGGGAGACTTCGGTGACTCTGATCGTGGTAGGCAAAAAGGCCCGCGATTTCTATCGTCGGCGCCAGTTCACGGTCAAGTCAGAGATGCTGGGCTTCTTCGACCGCCTGGCCTACTCTCACGCCCAGGAGCTCTCGAATGAGCTGATCGGCTCCTACCTGGCGGAGGAGGTGGACGAGGTCCACCTCATGTACAACGAGTTCCGCTCCGTTGCCGTCCAGCGCCCGGTGCGGGAGCAGCTCCTGCCCATCGAGGCCGAAGGCGCGGCCGATGGCGATGCGGGGCCGCAGGAGGAATACCTCTACGAGCCCGGTCCCGAGGCCATCCTCGCCTCACTCCTGCCGCGTCACGTGACGACCCAGGTCTATCGCGCCCTCATGGAGTCCGCGGCGGGCGAGTACGGCGCGCGCATGACGGCGATGGAGGCCGCTTCGAAGAACGCGCGAGAAATGATCAATCTGTTGACCATCCAGTACAACAAGGCCCGCCAGGAGCGCATCACCAAGGAGCTCCTGGATATCGTCGGCGGCGCTGAAGCCCTCCGCCAGGCCGTCGAAGCATAATCATTGAGGACGCATTTCGTGCCGAGGCGCGGCCGAGCTGCCGTAGGCGTGTGGCTGTGCGAGGTAAGCGCCGACGGCGTGAGCCGAGAGCTGAATAGAGAGCGAGCACAGAAAGGAACCTCGAGATGAGCCAAGGCAAGGTTGTTCAGGTCATCGGCCCCGTGGTCGACGTTGAGTTCGAGGTGGGCAAGCTGCCCGCGATCTACAACGCGCTCGAGGTACCCAATGCGGGCAGCACGGATGTCTTCGCCTACTCGGCCAAGCTCGTGCTCGAGGTCGCCCAGCACCTGGGAGAGAGCCGTGTGCGAACCGTCGCCATGGCGGCCACCGACGGGCTGACACGCGGCATGCCGGTCAACGACACGGGCCAGCCGATCACGATCCCCGTCGGCAAGGAGACGCTCGGCCGCATCCTCAATATCACGGGCGAGGCGGTGGACAAGGCGGGGCCGCTCAAGGCCACGAAGACCCTTCCCATCCACCGGCCGGCGCCGGCCTTCGAGCAGCAGTCGACCAAGGTAGAGATGTTCGAGACCGGCATCAAGGTTGTGGATCTTCTCGAGCCCTATACCAGAGGCGGCAAGACGGGCCTCTTCGGGGGCGCGGGCGTCGGCAAGACAGTGCTCATCCAGGAGCTCATCAACAATATTGCGAAGCAGCACGGCGGCATCTCGGTCTTCGCCGGGGTAGGGGAGCGTACGCGCGAGGGCAATGACCTGTACCACGAGATGAAGGAGTCGGGCGTCATCGACAAGACGGCGCTCATCTTTGGCCAGATGACCGAGCCGCCCGGCTCGCGTCTCCGCGTTGGGCTGACCGGGGTGACGGCCGCCGAGTACTTCCGCGATGAGGAAGGGCAGGACGTGCTGCTCTTCATTGACAATATCTTCCGGTTCACGCAGGCGGGCTCGGAGGTCTCGGCGCTCCTCGGGCGTATGCCCTCGGCCGTGGGCTACCAGCCGACGCTCGGCACCGAGATGGGCGCGCTCCAGGAGCGGATCACCTCGACCAAGAAGGGCTCGATCACCTCGGTGCAGGCCATCTATGTGCCCGCCGACGACATCACCGATCCCGCGCCGGCCACGGCCTTCGCCCACCTCGACGCGACGACGGTTCTGTCGCGGGCGCTCACCGAGCTCGGAATCTACCCGGCCGTCGATCCGCTCGCCTCTACCTCGCGCATCCTCGATCCGATCATCCTGGGCCAAGAGCACTACGCGACAGCCCGGGCCGTGCAGTCGATCCTCCAGCGTTACAAGGATCTTCAGGACATCATCGCCATCCTCGGGATGGAGGAGCTCTCCGACGAGGACAAGCTCACCGTCGCCCGCGCGCGGAAGCTCCAGCGCTTCCTTTCCCAGCCCTTCCACGTGGCCGAGACCTTCACGGGCACCCCGGGCCGCTACGTCAAGCTTGCCGATACGATCCAGGGCTTCAAGGAGATCGTGGAGGGGCTCTGCGACGACATGCCCGAACAGGCCTTCTACATGGTCGGGGGCATCGATGAGGCGCGGGAGAAAGCCCGGAAGATGTCCGAGGTGAAGTAATGCCGGGTGAAGCAAGCGCCGGCGGGTGGCCGTGCGAGGTAAGCGCCGAAGGCGCGAGCCGGGGCTGAAGTAGAGTGCGAGGGCTGATCTAATGCGCTTCGAGCTGGCGACGCCGACGCGGATGCTCGTGAGCACCGAGGCCGAAGAAGTGGTGGCCCCGGGTGTCGAGGGCTACTTCGGTGTCCTGCCTGGCCATGCCGCCTTTCTCACGACCTTGGCTCCCGGCGAGGTGATGTATCGCACGGGCCAGCGCCAGGAATACCTGGCGGTCGCGGGTGGCTTCGCCGAGGTGCGGGCCGAGCGCGTCATCATCCTTGCCGAGCACGCGGAGCGCCCGGAGGAGATCGACCGCGAGCGCGCCGAGCGCGCCCGGCAGCGCGCCGAGATGCGTCTCCAGGGTAGGAGCCCGACGGGAGACTCCGAGGAGATCGACTTCGCTCGGGCGCTGGAGGCGCTCGCCCGCGCTCTCACGCGGCTCTTGGTGTTCGGCCGAGCTCAGTCTCAGTAGTAGGTTGCCCCGTCCGCGCGGCACCTGGACCGCGCGAACGCACAGCGGGCCGGGCACCGGGGCTTGCCATCCCGTCGTAACCCCGCGTCACATCGCCATTCCTCTTCTGGCACGGCGCTGGCAATCGCAGCGTGCCATGACGACCATCCTCGTGGTAGACGACGAGCCGCCCATCGTAGATCTCGTACGCTTCACGCTCGAAGATGCCGATGTCCGCGTCGTCGAGGCCTCCGATGGCGCCGAAGCGCTCGTGGTGGCCCGGCAGACCATTCCCGACCTCGTTCTGCTCGACGTGCACATGCCCAGGCTCGACGGCTTCGAGGTCTGCCGGCAGCTCAGGAGAGAGCCGTCGCTCGCGCGCATTCCCATCGTCATGCTCACCGCCGCCGGCCAGGAGGCTGACCGCGCCCGCGGCCGCGCCGCCGGAGCCGATGAGTATCTGACCAAGCCGTTCTCCCCCTTGGCCCTCCTGGCGCTCGTCGAGGCCCTTGTGCCGGATACACGATCATGGCGGCCGATGTAGCGCTGGCCCAGGCCCTCGCGTACGCGCGAGACCTCCGGGCGCTCTACGAGGTCTCGCGCGCCCGCGAAGAGGAGACCAACCGCGCGCACGACAAGCTGCGGGCCGCCTATCAGCAGGCCCTCGCCTATGCCGTGGATCTCCGGAAGAGCCACCGGCAGATGCAGCGCTCCGTGCTGCAGAGCCTGCTCGGGCTCGCCAACGCGCTCGAGGCCAAGGACGAGTACACTCGTGGCCATTCCGAGCGCGTGGCGGGACTGGCCCAGCGCCTTGCGCTCGCGGCGGGCCTTGGAGTCCCCGAGGCCAAGACCATCGCGGAGGCGGGTCTGCTCCACGATCTGGGCAAGATCGGCGTGCCCGAGCACATCCTGCGAAAGCAGGGCCCCCTCACGGACGAAGAGTGGATCGCCATGCGCCGCCACCCGCTCACGGGGGCGCAAATCGTGGCGCCCCTCGAGTTCTTTGCCGACGCCGCGCTCATCGTCCGCCACCATCACGAGCGTCACGATGGCAGTGGCTATCCAGATGGATTGAAGGGAGACGGCATCCCCGAGGGCGCGCGTATCGTGGCCATCGCTGACGTCTACGACGCGCTGACCTCGGAGCGTCCCTATCGCCGCAAGCTCGCTCGCGAAGAGGCCGTGCAGGTCATGCGAGACGACGCGGGGCTCACGCTCGAGCCCCGCTTGACCGAGCTCTTCCTGGACCTGGTCATCGATGCGCCTGCTGACCGCTCCGTTTGATCCGTCGGCGCGTGCCCCGTCGGCCCTCGCCCGGCCGCTTCTCGAGGTGGCGCTCATCGCCGCGGGAGGCATCGCGCTTTCGCTGGCGGCGGACACGCTGGCCGGAGAGTGGCGAGGGTTGGGACGCGCGGCCGCGAGCGGCGGGAGCCATGCGGGGATGATCGCGGCCGGCTGGGTCATCGCCCTCGGGGGCGAGCCACGCTGGCGGATCCCGGCCGCGGCCTCGGCGGCCGCGCTGATCATGGCCTCGGTGGCCGCGCGGTTGGCGCACGCCGGGGCGATTCTCTACTTTCTCGTTCCGCTCGTCCTGGTGCTCCAGGCGGGGGCCGCGCGACTGGATACCCGATGGATAGGATGGGCCAGGCCCCAGACGTCGCGGCAAGTCGTCGTCGGAATGGCGGCCGGCGGCTTCCTTGGTCTCCATCTCCTGCTCGCCGCCTCACTGACGCTTGGGTACACGGCCTCGGTGCCGAGCCTCGGCGCGTACCTGGCCGGGGTGGCCTATGACGCTGGCGCCAATGCCCTGTCGGTCGAGTGGCTCTTTCACGGCGCGCTCTTCTCCGCGCTCTGGAGACGGTGGACCTTCTGGCCGGCGGCCGCCGTCGCGACGGGCGCTGGACTTCTCCGCTACCTCGTCGACCCCACGTTCCCCACGGCGCCCGAGGCGGCGGCGGGAGCGGTCTTCTATCTCACGATCCTCGGGCTGGCGAGCTGTGCGCTCCGTGCCTGGAGTGGAAGCTTGCTGCCCGGCTATCTCGCCACCCTCGCGTTCTTCGCCGCGTACCGGACGCTCCACGTATGATCGCCGGACCACTGGTCCTGGTCGCGGCGATCGCTCTGGCAACGGCCGCCGTGGATGACGCCCTGGCGATGCCGCTCCGGCACCTCTATCTCGTGCCGGCGGCCTGGGCCGCCTTGCGTCAGGGTTCCTCAGCCGCCGGGCTGGTCGGCCTCATGGCGGGGTTCTGCCAGGGTCTCCAGGCCTTCCCCATGATCGAGCGCGAGGGTCTCACCCCGCCCACCCTGGATGCTCTGGTTGCGCTCATCGCCCCGCTCGTCGTCGGAATCGCCCTTGGCCGTCTCGTGGACCAGGCGCGAGAACGGGGCGGACGGCTCGACGCGCTCCTCGAGATCCAGCGGGCCCTCGGCGGCGAGGAGCCGCTCGAGGTGAGGCTCGAGCGAGCGGTGACGCTGATCAGGGCAGCGCTCCGGGCCGAGCATGCCGGCCTCGTGCTTCAGGCCGACGACGGGACACTGGCCGTGGTGGGATCCAAAGCATCGGGTGCTTTTCGGAAGGATTCGGCAGCGGGCCGGGCGCTCGCCACGGGCTCGACGATCCTCGTCGGGGATCTCGACGCGGATCCGCGCCTGCGCGCGAAGGCGCCCCGTTGGCCGACTCCTTCACGGGGGCTCGTCCTCCCGCTCGACACCGGGAGCGGGCGCGTGGGCGTCCTGGCCATCGAGTGCGCTGGCGATCTTGGTCCCGCCGCCCGCCGCTCGGTACGGGAGCTGACGCTCCATCTGGCCCTCGCCGTCGAGAACGCGCGGCTTCTCCTCAAGGAGCGGCGCTTCGCCCAGGAGCTGGAGGACAAGGTCGACCAGGCGACCCGTCGCCTGCGCGAAATCGACCGGGCGAAGAGCGAGTTCCTCTCCGTGGTCTCCCATGAGCTGCGGACGCCCCTGACCGCGCTCCAGGGCTTCAGCGAGCTCCTGCTCGAGCGTGTCGTGCCCCCCGATCGGGCGCGGCGCTATCTGGGCCATGTATGCACCGAAACGCAGCGTCTGGGCCGCATCGTCACCGATCTGCTCGATCTTTCCCGCATCGAGGCCGGGCGCCCGCTCGAGCTCCGGCCGGAGCGCGTGGATCTCGGCGAGCTGATCGAGCGCAACGTGGATCTGTTCGCCGCGCAGCATCCGCGTCACTGTATCGAAGGCCGGGTCGCCGCCGGGCTGACCGCGGTGTCCGCCGATCGCGACGCGGTGGATCGCATGCTCAAGAACCTCATATCCAATGCCGTCAAGTACTCGCCGCGGGGCGGGCGGGTGCGCGTTGCCGCCGCCGTCGCGGGTGACCGGCCGGACACGGTGGAGCTGACCGTGGAGGACGACGGGGTCGGCATTCCGGCGGAGGATCTGCCACGGATCTTCGACCGCTATGTGCGGATCGCCCACCCGGAGACGAAGGCGGCCTCGGGACTGGGCCTCGGGCTCCACGTGGTCCGCTCCCTGGCCGAGGCCCAGGGCGGGGCCGTGGAGGTCGAGAGCCTGCCCGGAAAGGGATCGCGGTTCCGGCTGCTTCTGCCCGCCGCCGAGACCGAGATTTGACCGATTTCTCGGCTACTTCCGCTTGACACCCCGAGACATGCGCGTGTAGTCTCGAATGTTCCTATGTCCAGGCGCGACGATATCGCGGGCAGGATGGCTGAATCCGTCGTCAAGCGGCTCGTGGGTCGCAAGCTCGTCGAGATCAAGGACGAGGCCCGGGCCCGGGACGTCATCCGCCATCTAGCTCTCCTCCTCCTTGATCCCGCGCCCTTCACCTCCGAACGCTTCAAACAAATCGTCACCTATCTAAAAGAAACCTGCGGCCTCCGCAGCCGCGATCTCTTCCATCCCATCCGCCTCTCCCTCGCCGGCCGCATCGGCGAAGGCGAACTCGACCGCGTAATCCTCCTCCTCGACGAAGCCGCCACTCTCAACTTCGCCCTCCCCGCAAAATCCGTCCGCACTCGCATCCCAGAATTTTGCTCCGCCCTTGACTGATTTGGAGTGCGGCAGCTCTGCTGCCGCTTTTACGGACTTAACGCCGCCACTCAACCAAGCCGCCGCCACCCACTGAGCCCTGTCATCCTGAGCCCGCGCCGTATGCGGGCGAAGGATCTCAACCTCAGTGTCTTGCCACATACTCTCCGTGTCCTCCCCTCCCAAACTTTCAACTTTAAACTTTCAACGCTAAACTCTCTTCCCATGGATCGTCTCACCGGCATTCACGCCATTCGCGAAGCTCTCGAAGCCGGCAGCGCCTTCGACCGCATCCTAATCGCCAAGGGCCGCCAAGACACCCGCATCGAAGAAATCGTGCAACTCGCCCACGCGCAAAACATCCCCGTCCGCTTCGAGGACCGCAGTCAGCTCGATCGCCTCGCCAACTCCCGCGATCATCAGGGAGTCGTAGCCATCGCCGCTGCGCGTCCCCCCGCCACGCTCGAAAGCCTCCTCGACCACGCCAACAAATCCAAAGGCCAGATCGGCTTGATCGTTCTCCTCGACGGCGTCGAAGATCCCCACAACCTCGGCGCCATCATCCGCACCGCGCTAGCGGCCGGCGCACACGGCATCGTCATCCCCGAACGCCGCGCGGCCGGACTTACGGACACGGTAGCGCGCGCGTCAGCAGGCGCCCTTGCACACCTGCCTGTAGCCAAGGTCACAAACCTGGTCCGCGCAATGGAAGACTTAAAGGAGGCAGGCTACTGGCTGGTAGGTCTGGATGAAACCGCCGAAAAAAACTACACCGAAGTGGACTACACGACGCCGACAGGCGTCGTCATGGGCGGCGAAGGCAACGGCCTCCACGAACTAACCCGCAAGCGCTGCGATTTCCTGGTGTCGCTGCCCACCACCGGCCCCGTAAAATCCCTCAACGTAAGCGTAGCCACCGGCGTAGTCCTCTTCGAAGCCCTCCGCCAGCGCCACAGCAAACGTAATCAGTAGTCTGAGCTTAGTGCGGCTGATATTGCTTTACCGGTTTGGAATCTTAATTCTTACTGCTTTTGATATGGGTGGGCCTAAACCAGTTTCTAGGTTCACAGTGCCAAATGTGCGCGCCAACACGGTTGGTGGTTG
>Ga0137409_10005861_pt1 | contig 12781 bp, 2 predicted proteins | sample CZODoug1_16funga_FD_122059 | JGI IMG/M metagenome (GOLD analysis project Ga0137409, IMG submission 122059) | Vadose zone soil fungal communities from Angelo Coast Range Reserve, California, USA - CZODoug1_16fungal (Hybrid Assembly) | ecosystem: Environmental > Terrestrial > Soil > Vadose zone...
CGGGAATCACCGGGCTGATCAAGACAGTCCTCGCCCTCAAACACCGGCGCCTGCCGCCCAGCCTGCATTTCGAGCGGCCCAACCCGGAAATCGACTTTGACAATAGTCCTTTCTACGTCAACAGCCGGTTGCGGGAGTGGAAGAGCGACGGTTCGAGATTGAGAGCGGGCGTGAGCGCGTTTGGAGTGGGCGGCACGAACGCTCATGTCATCCTGGAGGAAGCTCCGGAGAGGGAGCCGGGCGGCGCTTCGAGAGAATACAAACTGATCCTGCTCTCTGCCAGGAGCGGGTCTGCGCTGGAGTCGGCTAGCCGGAATCTGACGGGGCATCTCGGTGAGCATACTGAGCAAGATCTGGTCGATGTGGCCTACACGTTGCAGGTGGGGCGAAAGAGGATGAGCCACCGGAGGATGGTAGTTTGCCGCGACGCGCCGGAGGCCGCGCGGCTGTTGGAGTCGAACGCGCGGGTGTTCGCTGCGGACCGAGAAGGAGAGAGTCCCCCGCTGGTCTTCATGTTTCCCGGACAGGGAAGTCAATACGTCAACATGGGAAGGCGCCTGTACGAGGGCGAACGCGAGTTCAGGAAGCAGGTCGAGTTGTGCTCGGAGGTTTTGAGAGAGCCGCTCGGGTTTGATTTGAGACGAGTCCTGTATCCGCCGGAAGGAATGGAGAGAGAGGCGGAAGCGGAGTTGAACGAGACTAGGATCACACAGCCTGCGCTGTTTGTGGTCGAGTATGCGATGGCGAAGCAGTTGGGGAGGTGGGGTATCAGGCCGGATGCGATGATCGGGCACAGCTTGGGAGAGTACGTGGCGGCGTGTCTGTCCGGAGTGATGAGGATAGAGGACGCGTTGAGGCTGGTGAGCAAGAGGGGAGAGATGATGCAGGAGGCGAGAGGGGGAATGGTGGCGGTGATGATGGGCGAGGCGAAGGCGAGGGAGAGGATAAACGGTAGTGGATTGAGTATCGCGGCGGTGAACGGACCACAGCAGGTAGTGATCTCGGGCGTCGACGGAGCGGTCGAGAAACTGATCGAAGAATTGAGTCGGGAAGGAATGGTCTGCAAGAAGCTGAAGGCGAGACAAGCCTTTCACTCGAAGATGATGGACGGCGCGGCGGCGAGGTTTGTGGAGGAAGTGAGGAAGGTGGAGTTGAGGAGAGGAGAGATAGAGTACATCTCGAATGTGAGCGGGAAGACGGCGAGTGCGGAAGAGGTGACCGACCCGAGGTATTGGGGGAGGCAGTTGAGAGAGTGTGTGAGGTTCGGCGACGGGATAGAAGAATTAATGAAGAGGCCCGGCGTGATACTGCTCGAAGTCGGGCCTGGGGATTCGTTATCCAAACTGGTCAGGCAAGCAGAGGCTCGAACGCTTGATGAGGCGATAGTTTCTACCATGCGTAACTCAAAAGACGCGCGTCACGACTCCGAATATCTGACGACTGCGGTCGGGAAGTTGTGGATGGCGGGAGCTGAAATAGATTGGGCAAGTTACTACGAGGGAGAAAAACGCGGGAGAGTCGAGTTACCGACTTATCCATTCGAGAGGCGGCGGTATTGGATAGAGGCCAGAAGCGGAGTGGAAGCTGTGCGGGGAAGCGGAGCCGACGGCAAGGCCGACGGCAAGGCCAACGGCAAGGGAGGATATCCGGAGGCGTCGCAAGTCGAAGCCATGGACAATGTGACAGCCGGCTCCGTCTCTTTGCACTCGAGACCGGAATTGCCGAATGCGTATGTCGCCCCGGTTAGTGATCGCGAGAAGACCATCGCCGCCATCTGGCAGTTGGCGCTCGGCGTGGACATGGTAGGGGTGGATGACAACTTTTTTGAATTGGGCGGTGATTCGCTGATCGCCATCCAGGTCATTTCGCAACTCAAGGAAAAATTCAAGATTGAGATTCCGGTGGCCGGGCTTTATGAAAGATTGACCGTCAGGTCGCTTGACGCGTTGATCAGCTCATTGAGTGGAGAAGATCAGGGGGAAGGCGAATCCGGCATCGATTCCGGAACGCGCGGTAACCGTGTTCTTCAGCGAAAGCGATTTCAAGAAGAAAAACGCCTCAGGAAAAGCGGCAGACATGCTGATCATAGATTGGAGGATCTTTGAATACATTGGCCGATAATCCGGCGACGGCTGCCAGCTCGCTGAAGGTCATGATTCTCTCGATGGAATATACGGCTGAGGTGAGCGGAGGCATAGGAACACACGTTGTTGAATTGGCCGAAGGGCTGATCAAGGCGGATTGTCAGGTAAGCGTTCTGGCCTATACGCCAGGGCGCCCGAAGACACTCCACGGGTCAAATATGACCGCGCATCTGATCTCGCCCAGCGCTGCGAGCTTTTCCCACGCTGAGAAACAGTCTGTGGCAGGATCAATTCTCGCTTTTACCAGTGATCTCGTGAGGAAAGGGCGGGAAGTGATCGGCATGGATGGGTGGGCGCCGGATATCATCCAGTGCTATAACTGGCTGACCTTTCCCGCCGCTCAGGAGTTAGGGCGAGTTCATGGGATTCCCGTTTTAAGTGTGATCCAATACGTCTCCGAGCCGATCGAAAGATGGTGGGGGCAGACGCCCGACCAAGAGATCCTTCAGCAGGAGGCGATACTGTTTCGCGACGGCGAGGTCTTCATCACAGTTAGTAACTCGATGAAGAAGATCATTCAGAACGCCTATGGCGTGCCTGGGGACCGAATCCACGTCGTTTATAATGGAATGGACTCGCAACCGTTTATCAAGCCCGCCTCAAAACCCGATCTCATTCGCCAGTTACGCCGGACCATGGCCGGGCCGGACGAGAAGGTCGTGATATTTGCCGGACGGCTCAACCCGCATAAAGGGATCACCGCGCTTCTGGATTCAGCGTCGCAAGTAATTGCCAAGTACCCGAACGTCCGATACCTGCTGGTCGGTGAAGCTGACTCGCGAGAGTTTAACCGACAGATCGAGCGATTGCTCGATCGATATCATGGGTTACGAGACAGGATCACCTTGCTTGGTAAAGTCCCACGTAACCAACTTGCCGCCCTATATCAGATCGCAGATCTGGCGTTAGTTCCTTCCGTCTATGAACCGTTCGGTTATGCCTCGATCGAAGCCATGGCGGCCGGAGTCCCGGTCATCGCTACTAATGTGGGAGGGCTGGGGGAAATCGTCCTGCATAAGCAAACCGGTTTGTTGGTCACTGTCCACGAGAGGACGAATGAACCACACGAAGTAGATGTAGGAGAACTCGTGTCCGCTCAACTAAGCTTGCTCGAGGACGAGGCGATGGCAAAACGGCTCGGCCGGGCAGGCCGCCAGCGGGTTCTGGGGGTCTTCAATCGAGAGGCGATGGTTCAATCGACAATGGCTGTTTATCGGGGGGCGATCTCCGGCTTTCTGAAACAGGCGGTAAGCTACTGGCGATAAACAAACAGATGCGCGCCGTTCCGGAGAGAGGAAATCGACGCAAAGAGTACCAACGCGCGCGTCGCCTCCGAAAACGTCAGATCCCTTCAACCCCCGGAAAAAATGGTGAGGTTATAGACGATGAAACATGAAGATGACTGGTATAACGGATCAGAAATAGCCATCATTGGCCTCTCTTGTCGTTTTCCAGGGGCGGAGAACCCCGAGGCGTTTTGGGCTAACCTGCGTGACGGGGTCGAATCCGTCTCATTTCTGAATGACGGAGAACTGGAGCCCTCCAATCTTGACTCGACCAATTTCAACGACCCAAATTATGTAAAGGCCGCGTCGATGCTAGACGACGTCGAGTCATTCGACGCCGCGTTCTTTGGATTTTCGCCTCGAGAAGCCGAGGCTATGGACCCACAGCACCGCTTCTTTCTGGAATGTTCCTGGGAAGCCCTCGAGAACGCCGGATATGATCCGCAGTCTTATAAGGGATTGATCGGTGTTTATGCAGGCGCCAGAACAAACACCTACTTGTTCAATCTCTTCTCGAACCAGGAGGCGCTAGGTTCGCTCGGATCTTTCGAGGTGGGTCTGGGAAATGACCTTGGGTTCCTGCCCACACAGGTCTCATACAAATTGGACTTAAGAGGGCCGAGTTATGCCGTTCACACCGCCTGCTCTACTTCACTGGTGGCGGTGCATTTGGCCTGTCAGAGTCTGTTGATAGATGAATGTCATATGGCTTTGGCGGGAGGAGTCGCGATCAACGTTCCGCATCGGACAGGGTACCTCTATCAACCTGGCGGCATTCTCTCTCCCGACGGTCACTGTAGGGCTTTTGACGCTCAAGCCCAGGGGACGATCTTTGGCAGCGGAGTCGGCATTGTGGTGTTGAAGCGTTTGGCGGATGCGCTTTCGGACGGTGACACTATTCATGCCGTCATCAGAGGATCGGCCACCAATAACGATGGCGCATTGAAGGCCAGCTTCACCGCCCCGGGCGTTTACCAGCAATCAGAAGTGATTATGGAGGCGCTGGCGAACGCCGGCGTAAACCCGGAAACGATCAGCTATGTCGAGGCTCATGGCACCGGCACCGCCCTCGGAGACCCGATTGAAATTCGCGCCCTGACCAGGGCATTTCGCGCAGGCGCCAATAAGAATAACTTCTGCGCTATAGGGTCAGTTAAGAGTAACTTTGGTCATTTAGACGCCGCCGCCGGGGTCGCCGGATTGATCAAGACAGTCCTCGCCCTCAAACACAAGCAACTGCCAGCCAGCCTCCATTTCGAGCGGCCCAACCCGCAAATCGACTTTGCGAATAGTCCTTTCTACGTCAACAGCCGGTTGAAGGAGTGGGGCAGTAACGGTTCGCCGTTGAGGGCAGGAGTGAGTTCGTTTGGAGTGGGCGGCACGAACGCGCACGTCATCCTGGAGGAAGCTCCGGAGAAGGAACCGGGCGGCGCATCGAGGGAGTATAAGTTGATTGTAGTCTCGGCCAGGAGCGGGTCTGCGCTGGGGACGGCGAGCCGGAATCTGGCCAGGCATCTCAGTGAGCATACTGAACAGGATTTGGCCGACGTGGCCTACACGCTGCAGGTGGGGCGAAGGAGGATGATCCATCGGAGGATGGTCGTTTGCCGCGACGCGCCGGAGGCCGTGCGGCTGTTGGAATCGAATGAGCCGCAGCGCGTCTTGACGGCGTTTGAAAAAGCCGAGAACAGACCTATTGTCTTCATGTTTCCCGGGCAGGGAAGCCAGTACGTCAACATGGGAAGAGGCCTGTACGAGTGCGAGGAAGAATTCGGGAAGCAAGTCGACTGGTGCGCAACTGTGTTGAGAGAGCATCTGGGGCGTGATTTGAGGCGATTGTTATATCCGCTGTCGGGGAAGGAGCAAGAGGCTGAAGCGGAGTTGAACGAGACTAGGTTCACGCAACCGGCGCTGTTTGTAGTCGAGTATGCGATGGCGAAGCAGTTGGAGAAATTGGGCGTCAGGCCGGACGCGATGATCGGGCATAGCCTGGGAGAGTACGTGGCGGCGTGTCTGTCCGGAGTAATGGAGATAGAGGACGCGTTGAGGCTGGTGAGCAAGAGGGGAGAGTTGATGCGGGAGGCGCCGGGGGGCATGGTGGCGGTGATGATGAGCGAGGCGGAGGCGAGGGAGAGAATAAACGAGAGTGGATTGAGTGTCGCGGCGGTAAACGAGCCGCGGCAGGTAGTGATCTCGGGCGCCGAAGCGGCAATCGAGAACTTGATTGAAGAGTTGCGAAAAGAGGGGATAGTAAACAAGAGGCTGAAGACGAAGTACGCCTTTCACTCACAAATGACGAACGGCGCTGCGGCGAGATTTGTGGAGGAAGTGAGGAAGGTGGAGTTGAGGAAAGGCGATATAGAGTACATCTCGAATGTGAGCGGGAGGATGGTAAGGCCGGAAGAGATGACCGACCCGAAGTATTGGGGGAGGCAGATGAGGGAGTGTGTGAGGTTCGGCGACGGAATAGAAGAGCTGACCAAGAGGCCCGGCGTGATCCTGCTCGAAGTCGGACCGGGAGAGTCGTTATCAAGACTGGCCCGGCAGGGCGCCGCGCTGGCGGCGGATCGAACGATGATCTCCACCATGAGGAACCCGACGGATACGCATAATGACGCCGAGTATTTAACGACTGCGATCGGGAAGTTATGGATGGCCGGAGCGGAGATAGACTGGGCAAGTTACTGCGATGGAGAAAAACGGAGGAGAGTAAGTTTGCCGACCTATCCATTCGAAAGACAGAGATATTGGATAGAAGCAAGGCGGGAAGAGGAAGAGAGTGGCCGAAGGAGAGGCAGGGGCAAGGCCATCGGCAAGCGATCGGATGTGAGCGAATGGTTCTACGCGCCGGGATGGCGGAGGAGAGAGTTGGGCCGGAACGGCGCCCCGGTTGCGGCGGAAGGGGAGAAACAGTCGAAGTATATCGTGCTGGAAGATGGCGGCAGCCTCAGCCGAAAACTGGTCGAGAGGTTGAAGGAGGAATCCGCAGCGGTGATCAGTGTGAGAGCCGGAGAGAGCTATAGGAGAGTAAGTGCGAGTGGGTATGAAATCAGGGCCGGGGAGAAGCGGGATTATGAAGAACTCTTGAAAGAAGTGACAGGCGCCGGAGCCGATGAGGCCCCAGAAGTGATTCACCTGTGGAGCGTCGGAGAAGAAGCGGGTCTGCAGAAGGAGATGCGGCCGAGGGAGCGATTTGAGCGGGAACAGCGGAGAGGTTTTTACAGCTTGCTATATCTGGTTCAAGCGTTCGCAAAACTCAATGTTTCAATCCCGCTAAAGATCAACGTCATCTGCGACCGCTTGCAGCAGGTCGGCGAAGAAGAGATTTCGCCGGAAAAGTCCACCCTCCTGGCATTCTGCAAAGTGGCGCCGCAGGAGAATCCAAATATTTCATGCCATTCGATTGACGTTGTCCCGCCGGCGTCGGGGAGCAGAGATGAAGCGAAGCTTGTCGACCGGCTGATCACAGAGATCAAGGAAGATTCGCCGGAGGTGGCGATCGCTTACAGGGGGAACCGCCGCTGGGTTCAAAGTTTTGAGCGCCTGAGCCTTGAAAAAGGCGCTCAGCCTGTCAGGCCGTTGCGAGTTAATGGCGTGTATTTAATAACCGGCGGCCTGGGAGGCGTGGGGCTGCTGATAGCCGAATACCTGGCGCAATCGGTACAGGCCAAGCTGGTTCTCGCCGGGCGTTCCTTTTTTCCAGAAAGAGAGGAGTGGGCGCAGTGGCTGGCGTCGCATCCGGAAGATGATCAGATAAGCCTCAAGATCCGCAGACTACAAGCGATGGAAACGGCCGGCGCGGAGGTCATGGTGGCAAGTGTGGACGTCGCCGACGAGGATGGAATGCGGGCTCTGGTCACTAGCGCGTCGCAACGATATGGCGCCCTCCATGGCGTGATGCATGCCGCAGGCGTTACAACCGGGTCATCTGTTTTTATCCCGACCGTGGAGATAGGCATTGCCGAGGCCGAATCGCAGTTTCAGTCGAAAGCGTATGGCGTCTATGTTCTGGATCGGGTCTTGCGAAATACGGAGATCGATTTTTGCCTCTTGTTCTCTTCAAACGCGTCGGTGCTTGGCGGATTGGGGCTGGTGGCCTATTCGGCGGCGAATACATTCATGGACGCGTTTGTCACATCGCGCAACATAGCCGATGAATCGCCCCATGAATCTCCGTGGATCAGCGCGACGTGGGACCCTTGGCCGGAAGAGATGAAGAAATACGAGGGTTATCAAACGACTATGGGCCAATACGCCATGACCGTCGAAGAGAGTATTGAGGCGTTCGGCCGTGTGGTAACCCTGGCGCCTGAAGGTCAGGTAGTCGTCTCTACGGGCGATCTGGGCGCGAGACTGGGCCTATGGGTCAACCGCGACGCCACCCAGGGTGGGGCTCGGGTGACGGCTGAAGCATTGGTCCACCCGCGACCCGAGATAGAGAGCCTCTATGTCGCGCCGAGAGATAATACCGAACAGACGATTGCGGATATTTGGCGGGAAATATTGGGTCTCGATCGCGTAGGAGTCGACGATGATTTCTTTGTCCTGGGCGGTCATTCACTGCTGGCGATAGAGCTTGTAGGGCGGCTCTGCAATGCGTTTCAGGTCGAATTTCCGGTCGGAAGCTTCTTCAAATCGCCGACTGTCGCCGGGTTGGCGCAAATCATCTCCGATTTTCAGGCGGGGCAGCCAGATCCGAAAAAAGATGAACTCCTCAAAATACTTTCGCAGTTTTCAAATGACGAGGCCGAATCAGAAAGCGAGAGGCAAACAGTCGGCTTCTGAATACCGGCAATTCAGCGAAACCGTCCCAACCAGCCTGTTTATCAAAGTAAAACGCTTACCGTCCCGTGGGTTGAAAACCACGACTGAACTCGAGAGCCGCTAACGCGGCTGCAAGGGCTGAGTAGCCACGCAAAATCTACAAAAACAATGGTGACTAATCCCAAGAACGACATTTCGTTAGTCGAGACGCAGACTTTTGTCACAGCGCCGAGCGAGAGAAGGGCGCCGCTGTCGTTCGCGCAACAGCGGATATGGTTCTTAGATCAGATTGCGCCGAACAATCCATTCTATAACCTCTCGTGCGCGGTGGCTCTTGAAGGGCGGCTTATCCTTGAAGCGCTGGAAAAGGTGATCAATGAGATTGTCAAAAGGCATGAGGCGCTCAGGACGAGGTTCGAAGTGGAAGACGGCGCCCCGGTACAGGTCATCGACGAATGGAAGCCTCGGAAGTTGGAGGTGGAAGACCTGACGGGGTTGGCGCGGGAAGATCGAGAAGAAGAGGCCAGAAGAATAACGAAAGCGGATGCGAGGACGGGATTCGATCTGAGGCAAGGGCCAATGATGAGGGTAAAGGTTCTCAAACTTGAGGACGAACAACACTTGTTGCTCTTCACCATGCACCACATCGTGAGTGACGCATGGTCGCTGGGCCTGTTGATGAAAGAGGTGAGCGCGCTTTATGCGGCGATAAGCGAAGGGAAGGAATCGCCGCTGCCAAGGCTGGAGACGCAGTATGGCGACTATGCGAAGTGGCAGAGAAAATATCTCGCCGGAGGCATGCTGGAGGGCGAGATCGCATACTGGAAAGAGCAACTTAAGGGGGCGGCGATCCTGGAACTGCCGACTGATTATCCGAGACCTGCGGCGCCAAGTTATCAGGGAGGCGAGGAATATGTAGGGTTGGGGGAGGATTTGAGCAAAGGTCTAAGAATGCTCAGTCAGAGAGAAGGGGCGACGGTCTTCATCGTGTTAATGGCGGCCCTCAAAGTTGTCTTGATGAGGTATAGCGGGGAAGAGGATCTCAGTGTCGGAACGGCGGTCGCGAACCGTACGAAGAGAGATTGGGACGGGTTGATCGGATTCTTTGTCAACACGCTGGTGTTGAGGACCGACCTTGGCGCCAATCCGAGTTTCAGGGAGTTGATCAAGAGGGAAAGAAAGGTAGCGTTTGGAGCCTATGCGCACCAGGAAGCGCCCTTCGAGAAGTTAGTGGAGGAGATCAACCCGGAGCGCGACCTGAGCCGAAATTTGTTGTTTCAGGTCATGATGACGCTCGATAACACAGGGCGAAAAGAGTTTGAGATCAGAGGGCTGAAAGTCAGGATGACGTGGGAGGAGACTGGGGCGGCTAAATTCGATCTGACGTTGACGTTAAACGAAGGGAGAGAAGGCATCGAGGGCGGTCTGGAGTACAGCCGTGATCTCTTCGAGGCAGAGACGATCAGGCGGATGGCGAGACATTATGTGAAAGTGGTTGAGGAGGCCGTCAGAGACGCGAATCAGCGGATCAAAGAGATCGAGCTGATGAATGATGTCGAGAGGAAACAGATCATCGAGGATTGGAACGAGACGGGGAGAGGATATGAAGAGACGCGATTAGTCCACGATCTGGTCGCGGAGCAAGCGAGACGGAGGCCGGAAGGGCCGGCCGTCAAATATGAGCAGGAGCAGATAAGCTACCGGGAACTCAACGAGCGGGCGAATCATCTGGCCCACTATCTGCGTGAATTGGGCGTCGGACCGGAGGTGATGGTCGGAGTCTTTCTGGAACGGTCGATAGAGATGGTGGTCGGATTACTGGGAATACTGAAAGCCGGAGGAGCCTATGTCCCGATCGATACGACCTACCCCGACGAGCGGCTGAACATGATGGTCGAGGACGCGGGGATTCGACTCATACTGACGCAGGAACATCTGGCAGAGCGATGCTCAGATCGATCCGTAAGCCTGGTTTGCCTGGATAGAGATTGGGGCGCGATTTCAGCGCGAAGCGCCGAAGACTTCCAAACGCCGGTCGCGCCCGAAAATGCCGCTTATGTGATCCACACTTCCGGGTCTACAGGCAAGCCCAAGGGCGTGATTGTCACTCACCGCAGCGTGCTGAATTTGTTTAACGCGCTGCATGAAAAGCTGCATTTCTGCGAAGACGATGTCTGGACGATGTTCCACTCATATGCATTTGATTTCTCGGTCTGGGAAATCTGGGGCGCATTGACCTACGGAGGGACGCTGGTGGTGGTTCCGTATCTTGTCGCCCGGGCTCCTGAAGAGTTTTGCGATCTGGTCTATCAGCAAGGCGTGACGATCCTGAGCCAAACTCCTTCGGCCTTTCAACACTTCATGAAAGCCAGTGAAGCGACGATCGCAGGCGGCAATCCGAGTCTGAGCGCGGTGGTCTTCGGAGGTGAGGCGCTGGAATTTCAAAGCCTCGAGACATGGTTGGAGCGACACTGCGATGAGTCGCCTCTACTGATCAATATGTACGGCATCACTGAGACGACAGTCCACACGACCTACAAGAGAGTGACGAGCGAGGACCTGAAAGAGTCTGCCGGGAGCGTGATAGGCAAGCCACTGAGTAACATGCGGATGTATGCGCTTGACGAGCGGATGCAACCGGCGCCGGTGGGCGTGGTTGGTGAGTTATACGTGGCCGGGGACGGTATGGCGCGGGGATATCTGGGGAGAGAGTCTCTTACGGCCGAGAGGTTCATGCCGGCGCCCTATGGTCAGCCAGGAGAAAGAATCTACAAGACCGGTGATCTGGCGCGGTACCTGAACGACGGAAATCTCGAATACGTCGGGAGAAAAGATCTCCAGGTGAAGATTCGCGGTTTTAGAATTGAGCTTGGAGAGATCGAAGTAACGTTGACCCAGCATCCGGCGGTTAAACAAAGCGTCGTCATCGTGCGAGAGGATGTCGCCGGTGACAAGCGACTGGTAGCTTATGTCGTTCCTGAACCCGGCCAATCGCCTACAATCGAGGAATTGCGCAGGTTTCATAAAGACAGGCTGCCGGAGTATATGGCGCCGGCTGTTTATGTGCTGCTGGACGCTTTTCCATTGACGGAAAATGGCAAGCTCGACCGGCGTGCGCTGCCCGAGCCCCAATGCGTACGTCCGCTGATAGATCAAAGTCATCTAGCGCCGCGGACGCCGGTCGAGGAAATGTTGACTGGGATATTCAGGGAAGCGCTGGGGCTGGACCGAGTCGGAAAGAATGACAACTTTTTTGAGATCGGAGGCCATTCATTACTAGCGACACAGGTGATCTCGCGGGTGAGAAATACATTCGGGGTGGATCTCGGAGTCAGGAGCATCTTCGAGGCGGCGACCGTAGAAGGTCTGGCGCGCAAGATAGAGGGGATGATCAGGGCCGGAGAGAGGGATGAGGCGCCGCCGCTGGTCAGAGTCGAACGAGAAGGACGCCCGCCGCTTTCATTCGCGCAGCAACGCTTATGGTTTCTGGATCAGTTCGCGCCGAACAATCCCTTCTACAACATCCCTGGATTAGTGAGATTCGAGGGGAGATTGAACCTCGAAGCGTTGGAGCGAGCTATCAATGAGATCGTCAGAAGGCACGAGGTCCTCAGGACCAGGTTCGAAGCGGAAGCCGGCATCCCGGTCCAGGCCATCGACCAATGGGACCCGCGCAGACTGGAGGTGGAAGACCTGACGGGGCTGCCCCCGGAAGAGAGGGAACTAGAGGTCGTCAGGAGAGCGGGAGAGGAAGCGGAGACCGGCTTCAATCTGAGCCGCGGGCCGCTGTTGAGAGTGAAGGTCTTGAAGCTCGGAGAGGAAGATCACGTCCTGCTCTACACCATGCATCACATCGTGAGCGACGGTTGGTCGATGGGCATCCTGATCAGAGAAGTCGGGACGCTCTATCAGGCCTATAGCGCGGGAGAGGAGTCGCCGCTCGATGAGTTGCCGATCCAGTACGCCGATTTCGCCCTCTGGCAGCGAGAGTGGCTGCAGGGCGAAGTGTTGGAGAAGAAGCTCGAGTATTGGCGAAAACAGTTGGCGGGATTGGAAGAGCTGGAACTGCCTACGGATCACCCGAGACCGGCCGCGCAGAGCTATCGCGGGGCGACGCGGCCCTTTGTGGTTGAGAGTGGGCTGGCTGAATCGTTGAGGGAGTTGAGCCGGCGAGAGAGTGTGAGCCTGTTCATGACTTTGTTGGGAGGCTTCGACGTCCTGATGAGCCGGTACAGCAGGCAGACAGATGTGGCGGTTGGGACCGACATCGCCAATCGGAATTGGGCTGAGATCGAGGGATTGATCGGATTCTTCGTCAATCAACTGGTCCTGAGAGTAGAGGTAAGAGGCGCGGAAAGTTTCGTAGAGTTGCTCAAGAGGGTGAGGGAGGCGTGTCTGGGAGCATACGCGAATCAGGACGTGCCGTTCGAGAAGATGGTTGAGGAGTTGCAGCCGGAGCGGGATCTGAGCCGAGCTCCGTTGTTCCAGGTGAAGCTGGTCTCGCAGAACGCGCCGAGTGAGGCGTTGGAACTGGGAGGGGTGAGGGCGGGCAGAGGCGATGACGCGGCGGTGGCGGCAATCGAGACG
>Ga0137409_10005862_pt1 | contig 12780 bp, 10 predicted proteins | sample CZODoug1_16funga_FD_122059 | JGI IMG/M metagenome (GOLD analysis project Ga0137409, IMG submission 122059) | Vadose zone soil fungal communities from Angelo Coast Range Reserve, California, USA - CZODoug1_16fungal (Hybrid Assembly) | ecosystem: Environmental > Terrestrial > Soil > Vadose zone...
TTGTCGACCGTGATCTGCCGGTTCTGCGCGTTGAGAAGGTCCTTGAGCGCTTCCTTGGCCGTATCGAGGGTGACGTCGCGGCCGTTGAATCGCGAATACGCGATGACGCTCTTCAGCGCACCCTCCAGCTCGCGCACGTTCGAGCGGATGTGCTTGGCGATGAAGAACGCGACCTCCTCCGAGAGCTTGAGCGACACGGCTTCGGCCTTCTTGAGGATGATCGCCACCCGCATTTCCTGCTCGGGCGGTTCGATGGCCACGGTCAAGCCCCAGGAAAAGCGGGATTTGAGGCGCTCGTCGATTCCCGCGAGGTCCTTCGGATAGGTGTCGCAGGTGATGATCAGCTGCTTGTGCGCTTCGATCAGGGCGTTGAACGCATAGAAGAACTCTTCCTGGGTGCGGTCCTTGCCGGTGAAGAACTGAATATCGTCGATGAGGAGCAAATCCAGGGAATGGTAATAGCGCTTGAACTCGTCGAAGGATTTCTGCTGATAGGCCCGGATGACATCCGAGATGTATTGCGCGGCGTGGAGATAGCGCACCCGGGCGCTCGGATGCTGTTGAAGCACGTGATTGCCGACGGCGTGAATCAAGTGCGTCTTCCCCAAGCCCACGCCGCCGTAGATGAACAGCGGGTTGTACGACGTGCCGGGATGCTCTGCGACTTGAAGCGCCGCGGCGCGGGCGAGCTGGTTGGCCTTGCCGGCGACGAAACCGTCGAAGCTGAACTCCGGGATGAGGCTGGAGCGATCCGCGTGCGGCGGTTTGGCCACCGCGGCGCGGGCCGGGCGGGCCGAGGGCGGCGCGGGGCTCGCCGGCTCAGTGGCGCCGGGGGCCTCGAGCGTCAGCGATACGCGAATCGGAGAGGAGAAAAACTCCGCCCCCAACGATTCGATCCGGGTCGTAAAACGCTCCTTCACCCATTGCAGGACGAAGCGATTGGGCGCGAGCAGGCGCAACTCCCCGGAGGGCGCTGCGGAAGCGTCCAGTTTCAGCGGCCGGATCCAGGTATTAAACTGCTGAGCAGGAAGCTCTTTTTCTAATCGGGTCAGGCACGTGGCCCAGAAACCCTGCATGGACTTTTGTAGGTTGGATTTGAGGAAAACTGCGCGCTTATTTTACTCGCTTCAGTGGTAGTTATCCACAGCCGATTGCGCCTCGACGAGCCGGCCGGCCCGATTTTCGATGGTGCTCGGGTCGTTGACAATTCTGCTCCACATCCAGTCTAATCGAGGGTTCCGTTCGCCATAGAAAACACTCTAATGAAACGCACTTTTCACCCTTCTGTCGTTCGCAGGAAGCGCACTCACGGGTTCCTCGTCCGCATGCGTACGCGTGGGGGCCGCGCCGTGATTCGGGCGCGCCGCGCCAAAGGTCGCGCCCGGTTGAGCGTTTGAGCGTCCGCAGGCGTTACAGTCGAAGGCTGCGCCTCGGGACCACCGACATCGCCGCGCTGCTCGCTGGCGGGCCGGCGCTCAGGCGTCCCGGGTTCAGCCTGCTCGTTCGAGCCAATCCGTTCGGCGTCCCCAGACTCGGCCTGATCGTCCCCAAACGCGTCTTTCCGCGCGCGGTCGATCGCAACCGGATGAAGCGCGTGCTGAGAGAGCTGTTTCGCGCCACGCAGGTGCGACTCGGAAGCCGCGACATCCTCATTCGCCTGAGCGCGCGCAAAGTCGAGCTCGCCGAGGTCGAACGGTGTCTCGTGGGATCGCCGTGAGCAAGCTGCTGTCTTTTCTGGTGCTCGGTTATCGCTATTCGCTGAGTCCGCTACTGGGCATGCACTGCCGTTTTCACCCCTCTTGCTCGGCCTACGCGCTGGAGGCACTCGAGCGCCACGGCGCGCTGCGCGGAGGCTGGCTCGCCGTCGGGCGTCTTGCGCGGTGCCATCCCTGGCACCCCGGCGGTCACGACCCCGTTCCCTAGACACCCATCGAATAAATGGACACGCAGCGTCTGATTCTCTTTGTCGTGTTTTCCTTCTCGTTGCTCCTTCTCTGGGAGGCGTGGCAGAAGGAGACGCGACCGCCCCCTGTCGCTATCGATGCGACCACGCAAGGGATTGCTGCGGTGCCTACTCCCAGCGCGCCGACCGGGGCGCCTTCGGCCAAGAGCCCTGCCGCGCCCGCGGTTGCCGCTCCCGCCGCCAGCGGACCCCGGGAGCATGTGCGCGTGAGCACGGATACGATGGTTGCGCAAATCGATACGCAAGGCGGGGACATCGATTACCTCGAGTTCCTGCAGCAGAAGGATGCGCGCGAGGAAACAAAGAATTTCGTGCTCTTCGGTCCGGAGCATCACTACGCCGCACAAAGCGGCTTGATCGGCGCGGGTCTGCCCAACCACAGGACTCCGTTTCGAGCGCAGGGCACGGAGTTCTCTCTCGCTCAGGGCCAGGACAAGGTGGAAGTGAGGCTGGAAGCGAGCACCCCTCAAGGGGTCAAGGTGACCAAGGTTCTCACGTTCCACCGGGCAAGCTACCGCATCGATGTTGTCCAGGAGATCGAGAACGGCAGCTCCGCGCCGCTCGCGACCGATGCCTATTTTCAAGTAACCCGCGACGGCAAGTCCCCCGGCGGCGACCCCTACATGACGCAGACCTATACCGGGGCAGCCGTATACACCGAGCGCGACAAGTTCCAGAAGGTCACCTTCGACGACATCGCCAAGGGCAAGATCGCGTATCAGAAAGCGGCGGATAACGGCTGGATCGCGATGATCCAGCACTATTTCGTCGCCGCGCTGCTGCCTCCGGAAAAGACCCCGCGCGAGTTCTACACACGTAAACTCGACGGCGATCTCTATTCGATCGGCGTGATCGTGCCGGTCGGCCCGATCGCACCCGGGGCGAGCGCGCGCGTGGAGGTGCCGCTCTACGCCGGACCCCAGGACCAGGACCACCTCAGCTCGGTCGCGCCGGGCCTGCAGCTGGTGGTCGACTACGGCTGGCTCACGGTGATCGCTGCGCCCCTCTTCTGGGTGCTCAAGGTATTTCACGGATGGGCGGGGAATTGGGGCCTCGCGATCATCCTGCTGACCGTGATGATCAAGCTGATTTTCTTCCCGCTGTCGGCGGCGAGCTACCGCTCGATGGCGAAGATGAAGCTCGTCACGCCGCGCCTCATGAAGCTGCGCGAGCAGTACGGCGAGGACAAGGCGAAGATGAACCAGGCGATGATGGAGCTGTACAAGACCGAGAAAATCAATCCGCTCGGCGGATGCCTGCCTATCCTCGTGCAGATACCGGTCTTCATCGCGCTCTACTGGGTGCTCTTCGAGAGCGTCGAGCTGCGCCACGCGCCGTTCTACCTCTGGATCAGGGATCTCTCGGCGCCGGATCCGTGGTATGTGCTGCCGACCCTGATGATGATCTCGATGATCATTCAGACCAAGATGAACCCGACGCCGCCCGACCCGGTTCAGGCCAAGGTCATGATGATCATGCCGCTGGTGTTCGGGGTGATGTTCTACTTTTTCCCGTCGGGCCTGGTTCTCTACTGGTTCGTGAACAATATCCTGTCGATGGCGCAGCAATGGCAGATCACCCGCATGATCGAGGGAGACAAGACCGCAGCGGGCGCGAAACGCTGAGTAGCGCGCCCCGACACGGGCAGCCATGGCAGCACCGTCCGACACCGACGTCATCGCGGCCATCGCAACCGCGCAGGGAAAAGCCGGGATCGGGATCGTGCGTATTTCCGGAAAGAGCCTGGATCGGCTTGCGTCGCAGATCCTCGGCGCAAAGCCGCCCGCCCGCACGGCGACGCGCGCGGCCTTCCGAGGCGCGGCCGGAGAGCCGCTCGACGACGGCATCGCGCTCTTCTTCCCGGCGCCGGCATCGTACACGGGCGAGGACGTGCTCGAGCTGCACGGACACGGCGGCCCGGTCGTGCTCCAGATGGTGCTGCGGCGCTGTCTCGAGCTCGGCGCGCGCATCGCCGAGCCCGGAGAATTCAGCCGGCGCGCCTTCCTGAACGACAAGCTCGATCTCGCCCAGGCGGAGGGGATCGCCGATCTCATCGAGGCGGCGAGCGAGGCCGCCGCCCGCTGCGCGCTGCGCTCGCTGCGCGGAGAATTCTCCGAGATCGTCCGCAGCCTCGCGCAGCAGCTGGTCGAGCTGCGCACCCTGGTAGAGGCGACTCTGGATTTCCCCGAGGAGGAGATCGATTCGCTGGACCGCGAGGACGCACGCCGGCGCCTGTCGCGGCTGCGGGAAGAGCTCGGGCAGGCGCTGGCCCGCGGACGTCAGGGGAGCGTGCTGCGCAGCGGCCTTCAGGTGGTGCTCGCCGGACAGCCCAACGTCGGAAAGTCTTCCCTTCTCAATCGGCTCGCCGGCGAAGATCTCGCCATCGTCACCGAGATTCCCGGAACGACGCGCGACGCGGTGCGGCAGACGATCCAGATCGAGGGCGTGCCGATGAACATCATCGACACCGCCGGCCTGCGCGACACCGACGACCGGGTCGAGGCCATCGGGATCGCGCGCGCGTGGGCGGCGATCGAGCAGGCCGACGCGATGCTGCTGGTCGTCGACGCGCGCGAAGGCGTCACCGCCGCCGACCGGGCGATCGCCGGCCGGCTGCCGCCGGAGCTCGCGCGCGTGACGGTGTTCAACAAGATCGATCTCTCGGGCGACGCGCCCGGCGCCGAGGAGGAACAGAAAAGCTGGAACGTCTATGTCTCGGCCAAGAGCGGAGCGGGCGTCGATGGCTTGCGCCGGACCTTGCTCGAGCTTGCGGGCTGGCAGCCGGGAGGAGGAGACATCTTCATGGCGCGCGAGCGGCACCTCGTCGCCCTGGAGCGCGTGGCGACGGCCCTCGAGCAGGCGAGCGGCAGCGCCTTGCACACCGAGCTTTTCGCGGAGGAGCTTCGCCTCGCGCAACGCGAGCTCGACTCGATCACGGGTGAATTCACGGCGGACGATCTGCTGGGGGAGATCTTCGCGCGTTTCTGCGTGGGAAAGTAATCGGCTCGATGAAAGCCCTTCCGGTATTGGGCACGCTGGCGATCTGCGGAGCGAGCGGGGCACTGTTCAGCGCGCTGCACGCGCCGCTGCCGTGGATGATCGGGCCGCTGCTCGCGATGGCGCTGGGGAAATTCCTGGGCGCGAACGTGGCCGCGCCCAGCGGAGGCCGGGCGGCGGGTCAGCTGACCATCGCCTGCGCCCTCGGCCTGTACTTCACGCCGGTCGTCGCCGGCGAGGTCGCGGCGCATTGGTACCTGCTGATCGCGGCAGCGGCGCTCGCGGTCCTGCTCGCCTATGCGAGCGGCTGGTTCCTCACGCGCAGCTGCGGCCTCGACGCGACGACCGCGCTGTTCGCCAGCGTTCCCGGCGGCGCCGCGGAAATGACCGTACTCGGGGAGCGCTTCGGCGCTCGCTCCGATCGCGTGGCTCTGGCGCAGGCTCTGCGCGTGTTCATCGTCGTGCTCATCGTGCCATTTACATTCACCGCGCTCGGCTTGCACGGGTCCGATGCATATCGACCGGCGCAGCTTGCGGTCGACGGCTTGGGCCTGCTCGCGCTGCTCGGATTGGCTACGCTCGCCGGCGCGACGCTTGCGCGGCTGGGAATGCCGAACGCCTGGATGCTGGGTCCCCTCGCCGCGACCGTGGCGCTCACTCTCGGAGAGGTGAGTCTTTCCGCAATTCCGACCTGGCTATCGAACGCCGCGCAGCTCCTGATCGGATGCTCGCTCGGCTCGGGTTTCGACCGTGAGTCCCTCATGCGTTCGCCGCGCTTCATCGGCATGGTGTGCCTCTCGATAGGGCTCGCGATGCTGGCGTCTGCGGTTGCCGCCTGGTGCCTCGCGGTTCTCGGTTCGGTGCCCGTCGCGACGATGGTGCTCGCCACGGCCCCGGGCGGCATGGCGGAGATGTGCGTGACCGCGAAAGTCCTTCAGCTCGGCGTGCCGCTCGTCACCGCGGCCCACGTCACCCGGGTGATCATTCTGGTCACGACGACCGCACCGACCTTCCGGCTCGCCAAGCGCGTGGTGCGCATTCTGCGCGGTTGAGATCAAGCGGACTATTCTTTCTAACCATATGTTTAATATGATTATCATATTGTTTCCCAAGATCATGATAGAGTTCGCTCCCTTACCTTCTTGCACGACTGGCGGCCTGGATTCACGGCCCCGCCGAGTCGCTTTCGTGAGGCCCCAGGAATGAACCAGCCCTACCCTGTCGCTTTCGATATCGGCGCCCCGACTTATATCCAGCACGCCGGCGTCAAGGAGTGGGTCGCGCAGATCGCTGCGCTGACCAAGCCCGACCGGATTCAGTGGTGCGATGGCACGAAGCAGGAGTACGACCGCCTGTGCGCCGAAATGGTCCAGTCCGGGATGCTGAAGGCGCTCAACCCCAAGCTGCGCCCGGGGAGCTATCTCGCCCTCTCGGATCCCAACGATGTGGCGCGGACGGAAGATCGGACGTTCATCTGCTCCCAGCACAAGGAAGACGCGGGTCCGACCAACAACTGGGTGGATCCGCGCGAAATGCGCGCGACGCTCGACAAGCTCTTCGACGGCTGCATGCGCGGCCGGACCCTGTACGTCGTGCCTTTCTCCATGGGGCCCCTGGGCTCGCACATCGCGCACATCGGCATCGAGCTGACCGACTCGCCCTATGTCGTGGTCAGCATGCACGTCATGACGCGGATGTCCAGGAAGGTGTGGGAGATCCTCGGAAAGAACGGGCACTTCGTGCCGTGCATCCACTCCGTCGGAGCGCCTCTTGCGCCCGGCCAGAAAGACGCGAGGTGGCCCTGCAGCAAGGAACACCGGTACATCGTCCACTACCCCGAAACCAAGGAGATCTGGTCGTTCGGCTCCGGGTACGGGGGCAACGCGCTCCTGGGCAAGAAATGCTTTTCGCTGCGCATCGCGTCGATCATGGGACGCGAGCAGGGTTGGCTCGCCGAGCACATGCTGATCCTCGGCGTCACCCCGCCTTCGGGCGAGAAGATCTACGTGAGCGCGGCGTTCCCCTCGGCGTGCGGGAAAACGAATTTCGCGATGCTGATTCCGCCGGCGGCGTTCAACGGCTGGAAGGTCTCGACGGTCGGCGAAGACATCGCCTGGATCAAGCCCGGCAAGGACGGGCGCTTCTACGCGATCAACCCCGAATCGGGTTTCTTCGGCGTCGCGCCCGGGACATCGGAGAAGACCAACCCCAATTGCATGAAGATGATCCAGGCGAATACCATCTTCACCAACGTCGCGATGACGCCCGAGGGCGATGTCTGGTGGGAGGGGATGACGGACACGCCTCCCGCGAGGCTCATCGACTGGCAGGGCAAGGAGTGGACGCCCGATTGCGGCAGAAAGGCGGCGCATCCCAACGCTCGTTTCACCGTTCCGGCTTCGCAATGCCCCTCGATCGATTCGGCCTGGGAAGACCCGCAAGGCGTTCCGATATCGGCCTTCGTGTTCGGCGGCCGCCGCTCGGACACCGTTCCCCTGGTGACCGAAGCTTTCGACTGGGACTCCGGCGTGTATGCCGCGGCGACCATGGGCTCGGAGACCACGGCAGCGGCGACCGGGAAGGTCGGCGTGGTGCGACGCGATCCCATGGCCATGATTCCCTTCGTCGGCTACAACATGGGCGATTATTTCAGCCATTGGCTGAAGCTCGGGCGCACCGTGCCCAAGCGCCCGCGGATCTTCTGCGTCAACTGGTTTCGCACCGATGCTTCGGGCAAGTTCATCTGGCCGGGTTTCGGCGAGAACATGCGCGTGCTGAAATGGATCGTCGAGCGCTGCCAGGGCAAGGCGCGCGGGGTCGAGACCCCCATCGGTCACGTGCCGGGTTTCGCGGACCTGGAGTGGAAAGGCCTGGAGGCCTTCGGTGGCGAGAAGTACCAGCGAGTCAGCTCGGTCGATATTCCCGAATGGAAACGCGAGCTTAAGCTCCATGACGAGCTGCTTCACCTCCTGGGCAACCGTTTGCCCCAGGAGCTCGCATCGCGGCGGGCCCAGCTGGAGCGCTCGCTCGGCTGAGAGCGGGACCCGGCCCGAAAAGCCGTCGATCCGACGGTTTTTTCCGCCCGGTTCGGAGGGGATAACTCCTGGACAGGCTGTGGGCAACCGGTGGAAACCCGGTGGACGGGTTGTGGATGTTCCACGTGGAACAACCTTCGAGTGAAATCCACCGGGCCTTTGCCGTGGAAACCGCTGTTTTCTGCGGCGGTTTAGCCTTAAAATTCGGCGTTTCTTCGAGTTTCAGCGCGCCTTCGAGGCCATGCAATTCCCTGCTCAATTCGACGTGATCGTTGTCGGTGGCGGCCATGCCGGCACCGAGGCTGCGCTCGCCTCGGCGCGCGTGGGGTGCACGACCCTGCTGCTCACGCACAACCTCGAAACGCTGGGCCAGATGTCGTGCAACCCTTCCATCGGGGGCATCGGGAAGGGCCATCTCGTCAAGGAAATAGACGCCCTGGGCGGCGTCATGGCGATCGCGGCCGACGAAGCGGGCATCCAGTTTCGCATCCTCAACTCGTCCAAGGGTCCCGCGGTGCGCGCGACGCGCGCCCAGGCCGACCGCCTCTTGTACAAGCGCGCGATCCGCTCGCGCCTGGAGAACCAGCCCAGGCTCACCCTGTTCCAGCAGGCCGTGGCCGACCTGATATTGGAGGGTGATCGAGTCCTGGGAGTTGTGACCGAGCTCGGCGTTCGCTTCACTGCCCGTGCCGTGGTGCTGACCACCGGCACGTTTCTATCGGGCCTGGTTCACATCGGATTGTCCAACTATCGCGCGGGTCGTGCCGGAGACCCGCCCTCGATCAGTCTCGCCGAGCGCTTGCGCGAGCTGAAGCTTCCCGCCGGACGCCTGAAAACGGGTACCCCGCCGCGCCTCGACGGGCGCACCATCGATTTCTCGGCGATGAAACCGCAACCGGGCGATGAACCCGTGCCGGTGTTTTCCTTTCTCGGGACACCCGAGATGCATCCCCGGCAGTTGCCGTGCTGGATCACGCACACCAATCCACGCACGCACGAGATCATCCGCGGCGGCCTGGACCGCTCTCCAATGTATACAGGGGTGATCGAAGGCATCGGCCCGCGTTATTGTCCGTCGATCGAAGACAAGATCCACCGCTTCGCATCCAAGCCAAGCCACCAGATCTTCCTCGAACCCGAGGGACTGACGACCCACGAGTTCTACCCGAACGGCATTTCGACGAGCCTGCCCTTCGACGTTCAGGTCGACCTGGTGCGCAGCATTCGCGGCCTGGAGAACGCACACTTGCTGCGGCCCGGCTACGCCATCGAGTACGACTACTACGATCCGCGCAATCTGAAAGCTTCGCTCGAGACGAAGCCGATCGCGGGCCTGTTTTTCGCCGGCCAGATCAATGGCACGACGGGATACGAGGAGGCCGCGGCCCAGGGACTCCTCGCCGGCATCAACGCGGCGCAGCTGGTGAAGGGCGAGCCCGCGTGGTGCCCGCGGCGCGACGAGGCGTACCTCGGCGTGCTCGTCGACGATCTCGTCACCCGGGGCGTGACCGAGCCCTATCGGATGTTCACGAGCCGCGCCGAATATCGCTTGATGCTGCGCGAGGACAACGCCGATCTGCGGCTCACCGAGATTGGACGCCGGCTCGGCGTGGTCGACGACGCTCGCTGGGAGGCATTCAACCGCAAGCGTGACGCCATCGTCCGCGAGCAGGAGCGGCTCAGGTCGACCTGGGTGAATCCCAAGTCCGTGTCCGCCGGCGTCGCCGAGCGCATTCTCGGCGGACCCGTGGAGCGGGAGTATTCACTCATGGATTTGCTCAAGCGCCCCGCGGTGAGCTATGCCGCGCTCGCTGAGCTCTCTGGAAACCCGAGCCCGGTCGCCGATGCCGCGGTCGCGGCGCAGGTGGAAATCCAGGCCAAGTATCAGGGCTACGTTGCGCGCCAGCGCGAGGAGATCGAGCGTCACGCGCGCTACGAGGCGATGGCGCTGCCTCGCGATCTCGACTACGGCGAGGTGCGCGGGTTGTCGATCGAGGTGCAGCAGAAGTTGAACCAGCACCGTCCCGAAACGATCGGCCAGGCGTCGCGCGTGTCGGGAATCACCCCGGCGGCGATTTCGCTTTTGCTGGTTCACCTGAAACGCCGCGCGAGGGCGCCGGAAAGATCCGCCGCATGACCGCGATGGTGGCTGCAGGCAAGCAGGACGAGCTCGAGCGACAGCTCGAGAGCGGGATCGCGAAACTGGGTCTCGGGCTTGAACGCAGGGAGCGAACCCAGCTCCTGCAGCACCTCGAGCTGCTCGAAAAGTGGAACCGAGTTCATAACTTAACTGCCGTACGTGGCCTGGAGAAAGCGGTAAGCGTGCACTTACTTGACTCCCTCGCGGCGGTCCCCTATGTGACGGGAAAGCGGCTCCTCGATGTGGGAAGCGGCGCGGGATTCCCTGGCATCCCTATCGCCGTGGCGCGGCCCGAGGTGGACGTGCATCTGCTCGACAGCAATCACAAGAAGCACGCCTTTCTCACGCAAGCGGTCGCCGAGCTCGAGCTGAAGAACGCACGCGCCGTGTGCGAGCGCGTCGAGTCGTGGCGCCCTGCCGCGGAGTTCGACTGCATCATTTCCCGCGCGCTCGCCGAGATCGGCGACGTCATCGCTCTCGTCAAGCACCTGCTCGCGCCCGGCGGAGTCGTTGTCGCGATGAAGGGGATCCATCCGTTCGAAGAGATCGAGCGCATCCCGGCCGGCTTCCGCGTGCGCCAGGTGCATGCCCTCGCCGTTCCCGGACTCCACGCGGAGCGGCATCTCGTGCTGATCGAACGCGCATGACGCGCGTTCTCGCCGTCACCAACCAGAAGGGCGGGGTCGGCAAGACCACGACCAGCGTCAATCTCGCGGCCGGCCTCGCGCAGTCGGGAATGCGCGTGCTGCTCGCGGATCTCGATCCCCAGGGCAACGCCACCATGGGAAGCGGCGTCGACAAGCGCGCGCTGAAGACGTCGGTGTACCAGGTGCTGCTGGGGTTGGCGACGGCCGAATCCGCGCGCGTGAAATCGGAAGTTGGAGGCTATGACCTCATTCCCGCCAACCGCGATCTCGCCGGCGCGGAAATCGAGCTCGTTGGCCTCGAGCACCGCGAATTCCGCCTGAAAGAGGCGCTCAAATCGATCGCCGATCAGTACGACTTCGTCCTGCTCGACTGTCCTCCGGCGCTCAACATGCTCACGGTAAACGCGCTCGTCGCGGCTCACGCGGTGATGATCCCGATGCAGTGCGAGTACTACGCGCTCGAGGGGCTTTCCGATCTGGTGAACACGATCAAAAAAGTCCGTCAGAGCCTGAATACGAAGCTCGAAATCGAGGGCCTGTTGCGCACCATGTACGACCCCCGCAACACCCTCGCGCAGCAGGTGTCGGCGCAGCTGCAGGAACATTTCGGCGACAAGGTGTACGCCACGGTGATTCCGCGCAACGTCCGGCTCGCGGAGGCGCCGAGCTACGGCGCCCCCGCCGTCACGTTCGACCGCGAATGCAAAGGCTCGCAGGCTTACGTCGAGCTGGTCGGCGAGGTTCTCTCGCGCAACGGGCTTTCGGCGGCGGTGGCGCCATGAAGCTGAAGGGCTTGGGCAGGGGGCTGGATGCGCTCCTCGACCGCGATTCCGAGGGCGCGCCCGTCACCGAGCACCAGGCGACGCTGCGCCTCGATCAGCTGCAGCGCGGCCGCTATCAGCCGCGCACGAAAATGGACGACGCCTCGCTCCAGGAGCTCGCCGCGTCGATCAGGAAGCAGGGCCTGATGCAGCCGATCCTGGTGCGGCCGATCGAGGGCGGACGCCACGAGATCATCGCCGGCGAACGCCGCTGGCGCGCGGCGAAAATCGCCGGCCTCGACGAGGTTCCGGTGCTGGTGCGCAACGTTCCGGATTCGGCGGCGCTCGCGATGGCGCTGGTCGAGAACATCCAGAGGGAGGACCTCAATCCGCTCGAGGAAGCAAACGGGGTGCAGCGCCTGATCGGCGAGTTCAAGCTCACGCATCAGGAAGCCGCCGAAGCGATCGGCCGCTCCCGCGCGGCGACCACCAATCTGCTCAGGCTGCTGAACCTGCAAAAGCCGGTTCAGGCGATGGTCTTCGAGGGCAAGCTCGAGATGGGCCACGCGCGAGCGCTGCTCCCCCTGGAAGGGCGCAGGCAGGAAGCGGTCGCAAAACGCGTCGCGGCCCGGGCGCTTTCGGTAAGACAGACGGAGAATCTGGTCAACGCCATCCTCCATCCGGCGGCCAAGTCCAAGCGCCGGCTGGGCACCGACCGCGACGTGGCGCGCCTCGAGGAAGAATTGTCCGAGGAGATCGGGACGACGATCCAAATAAAGCCGGGGAAAAAAGGCGCGGGCAAGCTCGTCGTCGCCTACTCGAGCCCGGATCACCTGGACGACCTCCTGTCCAGGTTCCGGCGCAAGCGATTGTCCTGACCGGCCGCGCTCGTCGGTCACAAGCCATGGACGCGCGCCGCGTTTGGCCGAAAGAAGGCATCACCCGCATTCCGTACTGGATCTACTCCGACCCCGAGATCTACGCGCGCGAGCAGGAACGCGTGTTCTGCGGTCCGAGCTGGAGCTACGTCGCCCTGGAAGCCGAGCTTCCCCGGCCCGGCGATTTCAAGCGGACCTTCATCGGCGAGAAGCCCGTCGTCGTGGTGCGCGACAAGGACGGCTCGGTCAACGTCGTCGAGAACCGCTGTGCTCATCGCGGGGTGCAGTTCTGTCAGCGGCACCTCGGCAACGCGTCCGAGTTCATGTGCCCTTATCACCAGTGGACCTACGACCTGAAG
>Ga0137409_10005864_pt1 | contig 12774 bp, 7 predicted proteins | sample CZODoug1_16funga_FD_122059 | JGI IMG/M metagenome (GOLD analysis project Ga0137409, IMG submission 122059) | Vadose zone soil fungal communities from Angelo Coast Range Reserve, California, USA - CZODoug1_16fungal (Hybrid Assembly) | ecosystem: Environmental > Terrestrial > Soil > Vadose zone...
TAGTTCACGAGGCCGCCGGTATAGCGGCTGGTGGCAATGTCCAGCGTGCGCCGCGCTGAATCGACGGCCTGCTGCTGGGACTGGTTCGCCTGGTCCAGCACGGTCAAACCGGTTACGTCATCCTGAACTTCGCGGAAGGCATTCAAGACGCTATCGCGGTAAGCTGCCACGCTTGCGTCGTAGCCAGCTTTGGCGAATTGCACCTGCGCTCTCCGCGCGCCGCCAGTGAAAATACTTTCCGCGACGTTGGCGCCGACCGCCCAGAACGTGCTTTGCACGTTCATCAGCTTGGCGATATCAGCGGCCTGCCAGCCGCCATTCCCAAAAAGATTCAGCGAAGGATAGTAGGCTGCTCGGGCGATTCCGATTTCCGCGTTCGCCACGGCCATCTGCCGCTCGGCTTCCGCGACGTCCGGCCGCCGTTCCAGCAAATCCGAAGGCAAACCAGCGTCGAGCGCCAACGGAACATCTTTCAATTCCGCCGGCGAAAGATGAAAGTCCGGCGCAGGTTTTCCGATGAGGACCGCGATTGCATCTTCGAACTGTTTTCTTTGTTGCTGGAGAAGAATGGCCTGCGTCCGCGTGGTATTCAGGAGCGTCTCTTCTTCCGCAACGTCCAGCCCGGAGGCCACGCCGCCCTTATGCCGTGAATCCACCAGTTGCAGCCCTTTTTGCAGAGTCTCCACGGTGCGATTGAGAATTCCCAGCTCGGTATCGAGCTGTCGCAGCGTGAAATAATCGCCGGCCAGCTCCGCCGTGATCACCAGCCGCACGTTCTCGAGATCGGCCGCGCTCGCCTGATAGGACGCCTGCGCTGCCTCAATGCTACGGCGCCGCCGGCCAAATAAATCGACTTCGTAGCCCACGGTAAACGGCAAAATATTGTTGGTCTGCGATACGGGCGACCTTACGGGAAAGTTGCTGCTGGCGGGCCGGTTTCCCGATAGGCGTTGGCGCTCGGTACCCGGGGCGATCGAAAGAGTGGGGAATTGCGTCGCGATCTGAACCGCCGCGGACGCGCGCGCTTGCTCCAGCCGCGCTACGGAAACTTTAATGGTCTGATTCGCATCGAGCGCTTGTTTTTCCAGTGCGCTTAATTCGTCATCGTGGAAAACGCTCCACCATTCGCCCTTCGGAACACCATCTTTTGGTGAGCTCTCGCGCCAGGGCTCCGAGACATCCCATTTTGCGGGCACGGGCGCTGTCGCCCGCTGGTACTTTGGCCCCACCGTGCAACCACCGATGACGGCACTGACAGCCAGCCCGATCAGGGCGGGGAAATGCCTGTTGCGATTCATTATTGCTTCTTGGCCCCTGGCGCAGGGTTCGGCTGAGGAGCGGGCTGGCCCGCCGGGCGGCTCAGCGCGATTTCCTTGACGTGGACTTCCTGTCCCTCGTCGAGGGAATCCGCGGGATTAAGCACAATCCAGTCGGTGGCGTCGAGACCTTGCAGGACTTCGAGAGTGGTGCCGTAATCGCGGCCGACACTGAGCGATTTAAGATGCGTCTTATGATTTGCATCCACAACCACGGCACGAAGTCCTTCCGAGCGAAATAACAGCGCGTTTACCGGCACAGCCAGGCGTGCACCAGTCACCTTCACTTGCAAGTGCGCTTGGGAGTAGCCGCCGGGGAGCAGCGCGCCATTGTGGTTTGGCACATCCACTTCCGTGAGCAGAGTACGCGTGCCGGGGTCAATCGACTCCGCCGTGCGCACCACCTTGCCCTGGAATTTCTGGCCGGGATACTGCGTGAGCTCCAGGTAGGCGCCGAGGCCCGCGCGAATCGACGGCGCATAGGCCTCCGGCACGCTGACGTAGACGCGAATGGGATCCGTCTGCGCAAGGAAGAAAAGCTGCTGCGTTGCGCCGCCGTTCCCGGCGTTGATCAACGTGCCCGTATCCACATTGCGCCGCGTAATCACGCCACTGAAAGGCGCGTAAATGTGCTTGAAGGACTCCAATTCTTCAAGCCGGCGCACGTTGGCTTCCGCTGATTTTACGTTGGCGACTTTGGCTTCCAGATCGCCGACCGCGTTATCGACCTCCTGCTTGGAGACGCCGTCGGTCTTGATCAGTTCCTGGTAACGCGTTGCGGTGATTTTGGAAAGATTGGCGTTGGCCTGTGCGGTATTTAGGTCGGCGCGCGCTTGTGACAGTTGCTGATCCACTTCCGGAGTGTCGATGTCCGCGAGCAAATCACCTTGCCGGACGCGGCTGCCGATGTCGTGATACCACTTTTTCAAATAACCGTTGGTGCGCGCATAGATGGGCGATTCGACATAAGCCTGCATGGCGCCGGGGAGAACGAGGTCCTCTTCCGCGGATTCCACCGAGGCATGAAACACGGCCACCGTGGGGATCGCCAGCGTTTCGGTTTCCTTGGCGAGCGCCTGATACTGGGCGCGGCGCTGGAACAGCGTTACCGCGCCCAGAACCACCAGCACGATCACGATGACAAAAAGAATCGTGAAGACCCGGCTGCCCTTTCCGCGCGGTTGCACTTGATCTACAGGGTCCATCTGAACTCCACTCTCCATCATTACCGCAACTCCGTCTTTACTTCCAGTTCGAAAAATTTCAAGCCATCGTCGGCGAAAGAGGTTCCTGCTGCCCCGTCCTCCGCTCCCGGCGTCCGTGGATCATCGAGAAAACGCAGGGTACAAAAAATAGCGTGGCGAAGGTGGCAAAGATGAGCCCGCCGATCACCGCGCGGCCCAGCGGCGCGTTTTGCTCCCCGCCTTCGCCGAGACCTACTGCCATCGGCAGCATCCCGATGATCATGGCCAGCGCGGTCATCAGCACGGGCCGGATGCGCACAAAACCGGCTTCAATAGCGGCGTCCCGGGCGTTCTTGCCTTCGTCCATCTGCTCGCGCGCGAAGGAAACCATCAAGATGCTGTTCGCCGTGGCCACGCCCATGCACATGATCGCGCCCGTCAGCGACGGCACGTTAAGCGTCGTATGCGTCAGCAACAGGATCCAGCAAATGCCGGCAAGCGCGCCGGGCAGCGCAGTAATGATAATGAAGGGATCGAGCCAGGACTGAAAATTGACCACGATCAACAAGTAAGCCAGCACGATCGCGCCCAGCAAGCCAAAGCCCAGGCCCGTAAAGGAACTCTTCATCGTTTGGACTTGTCCGCGAACGACAATGTGACTGCCTTTCGGCAAATCCTTTTCAATGGCTTGAACGCGCTTTTCCACTTCGTCGGCGACGCCGCCGAGGTCGCGGCCATCCACGGCCGCATAGATGTTGATCATCGGCTGCGTGGTGTAATGCGAGATTTCCGCGGGCCGGGCCGTCGTTGAGGTGGTTACCAGGTTTCCCAGGATTTGCGGCCGCGAGCCGGGAGCGCTGCCGCTGATGGGAGTATTTTGCAGCGCCTGGTAGGAGTCCACACGATACTGTGGTTCCTGCACCGCGACGTTGTACTCCACGCCATTTTTCGGATCCAGCCAGAAAGCCGGCGCCGTCTGGAAGCTGGAGCTCAGCGAAACAAGAACGTTTTGCGCCACGTCGCGCGACTGCATGCCCACGGATTGCGCGCGGGCCCGGTCGATTTCCATAAAGAGCGTGGGATTATCAAAAGCCTGTTGAACGTGGACATCCACGGCGCCCGGAATGTGACGGAATTCACTAGCGAGCTTTTCTCCGGCTACATAATTTCCGCGCTGATTCATGCCCGTAACTTCCACGTCGATAGGGGCGGGAGTGCCGAAGTTCAAGATTTGCGTCACGATGTCCGCCGGCTGAAAGAAGAACTGCACGCCGGGAAAGCGCTCCGGCAGCTTTTCGCGCAAATCGCTGATGTATCCGCTAGTTGGCTTTCCACGAACTTCCTTCAACTGGACAAGAATTTCCGCGTCGGAACTCCCGATGGTGCCGGCGTTGCTGTACGTAAGGTTGATGCCGCTGTACGGCAAGCCAATATTGTCGAGGACTGTGGTCAGCTCGTCCTTCGGGATGGTCTCGCGAATGACGCCGTTGACCTGGTCGGCAAGACGCGCCGTTTCCTCAATGCGCAGGCCAGTGCGCGCGCGCATGTGCAGGCGAATCTGTCCGGCGTCAACCTTCGGAAAGAAGTCACGCCCAAGAACACCGACGAGCAGCACGGACAAAACACAGAAGGTCAGGAAGCATACGGAGAAAAGCCTCGGCGAGCGCAAAGCCGCGCCCAGCGCTCCGCGGTAGCCTTCGCGGAACTTTTCAAAACTTCGCTCAAATCCCTGCTGGTAGCGCCGGAAGAAGCCCATCTTTTCTCCGATGTGTTCCTCGGCGTGATATTCGTCTTCCGAGCTCAGGAGATACATCGCCAGTGTCGGAACGATCGTGCGAGACCACATGTAGGAAGCCAGCATGGCGAAGCTTACGGCTTCCGCGAGCGGGATGAACAGGAACTTGGCTACGCCGGACAGAAAAAACATCGGAATGAACACGATGCAAATGCACAGCGTGGAAACGAAAGCGGGCACAGCAATCTGCTGCGCGCCATCGAGGATGGCCTGAACGGTTTCCTTGCCCATGGCCAGGTTGCGGTTGATGTTCTCGATTTCAACGGTGGCATCATCCACGAGAATTCCGACCGCGAGCGCAAGTCCGCCCAAGGTCATGATATTGATGGTCTGGCCCAGCGCGCTGAGGCAGAGAATGCTGACGAGAATGGACAAAGGGATCGAGACGGCAATGATCAGCGTGCTTTTCCAGTTTCCGAGAAAAAGCAGAATCATCGCGGCCGTGAGGCAGGCAGCGATAATCGCTTCGCGGATGACTCCCTGGATGGAAGCGCGCACGTAAAGCGACTGGTCGAAGAAAGTGGAGATGCGCATGCCTTCGGGGACCGACCCTTTGTTGTACTCGAGCATGCGCTTGACGCCGTCGACGATTGCGATGGTGGAAGCGCTGCCAACCTTGTAGATACTCATGAGCACGCCGCGCTGGCCGTTGGACAATACGATGTTGGTCTGCGGGGAAAAGCCGTCACGTACGTGCGCAACTTCTTTCATATAAATCGTCGCGCCATTGACGGTCTTGACCGGGAGGTCGTTGAGTTCCTGGATGGTTTGCGGGCTGCCATTCATCTCCACGTTGTATTCCAGCGTGCCGAGCTTCGCTGTTCCCGTGGGAAGAATCAGGTTTTGCGCATTGACGGCGTTTACGATGTCCACCGCAGAAAGGCCCTTAGCCTGGAGTGCCGTCGGATCGATATCGACGCTCACGAGGCGCTGCTTTCCGCCGTAGGGGAACGGCGTCGCAGCGCCCGGCACGGTGGCGAGTTGCGTGCGGATAAAATAGTTTCCGAAATCGAAAAGCTGCTGCTCGCTGAGCGTATCGCTGGTCAGGCCGATCTGAATGACCGGAACGGTCGACGCCGAATAGATGATCACTAGGGGCGGCGTGGTCCCGGGCGGGAGGAACCGCAAGAATGTCTGTGAAATTGCAGTAGTCTGGGCCAGTGAGGTTTGTATATTGGCGCCTGGTTGAAAGAAAACCTTGATGATGGCGATCCCGTTAAACGATTGCGACTCGGTATGCTCAACGTCATTAACCAGAGTCTGGATGCCACGTTCGACGTTGGAGGTGATGCGCTGTTCCATCTCCTGAGGTTGCAGGCCGGTGTACGTCCAGACCAGAGAAATGACCGGGATGTTGATGTCGGGGAAAATGTCGACAGGTGTGCGCAGGAGCACCACGGGAAACAACAGAATGATCGCCAGCGCCATCACCACAAAGGTGTATGGCCTCCGCAGCGCTAATCGGACAATCCACATAAAGTCCTAGGTTGCTCTCTCACTTCGGGGCGCCCGTCGTCAGTATGGCACCCATCGCCGATTCAACTTAGATTCCCGGGAGCATTTGTTCGGGTACGCCGCTCATCGTGTCGAAATCCATTGCATCAGTTTCAGCCTCGCGACCATCCCGTTCTGGATCTGCGAAAAAAACGCGCACACCTTCGCGGGATAGGATGTCGCACGGATTAAGTCTCACGCCCTGTATCAGTTAGAAACATCGAAAGGCACCGCTCCCGTTGCTGCCTCACCGATTCGATGCGGACATTCTGACACAGGGCACACGCAAGGACCCATCCAAATTGGACGCAGATTCGCGACGAATGGAACGAAGAGCGCGGGGAAGTACTGCGCGATGTGGCTGGCGCTATTTGTGGGTCATGGTGAAGACCCCGTCCCAGCCGGAAGGGGGCTCATCGAAGAGGTATTCCTGGCATCGCTTCCAATAGGCGCGGGAAGGGCCGTCCTCGGGCCACTTGTCCAGAATGGTCTGGAATGATTTCTGGGCGTCTTCCCAGCGGCGTTTGCGGTAGAGCTCATGGGCTTGATGGAAGAGGTCGAGGCGATGGCGAACTTCGTCCGGAGCGCCGTAGACGGAACTCTCCGCGGCACGGCCGATGAGCTCGTAGATGCCCACCGGCTGGAGCTTGCCTTTCACGCGAATGAGATCGAGCTCGCGGAAAACGAAGCCGTCGCCCTTGGCGGCGGAGTACGTAGTTTCGTTGACCAGGATATGCGTGCCGTAGTCCTTGTTCAGCCCTTCCAGGCGCGACGAGAGATTCACGGTGTCGCCCAGCGCGGTGTAGCCGTAGCGGAGCGCAGAGCCCATGTTGCCGACGCTGGCCACGCCGGTGTTCAAGCCGATGCCAATGTCCAGGTGTGGCTTGCCTTCGGATTCCCACTTTTTCTGCATCTCGCGGACGCGATCCATCATTTTCAGCGCGGTATCGCAGGCTCTGGCGGCGTGGCCAGGTTCTTCGAAGGGCGCGCCCCAGAAGGCCATCACCGCGTCGCCGATGTATTTGTCCAAGGTGCCATGGTGTTCGAAAACGAGGCCAGTCATGTCCGAAAGATATTGATTGAGGAAATTCGCGAGATCCTGCGCGTCCAGTTTTTCGGAAATGGTCGTGAACCCGCGAATATCGCTGAACATGACCGTAATGTTAGTTTTCCTTGGTTCGACGAGGCGCGGATTTACCAGCAGGCGACGGATGACTTCGGGGCTGAGGTATTGGCCAAACGCGGAGCGCACCCGGCGTTTTTCTTTTTCTTCGAAAAGCGCCCGATACAAGGAGACGAGCAGCACATTGGAACTCAGCGTAAGCGCCGGGACACCGAAGTTGAGCCACCAGCCACGAAGAAATGCAAAATAATCGGCCGCAACCAGAGGCGCGATCAGGAACGCTCCGAACCACATCCAGCGTGGCGAAACGAGAGCCATCCAGATTCCCAGGGGAATGCCGAAGAAAATAACCAGCAGAACGTCCGCAAGAGTTTGCTTTGCACCGCGATAAAGAAACGACTGATGCAGGATGCAGTCAATCACATTGGCATGGATCTCCACGCCGGGATAGTCGAGCCCGCCATAAGGAGTCGTTCGCAAATCTCCGATGCCTGTCGCCGTCGCGCCGATCAGCACGATCTTGCCGCCAAACTTATTGGGCGAAATTTTCTTCTCCACGACGTCGGCGAGCGAATAGTGAGGGTAGGTGTAGCCCGGTCCGTGGAAATTGATGACCACGCGCCCGAGGTCGTCCGTGCGAACCTGCGCGGATTGGCCGAAAAGTATTCGATAGGCGCCCACCGGTCCATATTCCAGGACAACTTGTTCGTTGGGCAGGCGGAAGTAGGAGCGCACGGTCTGCACGTCGAGTGATGCGTAAATGTCCCAGTCGTTGAAGTCTTTCGAACGTCCGTACGGGATGATGAGATTTGCCTGCCGCACCACGCCGTCCACATCGGGATACACGTTAAAAAATCCGGTCGAGGAGGCTTCCTCGCTGAGCGCGGTGGTGAGGACTTCCAGGTTTGCTTCCGTGCCTTTGGGCAAAAGATTGTCCGGCTGGAATTTCTCCATGAGGCTGACGCGGTCGCGCTTGCCGGTTTCCGGACGGAGCGGGCGCACGCTCGGGAAAGAATAGAAGGCGATTTGATTTGCGTAGGTGTCCAGCGTTTTGTCGTCCAAGCCGCGGAGGTCGGCCTCGGTGTGCAGAAAGAAATTTCCAAGCACAACCGCTCCGAAGCGCTGAATGGCGGAAGCGAATTTTTTGTCCGCGTCGTACTGAGCGGCAATCTTTTGAACTTCCGCTGAGAGCGCGGGATCGATCCTTTCCCCGCGTTTTCGGCGGGTTTCCATTTCCGCCCATAGTGCGCGGATGGGCGCAGCGCTTTGATCCGGCTTGCTGAAGGTGACGTCAAAGGCGGCCACCTTCGCGCCATCCTCGCGGAGAACATCGAGCATCTCCGCAAAATGAGTTCTGGAGAAAGGCCACTTCCCGAGCGCTTCCTGCGAATGCTGATCGATGTCCACGATAACGATTCGTGGATCGATGGGCGTGGCGCTGGACGGGCGGTATCGAAAACGCGTGTCCAGCGAATCGTATTCCAGGCGCTGGATAAAATTGAATATCGGGGTAGTCCGTTCGCCGACGAACGTGAAGTAGTACAGCGTCAATGCAAAAAACGTAATGAAAACGCTGATGACGAACGAGACGCGGTGCCGCCACCACGTCAGAAGCAATTCGTAGAGGCCAAGAGCGCCCCGCCGCTGCCAGAAGCCTTCTGACGGAGCTGCCATCGCGCGCCGGATGCTACTCGCGGAAGATGAAGTTCAGCCGGACGCCGGAGACTTCGACGAGATCGCCGTCATTGAGGCGCACGGGCCCGGAGATCGGATTGCCATTGATGCGCGGCACCTTGTCGCCGGGACCAAGGTAGAAGCCGTCATCGCGCTGATTGATCTGCGCGGCCATCTGCGGCTTGAACCAGCCCTTGAGTCTAACGGTGGCCATAGCGGATTTTCCGATGACCGTAAGCCTGTTGGTCAGAACATACTCTTTTTGGTCCGTGTGGCCGTTGAGAACGACAAGGGTCGGGACTTTCATGCGCGTCCCAGCAAACTGCATGGATTCGCCCATGGCGGCGGCCTGCTGGAGCATCTGGCGGCGTTCCTTGGTGTCCAGCACCATGGTTTCGTCGATGCGCGGCGCGGTGGGTCTGCGGCCGGAGTCCCAGGGCACCGGGGCGTCGCCGCTGGCGTCGACCTTGATTTTGTGCTTGCCGATGTGAATGTTGTCGCCATCGTGCAAAGTGGCGCGCTCGACGCGGAGATCATTTACAAAAGTGCCGTTGAGGCTGGCGAGATCTTCAACGACCATGCGGCCGGCCTCGTAATAGACTTTCGCGTGATGGTTGGACACGGCGAGGTTGTCCACCGGCAAGTCGTTGTCCGGGGAGCGGCCGATGGTTACAGGCCGGGTGCCCACGGAAACCTCTTTCACGATTTTGTTGTCAAACATGAGGCTGAGCTTCGGCATCTCAATTTCCTCCCACATTGCCATTCGAATCTGGATTTTTGCGCGCCCCGCGGCGCAGCCATGAAAACCAACCGTTAGAATCCTTTTCGGCCCGCGCGATCACCACGGTGATGTTGTCTGGGCCGCCGCGTTCATTGGCCAGTGCCGCGAGCTTTTCCGCCGCCCTTCCAGGGTTGGTCTCTGCCTGGAGCGTTCCCGCGATCTCAGGCTCCGTGACCACGCGCGTCAATCCATCGGAGCAAAGCAGCAGAGCGTCCCTGGGAAAAAGCGTGTGCTCCTCCGCATCCACTTCAATTTCCGCCTGTGCGCCCAGCGCTCGCAGCAGGACGCTTTGCATGTCGCTTTCTTCAGCCTCGGCGGCGGTCAAAATGCCGCGCCGCACTTGCTCGGCAACGAGAGAGTGATCCCTCGTGAGCTGAAGCAGACTGCCGCCGCGGAGTAAATAAGCGCGGCTGTCACCGACGTGAGCGATACTAAGCTTTGCGCCGTCGATCCACACGGCCGTCAAAGTCGCTCCCATGCCATGCTGATCAGGATTCTCCTCGGCGGACTTGAAGATTTTCCTGTTGGCCAGATGGACGGCGGTCGAAAGACGTTTCGTCCGGGCGCTCCAATTGGGCTGCGTTGGGCCGATCACTTGAGCCGCCGGATTGGCCTCGAGGTCAAGGCAGTGTTGCACGACCGTTTCAACAGCCATCGCGCTGGCGATTTCGCCGTGGGCTTCGCCACCCATGCCGTCGGAAAGCACGAAGAGGTTTAGCGGCTCAACGATCTTGTAGCAATCTTCGTTGTTTGCACGCACGCGACCGACATCGGTCACGCCGCCACTTGCGATTCGCACACGAACTCCCGTTGCCGCCGTGAGACTACACCCCTGCCCACACGTGTACCGGACAACTCTGCTCCCACGCTAACAGAGCCCCAAGGCCCGCGAAAGGCTTTGAACCCTACTGATTACTCGCTCTTTCGCCACATGGGAGCGGGGAATACTGGCAGGCGGTTTGCGCTTGCATTCCTTTCAGGTAGAGAGGGTTCTCCACTACAATTCCACGATGCCATCGCGCTGCGGCTCCACGATAATCTGGGCTTGCCTGATGGCGTGCGGCATCGCGCTGGAAGCTCACGGTCAGGAGTCTCCGCCGGCAGCTTCCGGGGCGCGAATACTGTTGCTGCCGCGGCGAATCGTTTCGGGTGAGCGCGCCACGCTTGCTGTGCTGGACGTGAACGGACGTTTGACACCGGGCGTCACTGTAAGTTTTTCAAACGGGGACCGATTCACGACGGACGCGACGGGCCGGGCTCTTTTTGTCGCACCACTGAATCCCGGCGTGATTTTTGGGTCCATCGCGGGACGTACAGGGCGCGTTGCAACGACAATTCTTTTACCTAGTGAGGCCGCGTCGGCTTCGATCGAAGTTTCCTCAGCGCCAAGAGTGGCTTCACTGACAGACCGCTTCGAAATTTTTGGGAAGGGTTTCTGCGGCGACGCCGACGGCAATCAAGTGACGATCGCAGGGCAGCCGGCAATCGTGCTGGCATCTTCGCCAACGGCGCTCGTCGTGCTTCCGCCGCCTGACTTGCAAACCGGCAGCGCGGCGGTACAAGTTTCCTGCGCCAAGCGGGAGTCGGCGGCGTTTTCCGTGACGTTTGTCGCGCTCGAGCTGGAAGCCGACTCCTCGCCCCTGAAACCGGGCGAGCATCGGACGCTCACCGTGCGAGTGCACGGCACGACGGCGAGGATTGCGCTCGAAGCCAGGAACCTCGCCCCGGAAATTGCGGAACTTTCCGGAGGCAATCCGGTGCGAGCGTCCAGCAGCGGAGGCGCGGAGAATTTAGCCAAGTTTGAAGTGCTGGGGCGGAAGAACGGCAGCTTCCTGATTTCGATTCGGCTGTTGGCTCCAGCAAGGCGTCCACTGCCATTGAATCTGCCGCAGTGAGACAACGCAAACTTAGCATTTTGTGGATGAGCAGAGGAGTTTCGGTATGCCGGCAATTCTAGCTGAGCAGCAGGTTCGTCGGTAATGGGTCAGTTTCCGACTATGCAACTGATCGGGAGCTAGTTACCGATGACCTTGCAAAGCCCTCTCGCTGAGCCTCATTGTAGTTCTCTACGGTTTCAGGCCACCCTCTGTGGTTTACCAACTCTATATCAGTACCATTGACGTATGCCGATACACAGCGGATTCTGTGATTCATACCTGACACCAGCGAGGACGAAATGAAAAGAGTCATTGCGGCAGTAACGCTCGTAGTCGGCCTCACATCCTGCGGCCGACTGACGCATGAGAGTGGCAGCCATGTCGTGTTGCCAAGCGCCGAGCTTATAGGATGCAAGGCGTCTAGTTGTTCTCAGGTGTGGCTGGACACAGCAGATTCCCACGCCCTGTATCCTCGGAACATAAGCATCGACATCGACGATGAAGGCGTACTCGGGGTCGTGGCCCGATACGATAGACCCGCTACTATCGACGACATCAGGGCATCGATAAATAAACGTTATGGGAAATGGGTTTTTCCCAAGGACCACGCTGGACCAGCCGCTTTGTGGCGTGTCGAGCCTGAGAAAGTGGCGATTCAACTAAGCGAAAACGATGACGGCACAAAAGAAGTTGTATATTTATCAGCACGCGCTTGGCTCGTAAAGCGAGGAAAAGCCACACCGTGAAGAACTTCGAACATTCCGCGAAGCACCCCGCTGGGGAAAATTCACTGCACGATTCGTAATTTATATAACGGGAGCGAAAATGCCGAGTGTCCCCAGATGGAAGGAAATTCCAAAATATCCCGTGATCTCCTGTATCGCGCTCCTTGCAGTAGGGGTGACGATTGCTTGGTGGGCGGGCACGAACATTTCGCCCTTATTTGAGAACGCCGAGATTCGTCGTGGACAGTTATGGCGGTTCGCAACCAGTGTCTTACCGCATCTGGACATGTTGCACCTGGCATTTAACCTTTATTGGCTTTGGGTACTCGGAATAACTGTCGAACGCATCTACGGCCATTTCAGAACAGCGCTATTGATCTTACTTTTTGCGATAGGTTCCAGTTCCTTGGATTTTGCTTTTGCTCAGGGAGGAGTGGGGCTCTCCGGTGTCGGATACGGTCTATTCGGTCTACTGTACGTCCTTTCACAGCGCGATGAGCGATTCAAAGAGTCGCTAGACAAGAGGACGGTGAATCTGTTCGTGGGATGGTTTTTCATTTGCATTTTGACGACAGTCACGCACGTATTCAACGTCGCCAATGTCGCTCATGCCGCTGGTGCGGTCCTTGGTTTGCTACTTGGTTATTCGATCGTGCTTCCGGGTCGCCGTGCGCTAATCGCGGGGAGCATCGCTGCGCTCGTCCTATTTGGGTTCTTTGGATCGACTATCGGGCGACCTTTCATTAACTTCTCCAGCCAAGGTGGATATGAGGAGGGGAAATGGGGTTACGACGCTCTCGTTGCA
>Ga0137409_10005865_pt1 | contig 12773 bp, 8 predicted proteins | sample CZODoug1_16funga_FD_122059 | JGI IMG/M metagenome (GOLD analysis project Ga0137409, IMG submission 122059) | Vadose zone soil fungal communities from Angelo Coast Range Reserve, California, USA - CZODoug1_16fungal (Hybrid Assembly) | ecosystem: Environmental > Terrestrial > Soil > Vadose zone...
GAGGCTCGGCCATGATCGGACACACCGTCTCACGCTACACCATCGTGTCGAAGCTCGGCGGCGGTGGGATGGGTGTGGTCTACGAGGCGGAGGACGCCGAGCTCGGCCGCCGGGTGGCGATCAAGTTCCTGCCAGAAAAAGCCGGCCGGAGCGCCCATGCGCTCGATCGCTTCAAGCGTGAGGCGCGCGCGGCGTCGGCGTTGAATCATCCGCACATTTGCACGATACACGACATCGGCGTGTACGAAGGCAAGCCCTTCCTGGTGATGGAACGATTGCGGGGAGAGACGGTGAAGTCTGCGATCGAACGGCAGGCGCTCTCCATCGAGAAGATCACCTCGCTCGGCGAGCAGATCGCGGATGGGCTCGATGCGGCGCACCGTGCGGGCATCGTCCACCGCGATCTCAAACCCGCGAATCTCTTCGTCACTGAGCGCGGCGAGGCAAAGATCCTCGACTTCGGTTTGGCGAAGATGGCGTCGGGCGAGAGTGCCACCGACGTGACGCCGGACGCCCTGACCGTGGATAGAGACCACCTCACTGCCCTCGGCTCGACCATCGGGACGGCGGCCTACATGTCGCCGGAGCAAGCGCGCGGCGAGCCGGTCGATGCGAGAAGCGATCTTTTCTCGTTGGGCGTGGTGCTTTACGAGATGGCGACGGGAAGGCTGCCATTTCAGGGCGGAGGCACGGCGGAGTTTTACGCGGCGATCCTCAAAGAGGACCCGATCCTGCCGAGCCAGTTGAATTCTGAGATCCCTCAACCGCTCGAGCAGGTCATGCTGAAGTTGCTCGAGAAGGATCGGGCGATGCGCTACCAGAGCGCGGCCGACATGCGGGCGGATCTGCAGCGGCTACAGCGAGACACGACGTTGAGCCATGTCTCCAGCGCAAGTCGGGCGGCGGCATCGACTTCAGCCTGGCATTGGCGGAGCGGAGTGTGGGCCGGCGTCGGTTCGATCCTCTTGGCGCTGGCGGCGGGCACGGGATTATGGATGGGCCGCGGATCGAAAAATACAGTACCAGCCTCCGCCACCAAGTCGATCGCCGTCCTGCCATTGGTCGATCTGAGTGCCCGGCAGGATCAGCAATACTTCGCTGACGGGCTGACAGAGGATCTGCTCAACGCGCTGGCCAACAACCCGCAATTGCGGGTGGCCGGAAGGACGTCGGCGTTCCAGTTCAGGAACAGCCAGGACGATCCGCGCGAGATCGGTAAGAAGCTGAACGTCGTCAACCTCCTCGAAGGCAGCGTCCGCAAAACTGATAACCGGGTCAGGATCTCGGCGCGGCTGGTGAATGCCACCGACGGTTTTAGCCTCTGGTCAGAAACGTACGACCGGGAGATGAACGACATCTTTGCCATCCAGGCTGATATCGCGCGGTCCGTGGCGGACGCGCTGAAAGTGACGCTCCTCGGTGGCGAGCAAAAGAAGAGCCCCGCGCGGGGCACGAAGCCTCCCGCCTACAACGCGTACCTGCAGGGCAGATACTTCCGCCAACTCAACACCAAAGAGAGCCTGGAGAAGGCGCTTCAGTATTTCGGAGAGGCGGTGGCGCTGGATCCAGGCTACGCGCCCGCATGGACCGGGTTGGCACTCGCCTACGGCAGCCAGGCGTCCGAGGGTTACGCGCCTGTAACAGAGGGATACGAGAAGGCACGAAATGCCGTGGAGCATGCCTTGGAGCTCGATCCGAATCTGAGTGAGGCTCACGCGGCGCTGGCCTTCATCCACAGGGCGTACGACTGGGACTGGGTCGGAGCGGACGTCTCTGCTCGTCGGGCGTTGGAGCTCGAGCCAGGCAACGGGGCCGTGATTCTGGGCGCGGCAAGAGTGGCGAGCGGGCTGGGTCGCCTGGACGAAGCGCTCGACCTGACCCGTCGTGCGGCGATGTCCGACCCCCTTAACGTCGCCATTCACTACCGCCTCGCGCGCTACGCGTACTTCCGGGGCCGCTTCGACGAGGCGGTAGCGTCGTTCACGAAGGTCCTGGAACTGAATCCGGAGTATCCGGCGGCGCACGAGGATCTGGCCCTGGTCTACCTGGCGCAGTCCCGCCCGGAGGCGGCGCTTGCCGAGATGAAGCAGGAGAAGCGGGACCTTTGGCAGCGCTACGGCTTCTCGCTGGTCTATTACGCCCTGGGGCGCCAGAGAGAGGCAGACGCGACGCTCTCGGAGTTGGTCAGGAACTACACGGACACAGCCGCCTACCAAATTGCCGAGGTCTACGCCTACCGGGGCGAGGTCGACCGGGCCTTCGAGTGGCTTGAGCGGGCCTATACGCAGCGCGACAGCGGGCTCTCACAGATAAAAGGCGACCCTCACCTCAAGCGGCTCGAGCGCGATCCGCGCTATGCCGCCCTCCTCCAGAAGATGCACCTTCCACTATGATCTCGCCGTGCCCGGCTCGAATCCGGATCGAGGTATTCGTTGAAGAAGCCATCGTCGACGCTTACGGCGAGTCCGAACAACGCGTCGGATTTCTCGCGGTGCTGGAGGCAAGCTGGTTGTTCCGTCCACAACGGATATTCTCGGGGCACCCGTCCCCGTCGAACGCGTGGATCTCAACGACGCCGACGAGATCGTGGCGATCTGCCGCCGCGGACGACAGCGGCAGCTGATCCCATCCTCAATCTCCCGCTGTCCTCACCACTACCTAGAGAAAGGCAACCAGCGACGGTACGACTGCCCTGATGGTATTTGGCAATCGTTGCCGGCGCGGTGTAACCGCAACGGCAATCGACGGCGCTGGCGTGACCATCTATTGACGCACGTCTTCTCGCAAACTCGGACGAACGGGCATTATCGTGGTCATCGTCTGCACGAGCCGACTGCCATCAGTAAGAGGCGCCGGCACGCCGTTGAAGCGCGGCGACTGCCTTGCTCCTGACCGGCCCGTCACATTGCCGGTTGGAAGCGGGTCTGGAAGCAACGCCACATCGACGAGGTCCGATTCATATCGCGCGCTAAGCCGGGGTTCTCCTTGGTCTAGCTGTTCCTCGTACGTGAAGGATCCGGTCATGCGCCCGAACGCGTCTGATCGACTCGTCCACGTAAGGAGCCGCAGCTGGTAGACGCCGCCAAGAGCCGATGGGCGGGCGACGGCGCCGTCCAAAGTCAATACCGACGATGTGAACGTGCCGCGTACGGGAACACCGAACCGCTCTTGAAAATCGAGCTCGAGATTGCCGGAGACGAGACTTCCCGTCTGAGTCATGGACAACCGGAATAATCTCTGCAACGAGGGACACTCCCGGTACCCCGTGTACGTGCAGCTACGAACCAAGGAGCTGCCCAACCATGTCCCCTGGACCGTTGTCTGAGTCGGTTCGAGCGGGCCATGCTTTACAGACGCGATGTGACCACGAAGCGTCGTGCTCGATGCGGTGAAGTGAATGGTTCCGGTCATCCCGAACGTCGGGTCTGCTCGGAGCGAGAGTTCGTGCAGCGTGAAAAAGGGGCGTGGCGGAGTGGTCAATGTGAGCTGGCCCGCCGGGTCAACCGTACCGATGACGTCGACCGCGTTGCCGGCCACATATGCCACGCCATGAACCTCAGAACCGTTTTGCGCGAGTCGCAGGACGAACCAGGACGTGTCGAGCGCGATGCACGCGTGGGAGCCACTGCATGTCTCAACACTAATGCTCGCCACCCAGGAGCCGCCGAAGGCGGTACGGCCACTCGGCGCCGATGGTGATTCGGGCATTGAACTGCCGCAGGCCGCAATCACGCAGCCCGCGGCGGCGAGCAGCCAGTACTGTCGCGTGTCCATGACGCCCACCTCCACTGCTACACGCCAGCTATCGGCGTGTTCGATCCATCAACGTTTGCGCCCATGACACCGCGCGGGCCCTGCAAAACGCACAGGCCCGCGGCAGTTCAGCTACCTTGCTGCTCTCACATCGTCGAACCGCACCGTGCCAGGCGACACCGACTGCGTTTCTGACGATCCCGCCTTCAACTCGACGCGCAGGGCGGTCACCGGGAGATCTCGCGGGATCGTGCGTCGGGCCGTCCATCCGCCTGGTAAACCGCTGTTATTGGGCGCGGTTTCAAACATGATGTTATTCGACGTCGCATCGTGCCTGATGCGCCAAAACGCATGTGCCGCAAGATCGAACGCGCTCGTTGTGGTGTCCTTGACTACATCCGGGCGACCGCCCACGAGAATCGAGGACACCACGCGCGGCTCAGGACACTGCATTGATCACTCCTGTTTAATCGCGTAGTGTTTAACAATCACCCGAAGGCACGCATCGGATCGCGCCGTTGGAGGCTCCTGAGTCGCTTTCGAATCTGGAAGAGGACGACTTCTGCCGACTCTCGTCCGGCGCGACGGTGAAGAACGTTCGATATAGAATTTCAAAATGGAGGGATCGCATGAATATCCTGCTCTGGGTGCTCCAGGCGCTGCTCGCGCTGGCGTTCTTCGCCCACGGTTGCCTGTTACTCTTTCCACCGGCGGCGTTAGTCGACCAGATGAACGCGTCGCTCCCGCGCTGGTTTCAGCTCTTCATCGGCGTAGCCGAAATATTGGCGGCGGTGGGACTGACGCTCCCGGGTCTCACGCGCATTCAGCCGTGGCTCGTCTCCTGTGCGGCCGCCGGCATAATGATCGTCATGATTTCTGCCACTATCTTTCATCTGGCGCGTGGTGAAGTGAGTTCGGCCATCACCACAGTCGTGCTGCTGGCCCTGGCAACGTTCGTCGCGTATATGCGCTGGCGGGTCGCTCCGATCCGGGCTCGAAGCGTCGCGTAGGGATCTCTCGATCGGCCTGGATGGAGTCGTGATCGATGGCCCTCTTCTGATTCCGCCATCCGTCAGAAGGTGACCATCATCCCGATCCGCGCGATCCGCGGCGCCAGAATCCCGAAGACCTGGTTTGCGTTCGCGGCGTTCTGATTCGTCCGTCGCCCCATCACGGTGTTCGCATTGAACAGGTTGAACATATCGAACGAAGGCAACAGCTGCATCCCCCCGACGTTGAAGGCTCTATCCAGCCGGAAGTCCATGGTCGCGAAGTTCGGGAACCGTTTCGAACCGACCGGGTCCAACAGCACGGCGATCGCTGGAGCTCGATTGGGTCGCGAGGCGATATTGACGGCTTGCGCGAAGGGGTATCCCTGGCGCAAGTCGGCCGTCGCGGCCACGTTGACGTCGTACGGCAGCCGATATGACCCGCTCAGCTTCGCAATCCACTTCGCGCTGATCGGTATCCCGGCCAGGTTAGACCCCCCGCCACCGCCGATTCCTCCAGCGGGCGCGTACTGGAAGCCGTTGCGCTGAACGATGTTGCTCGGGTCTTCATAGGCCGCCGCTGAATCGTAGGATTCGATGGTGGTGTTGTACGAGTAGCTGCCGTTCAACATCCAGCCGCGCGAGGAGCGCTTCCGGACCACGAGCTCGAGACCGTTGTAGACGTGGCGAAACTCTGGCTGGTTTGTCAGGTTGTAGGCGCTCGGCAGCGTCACATTCGGGACGTAATAGGTGACCGTCTCGCACCGTGCGCCAGATGGGCAGGCGCTCGCCGGCGGCGTGAAAGACACCGCGGAGTAATCGGCGGAGCTCAGCCCAACCGTGTCCTGCCAGATGAAGTTGTCGTACTTCCGCCACACGTAGCTGGCGTTGAATCCGAAGCCTCCTGCCATTTCCTTGCCGAATCCGACGACAATCTCGTTGGTGCGAGGCGCCGTCACAGTCGGGTCGACCGTGTTTGCGCTCACCAGTCTCGCAGGATTGGCCGGGTCGAATCCGGTGACCGATCGGATGAGGCTCTGGTTGATTTCGTTCACCTGCACGACGCTGTCCCCGTTGAGATCCGACCACCCGAGGTCAATTCTGGCAGAGCCGGCCGGATTCAACGCCTTCGACAACTGGCCCGCCGAACGCTGATCGAAATAGATCGCGTACGAGCCCTTGATCACGTTCCTCGCATCGCCGGTCAGATCGTAGGTGAGGCCCAGTCGCGGCGCCACGGTGTTCCAGACGACTCCGGCCCGTACGGTGGGAACGTCGATTGCCGGAAACAGGTTGAATGGCGTCCCGTCGATCGTGCTCTGGCCCTGAAAGGCGTGTGCGGGCACGCGTACCGCCGCCACGTTGTCCACCTGCCGGTCCCAACGCAGGCCGAGGATCGCCGTAAACCGCTTGCGCGAATACGTGTCCTGAACGTACCCGGAGTTCTGGTCCAAAAATGCCGGGGTGATGAAGTCCCGGATCACCCGCGCCGTGAAGGGTGAAGTGAAGAGCGGTTGAGAAGGCGGGCTGTTGAAGACCGCTTGCGCGTGGCCGCTGTACGAGCGGTCGTAGACCTCACCAAAGTGGCCGTTCTTGTAGCCCGCCTTGAAGGAATGATCGCCCCCCCATCGTCCCGGCAGGAAGTAGCTGGTCGTCACGTCGACCGTGTTGTTCGTCACGAGCATGATGCTCGAATCGGACCACGAACGGCCCCAGGTGCCAGTGGTGAGCTCGAGCATGGGTTGAACCAACCGTAATTCGTCCGTCTGCGGCACGATCGAGTCGCACCAACAATGGTGCCCGAAGGACACGTCGACCAGCCACCGGTCGCTGATCGTGTGCTGGTCTCCGAATTTCCAGCTGGGGTCCCAGATGCCGGTGTTCCAATAGCGCAGCCCAAGGTCATAGGTGCTGTCGCTCTTCTTCATGAACGTCATCTTGTTCGTCGTTTCGAACGTTGGATGCAGGTCATCGGCGCCCCGTATCGTCTCGACTCGCTGACCGAAGGAATTGGCGACCGTGAAGAGATTCCCGGCGAACGGCCGGAGGTTGAATTTGGAGCCGAGCGCGGGCACATCCTGTTTGTTCACATTCAAGCAATCGATGACATTCGCGAATGAATGCGCCAGCGGATTCGCTTGAACCGGCGCGCAGTCGGCGGTCGCCTTGTAGTAGTTGAGGACACCCAGCCGAACGTTCTGCATCCCGTAGGTTCCCCAGAACCAGGCGCGGCCCCGTTTGATCGGCCCCCCGAGCTGACCGCCGTAGTCGTTGGTGTACACGAGGGGATTCCCGGAGTTGGCTCCCTCCCGGCGGAGCGCGTCAGTGACATTGATCGACCCGAGCGCGCGATCGGTCCGGAAGAGCCAGGTGGCCCCGCGGAACGCGTCCGATCCGCTCTTGGTGACGACGTTGACGAACACACCGGGGGTTTGCATCGTGACATCGGCGCCTCCCGTCGAGACCTGCACCTCTTCGACGGAATTGAAGTCGATCACAAACGGACGCCCGTTGGCGATGTCGTTTCGGTCGACGCCGTCGACGAACCACCTCGCCTGCCCGTTGCCGGCGCCTCGGGAGAACATGCCGGTCTGCTGGCCGTTGTGGGTTCCACCGACGTTCTGACGATCGCCAGCGATACCTGGTGTCTGGGTCAACACCTGGAACACATCACGGGCCGAGGGAATCGCCTGCAGTTCCTCGACGTTGAAGCGCGTCCCTTGCGTCGTGCTCCGGATATCGACGATCGGGTTCACGCCTGTCACGACCACATGTTCTTCCAGGCTGGCAACCTGGAGCTCCACGTTGACTTGTGCGTTGAACCCGCCCTGAAGCTGAAGCCCCTCGCGCACCTGCGTTCCGAAGCCGGCGAGCTCGAACCTGACCATGTACATCCCAATCGCCAGCCCCGGAAACTCGTAGGTCCCCGTCACGCTCGTCACCGCCACGCGGGGCTCGAGCAACGCGGGACTGGAAAGCGTGACCGTCACGCCGGGCATCACCCCGCCGGAAACATCGGTGACCTTGCCAAACACCTGACTGGTGTTTTGCGCGTCGGCGACTCCGCCAAGCGCGAGAAAGAGCGCCAGCCCCGAAACAACTCGTTTCATCATCGTGGCTCCCTGAACAGCAGTTCCACTTTGGGCGTCCGGGATGCTTTGGGCGTCCGGGATGCGCCGACTATACGCCTGTGGAGGCCAGGGCGCACGGTCGAAGCGATCGTGGTCGCGCATGAAACAATCCCCGGCGGGTATGGGGCAGACCGCAGATCATTCGGACTCAGACCTCGCCGGGTTGGCGGCCCAGAGATCGTACCGCGACAGGAAGTGCGGCGACACCTAACGTGCGACGAGAAGGTTCGACGCGTCCGTCATGCGGCCTACTCCTGCTCGGTCACCGCACCATCATTTGACATCCAAATGGAACAAAGTCACACTCTATTCGTATGTCTACTAAAGAGCCGCAAAAGACAGACATCCTGCAAGGGACGCTCGATCTGATGGTTCTGCAGACGCTGGCGACGCTGGGGCCGCTGCATGGGTACGCCATCGCGGCGCGCCTGGAGCAAGTCTCCGATCGCTCACTCCGCCTCAATATGGGCACCCTGTATCCGGGTTTGATGCGCCTGGAGCAACGCGGGTTCGTGCGCGCGAAATGGGGTGTCACCGACAACAACCGGAAGGCGCGTTTCTACGAGATTACCGCCGCCGGACGTCGGCAACTCGCCAGCGAGAGGGCCGGGTGGGATCGAACCGCGTCCATCATGCATGCGCTCCTGAACGAGCAGCGATGACCTGGATGGGTGCGATGGTCACGCTCCGCGAATGGTCCCGGCGGCTCGCCGGAACAGTGCGGCGAAGCCGGACCGACGGCGACCTGGAGGAGGAATTGCGGTTCCACCTGGATCTGAAGGCCGCGGAAACGAGGCGCCGAGGCGGCGGGGCCGAAGACGCGGAACGAGCAGCCACGCTTCAGGCCGGCGGCCTGGCGCAAAGCATGGAGGCCCTCCGCGACCAGCGCGGCCTGCGGTGGCTCGAAGATCTGGCACGCGACGTTCGCTACGGTTACCGCATGCTCGTCAGAAATCCAGTTTTCACCATCATCTCGGTTGTCTCGCTGGCGATTGGCATCGGCGCCAACTGCGCAGTTTTCAGTTTCGCCGATGCACTCCTTCTCCGACCGCTGCCCGTACCGCGACCAGCGGAATTGCTCGTCGTCGGCTCGACCGACTCACTCAGCGGGTCGCTCGTCTCCTCATATCGGGACTACGTCGACATCCGTGACGTCAGCAGGAGCTTCGATGGATTACTGGCATTCACGACATCTACAGCGGCATTCGCCGCGGAGGCCGGTGCAGCGCCAAGACTGAGCATGGGCATGTTGGTCAGCAGCAATTTCTTCCAGGTGATCGGCATCGAGCCTGAGCTGGGCCGTGCTTTTCAACCAAACGAAGGCGAGGTGCCTGGGCGAGACGCGGTCGCGATTCTCGGACATGATTTCTGGGAACGCCGGTTCGGTGCAGACCGATCTGTCATCGGGCGCACCGTACATCTGAACGGAATCCAGTTCACCATCGTCGGCGTAGCCCCCTCGGGATTCACGGGCCTCGCGCAATACACTCGCTCCGAGTTCTATGTGCCGCTCATGATGTGGCCGCGCCTCACGGCAGATCCGACGGCCCGGCCGCTCGAGGCGCGCGCCTTTCGGAACGTCACTATCGAGGGACGCCTCAAGTCCCGCGTGACGATGTCGCAGGCGCAGGCGGAACTCTCGACAATCGCGAGGAATCTCGAACAAGCCTACCCCGACACGAATCGGAACAGGCGCCTGGTCGTGCGTACCGATCTGCAAAACAGGATCGCGAATGCCCAGCGCGTCGCAACGTTGTTGGCGATGCTCACCGTACTCGCGGCGGCCGTGCTGTTTGTCGCCTGCGCCAACGTCGCAGGCCTGCTGACCAGCCGGGCGCCGCTACGGGCTCGCGAGATCGCCTTGCGCATGTCGATCGGCGCTGGCCGGTCTCGCGTAATCCGGCAACTCGTCACGGAGAGCATGCTCATCGCTCTCCACGGCGGCGTGCTCGGTCTTGGCGTTGGTTACGCCGCGGTGAGGCTGTTCCACCAGATCCAAATCCCGACTGACTTTCCCATCGTCGTCGCCTTCGAGCTCGATCGGCGCGCGCTGCTCGTCAGTCTTGCCGTGGCGGTCGCAAGCGCCGTTCTGTTTGGGTTGGCGCCGGCCGTCACCTCTACCCGTGCCGAGTTGACCACCGTGATGAAGGCCACCGATGGCGCAGGGTCCGGCTACCGTCGGCGCTGGGGTCGTGCGGTGCTCGTTGGCGGGCAGGTGGCCATCGCCGTAGTGCTGCTCGTCGTCGCCACATTCGTCTATAGAGGATTTCAGCGGCAACTCGGCACCGGGCCGGGCTTCCCGACCGATCATCGGCTGATGTTGAGTCTCGCGCCCGGCCAGCTGAGGTACAGCGACGCGCAGGCGCGACAATTCTTCGAGCGGCTGTCCGAGCGGGCCCAGCTCGTTCCGGGCGTCAAGGTAGCCGCGCTGACCCGTTTCATGCCGATGGACGGTCTTCCTCCGTCGGTGACGATTATTCCGGAAGGGTTTCAGTTCCCGGTCGGCAAAGAGAGCGCGACCCACGCGAGCTCAATTGTCGACGAGCATTACTTCGACGCGATAGGGCTACCGATTCTGAAGGGCCGCGGATTTCGCGCAACTGACTCGGCTGAGGCCCCGAGAGTCGCCGTCGTCAACGCTGTTCTCGCCGACAGGTACTGGCCCGGGCAGAATCCAATCGGTAAGCGTTTTCGCCTGGACAACAGTCGCACACCGTGGGTGGAAATCGTCGGCGTTGCGAAGACGAGCAAGTACGGTTTCCTCATCGAGAAACCGATGGAGTTTGTATATCTCCCCTATCGACAGCGGGCGCCCCAATCAATGTTTCTATTGATTGAGTCGGCTGGCGATCCGTCGAGTCTGGCAGCGCCGCTGACGGCCGTGGTCAATGGCCTCGATGCGAACATGCCGATTGCCAACGTGCGCACGATGGACGAGCTCTATCGAATGCGCAGCGTTGCAGTCCTCGGCGTAATCGTCACGATGATTGGCGCCATGGGGACGATGGGACTGGCGTTGGCCATCGTCGGCCTCTACGGGCTGGTCGCTTATGCGGCGAGCCGGCGAACGAAAGAAATCGGCATTCGCATCGCGATCGGCGCCAGAAGATCGGACGTCTTGCGCATGATTTTGCAACAGGGAATGGTCCTTGCCCTCGCCGGTCTCGGTCTGGGACTCGCATTGAGTCTCGGCGTGGCGCGCGCACTGGCGCGAATATTTCCGGGCGGACCGGGCGGCGACGGCGGAACGGACTTGCTGACGATCCCGATGGTCGCCGCAACGGTGCTCGCGGTGACGCTCATTGCGGCGTTCGTCCCTGCACACCGAGCGTCCCGCATCAATCCGACGGAAGCGCTCCACTATGAATGAGGCCAAGAACCTGGCCTTTCAGAAGCAGCTGACACCCCGCATCTGTCGGTCTAGCCAACACCCTGCACCAGACCTCGTTTCAGGCGAACGTGCTTCAGACAAGCTCGTGGCAAGGAGCTTGAAGTTCTGCCGCCGTGTCACGAAGCAAAGAGCTATTCGCCGTTGAGACCGCACGGGGCAACGACAGAACCGTGAGCGGCGACACGGAATTGACAGCAACCGCATGCGCGTGACGGCTGCCCCGATCGCCGGTGCGGTCCTTTCCATCGGCGGCTCCGCGTTCCGCCTGGGTGCTCGCCGCGAACGCGTGCCGCAGCATGCCCGAACGATAATCTCGGACGCAAAATTGGAGGAAACGATGCGTGTCGCCTGGATACTCTGTTTCATGGTGAGTGTCGCAGCGTGCGGGGGCAACTCGACCGCGCCGTCTGCGGTGTCCGCCGGAACGGCGACCAACATCGCTGGCACATGGAACGGGACGATCGTGTCGTCCAACAACGCGACCGCGCAGGTGAGGATGGTCCTCACTCAGTCCGGGTCAGACATCACCGGAACGTGGGATTCGACATCCGTCAGCTGGGCGGGACAAATCAGCGGCGCGGTCAATGGGGCTTCGTTCGACGGTCAGTTCAAGTTCTCGGGAACGGCGGCGGGTGGAACCGTGTGCACGGGAACGGCGATCGTGGCCGGACCGGTCTCTACCTCGACGATGACCTGGACGAGTCCGAGCGGAGTTGTGGGCGGGTCGTGCCCGGCTCCGCTACCCGTTGGTCTGAAGATCGACGTTCAGCATCAGTGAGGCGGCGGAGACATCCGCAAGACGCCGCTTGGTGATCACCAAAACCCGAGCGTCCGCCGCGCCAGCGGCTTCGCCCTGACGGCGAAGGATCATTCGAGATCGTCTCTTTCCCTATAATGGGCTCATGACCATACGCTCCATCGCTGCAATCGTCGTCACCGCAGGCGGATTCCTGTGGCTCGCCACGCAGCCCGCCGCCGCACAGAACACCTCACAGAACAACGCCCTTCGCGTGCTGGTTTCCAACGGCATGAAGGGCACCATGGAGGAGCTCCAACCGCAGTGCGAGAAGGCCGTCGGGCGGTCGCTCGCGATCCAGTTCGGTTCCACCGCATCGTTGAAGAAGAGAATCGAAATGGGCGAGGCGTTCGATGTCACCATCATCACGACCGAGGCGATTGGCGACCTGATCAAGCAGGGCAAGCTTACGGGCGCTTCGCGCATGGACGTGGGCCGCTCCGAACTCGGCATCGGCATCCGCGCCGGCGCGCCCAGGCCGGACATCCGCACGCCCGAGGCGCTCAAAAAGACGCTCCAGGAAGCCAAATCCATTACGTATCCGCAGGACGGTGCGAGCCGGGGATCCATCGAAAAAATGTTCGAGCGTATGGGCATCGCCGCCGATCTGAAGCCCAAGATCATCCTGGCGCCTGGCTCCGGGCCGGCGACCGAGAGCGTCGCGGCAGGCCAGGCGGCGATGGTCATTACGTTATTCAGCGAAATCGTGCCGA
>Ga0137409_10005866_pt1 | contig 12772 bp, 8 predicted proteins | sample CZODoug1_16funga_FD_122059 | JGI IMG/M metagenome (GOLD analysis project Ga0137409, IMG submission 122059) | Vadose zone soil fungal communities from Angelo Coast Range Reserve, California, USA - CZODoug1_16fungal (Hybrid Assembly) | ecosystem: Environmental > Terrestrial > Soil > Vadose zone...
CCGGGTCCCCCCCCCCTTCCCGCGCATGCCGTACGAGCAGTCGATGCGCGAGTACGGCAACGACAAGCCCGACCTGCGCTTCGGCATGAAGCACGTCGAGCTCACCAGGCTCGTCGCCGACCACCGCGGCGCGGGCGTGCCGATGTGGTCGAGCTTCGCCCAGCCCTCGCCCGGGCAGATCGTCAAGGCGATGGTGGTCCCCGCGAGCGCCGGGCTCTCGCGCACCGAGACGGACAAGCTGGAGGAGATCGCCAAGGGCATGGGCGCCAAGGGACTGGCGCGCGCGAAGGTCGACGAGCAAGGCAACTGGACCCAGAGCCCGCTGGCGAAATCGGTGACCCCGGAAGCGCGGGCGGCGATCAACGCGGCTACGGGGGCGAAGCCCGGGGACGTGATCCTCTTCCAGTTCGGGAAGGAGGCCCAGGTCCACACCGTGCTGGCGAACCTCCGCCTGCACCTGGGCAAGAAGCTGGGCCTCATCCCCGAGCACGGCCCGCGCGACGCCAAGGACCCGGCGAGCTGGAACCTGCTCTGGGTGGTGAACCCTCCGCTGTTCGAGTACGACGAGGAGCAGAAGAAGTACGTGGCCGCGCACCACGCCTTCACCCGGCCGCGCGACGAGGACTTGCAGTACCTCGACTCGGACCCCGGACGCGTCCTATCCCACCGCTACGACCTGGTGCTGAACGGGTTCGAGATCGGCGGGGGATCGATCCGCCTGCACGACCCCGTGGTGCAGCAGAGAGTGTTCGCCGCGATGGGCATCGGGCCCGAGGAAGCGGAGCAGAAGTTCGGCTTCCTGCTGCAGGCGCTGCGCTTCGGTGCCCCGCCCCACGGCGGCATCGCGCTGGGCATGGACCGCCTCTCGATGCTGCTGTCGGGGTCGGAGAGCCTGCGGGACGTGATCCCCTTCCCCAAGACCCAGAAGGGCACCGATCTCATGACCGACGCCCCGGGCGACGCCGACCCCAAGCAGTTGCAAGAGCTCCACGTCGCCTCCACCGCGAAGAAACAGGACTGAAGACGGTTCACGCAGAGCCCGCTGAGAGCGCAGAGGGATTTTTTCTACCTGCACGATCCGGGCGCTTTCGCCCGATGCGCTGCCAAAAAAAAGACTCTGCGCCCTCCGCGAGCTCCGCGTGAAACGCTTCTAGGCGCAGCGGGTTTTCTGGGATGCCGCAGCGCGACAAGAACTCCTTGCGCCTACCCCGGTCGCCTGCGAGGATCCGGCCGTGCGGAGCTACGACCTGCTCGTCATCGGCGGCGGGGTGAACGGCACCGGCATCGCCCGCGACGCCGCCATGCGCGGCCTGCGCACCATGCTGGTCGAGAAGAAGGACTTCGCCGCCGGGTCCTCGGGCGCGAACAGCGGCATGATCCACGGCGGCATCCGCTACCTGATCGACGATCCGCAGGTGACGCGCCTCGCCTGCCTGGACAGCGGCTACATCCAGCGGATCGCGCCGCATCTCTTGTTCCGCATCCCCTTCCTCTACCCGGTGCTGCTGGAGCGCCCCGGCGAGCCGACGCTGAAAGACCGCGCGTTCCTCTACGGGGCCGAGTGCTATTTCGAAGCCTACGACCGGTACCAGCCGCTGAAGAACGGAAAGGCGCACACGCGCCTGACCGACGGCGAGCTGCACGAGCTGGAGCCCGGCATCGTCCCGGGGACGCTCGGCGCGGTCACCATGGACGAGTACGGGATCGACCCCTTCCGGCTGTGCACGCTGAACGCGCGCAGCGCCGCGAGCTACGGCGCGGCGGTGCGCAACCACACGCAAGTGATGCGGCTGATCCGCGATGGCGCCGCCGTGGTGGGCGCCGAGCTGAAGGACCTGCGCACCGGCCGCGCCGAGGAGGTGCGGGCGCGCTGCGTCTTCAACGCCGGCGGGCCGTGGGCGCCGAAGATCGCCGCCCTGGCCGGCGTGGAGGTGAACATCCGGCCGGGCAAGGGCGTGCACGTCACCCTCGACCGCCGGCTCTCCAACTACGGGATCATCTGCAAGGCGGTCGACGGCCGCGACGTGTTCGTCATGCCGCACGAGGACTCGTCCATCGTCGGGACCACCGACGACGACTTCTACGGCGACCCGGACGACCTCTCCGTGACGCGCGACGAGGTGGAATACCTGCTGCAGGCGGTGGAGCACACCTTCCCCGCGGTGCGAAAGGCGCGCGTGCTGCGCGCCTGGGCCGGCATCCGGCCGACCCTCTACGCCTACGGGCCGCTCGAGGACGCGCTCTCCCGGGACCACCGGATCCACGATCACGAGGTGGACGGCGCGCCCGGTTTCTTCACCATCGTCGGGGGGAAGCTGGCCAGCTTCCGCGCCATGGCCCAGGAGGCGGTGGACGCGGTGGCGCGCAAGCTGGGGAACTCGGCCGCGTGCACCACCCACCAGGTGGCGTTGCCCGGCGGCGAGGCGCCGGCGCCGGAAGCCCAGGAGCTCTCCCGCAAGTACGCCGTCCCGGCGTTCGCCGCGGCGCGCATCTCGTACCGTCACGGGGCGGAGGCCGAGCGCGTGTTGCGGGCCGCGGAGGACGAGCCGGAGCTGCGCGCCGTGGCCTGCTCGTGCGAGGGCGTCACCTTCGCGGAGCTGGCCTTCTCGCTGCGCGAGGAGTTCGCCGAGTCGCTCGCCGATCTGCGCCGCCGCTGCCGGCTCGCGATGGGCGTGTGCCAGGGGAGCCGCTGCGCCGGTCCCGCCGCCGCCCTGGTCGCCGACGAGCGGCAGCTCTCCTCCGAGGCCGCGCTGGCCGACTTGACCGCGCTGCTCGACGAGCGCTGGAAGGGGAACCGGGCCGTGCTGGCCGGAGAAGGCCTGGCGCAAGCCGAGCTGGTGCAAGGGACCTATTACACGACCGGCGGCCTGCGCCGCGGCGGAGGCAGGCCGTGGCGCTGACCACCGACGTGGTGGTGGTCGGGGGAGGCCTGTCGGGCGCCTGCGCTGCCCTTTCGGCCCGCGAGGCGGGCGCCGAGGTGCTGCTGGTGGCGCGCGCCCCGGGCGCCACGGCGATGTCCAGCGGAGCGATCGACTTCGCCAGCGGCGAGGACGACGCGCCCATCGGCGAGGCGGCGCGCAGGCTCGCGCGCACCGTGCCGGGCCATCCCTACGCCCTGCTCGGCGACGGGCTCGTCCCCGCCATCGACGATGCGCTGGCGTTCTTGCAGCGCCACCTGTCCGCGCTGGGCCTTTCGGGCGCGCGGACCGCGGCGGACCGCAACCTGTGGCTCGCCACGCCGCTCGGCCGCGCCAAGCCGGCCGCCCTCGCGCAAGGCGGCATCGCCGCGGGCGATCTGCGCAATCTGGCCGCGCGGGAAGCGCGGCTGGGGGTGGTCGCGCTGGCGGGCGCGCAGGCCGTCGAGGCGCGCCTCCTCGCGCACGGCCTCACTCCGCTGCTCGCGCCCCTCTGCGAGGCGGTGGTGGTCGCGCCCGACTTCTACCGGCAGCGCGGCGACGCGCTGCGGACGCTGCCGGAGATCGCGCAGGACCTCGACCGCCCCGGCCGCCGCGCGGCGCTGGGAGCGTCCCTGGCACGCGCCGCGGCGCAGGCGCACGCGACTCATCTGTTGGTCCCCACCGTCGGGCTCGAAGACGCGGTGGCCGCTCGCGCCGAGCTGGAGCGCGCCACGGGCGTGCCCGTCCTGGAGATGCTCGGCGCGCCGCCCAGCGTCCCCGGCCTGCGCCTGCAGCGGGCGCTGCAGGCCGCCCTGGAGAAGTCGGGCGTGCGATCGGTGGCGGCGATCGCGGAGCGCAGCGCGGACGGCCAGGTGCAGATCGTGCGAGGAGTCGAGTGCGATCCTGTCCGCGCCGGCTCGGTGGTGCTGGCCAGCGGCCGGTTCCTGGGCGGTGGGATCCGCTGCGAGGCCGACGGCCGGCTGCGCGAGACGGTGTTCGATCTGCCGGCGCGCGCCGCCGGCCGCGACGCCCTGGCGGCGCTCCCCAACGAAACGCTCTTCGCCGAGCGCGCCGCCGGGCCCCACCCCGGGCTGGCCGCGGGAGTAGGGGCGGATTCCGAGCTGCGCGCCGGAGCCGCCTTCGTCTGCGGCGCGGTGCTGGGCGGCTTCGATCCCGCGCGCGACGAAGGGGGCCTGGGAGTCTGCGCCGTCACCGGCCTGGTCGCAGGCCGCCGCGCGGCCCGCGCCGCGGGAAAGGCGGGCGCCAGCGCCGCGTCCGGGGCGGTGCGCCCGTGAAGCGCGCCGTCGCGCTGATGCTCCTCGGACTCCGCGCGCTGGTCCTGCACCCTCTCGCGCAGCTCTTCACGCCGCCGGAGCGGAAAGGGAAGCGGCGCTTCCTCTCCAACTACGCGTCCGAGGCGCTGGTGCCGATGAGCGCTGCGGACCGCGCCGAGCTGCCGCGCTTCTCCGGATGCGTGAACTGCGGGCTGTGCGATGCCGTCTGCCCGCTGGTCGGGCGCGCGGAGCTTTCGGAGTGGCGCGGCCCGAGCCTCTTCGCCATCGCCTACTCGCGGGCCACGCCCGAGCTGCCGCACCTGCGCGCGGCGATCGCCACCCTGGACGCCTGCGGGGTCTGCCACGCCTGCCAGGACGTGTGCCCGCGCGCGGTCCCGCTGCTCGAGATCTTCGCCTTCACCCGGCGCAAGCTGGTGGAGGTGGACGCGGCGCGCGCGCCGGCCGCCGAGCTGGCCCCCGCCGAGGAGCCGGTCGCGGCCGCGCAGCCCGGGCTCGGTACGTGACCTCTCCGCTGCGCGGCGCGGGACCGCGGGGCAGGGCCCTCGAGCGCGATCTGACCGCGCTGCTCGGCGCGGGCGCCGCGTCCTGCGAGCCGGCCGACCTGTGGGCCATGTCCCGGGACTGCTGGCCGCGCGCGCTCCTGTGGACGAAGACCGGCGTGGCTCCGCACCCGCCCGACGTGGTCGTCTGGCCGGCCTCGGCGGCGGAGGTCGCGCGGGTGGTGCGATTCGCCGCCGAGCGGCGCGTCGCGGTGGTGCCGTTCGGCGCGGGCAGCGGCGTGTGCGGCGGCGCGGTGCCCGTGAAGGGCGGGATCGCGCTCGACCTGAAGCGGCTGTCCGGTCCTCCTTGCATCGACCTGCCCGCGCGGACGGTGGACGTCGAGGCCGGGATGAACGGACAGCGCCTCGAGGAGCTGCTCGGCGGGGCGGGCGCGACGCTGGGCCACTTTCCCTCCAGCATCTACTGCTCGACCGTCGGGGGATGGCTGGCGGCGCGCAGCGCGGGCCAGCTCTCGTCGCGCTACGGCAAGATCGAGGACATGGTGCTGGCGCTCGAGGCGGTGGACGGCACGGGCGAAGTCCTGCGTACGCAGGACGTCCCGTGCGCCGGGCCGGACCTCGTGCAGCTCCTGGTCGGCAGCGAGGGCACCCTGGCGATCGTCACCAAGGCCCGGCTGCGCTGCTGGCCGTCGCCGGCCGCGCGGTGGATGCGCGGGCTCCGCTTCGGCTCGGTGCAGGCGGGCATGGCGGGCCTGCGCGCGCTGATGCGATCGGGGCTGCGGCCCGCGGTCGCGCGTCTCTACGATCCGCTCGACACGTTGCTGGCCGGCCGCGGGGGCGGCGATGCGCACGTCCAGGTCCCCGAGCCGTTGCGCTGGGTGGTGGAGGGCGCCCAGGGCGAGGCCCTGAGGCTCGCCTTGCGCGCCCCCGTCCTGCTCAACCGCCTGGTCGACGCGCTGCCGGGGTCGTCGCTCCTGCTCCTCGGATTCGAGGGAGACGGCCCGTTCGCCTCCTCCGACGCGCGCGAAGAGGGCGAGCTGGCGCTCCGGCTGCTCGCGGCGGAAGGCGCCGAGGACCTGGGACCCACGCCGGGGGAGAAGTGGCTGGCCAACCGGTACAAGATCAGCTACCGGCAGTCGCCGCTCTTCTCGGCCGGCGCGTTCGTGGACACGATGGAGGTCGCCACCACCTGGGACCGGCTCGACGCGCTCTACGGCGCCGTCCGCCACGCGGTCGCGCCGCACGCCTTCGTCATGGCGCACTTCTCCCACGCCTACCTGGAAGGCTGCTCGATCTACTTCACCTTCGTCGGGCTGGCCGGCGCCCCGGCGGGCGCGAGCGACGCCGACGACCTCGAGCAGGCCGAGGCTCGCTACGACGCGTGCTGGAACGCGGCCCTCTCGGCCGCGTGCGACGCGGGCGCCACGCTCAGCCACCACCACGGCATCGGCCTGCACAAGCAGGTCTTCCTTCCCCGCGAGCACGGCGAAGGGATGCGCCAGCTGCGCGCGCTCAAGCAGGCCTTCGATCCGCACGGGATCCTCAACCCGGGAAAGCTCCTGCTGTGAACGGGCTCCGAGACGATCTATCGACCACTGGATCGGCGGTGGTGGCCGAGGGAGACGGGCTGCGCGTCACGCCGCCCAGCATCGCGGCGCTGGGCAGGGCGGTCGCGGTGCTGCGCGGCCACCTCTTGCCGGTGCGCGTGCGCGGGAACGGCGATGCGCCCGTCGAGGCTCCCGCGGGTGGGGCCCTGCTGGAGCTGACCGCGCTCGACCGCATCGCCTCGGTGGACGGAGCGACCGGCATCGCGCGGGTGGAGGCCGGCTGCAGCGTCGCCGCGCTGGAGACGGCGGCGCGCCGCGCCGGAGCCACCCTCGGGCCGCTGTTGCCCTCGGTGCGCGCAGGGTCGGTGGGCGCCTGGCTCGCGGGACCGACTCGCGCCGAGCGCGCCGTCCCTGGGGCCCGGCGCGAGACCGCCGCCCTGTCCGTGTCCGCGGTGCTGGCGGATGGGCGGATCGCCGAGAGCCGCGCCGCGCCGCGCTCGGCGACCGGACCCGACCTGGATCACCTGGCGCTCGGGGGCGCCGGCAGACTGTGCGTGATCGCGGCTGCCTGGATCCGGCTCTTTCCGGCGGCGCCGCCGGCGTACGCCGCCTGGCGCGCCCCGGATCTCCCGGCCGCGGTGAGCATGGTCGAGCGGCTGTGCGGCGACCGGCTGGCGCCGGCCCGCGGAATGCTCCGGCTGCACGAGGGGGCCGCGCTGGTCGCTCTGTCGTGGGAGGGACCCGAGGCGGGGCGCCTCCTGCGCGACCGCGCGGTGCGCGCGCTCGGCGAGCCGCTCGCCGTGGAAGCGGGACCGGAGGTGCGCGCGCCGGCCTCCTCGGGCGGCGTCGAGGTGGACGCGCGCTGGGGCGCCCTCGCCGCGTTCGCACGACATCCCGGCGCGCGGGAGCTCGCGCTGTATGGGATGCACGCGGGCGGAGCGTTCGCGGTGGTGTCGCTGGGTGGCGAGGGCGTCGAGCAGTCCGCCGGAGCCGCGCGCGCGGTCCGAGCGCGCCTGATCGCGCCGAGGCGGCTCCGCGAGGCAGGGCCGTCGTGGGAGGAGATGGGAGCAGGAGCCGCGTGGGGCCGGTTGGTCGCCGCGCTCGGCGCGGAGGAGCGGCGGTGACGGCCCTGACGCGCGCCCTCGAGCTGTGCGTGTTCTGCCCGAAGATGTGCCGCTTCGCGTGTCCGGCCTCCGAGGTCACCTCGCGGGAGGCGTTCACGCCCTGGGGGAAGGTCTCGCTGGCCGCGCTCGCGGGGCGCGCGCCGGACGAGTCGGCCGCGCTCGCCTTCGCCGCCTGCACCGGGTGCCTGCGCTGCCAGACGTACTGCGCGCACGCGAACGACGTGCCGGCCCTGCTCTATGCGGCGCGGGCGGGAGCGGTGAGGGCGGGGACGGCGCCGCGAGCGTGGGCGGAGGTGGCGAGGAGGATGAGCAGCGCGGGGCATGCGGAAGACGTGGACCTGAGGAGCGTGCTCCGGAGGATCGAGGCGGAAGAGGGGACGGGGATGGCGACTCCGACTGCGACAGCGACGACGACAGCGACAGCGACTCCGACAGCGAGGGCGACGGCGACTCCGACAGCGAGGGCGACGGCGACTCCGACGGCCACGGCGACGGCGACAGGGACGGCGACGGCGGAACGGTCGGCGGCTGCCACACGCTTCCGGGGGATGGTGGGGGCCGTGACGGCCCTACTGCGGCCTGCGGTGGAGCCCGGGATGGGGAAGCCGATGTTGTTTGCGGGGTGCGATGCGCTGGCGGCGGGAGGGAAGGTGGTCAGGGAGGCGCTGGCGGTGGCGCGGGCGGCCGGGGCGGGGCTCGTGCTGGCGCCTGAGGGGGCGCTCTGCTGCGGGCTCAAGCTGGTCGAGGCAGGACACCCGGAGACGTTCGCGGCGCATGCGGCGCGGGTGCGCATGGACATCCTGGGCGGGTCGCGCAAGCCGGCGCCGGTACATCTGGTGACTCTCTCGCCGGGATGCGCGCGCGCGATGCGCGAACGGTGGCCCGCGTTGCCCGACGGCAGCCGGGTCGAGCACGTCACCACCTACCTGTCCCGGGCCCTGGCCGCGCGGCCCGACCTGCGCGAACGTCCGCCGCTGCCGGAGTCGGTCGTGTTCCACGACCCCTGCGAGCTGGCCCGGGGCCTCTCCGAGCTGACCGCGCCGCGGGCGCTCCTGGCTGCGGCCGTGGAGGAGGTGCGGGAGCCGCTCCGCTGCGGCGCCGATACCGCCTGCTGCGGCGCGAACGGTCTGCTGCCGCGCACGCTGCCGGCCGTGGCGGAGGCCATCGCGGACGACCGGCGACAAGAGCTGGAGAGGTGCGGCGCGCCCGCGGTCACGGCCAGCCCCGGCTGCGCCGCCGCGCTGCGCGCCGAGGACGTGGTCAGCGTGCTCGCCCGCTGGATGGGCGTCGCGGTAGAACAGCCGGCGTGAAGCCGTTCCTGATCGTCAACCCGCGCGCGGCGAACGGCACGACCGGGCGCCATTTCGACGACATCTCCGCCGCGGTCCGCGCGGCGGTCGGCGAGCACGGGCACGCCTTCACCGAGCGGCCGATGCACGCCTGCGACCTGGCCCGGCGTGCGCTCCGCGGGGGCGCGGACCTCGTGATCGCGGTCGGCGGAGACGGCACCATCAACGAGGTCGTCAACGGGTTCTTCGAGGAGCCGCGCCACGGCGAGCCGGCGCGCCCGGTCCGCCCCGGGGCGGCTCTCGGCATCCTCCCGCGCGGCACCGGCGGCGATCTACGTCGCACCGTGGGCCTCGACGGCGACTTGCGGTCCTGCGCGCCGCGCCTCAAGGGCGACGGCCGGCCGATCGACGTCGGACGCATCGACTTCGTCGACTCCAAGGGGCAGCCCGCCGCCCGCTACTTCGTCAACGTGGCCGAGGCCGGCGTGGGGTCGGACGTGGTCCGCATCGTGAACGCGAGCAGCAAGGTGCTCGGGGGCAAGCTCACCTTCGCGCTCGCCTCGCTGCGGGCGCTGGCGCGCTGGAGGGACGTCCCCGTCCGCTGGTCGCTCGACGCCGGACCGTTCGAGGAGGGCGGAGTCACCACCTTCGCCGTCGCGAACGGCCGTTGCTTCGGCGGCGGCATGGTGGTCGCCCCGGGGGCCCTGCTCGACGACGGGCTCTTCCACGTGACGATCTGGAGCGGTTTTTCGCTCTCCGACTTCGTGCTGCGCAGTGGGGCGATGTACGACGGATCGCACGTGAAGCTCAAAGGTACGCGCATCGCGACGGCGCGTTCGGTGCGGCTGGAGCCTTTGGGCGAGGCGAGAGGGCCGGTCCACATCGAGGCGGACGGGGAGCTGATCGGGCGACTTCCTGCCACATTCACCGTCGTCCCCGGAGCGGTGCGGCTGGTCTCCTGACCGTTGGCCTCCCGGCGCACCGGCCTTATGCTGGCCGGATGCTGCTCCCCCTGATCGCGCTCGTCGCCGCCGCGCAGGTCCCGCCGCGGGACGCCGCCGCGCTGACCGCCGAGGACCAGGTGCGCGACATCTGCGCGGCCCTGAAGGAACCCGGCGGCGAGCCCGCCCCGGGCGTGTCGCCGGCCCGGTCGCGCGCGCAGGCGCTCTCGCGGACCTACCACGTGTGGGTGCCGGCGAACGGGTTCGGGTTGGGGCGGTACAACGAGGCGGAACAGGAGCTGGAGCTCGACGGGGATCGGGCGCTGCGGGCCCTGGACGGCGCGCTCACGCTCGATCTCGCCGGCATCGATGACGTCGCCTTCCGCGCAACGCCGGACCAGGCCAAGCAGTGGGCGGCGGCGAAGAAGGCAGGAAAGCTCTCCTTGACGGTGTACTTCCGCGCCTCCGCCGAGCGGTGCGCCGGCAATGCGGCGGCGCGAATCTTCCGGATGGGGGGCCTTCCACTCTGGTGGGAGCTCGAGGTGGACTCCGCCCCCGTGGCGGTCGCCGACGAGGAGGGCCTGCCGGTGGACAAGCCCGGTACCGCCCGGACCTTCCGCGTCGACAAGGTCCTGCTGGACACCGAGATGCCGCGCCCGGACGCGGGGAAGGATCGCCTCGCCGCCGTCCAAGGCGCGCTGGACCGCTGCGCCCAGGCGGCCCGCCGGCGGGGCTCGCTGGTCGTCAGCTTCGGCGTGCAGGACGGCCAGGTCCGCAATCCCCAGGTGGTCTTGGACGCGGCGCGCGACGAAGACACCGCCCGTTGCGTCTCCCAAGCCCTCTCCGGCGCATCCATCTCCGCCGCCGACCCCGCCGCCTCCCGCGGCACCACCACCCTCTCCATCCACTAGGACAGCCAAAACGATTGCACCACGGAGGTCACTGAGAACACGGAGGGTCGCTTTCGAAAAGCTTTCTCCGTGAGCTCCGTGTTCTCCGTGGTGCGATTGTTTTGACCTCAGTGGGCGGAGGCCCAGGTGTCGCCGTGGCCCAGGTCGACTTCCAAGGGGACGGCGAGGTCGGCGGCGCCCTTCATCTCCTCGACCAGGAGGGGGCCGACCGAGTCCAGCTCGGCGGGGGGCGCTTCCAGGACCAGCTCGTCGTGGACCTGGAGGAGCATCTTCGCCTGAAGCGCGCGCGCGGTCAGGGCGCGGTCGACGCGGAGCATGGCCCGCTTGACCAGATCGGCGGCGGTGCCCTGGATGGGTGTGTTCACCGCGGTCCGCTCCGCCGCGTTGCGCGCTGCCGGGTTCTTGGAGTTGATGTCCGGCAGGTAGCGGCGCCGCCCGAAGAGCGTCTTCACCCGCCCGCTGCGCCGCGCCTCCTCGATGGTGGCGTCCAACCATTCCTTCACCCGGCGGTACCGGGCGAAGTAGCGCTCGATGATCGCGTGCGCCTCGGACTGCTCGAGCCCGAGACGGTGCGCCAGCCCGAACGAGGAGAGGCCGTACGCGATGCCGTAGTTGATCATCTTGGCGATGTCGCGCTGCTGCCGGGTCACCTCGGCGGCGGGGACGCCGAAGGTCTCGCCGGCCGTCCGCGCGTGCAGGTCCTCGCCGGAGAGGAAGCTGTCGCGCAGCACGGGATCGCCGGAGATGTGCGCGAGCACGCGCAGCTCGATCTGGCTGTAGTCGGCGCTGAGCAGCGTCCAGCCCGGGCGGGGCGTGAACGCCTCGCGGATCCGCGCGCCGAGCGGCGTCCGGATGGGGATGTTCTGCAAGTTCGGATTGATCGAGGCCAGGCGGCCGGTCGCGGCGACCGCCTGATCGAAGGTCGTGTGCAGCCGGCCGTCCTTGCCGAGCGCCGCGGGCAGCGCGTCGAGGTAGGTCGACTTGAGCTTGGTCAGCTGCCGGTGCTCCAGCACCTTGGCGGGCATCGGGTGCTGCTGCGCCAGCTCCTCCAGCACTTCCTGGTCGGTGGAAGGACCCGTCTTGCCGCGCTTCAAGACCGGGAGCTGCAGCTTCTTGTAGAGGATCTCCGCCAGCTGCTGGTTGGAGGTGGGCAGGAACTCCTCGCCCGCGAGCTCGGTGATCTCGCGCAGGAGCTGGTCGATCTGCGTGCCGAGCTCGCGGTTCAGCGCCTCGAGGCGGGGCACGTCGAGCGAGATGCCGGTCAGCTCGACGCGCGCGAGCACTTCCTCGAGGGGCAGCTCCAGCTCCGAGTAGAGCTGCCACAGCTCGGGGTCGCCGCGCAGGTCCTCCTCGAGCGCGGCGGAGAGCCGGCGGGCGCCCTCGACGAGGGCGCAGGCGGCCGCGCCCACCTCGTCCACCGGGACCTCCGGGAGCGGGGTCGCCTTCTTCCCCTTGCCGGTCTTCTCGCACAGCTCCTTGAGCAGCGGCAGCTCGCAGGAGATGCGCTCCCGCGCGGTCTGCGCCAGCGAGTGGTCGCGGCCGGTCGGATCGAGCAGGTACGAAGCCAGCCGCGCGTCGACCGAGAGCCCGCGCAAGTCGATGCCGGCGCGCTTCCAGGCGACCAGATCGCGCTTCAGATCGTGGCCGTCCTTGCGTACCTGCGCATCCTCCAGCAATGGCCGGAGCAGCGCGATCGCCTTGCGCCCGTCCAGCTCGGCGGGAGCGAAGAGCGCCCCGGACGGACCCCCGCGCGGCCGGTGACCGAGGGGCACGTACACCGACTCTTCGGGCAGCGAGATCGCCACGCCGAGCAGCTCGTCGTGCAGCGGCTCGTCGGCGCTGGTCAAGGTGAGGAGCCCGATGCGGCCGGCTTGCCGGGCGCGGGCGACCAGCTTCTCCACCGCGGCGAGGTCGGTCGCGATCGATCTCGCGCCCGAGGGCGGCGTCGGCGCGGGTCGCGGGAGGTCCTTGATCAGCCGCACGAACTCCAGCTCGGTGAAGAGCTTGGTAGCGGTGCCTACGGTACTGTCAAGCGAGTGCTCCATAGACCCACCAACGTAGCAATGGCGATGAAGGTAGGACTCTTCTCAATCCCTGGCGCCACTGTACAGCTGACTTGGCTAATTTTTTCTTTCAGGAAATTCGTTTGGAACTTGACAATACCAAGCTAAATGCAATCATTATGGAACTTGACATTCTACACCGCGCCGTCCATCCATTAATAGTCGAATTTTACGGCGCGTTCTTCATAGAATCTTGTGTCTACTA
>Ga0137409_10005868_pt1 | contig 12772 bp, 5 predicted proteins | sample CZODoug1_16funga_FD_122059 | JGI IMG/M metagenome (GOLD analysis project Ga0137409, IMG submission 122059) | Vadose zone soil fungal communities from Angelo Coast Range Reserve, California, USA - CZODoug1_16fungal (Hybrid Assembly) | ecosystem: Environmental > Terrestrial > Soil > Vadose zone...
CTGCCTAATAGTCAGGTCCTTCCCCAGAGCGCCCCGAACTCGGGCACGAGCGCCTGCAGTCCTCCCTGCGTGATCGAAACACAGGATTCCCAGGTGCGCTCGGCTCCCGTCTACCGGGGAGGCTCCCTCTACTACACGCAAACGATCGGGCTTCCCGCCGTTACCCTGTCGCACACCGCCGTCCAGTGGACGAAGCTCAACGCCGCGGGCGGTGCTTTCCAGGACGGCGGGCGCCTCGAGGATCCCACCGCGACCGCGACCAACGGGGGGAAGTGGTACGCGTTCCCGCACATCGCCAACAATTCGGTTGGCGATTTCATCGTCGGGTACTCGCAGTTCTCCTCGGCGCAGCATCCCTCGGCGGGATATTCGATGCACCTGAACGGAGACGCCGCCGGCTCCCTTCGCGATCCGTTGATCTACAAGGCGGGCGAGGACTACTACCACAAGGACTTCGGCTCCGGCCGGAATCGCTGGGGCGATTTCAGCCAGGCGCAGGTGGATCCCACTGATGACAAGACCCTGTGGGTGGTGCAGGAATACGGAAAGAATCGCAACGGGACGAACGACGGCACGACGGGAGCGAACTCCAGCCGGTGGTCCACCTACTGGGCGAGCGTTGCCGGAATGCCGACGGTCACGCTCGCTCCAGGGCCGAGCCTGACCGAAGGGAACGCCGGCAACACGGCGTTCCCGTTCACGGTCAACTTCACGAATCCACCACCCTTACCCATGACCGTGAATTACCAGACCTCGGATGGCACCGCGACGGTTGCCGACAACGACTATCAAGCCGCGACCGGCACGCTGGCGGTTCCGCCAGGCACGCCCAGCGGCCTCATCACGATCAACGTCATCGGGGACACCAAGGTCGAGCCCAACGAGACCTTCACGCTTACGCTGACCGGCGCCACGAACGGCACGATCGGCTCTCCGAGCACGGCCGTCGGGACGATCCTCAACGACGACACCTACACGATCGCGGCCTCGGCGGGGGCGAACGGCGCGATCAGCCCCAGCGGCGCCGTGAGCGTGCCTCCGGGAGGAACGCAGGGGTTCACCATCACCCCGAACAGCTGCTACCACGTCGCGGACGTTCTGGTGGATGGAGCCTCGGTCGGCGCGGTCTCGGCCTTCACCTTCTCGTCCGTGGCGGCGAACCACACGATCGACGCGAGCTTCGCCCTCGATAGCTTCGTCATCACGGCCTCGGCGGGGAGCGGCGGGTCCATCGCTCCCTCCGGCCCGGTCGCCGTGAATTGCGGCGCGAGCCAGAGTTTCACGATCGCTCCCAACGTCGATCACACGATCTCGGACGTCCTGGTGGACGGGGCCTCGGTGGGGGCCGTGGCGGCGTTCACGTTCAGCAACGTGACCGCGGCGCACACGATCAGCGCCACCTTTGCTGTCTCGAGCTTCACGATCACGGCCTCCGCGGGCGCGGGCGGGGCGATCAGCCCGAGCGGGGCCGTCGCCGTAACCGCGGGAGCGGATCAGACGTTCACGATCGCGCCGGGTCCCTGCTATCACGTCGGCGATGTCCTGGTGGATGGATCCTCCGTGGGAGCGATGACGGCATACACCTTCCCCGCGGTGTCCGCGAATCACACGATCGCGGCTGCCTTCGCGCCGGATCAATTGCTCTCGATCGGCAACGTGGTCGGGTACGAGGGAAACACCGGGACCACCCAGTTCGATTTCCCGGTCCGGCTCTCGGGGCCCTGCTCCGAAGAGGTGGACGTCATCTGGAAGACGGTGGACGGGACCGCCACCGCTTCGAGCGGCGACTTCGTCGCCGATTCGACCGCGCTGGCTCTGGCGCCGGGCGCGACGTCGGGAACGATCACGGTGCGTGTGAACGGAGACTTGACTCCCGAGGACCACGAGACGTTCCTGGTGGATCTTCTGAGGTCTGTGAACGCCGGGATCCAGGATGGCGAGGGCACGGGAACGATTCTCAACGACGACGGGATCACGGCCGCGGAGGGGTTATCCATCCGCGAGGTGAGCCTGGCCATCCGCGGCAATCCCGTGGGGGACGCCGTCTCCTTCCGGCTCGGCCTCCCGGCGTCCACGCGGGCCGAGCTCTCGATCTTCGACATCGCCGGACGTCGCGTGGCGCAGCCTCTCAACACCAGCCTCGACCGGGGCTACCACACCGTGACCTGGAATCCCCGCCGCGATTCCGGTGCCCTGGGCTCCGGCGTCTACTTCGTCCGGTTCCAGGCCCAGGGACGGACCGTGGAGCGGAGGTTCGTGGTTCTCCGCTGAACCAGCCGGTCCCACACCCATTAGATCTCGGCTGAAGGAGTCGACTTCGAGCGGAGAGCACATAGGCTCTCCGCTCGTTTACTTTTAGGCGCCCGTCTGATTATTCTTGAGGTTCGTCTTTTCGGGCCATGTCTGCCCGCGGTCACGCCTCCGACTGGAGACCTCTCATGAATCCCCGCCGCCTCAGCCTGTTCGCCGTCGTCCTGTGTGCCCTGCTCGCCGCCTCCTCGACGCACGCCCAGGCGCCCGGCAATCCAATCTTACGCGGCAGGATCACCGACGCCACCGGGGCACCCGTCGCGGGCGCCGTGCTCGAGATCAAGGGAACGCGCCTGCGCGCCACCTCGGGCGAGGACGGCTCCTATCGAATCGAGGTGCGCCCGGGCTCCTACACCCTCGTGGTGAAGCGAATCGGCTACGGCCCGGAAGAGCGGAAAATCACGGTTCCCGGTCCGGAGACGGAAGGCGAAGGCCTGGATCTGACGCTCGCATCGGCGCCCGTCCCCATGGAGCCCCTCGAGATCGCGGGGACGTGGTCCCTCATTCACGCGCGCGGTTTTGCGCTCCCCGTCGCGGATCTCTCCGGCGACCGGCTCCGGAATGGCGCCACGGTCTCGCTCGCGAGGGCGATCGAGGGCCTGGCCGGTGTCCACGACCTGCACACCGGGGAACAGATTGGAAAGCCCGTGATTCGAGGCATGACGGGGGCGCGCGTCCTCGTCCTGGATGACGGCCTTCGCATGGAGGACTACTCCTGGAGCGAAGAGGACGGACCTTCCATCGACGCGCGTCTCGCGGATCGTGTGGAGGTGGTTCGTGGCCCCGCAAGCGTCCTGTTCGGCTCGGACGCGCTTGGTGGAGTGGCGAACGCGATCCCCCGGAGCGTCTTCGCGGATACGCCGGAGCAGGCGGGCTCGCATTTCGGGCAGGAGGCGTATCTGTCCTCCAACAATCTGGAATTCGGGGGCGCATTCCTGGCCGAGCGCCGGGACACGGGGTTCGGATGGCGCGTGTTCGGGCTGGGGCGAAAGGGGGATGACTTCAAGACGCCCTCGGGGAAGCTGGAGAACACGGGCTTCGGCGCGGGGAATGGGGAAGCGATGATCGGAAAGCGCGGCGCCTCGGGAAGCTGGACCGCCCGCTATGCCCGGTACAGCGGTGAGTTCAAATTGCTCGAGGCGGGGGACTCCGCTGCCGCCGGCGAGGGAGGAGGGCCCGAGCGCAAGGCGGGCGACGATCGAGTCCAGCTCTCCACGATGCGTCACGTGGGAGGTATCCGGCTCGAGGCACGCGGCCAGTGGCAACGGCACTCGCTCATCGAGGTGGCCGACGAGGCAGATTCCACGGGCGCCCCGATTCCCGGGAGCGAGACCGAGCAGTTCAACCTGCTTCTCAGCACGGTCTCCCTGGAGCTCCTCGCGCACCATGGCAAGGGCCGCTTCTCCGGCACGCTCGGGTTCTCCGGCCAGCTCCAGAAGAACGATACGAGGGGACCCATCCCCATGGTGCCCGATGCCGACGTGCGGTCGAGCGGCGTGTTCGCGCTGGAGCGTGTCGATCTGGGACGGATGAGCCTCCTGGGCGGCATTCGAGGCGATTTCCGCGAGGTCCAGGCGGATTCCAACGCGGGCCTCGGCCTCGCCGCCGAGACGAGGGATTTCCGGGAGCTGAGCGGCTCGCTGGGCGCGGTCTACGATCTCCGAAATGGGTGCTCGCTCCGGGCCAACGTGGGAAGGGCCTGGCGGGCGCCCACGCTCTTCGAGCTCTACACGAACGGGCCGCATCTCGCGGAGGAGCGATACGAGATCGGGCGGCGGACGCTCGCCCCCGAGTCGGGAATCGAGGCGGACGCGGGGCTGCGCATCGCGCGCGCCAGGGTCAGCGTGGAGCTCAATGGCTTCTACAGCCATATCCGCGACTTCATCTACCTCGCTCCGACGGGCGCCTTCCAGGGGCCGCTTCGCGTCTACCAGCACGAGCAGGCAAAGGCGAGGCTTGCGGGTGGGGAGATCTCCGCGGACGTGAAGCCGGGCGGCTCCTTCACGATCCACAGCCGGCTCGACTACACGAGGGGACAGAACGAGACGCTGCACGAGCCGCTTCCGCTCATCCCGCCGCTCCACGGCGCGGTCGGTCTCGAGCGCGGATTTCGTGGGGGCTCTCTGGGCGCCTCGAGCGCTGGCCTCGAGCTGGAGCTGGTCGCGAAACAGACGCGCCTCAGCGCGTTCGACGTTCCCACGGCGGGCTATGCCCTGGTGAACGCGGAAGCCGGCGTCCGCCCCAACCTGGGAGGGCAGCAGCTTCGCATCGATCTCAGGGTTCGAAACCTGGCCGACCGCCCCTATCGCGACTACCTGAGCCGCTACAAGGAGTTCGCCCTGGATCCAGGCCGGAACGTGACGCTGAGAATCACCCGGGGGATCTAGGCGGGGGCGAGCGAGGGTTATCCCGCTCGGGACTCGGCGATCAGATCCGCGATCCTTCGCGCCAGCTCGCGCATCTCGACCGGTTTCGCGATGTGGAGGTCGAATCCAGCGCGCAACGCCTGGTCCACGTCCTCTCTCGCCGCATAGGCCGTGAGCGCCACGGCGGGAACCTTCCCGCCCTGCTCCCGGGGAAGCGATCGTACCTCGCGGATCAGGTCATATCCGCTCTTTCCCGGCATCGCGATGTCGCTGATCAGGAGATCCGGCGGCCCCTCCTCGAGGGACGTGATCGCGTCACGGGCGGAGCTCACGGCCAGGACGTCCGCCCCGCATCGGGACAGATACATCGCGATCAGCTCCCTCGAATCTATCTCGTCTTCCACGAGAAGGATGCGCCTGCCGCGTAAGCCCGGCGCGGCGTCGCCGTCATCGGAGTCTGCCGCCGCCGCGCCGCCGGCACGAGCTTCCACGCGGTCCGCGAGCGGGAGCACCACCTCGAACGCGGCGCCTTTCCCCGGCCGGTTGGATGCGGACACGGTGCCCTGATGGAGCTCCACCAGCCGCTTCACGATCGCCAGACCCAACCCCAGCCCGCCGTGACGCCGGGTCCCGGTCGCGTCCGACTGCCGGAAGCGCTCGAAGATGTAGGGCAGGAACTCGGGATCGATTCCAGGTCCGTCGTCCTCCACGAGAATCCGCGCCGAGGATCCCGCCTGCGTGATGCGGACCGTGACCTGGCCCTTCTCGGGCGCGAACTTGATGGCATTGGAGAGCAGGTTCCAGACGATCTGCTGCAGGCGATCGGGGTCTCCGACAACGGGGCCGCTGAGATTGTCCACGTCCCGCTCCAGCGCCACCTTCCTGGCCTCGGCCGCCGGCCTCATCGTGTCGAGCGCGCCGTCCACGACCGAGGCGACCTGCACTGGCTCCTTCTTCAACTCCAGCCGGCCCGAGGTCATGCGCGAGATGTCCAGGATGTCCGAGATGAGATGGCCCTGGATCTTCACGTTGCGATCGATGGTCTCCACCGCGCGCGCCGTCATGGCCGCGTCGAGCTTACCCTCCTTGAGCAGACTGGCCCACCCGGCCATCGCATTGAGCGGAGTCCGGAGCTCGTGGGAGAGAATGGCCAGGAATTCGTCCTTGAGACGATTGGCCTCCTCGGCCTCCATGCGTCTCATATGCTCGCGCCCCAGCGCCTCGCGCTCGTTCTCGGCGGCCCTGTGCTCGGTGATGTCCTGCGACGTGCCCGCCATGCGGATCGGCCGGCCGCTCGGGTCCAGGGAGACATCGCCTTGCCCCAGCACGATCCGCTCGCTTCCGTCCGGGCGAAGGATGCGATGCTCGAAGGTGAAGGGACGCTTGGCCTGGAGCGCCGAGGACACGACCTCGCGGGCGTAGGCGCGATCCTCGGGGTGAATGAGGTTCAGATAGGCGTCGTAGGTCAAGGTGAAGGATGCCGGGTCGAGACCGTAGATCGAGTAAAGCTCCTGCGACCACCAGATCGTGTCCTCCGCGATGTCCCATTCCCAGCTCCCCATCCGTGCCGCGCGCTGGGCTTCGCGCAGGCGGGCCTCGCTGCGCTCCAGCTTCCTGCCCTGCCGCGCCCGCTTCGTGGCCTCCTCCCGGAGCTCCTCGTTCGCGCGCCAGATCTGCGCGGTTCGCTCCGTGACGCGCTGCTCCAGCTCCTCGTTGAGGTGCCGCACCGAGGACTCCACGCGCCGGCGTCCCACCACAGCCGCGGCGGTCGAGATCATCGTGACCGAGAGAACCGCCATGAATCCCTGGAGCAGGAGCAAGGACTCGTTCATGGGACGGCCCGCGAAGGGCCCGTGGCTCGCCAGCGTTCCCTGAATCGCGATCGCGGAGAGAATCGTGAGGGCCGCGGCGCATTCGCGCTGTCCGAACCGGAACGCGCTCCACAAGAGTGGCGGGAGGCACAGGTACTGGATGGGATAGCGCTTTCCTTCGACCGGAGACCAGCCCGAGAACACGAAGAAGGCCAGCGCGACCAGACTGAGGCTCAGGGCCAGGAACTCGGCCCACCGGCGTGGTGTCCAATGAAACTCGTGATCGAGCCACCAGAGAAGAACCAGGGGGGTGACCACGAGCGCTCCGGAAGCGTCGCCCAGCCACCACGTGATCCAGATCGGCCAGAAATCGCTCCCCTTGGCGAGGCCGCCGATCAGGAGGGTCGTGGCGCCGATCGTCGCGCTCACCGCCGGCGCCAGCATGCCGGCGAGCCCGGCGAACTTGAAGGTGGTGCTCGGCTGATCGAAGACCTTGCGCCCTCCGGCAAGGCGTTGCACCAGGTGGGCTCCAAACGCCCCCTCGAGCGCGTTCCCCACGGCGATTCCAAGCGAGGTGGCCGGCGTGCCCGCGTTGGTGACGTTGACGTCAAACGCCCCGAGCAGCACGGCGGGCCAGATGCGGAATCCCAGGAGGAGAAAGGCCGCGAGCGCGATCCCCGTCGGGGGCCAGACCGCGGTCGCGCTGGCGTTCACGGAGGCGAAGTGGAGTCCGATCTTCCCCGCGACCACGTAGGCCACGGTGACGATGATGAAAGCGAGGAGGTCCTGCCCGCGAGGGCGGGGGAGGGGTATCGGGCCCATGGGGTGGCATTGATGATAACCCAAACGCTATATTGGGTTCCGTGCGGATCGATGGTTTCAGGATCAGTAGGGTTGCGTGACGGCCCGCCGCGATCTCGCGATTCTCGCCGTCGCGGCGGCGCTCCTCTATTTCATCCGGCTCGGCTCGACCGACCTCGCGTTCTGGGATGAGATTCTCTACGCCACCCGGGCGCTCTCCATCGGACACGAGAGCGGCTGGCTCGATCAGACGGCGGGATCCGTGGGAGGACTCTGGACCGCGGCGCATCCGCCGCTTCTGATCTGGCAGATGGCGGGCCTGACGGCGCTCTTCGGCCCCTCGGAGTGGGCGCTCCGGGCACCGGCGGCTCTGGCGGGAATCGGGTGCGTTCTCGTCCTCTATCTCCTCGTCCGCCGCCTCGCGATCGATCCGGCCGTGGCCCGGATCGCGGCGGGGGCCCTGCTCCTGACTCCTTACTTCACCCAGTATGCTCGCCGGGCACAGCTCGACGTCCCGGTCCTCTTCTGGATCCTCCTTTGCCTCTATTGCGGCTGGCGTGGAGTGTCGGGGCCGCTTCGGTGGTTCGCCCTTTCGGGAGTCGCGCTGGGTCTCGGGCTCATGTCCAAGATCCTCGTGGCATTCCTGGGACCGATCATCCTCGGGGTGTTCGTCCTTTCCGAAGCCGTGTCCGGCTCACGTGGCCGGGCCGCGCGCGGGTTCGTGGGAGTGGCGCTGATGATGGCGATCGGCGCCGCGATCGCCGCTCCGTGGCACCTCTACATGACCGCGAAGCTGGGCCCGACGTACTGGACTCAGGCGCTGGGGTATCACGTCCTCTCGCGCACGTTGACGCCACTCGAAGGGCATTCCTCCAGCCTGGGGGTCTTCTACTGGCCCCACCAGATCCTCGTTCGCCTCGGACCGCTCTTCCCGTTCCTGCTCCTCGGGCTGTCGCGCGAAGGGACGAAGACGGAGCTCGGGGATGGCGCGCGCCGGTTTCTTCTCTGCTGGGTGCTCGTGCCGCTCTTCGCGTTCACGATCGTCGCGACGAAGTTCCATCCGTACGTGCTGCTCTTCCTCGTCCCCTTGGTTGTTTTCGCCGCTCTGGGGATCCATGCCACCTGGCGCGGGGCAGTGCGTCCGGCCGTCGCGGGCGCGCTCCTGCCCGCGTCGCTGACCTGCCTTGTCTGGAGTGTCTCGCTCACGCTCCAGCGGCATCTGGAGTCGGTGGTGGCCGCGCTGGACAGCCGGCACCTCCCCACCGGGCCCGATCTCGCGCCCGTCGTCACGTTCGCGCTCGTGTCGGGCGCCGCCATCGCCCTGGGTGGATTCGCGGCGCGCGTGACCCGGGAGGGAACGCGGCTCGCACGGATCTCCCGCGCCTCCGTCGTGGCGGCACTCCTACCCGCTCTGGTGCTCGGTCTCGTGCCTCTAGCGAGAGGACATGGATCGTGGAGAGAGCTCCGGTCCGAGCTGCGGAGGACCACTCGCGATCGCGTCCTCCTGATCTGCGAGGACCCCGCGGTGGGGCGCTACCAGTTACGAGCCGCCCGGCTGCCGGCCCGCGCCGCGTGGACGGTCGTTCCGAGAGACAGCGCAGGCTTCGCGCTCCAGGCGTCGGAGCCCCCGGACGGATCCAACCCATGCGTCGTGGTGGAGACGTCCGGAAATGATTCGCTCCCACGCGCCGCGGGATACCAGGAGCGCTGGCGGAATCGTCGATTCGTTCTCTTCGAGCGAATCTGAGCCTGAACCGGTTGCTCGTAATTTTGGGGGTGGCTTGCCGGAGAGAATCCGGGCTGCTAGAGTTGATGGGACCGTCGATCCGAGCCCCGGCCCGACGTCCCACCCGCCGACCCTCTGGAGAACGACCGTGCGAAAGCTTCTCGTCCTGCTCGCCACCGCCTGCGCGCTCTGCGCCGCGGCCCCGAATCAGCCCCAGGTTGGACCGTGGGGAGTGCACCTCGAGTACATCGATCCCTCGGTGGCATCCGGCCAGGATTTCTTCGCCCACGCCAACGGCCAGTGGCTGAAGACCGCCGAAATACCACCGGATCGTCCGTTCGCCGGCGCCGGCCTCGAGGTGAGCAAGCTGAACGAGGAGCGCATGAAGCAGATCGTCGGGGGACTCCATGCCACCGCCGATCCCTCGAGCGAGGAGGGGAAGCTCAGGAACCTGTATGACGCCTTCACCGACGAAGCGCGGATCGAGGCGCGGGACCTTGGGCCCGTGGCCAGGGATCTCGAGCGGATCGCGGCGCTGAACACCCACGAGGACGTGGCGAAGGAGATCGCGGATCCCGCGCTCCCGCTGGACGGCCCCTTTGGCTGGGGCATCGGGGCGGATGACAAGGATCCGGACGCGTACGTCGTGAGGTTCGGCCAATCCGGTCTGGGGCTTCCCGACCGCGACTACTACCTGAAAGAGGACCAGGCGCTCGCGGCCACGCGGGACGCCTACAAGAAGTACCTCGCGCAGATGCTGAGCTTCTCGGGCGTGAAAGCGCCCGAGCCCCGCGCCGCCGCGATCTACGATCTCGAGCACGCGCTGGCCGAGGTCTCCTGGCCCGCCGCGGATCGCCGCGAGGCGGAGAAGACCTACAACCCCATGACGGTCCCGGAGCTGAGCAAGCTGGCTCCCGATTACCCGTGGGCCGCATCCTTGAGCGCCGCCGGCGTCCCCCTGAAATCGCCGCGAGGGGATCGTGTCGTGATCGTCGGGGAGAACACGGCGTTCCCCGCGCTCGCGAAGGTGTTCGCCCAGACGCCCGTCCCGGTCTGGCGCGACTACCTCACGGTGCGTACGCTGCACGGATTCGCGGCGTACCTTCCCCGGAGAATCGACGACGCCGATTTCGCGATGTACGGGACCCAGCTCCAGGGGCGGACGAAGAAGCTGGATCGCGCGACGCGCGGAGCGCGCCTCCTCGACGGCCGGATGGGCGAAGCCCTGGGGAAGATCTACGTCGCGAAATTCTTCCCGCCCGAGGCGAAGGCCAAGGTTCAGATCCTGGTCCAGAATCTGCTCCAGGCCTACCGCGAGGATCTGACCTCCCTGGACTGGATGACCGCGGAGACCCGCCAGAAGGCGCTCGAGAAGCTGGGGCACTTCACAGTCAAGGTGGCGTACCCCGATCACTGGCGGGACTACGCGGCGCTCGAGATCAAGCGTGACGATCTCGTGGGAGACGTGAAGCGCTCGAACGTCTTCGAGTGGGATCGCCAGGTGAAGCGGATCGACGAGAAGGTGGATCGGACGGAATGGGGCATGACGCCGCCCACCGTGAATGCGTACTACAACCCGTCCGCGAACGAGATCGTCTTTCCCGCGGGAATCCTCCAGCCGCCGTACTTCGATCCCGCGGCGGATGACGCGGTCAACTACGGCGCGATCGGAAGCGTCATCGGACACGAGATCAGCCACGGATTCGACGATCAGGGGTCGAAATACGACGGGCTGGGCGTCATGCGGATGTGGTGGACCGAGGCCGACCGGAAGAGCTTCGACGAGCGCACCACGGCGCTCGCGCAGCAGTACGACACCTACGAGCCGCTACCGGGACTTCACGTGAACGGCCGGCTGACCCTGGGGGAGAACATCGCGGACCTGGCAGGGGTAACGATCGCGCGGAAGGCGTATCACCTCTCGCTCGCGGGGAAAGAACCTCCCGTTCTCGACGGATTCACCGGCGATCAACGGTTCTACCTGGCCTTCGCGCAGTCGTGGCGATCGAAGCACAAGGACGAGAACATGCGCCAGCGGGTGCTCTCGAATCCGCATAGCCCGCCGGCGTTCCGGGTGAACGGCGTCGTCCGCAACGACGACGGCTGGTACGCGGCGTTTCCCGAGATCAAGCCGACCGACGCCTACTACCTGCCGCCGGAGCGGCGCGTGCGTCTCTGGTGAGGCTAGTCGACCCGGCGTAGGCGCGGCTGGAAGTCCACGTTGTCCCGCACCCAGGCGAAGAACTTCTTCTGCATGTAGAAGGGACGGTTCGGCTCGAGCAGCTTGGGATCGTCCCACTCGGACATGACGACCGCGTCCTGGGTCCAGATCTTCACGCGCTTCCGTGGCACCTCGTCCCGCCAGCACTTGCCCGTGACCGCGTCCGTGTATAGGATCCGGAGCGTGATGTTGCGGGAGAGATTCTCCAGCGGCTTCAGCGTGATGTTGCGGAACTTGGCCGACCGGCTCTCGCCACCCAGGTCCGGCTTGCCGTCGGTGATCAGCACGATGCCGAGCGGTTTCAGGATGAGCTTCTTCGCGTCCACCATGTCGGCAACCTGCGTGAAGAAGGCGTTGTAGTCCGTGAAGGGATTCTGCTTCTTCTTCGGGAAGATGGTCACGAGCTGTGCCTCGATCTGCTCGATGTTCCGGTTCTGGAACGTCTGGATCGGATACAGCGTCTTCGCCTCGCCCTTGTTGACGCCGCCGATGGATCCCACGAACAGGGAATGAGGGATCTCCATCCCGCCGAATCCGTTCAGGTGTCCATAGAGGTACCGGGCCAGGAAGTGGATCGAATTGTCGAATTCCTTGTCGTTCATGAAGGAGCCACTGATGTCGACGCCAATGAAGAGAACCAGGCGCCCGGGCTCCGGCGCCGCGTGGCGCTCCGGACCCTTCGTGGCCCAGGGGACGTCGGCACGGAGCGGCGCGGGCGCAAGCAACGCCGCGACGAGAAGTAACGCAGAAGGGATGCGCATGGTCAGGCCGCCTTTCTGAGCCGCGATTCGGTCAGTTCCTTGGCCAGCGTTCGCGCGTCCTTGAAGTCCCGTACGCTCTGAAGCGGCAGATCGAGAAGGTGCCGGTTCGCCACGAGCAGCGTGACGAAGTTGAGCGCCGCCGCCACGACCTGCATCGGTGGAACCAGGAAGGCATCGAGCAGCTGCTCGCCTTCCGTGGCGACCCACTCGAATTCCTTCCGCAGACGCCCCGTGAAGCTCTCGGAAAAGAGGGTGGTCACCGGGGGAACGCCGTTGGCCGGGCGGCTTCCGACTCCCTGGCGCGAGATGATCGCCATGATCGTCGGCGTTCCCGAGTTGGCGAAGAGGAACCAGGAAAGGCTCCGGATCCCGAGCCACGTGGTGCCGGCGATCGCCAGCGTGCCCACGATGCCAAGCTCGAAGTTCCCCGAGGTGTGCTGCGCGAACCAGGGAACCAGGGCGTCGACGAATTCGCGATAGAGGAACACCACCTCGACGAACATGGCCACCAGCTCGACCACTCCGATCTTCACGATCGTGGGCCAGTCCTTCGAACGGACGGCCGCCGTGAACGTGGAGAGCACGGCGTAGCTTCCGAGCACGATGAAGAACATGAAGAGGAAGAGGGGGATCCGCACCGCCGCTTCCGTCATCTCCGTTCCCGCGAGATTGGAGAGCGTGTCGATGACGAGCGACGTCATCACGTACGTGAAGATCGTCGCCTCGAACACGCACCAGAAGAAGGTCATCCCCACGGCGATCCAGGGAACGCCCGG